>Ga0325400_1002466_pt1 | contig 16258 bp, 11 predicted proteins | sample PopdelMetagenome_2_FD_205662 | JGI IMG/M metagenome (GOLD analysis project Ga0325400, IMG submission 205662) | Populus deltoides microbial communities from Bellville, Georgia, United States - Xylem-PdKOR-R1 | ecosystem: Host-associated > Plants > Phyllosphere > Stem > Wood/Secondary xylem... | reverse complement strand
TCTCATGATCTGGATTGTGAGTTTAGCAAGATATCCTGGACTGGCCCGACTCTAATTATCGAGGTTACACGTTTTTCATGCTAACTCAGGTTGACTAGCGTTGATTTTTTTAGGTTCTTTTTTTTTTTAACAAAAACAAATGAATTATTTTTTTAAAAAAATGATTATAATAACATGAGAAAAAATATTTTTTTTAAAAAAAAACAATATAGTATAATTCACAACCTATTAGAAATTCTAATTAGAATTGAAAATTTAAATGAAACAAAGAGCTGTGATTAGAGATTTTAAATTTAATTCACTTAATCAAGTTTAATAATATTATCAAAACACCTTTTGTGATCTTAATATTCTGTTTTATATTTTTTTTCTTAAAATTTAATCTGACCGAGACTAAGCGTGAACTGGTATACTACTAGAAGGTGTTTGTTACGCGGTAGCTTCTGCTTTTAAAGCTCACCACGTAAACATCATGTTTGGTAACATTAAAATGCAACTGGCTTTTCGTGTGGGACCCATGTATTTTTTCGTGAGAGCTGTTTCTCACGTTTGCCAACCTGGATAATTCACCTGGGCACTGTTGATATGAACAGTGCCATGATTATAACTACTTATATTAATTTTTTTTATTTTTTTAAAATTATATTTTACTTGAAAAACTAGTGTTTAATATTATTTAATAACACTACATAAATTAGAAGAACATCGCATGATGACATAGCATTTGTGGAATTTGATCGCAATTACAATTTTGTTTCTGATGATATTTTACCTGATTTTGTTGCATGCTTAAAAAACCATGAAAACTATAATCCTTATCAGATGAATTTTATACATGATGAAATTGTAAATAAGATAATGGAATAATAAAAATATTTGATATAAAATATTATTATTTAATGATGTAATAATTGTAGTTAAATCTACAATATTTAAATTAAAAACCATCAATATTAATATATATATATATATATATATATATTAATTATTTTATAACCTCAATTTGAAAAGCATGTTTAATTAAATACATTAAACTATCTTTTATTTAATCTTAATTTCAACTATAATTTTAACCAAATATATATAAATATCAAACTAACCTCAATAAAAAATATTATTTATAAAATAATTTTTTTAAATTACAATTATAAAAACTACCTTATTCATAGATGCACGAAACTAAAGATAAAAATAAAAGTTATAGCAGTGGACGCATGTCTGTGCGACTAAACGCCAAGGCCGTGGCGGCTAGAAGTACATGTTGGCTTTCCTTTATTGCGATTCCTTCAATTATTTTTGTAATCTTTGGACGATTCAGCTCATTTTGTTGGGTTTTCAGTAGCAATTAAAGCAATGAGAGAAGAAAAGCAACATGAATTATCTGGAAATTCCGCATCATCTTCCTGCCTGAATGTGTGTAAATCAGTTCTGCGATCATGGTCAATTTTGATTATTATGTGAGGTTTAGTTTACAGTAATATAAATTATATTTTAAAATTTTATTTAATAATTTAAAATTTTAAATTAAATTGATATTTTTATATAATATTAAAATTTTAATAACCAAACAATTACGAATTTAAATATTATTTATTTAATAAAAATTAAATATAAAATAATACAAGTTTTTATAACTTTCAATTTTAAAAATATTTTATTTAAAAGAAATATATTAAAAAATAATATAAATTATATTTTAATTTTTTTTATTTGATAATTTTTCATAATTACAATAGGTGAACTGATTACCTAATTACACCGGAGCAGACAAAAAAAACAAAGATAATTAATTTGGATTTCATAGAATAGTGGGCAAAAACTTTATTGACCAAAGAGCACACCGTTATAGACCTACGTGGACAAAATAATAACAACAATAATAATGTTGATGCATGACAATTTCAGAAAACCTTATCGTGAATAGAACAGGTCTAAAATGATTTATTAAAGCTGCCTTAACTGCTATAAAATGGAAACCTGCAGGCCTTGATTTTACATGTCCAAGCCATTCCATCCAAGAACCTATTTAGAAAAAACAATGCCTTCCCAGCTTAGAGTCTCTCTTTTGGCATTTCTCTCAATCATTTCCTTAATTGCACAGGCTACAGCAGTGACTGTCCCTCTATCTTCCACATTTAAATATGTGAATGAAGGAGAATTCGGGGATTATATTGTAGAGTATGGTGCAAATTATCGAGTCCTAGACCCTTTCAATTCTCCTTTCCAGCTTTGCTTTTATAACACCACCCCTAATGCATTCACCCTTGCTCTGCGCATGGGTACTGTCAGGTCTACATCAACAATGCGGTGGGTATGGGAAGCCAACAGAGGAAACCCTGTTGGAGAAAATGCCACCCTCACCTTTGGAGAGGATGGAAACCTTGTGTTGGCGGATGCTGATGGCAGGATTGCTTGGCAAACCAACACTGCTAATAAAGGAGTGGTTCACTTCCAAGTGCAACCCAATGGTAACATGGTTCTTCAAGACGTAAAGGGCTACTTTATTTGGCAAAGTTTTGACTATCCCACTGATACCTTGTTGGTGGGTCAGTCTCTGCGCGCTGGAGGTGCAGCTAGGCTTGTGAGTCGACGCTCTGAGAAACAAAACTCCAATGGAGCGTATAGCCTGGTAATGGAGCCCAAGAGATTGGCCATATATTACAAGAGCCCAAGCTCCCCAAAACCCAAGCTCTATACTACACATCTGATAGGTTTAGTGTTAAGAATGGTCGTTTACAATACGTGCCATTCCAAAGCGAACCCGTGACAGAGGAGGGATTTTCCTATGATTTGGCTTTGGAGTTCTCTACTGGAGGGAATGCCATACTCGCTACACCCAAATACAATAGCACATTGTCATTCCTTCGACTTGGAGTGGATGGAAATGTGAAGGTCTACACTTACAATGATAAAGTGGACATAGGGGCCTGGGAAATCACCTTCACTCTCTTCCCTGGTGGTAAACCTTGACCAATCAAGTTGCTTACAAATCCTACTCATGTGGGTTACATAAAGGCTCCTAATCAATAAGGCAAGCTAGTAAAATGGGGTCACTGTTATTTTGTTCCATAGATAAAGATTGGAAGGTTTTTTTTTTTTCTTAGTTGATTGTCGACTACACTAATAAATGAGATTTTTGTATTTCAGAAAGGGTACGCACTTTCTACAAAAATTTGAAAGGAAGCCTATAGTTGGCCAAGAAGAATAAAAAGGAATTGAATTGTTGTTCTTGACATTGTTATGCTAGAATATAGATAAGATAATTATTGATGAATGCATTATGAAGAAAAATCTGAATGGGTTTTTGGTGTTTTTCCCTTATACAGGGGGGGTGGGGGTGCGGGGCCGTGTCTTATATTCTTTGAGAAGATGGATGAATCAATTAGATAGACATGTATTTTTGTACTCTTATAATATATGATGAAATTAAAAATGGAATATGAAAATGGAAAGAAAATTGTTGAAATGTATTGTTTAAAGAAGCCACCCTTGAAAGAAATGAAGAAGAAAAGGGAACCAAAGTTGTTAATAAACAATTATGACAATTTTATATGTATGAATTACATAATGAGATTGATGATCGTGTAAATGAAAGGGGATGTACCTAAGAAAACATTAAATTTCTGTAATATTAATTTAAAAATTGAAATTAAAATAAATGTATTGGAATTCAGAGTTTTCTTTTTGAATTGCGATTAAATGGCGTAACATATGTGTTCATGTTGGTGCAAAAAAGGTAGTAGGATCCATCAAGCAACAGGGGTTACAACACGAGCATAAGCACCAAGTAGGTGTTTTCACCTCCATTATGTACATGAAATTTCTTAGAGTTTGCATAATTAAATAATTAGTGTAAATTTTTTATTTAACATTTGTGACATGAGTATCAATATGAAAGTAAGTTGCTAGACTAGTTAACCATATTGGGGCTAGTGGCATTCGTGTTTAGATGATTGAGATACAATAACTAGACTAGCTTACCATGTTGGAGTTAGCAGCATCCATGTTTGGATGACCATGATATAATAACTAGACTATACGTCCATATTAGGGCTAGGGGATCTATGATTTGATGTTTGAGATATAATAAATGACACGATCAAAGAGTTGATATCTTATCTCAAGTGCAGGAGTGTCAAAGTAATAAATAATCCGACAAGACCGGGGTCGATCCATAAGGAGGTCAACTATATAAATTATAAATAATATCTATAATTTAACAAAGAGTTAAAGAGATCTTTGAGATGTGAGATTAATATGAGGATTAAACAATGATAAAAACAATTGTCAAGGTTAGAGGATCCCATAATAGTATTAGAAATAAGTATAGTATGAACTCTTTTTATTAATTAACTGGAAATCACACACAAAGGAGGTTCCAATCGGATTATTTATCCTTAATAGTTCATTATAAATTTTTAACATGAACATATTAATTATCTTATATTAGTAACACCATACTTTTAAATATTGTCAGGAATTCATAATGTTAACTTATGTTAACAACAAATCAAGTTCCTTTCATAGCACAAGTGTAGGTTATACCATACGATTGGCTATAAAAGTGTCAAGCATTTGTTGTACCAAGTGTTATACAACACAATTCTAGATTAACCATTTAAAAGCAAGGTATTAAGAATTAATAAGATAAAAAGATAAAACATGTTAATAACAAACTTTCTTGGATATAAACATTGAAGTCCATATTGAATTTATATTATCTATATTCTAACACCATTAGTGAAACCTTTTCACCTTGACAATATTAACTTAGCTAGACATTATGAAGAAGAGAAACATAAATAAATAAGAGGAGAACATGATTATATAAGTATAGTAAAGGAAATGAAAGGCATAAACAAGAGATTAAGGAAAATATAACATTAAAAAAAACTTGAACATTACAAAGAGAGAAAGCAATAAAATGATCTTGATCTGAAAACCAAGATGCCTAAATGAAAGGAAAATACCTCATTTTATAGGCTAAAATTCATAACTATTTCTTTGGTAATTGATTATTGATGTAGTGGCCAACTATTGATTTAGTGGACTTGGTGGACAGCAGCACTCAAGCATTTTGGCTGGATAAAATGTCATTGATGCAATCATAATTTGGCAAAGTGTTTTTCATGAAAGTTGTTGGAAATAATCTCCTATTTCCATCCACAACATTTCAGAGCATTTGGATCACTATAACTTGAAATATGGCTAAAATACTGAGTAATGCTTCTGGTGGACGTGGTGGATAGCCCTCAAGCTCTTGTTTGGATGAAATGTCATTGCTAATATCAGAATTCTAGAACTCTAGCTATAGGTAAATTTCTGAGCAGTGTTTGGGCTGGATTGTAGGACAGATTCTGAATTCTCTTTTGTGGCCAAGCTTTGAATTTGAAAACTGCAGATTTAGGTCTTCCATTATTCATGAACGTTGTAGGTCTATTTCTTCGATTTCTTGCCATATAAACCAAATTGAAATCCAAGATCTACAGCTCCAGATATGACCCAATGACTAAATAGTGTTTCAATTTGAATTGAATCAGCATCTCTTTTCTAAGCTTAGCCTTTTCTTTGTCCTTTCACTTTCAATAGTTAATCACATCAATCAATCCTTTGAATTATGAGATATGCCTGCATTTAAAATGAGCATTTACCATAACTTAAAGTTATCTTATATTATCAGACTTGTTATTATAAAACATGCTCTAGTTAAGGAGTTATTGATACTTCAAGTGCAAAATGATGATATAAAACCTTGATAAAAATACATTTTTAAGTACTAATCAATGAACGCACTAGTTATCCATGTTGGAGTTAGTGGCATCTATGATTAGATTCTCGAGATAACATTGTTTAAATTTTTTTTGGAAGAAGTTATTTGACCATTAGGGAGTTTGAACATGTTGTTAGGATATAATATAAACATGATTGATATGCATGATTTAAGAACATGGAAATGAATTAAATTGTTTTAAGGAATGAACTAATAGGTAAATTAGTTATGCATGAGACTAATTATTAAATATTTTTAATTCTTTCTAATAAAATGCAATAACCAAAATATTTGGCAGGTACATCTCATTCCAGGGCTGATTAGTAAACCATTTCTTTTTACTTTTATTAGATTTAAACATGTAATTCATATAATATCAAAATAATATGTAACATAATTTTATATTTTTTTGGGATCATATAACATATAAATTCACACTAAAACCAACTATCTATAATACTTTTGATTATTTTTTGAACAAATATTGATGTGTATGTTGATGTAGACAACATAATAAAAGTAATCTTAATTTCAAATTATTAATGTTTTGTGCATCACAAAAAATTGTATATACTTGGAGACCCTGATTCAATGAGATGAGATAAGGTCTAAGATGATTGGACTATGATTTGTACTGATGAATGATTATGAGAAAGAAGTTTGTCGATAACTTGGTACGGTTTAAATATAAAGGAAACTCTATTGAAATTTTGGTAAGTTTATAAATAGATAAATAAAGCATGCCTTTGGAATGAATGAAATTGAAAACAAAAATCACCATAGTTTGAGGATTAACCTAGCTAAATAATAGTCATATGGTTATGTATTTGAGAAATTATGGTTGTTACATGGGAGGTGCCTACGATGTATAGGTGACTTTTATAACGTCTCATAGTGATAAAAAATAGCCAACCTATGTTTGATCCTTATTCTTTTTTTATTTTTAAATTGGTTTTCTGTTTTTCAATTTTATCTTCAATATTGGATTGGTTGAGAATTAGACTTCATGATTTTTTTTAATGCGGTGATCCTAGTCTCATGACTTAGGTCACCGCTATGAAATGTTAACACGAATTGACATTGATATTTTTTTATTTTATTTTTCACATCAATTAGTTTTTTTAATTTCATCATTTAATATTGGATTTATTATATATTGAACTTTTTTATTTTTTTTGGCCCAACCTTATGACTTAGGTTACGAGTTTATCATGCTAACTTGGATTGACTTAGGGATTTTTTGTGTTATTTTTTTTTCAGATTTCATTCTTTAACATTGAATTATCTTAAAATTCAACTTCGTAGTTTTGTTTTTATGGCAAGCCTTATTTTTTAACATGTCATCATCATCATTCTTTCTTCTCTTTAGATTGGGTATATTTACTATCATTTCTTTTTATATATATATCATCATCATCTTCATGGTCATTATATCCTCTCCGAGTCTTTTGCTATGTCAATTCCTCAAGCTTTTTGGTCTTCTTGCATCTCCGCGAGGGCCGACCTGTGACATCGTCATTTGGGTCATCCAACCCCTCGCATTTAGGCCAAATTAAATTTTAATTATATTTAAGAATTAATTTGAGTCTAATTGAAGGATTTAATTAAGTGCAAGGACTTAATTATACTTTAAATTGGTCAAATTAATTTTATTTGAGGCTTAATTGGTGAAAAATTAAGTTTGGGAGCCTAATTTAGGCTTAATTGAGGAGATTGAAATTTTAAGAGACCAAATTTAATTTTTACCAAGTTAATTGATTGAAATCAGGGGCCAAATTGCAAGAAAATTGAAGTTTTGGGGTCAATTAGGGGCTGGATTGAAGAAATTTGCAGCCAAGGACCAATCTGCAAAAGGCGCCACAATTGAGGGGCTTAATTGACAAAAACCGGGGGTGAAATTGAAGAAATTGAAAGTTTGATGGTCAATTAGGGGGTAAATTGACAAAATCCGAGACCAAGGACCATATTGCAAAATGCACGTAACTTAAGGGTTCCAATTGAAGGTCATTAGGGGCTTAATTGCAAACATTTAGGGTCAATTAGGGGTTCAATTGAAAGCAATTGAAAGAGGAAGGACTGAAATGAACTTTGGCCAAAACAGAATCCTGAACACTATTCATTATCTTCTTCTTTTTTCCCGGAAAAAACTGGTTCAGTCACCTCCTTTGCAGGTGCATTTAATGCACCTAACGTCCACCAAATTTGTCAAAACTTGCACAAAACTGATCACTAGACATCCCTTTACGTCGGGGTATGGTCTTCACCGGCTCACTGGCAAATAACCGGACGTGGCACCACCCCAAAGAGGCCAACTCAGGCAGCCTGCAGCTGCAGATTTGACAATTTGACAGTGCACCATGTCTACTTTGAGCCAACGGTTGGGATCCTTCCCATCTGAATCAAGAGCTGAAATTTTTCTCCATTGTAGACAAGATTTCCCTCTTCCACCGCCTATAAATAGAGGTGGATTTGATGGCCTGAGGGAGGAGAAAATCGGGTCCAAAATAAGCCAAAAAAGCAGCTTCTCCCCTGTTTTTTTTTCTTCCAACCAACGTTCTCTCTTCTCTCTCTCTCTCTCCCGCTGCTTCTTCAGCCCTTGAAGACCCTACATAAACCTTCCTCCTCCACCAACAGATGGCATCTCAACCTCACCATGAACCCAAATCCTCACCGGCGATAGGCACAACTACCGCAGCTCTCTCTCTTCTCCTTCCAGCCTTTCTCTCTCCTCTGCAATTTCTTCTTCTTCCTCCCATAGCCGACTCCGGCCACCATCACCTCCGCCGACGCCTCCTAAGCCACCAGCCGAACCACCTCATCACGTCCGAGACCGCCACGCCAGGCAACTTCCTTCTCCTTGCTTTGCCTCTTGCTTCCTCGGCGTGGCCGCTGCACGCAGTAGCTAATTAATTAACCCATGTTTTGGGCCGGGCCAATTTCGGCTCGACCCTCTTTTTTAAAAAAAAAATTCAAAAAATTTCAAAAATCATTTTAAAAAAAAAGTGATTTTCTCAAATATTTTTCTACCAATTTTGCAAAATATCGGATTGTATATTTACATTGTAAAATACAATTTTGGTATTAAAATACCCGGTTTTCTCCAAAATATTTCAAAAAATTAAAAAAAAGAAAAAAATACTTTATTGCATACGGCCAAATTCTAAAATTTTTCCAAGCATATTTTTCATAAAAAAAATTGCATCTTTTTCATGTTTGTTTTTTCTAAAAAATCCAAAAATGGATATCGTAACCAGTTTATGATTATCCATTAGAATTTGGCCAACATGTCAAAAAATCTTTGTCCAATCTTTTTTTTAAGATCCAAATGTAGACTTTAATATTAGTGAGGTGCAAAATTACACGATAAAGTACACCCTCAAGTATTAAAGATACAAGGTGTAAAAATACGATGCTAAAATTCAGACTTTAGAACGGTTAGGATTTAACCCAATAAGGTAGAGACTCTCTCATGAAGAGAGATTTGCCTTGAGCCTTAGAGAAGACCAACGAATAGAAACCCGACTTAGAAAAAAACAATCAAACAACAATGCAGCTTACCTTAGGTAGGGTGCACTGGGGGTGATGTGTCTTCCCCTTACACAACCAGTCCCTTACTCAGACTCTCGCAGACCATAGGTTCCTAGTGATCATAATACTAGGTGGTGACTCCTAAACATTAATCATAATTTTATGATTAAATCTAAAAACCCTTCCCACACACAACACCTCACAACAGGAGGCACGACAGGAGCCTCCACCGTCGCCAGACGATGTCGCGCCCCTTGCGACACCTTTCACAAACTCAACTTGCCTTTTGCTCATCCACCTTTAGACTCGATTCTTGAAATCCTTGCAATTGTTCAACTAAAATGGCCTAGGACCCCACCATGATATTCACATCTCTTATCTGGATTATACCACCTAGGAAACGATTGTTGCATGGGATTTGACAGAATCGGGGCAATAAGTCTCAAGCCTAATAGATAATGTTAGACAAACTCAAGTCACATAGGAATGTCAACCTTTGACAAAGACATTTGAGCAGTTGATGCTACAACGAGACCTGACTAGACTACATAACTAAGGTTTCCCACTTTCAAAGTCATCTCTCATCATTATTCTGGAATCCATGACAGAACCTTCAATCTTTCCCCTTTTCATAGCTTGTTCAATTCTTTCAGCAATCCTCATAACTTCATGGAAATGTTGAGCTGAGCTTCCTATTAAATACTTATATTAAGGGGATTGAAAGGTGTTGGCAAACAACATCACCATTTATGTATCCATTAGTGGAGGTTGAACATATGTTGCCTTATCTCACAATCTTTGTGCATATGCCCTCACAGACTCTTAGTTTTCCTTCTCCATAGCCATTAAGATGGTTCTATCAGGAGTAGTTTCTAGATTAAATTTATACTGCTTCAAGAAGGCATCTACCAGGTCTTTCCATGTCTTGATCTTGATATTGTCTAGTCTCATGTACCAGCTCAAAGCGGATCTAGTGAGACTGTCTTGGAAAAAATATATCAGAATCTTATCGTTATGGATCATTTCAGCCATCTTGTTGTAGTCTAACCAGAGATGTATGAGCATTCTAGTTCGGTATACTTAACGAAGTCCGACTCTCTAAACTCCTTTGGCACCATAATATTTGGAACCAAACAAATTTCAGTTGCTATCACAGGGTGAATCAGATTATTTCCTTCAACTGCTCTGAATCTTTCTTCTAGGGCAACCCATTTATCATCACCCGTGGGATTGATAAATCTATTTTCAGAAAGTCTTTTCGTTGTTGGATTCATAGTGATCTGAGCTTGACTTGGATAGACAGCTACGAAAGGGACTAAATGATTCCCAGTTATTGAGTCTGCCCCCATGTTCTGAGATGTGTGAGGGACGTGGATTAATGGTGTTTTCATAGGAGGTTGTGCAGAAATTCTTAGAGCTCAGCACTTGTTTAAGCAGATCTGTAAGTCTACCTATTTCACCTTTGATGCTCTCAATTTCATTTTGATAATGGGCCTTCAACTGAGCTCTTTCTTCATTTTTTATCTTTCAGGTGTAGTAAAGCTTGGGTGAGGGACTTATGTTTCAACCTGACAACATGTATGATAAATGCATGAGTATGCTTCTATATGATGAGCTCGCCTTTCCAAGGTTGACACATAGTTGTAATCCTTGCATAATGATATAAAAAATTTTATTCTTGCTCTACAACAAAAATTTCCTGAGTAACGGCCAATGTGTGAACCACAAGTCTTAAGTTCAAGATGCTTTAATAAAGGTTTTCCTTCATGCAAAACAAAAGGTAACACACACAACCTAAGGACAGGTTCTATTCATTAAGTGAGACAAAGGTAGGTTGACTATCTAGTCTCAAAAGGGGTCTCATATCTGTCTAGTGACGATCTTCGTAAAGATAGTATAGGGGCGTTGTGAGAAATGGTTAAGGCACATATGCCTGCCATTACCAAGCAGACACTTAGATATAAGTTGGGTGTTTCACGTATCTGAACCCTAACCAATAGTCATAAGGCAGATCAATAATCCCTCACCTAACTTAGAAGCTTGTGTGTGCTTTCCAAAAATTAAAGTATGTGATGCATGAGGCAATTCTATACAATGCATGAAAATATATGTACATAAATTAAAGCGTGTAAGAAAGCTTAGTTGACAAGGTCCCTAGAGGAGTCGTCATTCTGTCGCACATGTGTGGCGTCGCGACAATCGAGTCCACTCTCAAATCCTAATGTTGGTATCTTGGAAAAATCAAGAAAAATAGAGAGACAAGGAATTCTTGTCTTTTATCTGTAGAAAGTAGGAATGAGAGTCGCCACCTAGTGTTTTGGTAACTAGGAACCTTAACTAGTCTTAGAGATCGGGTACGGGGACTGGTTGCGTAATGGAAAGGTATTAGCACCCCAATTATGCCCTACCTAAGGTAAGCTACATTGTTTTATTGTCTGATAAAATCTAAGGTCATGTCATTTTTTCTAGTTGTTGGTCCCTCTATGGTTTAAGAAAAGTCCTCCTTGCTAAAGAGATCCTTATCTTATCGGGTAAAACCTAACCGTTCTAACGTCAACAAAAGAATTTAATATCTGGAATACATCTTACGTATAAGGTCCTAACCCCAAATACTAAAAGAAAACAAAATAAGTTTTTTGGAATTTTTAAAATATTGGCTTAGTTCTCGTGACTTTAATAAACTGGTTATTAGAGCCAAAATGCATACTAATACATATTTTTTCAATTTTTGTTATATGAAAATATGATATGATTTTTTTTAGATACTTGGCCGTATGCTTGAAAATATTTATTATTTTTTTATATAATTTTTTAATGTTTTGACGAAAACTAGGTATTTTAATACTAGATTTGTATCTTTACGATATAAAAATACAAACCAAAACTAAGCAAGATTCAGTAAAACAAATTACATAAAATCATAGATTTTTTGAAATAATTTTTGAAGAAAATTTTTTTTCTCAAACGGGCCGGACTAGACTGAGGATCCAACCCCAACTGGTTACTGTGCCTGTGCATAGTAACCAGCCCAAATACAATTACCTGGTTACTATGCTCATGCACAGTAACAGGGTAATTATTTTTCTTGTATTGCAGAAACGTGCACAGTACACGTTTTGCATGCAAGAAGATGCAATGTGAAACAAAGACGAGGGGAAGAGAATTACCTGGAATGGAAGTGTTGTCGTTCATGGTGCTGGTGGCTCACGGTGGCATTGTTATCGCGGCAGCTGGCTGTGGTGGCAGACACTGATTCTCCTTCTTCTCTCCTATGCTTTGTTGTACTATCTTCTTCCTCTGTTTTTTTTTATTCCAACTGTCAACAGTGTTCTTGCCTCTTTGTAGTGGCTTCGTGGAGGTGCTGCTGGTGTTAGCGGTGCTACTAGTGGTGGGGAAGAGGAAGATTGGCGATGGTTTGTGGAGGACTTTGCTTCGATTTCTCCGTATTTTCTTCTTCCACCTCCTCCTTTCTGCTTGTGCTTCTTTATGCTTCATCTGTTCTTTGTCCCTCTCCCCTTTCTCTTTCTCTCTTAGATTCTTTCTTTTCCCTATTTCTTCTGTTCCCCTTTCTGTCTTTTTTTTCTTTTCTCTTTGTTTTTTTTTCTTTTCTTCCTCTTCCCTCCTTGCGTCCGTCCTCTGTTTCAAAACTTCCCCCCTCTCCTGTGTTCAGTCCCTTCTCTGGCTTTTATAGCTAGAGAATGCATGCATTTTCCATGATAATAAAGACATTCAGGACCGTTATTGCTGAAGTAATGGTAACAGTCGGCGATGACAGGGGCGCCCGTTTTTCTCTGGCTTTATTGCCGAATAAATGCCATACGTTTCAGTAACGTATTGCATCGTGACAACTGAGGCTAATTGTTTCTTCTTCTTCCTGCTGAAATGGCTTCCCTGGTGTAATGAAGAAGGCGATGAACAGTAACGGTGCTGTTTTGAGATGTGAAATGACTATTTTCAGTTTGGTCACTCAAGTTCTGAAATTTTGTAATCAAGTCCTTGGATAAATTGTAATTGGACCCCTGAACTTTAATTTCTTTCCAATCAAACCTTCCATAAATTCAATTAAACCTTCAATAAAATTTAATTAAGTTCATAAACATCTGATTTTGGGCTTTTCTTCCTCAAATTGAATTTTCCTTGTCAACAGGGCTCTCATTAGTCAACAATATACTGTCAAATTTCAATTCTTGTATTTTTAAACCTCCTCAACCAATTTCTAGCCATTTTATGGGCATTCCAAAATCCTTTTCTCACTTTTATTATTTTTTTTGGATTTCTTCCAAATATTTTTTGATATATATATATATTTTTTGTATTTTCTCATTTTTTGTGTGGGAACCCAAAAATAGGTAACAACAGCCATCTCAAAACAATTTAATAAGCTTAAATAACAATTAATAGCATAATTCTGAATAAGAAAAAATAAATACTTGAATGTAAAAGAATTACAATGATAACGTCACTTTTCACAACTTATTAATAGAGATGGTGTGTATCCCTTTTGAACCAAATTTAGGAGTTTAGTTCATAGTTGCTGGAAATTGATAAAAGCAGTGAAGAAAGGAATTTTTTTGGACCCTGTGTTAGCTGAGTTCTGCTCTATTTATCATTCCTTTTGTCTGCCAAATTTCTTCAAGATTATTCTCTAATTAGAAGTCTTCATGATACTTAATTCTTTCTTTTTTATCTGGTCCTGAAGGTTGGATAAATCTGTCAGAATTTGTGTTGAAAACTGACTCTGCTGCTGTCACAACTCTACTGTAATTCTAACTCTGCTCCAAACTTAGACTTTGTTTCTGACTTGGTTTCTTGAAATATCCAACCATCCCAGCTGTATTTATTCATTCATGGCATGTTAGATGCTTGATCTGTATCTTTCTTGGTTCCTAAGACCCACTGTTTTTATGTCAAACTCTCAGTCATAGTAGGATGTTCGACAACGTTAGTTTCCTGATCAGATCAGGAGATCCATCTCGTCCTTCAGATTGTGTCCGGAATTTGGCCTTCAAAAATATTTTATCTGACTTGGAGTCTCGCATCAAAGTTGTAGGCCTGGATATGTAAATGAATTATATGAATTCTACGTTCTCATTCGAGAACTCTAACTTGGCGAAACACTTGTCATAAGAAGCTAGGTCCAAAATATAAAATGCAGAATTTCTTATCATTAGCAATTAATTCACAAAGTCTCTTAAGTATGCCAACTCATAAAAATAACTTCCAATAAACTCAAATAAGCTCAAAATACATTAAAAAGCATAGTGTAAAAGGAGTAAAAATATATGCATGCTTTTCACTTATCAAATTCCCCTACACTTAGCTCTTGCACGTCCTCGAGCAAAATTTTAATTTTACTTTTTCAATGTCAAAAATGTAATGCCATCAACAAACAATAATTAAATTCTTAAAACAACATAACATATCATTAATGAAATTCCAATCACTTTAAAATTGTTTATCAAGCATTTTTACTTCACAATAAAACAACTAAATAATAGACCTCACATGAATAATCGTTCAATTCTCATTTGTTTAAAAGGTTAGTGTTTCACTCCAATGGAAATGATCTACCATAAGCTTGCAAATCATCTCACTCTCCACCATTAAGATTACATGCATTTCACAAATCATAAAGGTCTTTCCAAAGGTTGTAATGTGGCTTGGTTCAAGGTAGGAAATCTTTGGTAAGGTTGTTTAAAAGCCGTCAAAACTAATGAAACAAAATACCCCCAAACAAGACATAGAATGTTAAACACTTCCTCCAGCCATTTTGAACTGGGCAACAAATAAAGCTACATTATCCTTTTTTTTTTGGAAAATTGATTGTCCAACAGAACAGATTTTGGTTTAAACTAAAGGATAATCTTTTACCTTTTTAAAACTTCAAACCTTCAGAAGACCTTTTTTTTTTTCTGTACATGACATAACCTTTCTTAAAACACCCCTCACACTTATTTCATTTGTTCCCATGCTTTTATAATGATGTATGATGTTCCATTAGTTCTACGGCTTGGGTGAGACACTATGTGGTTTACGACTTGCAATGTGGGTTTATAATCAAAGAAAAAGTCTATCAACTCAAAAGGGGTCTCGAGGGAAAAATTTATCCAAATGTGGGTTGCTAGGTTATATAAGGTACATAACAAAGAATGCCTTAATCATGCAGTATCCTCTAATGGATCCTTTTGTCGTCTATCCATAGATCCTCTAGCCTGAGCTCACCTCCTCGAGGGGGTGAGGTCAGTAGTTGTACCTTTTCTAGTTTATACCATCCTGTAATAATACGATCAATTATTAATTTTTTTTTAAAATCCCTGGACCCAAATTAGGGCTCTGATACCAACTATAACAACCCTAAAATTTCTAACAATTTATGGAATTCATGATATATATATATATTACAAAAAATTTAGCAGGGTTTCTTATAATTTAGTCTATTCCAAGTTATCGACAATATCAACACTAGTCCCTAATAAATCATTTTCAACAATTCAGTGTTTCTATTTTACTCCAATATTTCACAATTAACAATATTTCTTATTTTCTTACATATCAATTCAAGAAATAATTATGTTAACTAAATTAAGGAAAAATAATTATCTTAACAATTATACACATAATCACATATTATGTATTTAATATTCCTCCTTCAATCATGTCGCACGGGTGCGGCGTCGCGGCGAAATAATATGATTCCCACTTTAAATCTAAAATGTAAACTTATTTGGCAAATATGGAGAGACAAGAAATTCTTGTCTCCTATTGGTCGAAAAATGGAATGGGAGTCGCCACCTAGTATTTTGGTCACTAGGAACCCTAACTGGTCTCAGTTTTCGGGTACGGGGACTGGTTGCGTAATGGGAAGGTATTAGCACCCCAAATACGCCTTACCTAAGGTAAGCTGCATTGTTTGATTGTCTGATAAAAAGCTAAGGTGTTATCGTATTTCTAGTTGTTGGT
>Ga0325400_1002464_pt1 | contig 16263 bp, 9 predicted proteins | sample PopdelMetagenome_2_FD_205662 | JGI IMG/M metagenome (GOLD analysis project Ga0325400, IMG submission 205662) | Populus deltoides microbial communities from Bellville, Georgia, United States - Xylem-PdKOR-R1 | ecosystem: Host-associated > Plants > Phyllosphere > Stem > Wood/Secondary xylem... | reverse complement strand
TAAATTTATCATACATATGTCCGAGATTCATCTAAAAAACACAGGTTGAGTGTAGTAACTGAGTTCCTCATCTCAGAAAAATTGCATGTTCATGTTAAAAAAAGAAGTCTTTGAACCATTTTATTTAGCGAGAAATTCTATGAAATTCGAAACTGTAATTATCAATAACTATAATATATAAGAGATAGATATATATAAAAAAGAAAAAAAATAGAGAATTGAAAATATAATCTTAAGAAAGAAAGATATTTTTATTATTATTTCTTTAAATTCAAATATGAATTTCTATTTATGGCTTTTTTTTAGCTTTATTTTACATTTAACACTAGAGAGAGCCAATAATACAGGAACATACTTGACTGTTTGGAAATATGGTATAAATTGTGTCTTTAAAATTTTTAGATTATTTTGATATTCTATATTAAGAATATATTTTTAAAATAAAAATTTTATTTTAATATATTTTTAAATAAAAAATATTTTAAATTAAAATCGCTATTACAATCTAGATCCGATATCCAGCCACCTATCCCCCACTCGAATAAATCCCCACGTATTCATCCACGTGCCACCCAATCCTTTGTCCGTATTCCATATCTCTTAAAAACGGGGACTCTCATTTCCGCACGCTCTGTCTCTCTCTCTCTCTCTCTCTCTATCACACACACACACTCACCCACCATGGATACCCTCCTCCACACCCCGACCTCCTTGGCCAAACGCCCCTGTCCTTTCCCTTCCTCTCCCTCTTCTCCTCCTCCAAACCCTAACAAACTCCCTCACATGAACAATCAAGTCGGCAACCTTCTCCAAACATTTCTTAACCTAGCTGACTCTCATTCTCTCTCCATCGACCAATCCTTTGAGCATCTCCTCGACTCCTCCCCTTGCGATGCTGATCAGTCTCTCCTCATCGATCGCGCCCTTAAACTAGGATCTCTTCTTCTCGAAGCCGGCAACCGCTCTGCTAGGAAACGCTCTTCCGTTCATAATTCACTCACCTGGGCTCTCCCTCCTGATCTCACCATCAAGGTTTCTTTTTTATTGCTAAGTTTTTTCTTTCCTCGCCGGTTTTTGTTCAGATTTTGAGAATTTCAATTCATGCAAGTTGCGGGCTGTGTTTTGCTTGTCGGCGATAACAGTAGGATTTTTTTTAAAGCCTCGTTATTATTGTAATGTGGAATTCAAGGTTTGGTTTACTTGTTGGTTGATTTATGAGTGAAACGTTTTTCGTGTTGCTTGCTTCCGTGAATATGGTCTAATCAGGTGTTGTAGAGGAATTTTTAAGGGAACATGATTTGTGTTTGGTAATCTTGAATTTCCATTTCGCAATGCTTTGATTGATGGATGTGGCTTCAAATGAATTGATTGCATAAAAATGTTGATGGTATTAATTAAACGTGGTTAATTAAGTAGCAGCGAAATACTGCCAAATATAATAGTTTCTTGAGTTTGAAAGTGCATTGATGTGCTTATATTCTGATACATTGATGTGGTGAATGGATCCGAGATCCATGAAGATGTTACGAGGCTGCCATGTTTGGTTTGATGGCACTTGTTGATTTAGAATCAAGAATTTCTAGATTCCTGTTATGGAAATGTCTACCTTGTCATTTTCAGCTCGTGCTGAGCATTTGAGTGTCTAGTTAATTATAAATTCATTTTTATAGTAAAATGTTTTCTTTTTCCGAATGATCGATTCATAAGCATTATGCACGTGCAGTTATTTTCTATGCTTGATGCACAAAGCCTGTGCTATGCTGCTGCAACTTGTTCTATGTTCTACAAATGTGCCATGGATCCCTTGTGCTATGCCAATATTGACTTGACAACTGTGGTCCCAAAAGTTAATAATGCAGTTGTGTCTACAATGATCCAACGTGCTGGAAAAGCCCTTCGGTAAGAATTTTTCACGTAACAATTCTATATCCTGTGCAAGTGTTCTCATGGGTCTATTATATGCTTTGCATCTCTGTATTAGGTATCACTGGTGATAGAATTTTAGAAGTTTTGATTTCCTTTGGCTCGGTGTGGTAAAGAAGACAAATCATAACATACCAAAGATTTGTCTTGAAAGCTAAACTTCTTTACATTGAGCCTGATGTACTACCTATGCAGCCTTCATTTGTTTTCCTTCTCAGTTTCAATATCTCATTTAGATCCCCTTTTATGTAATTATGAAGATTCTGAAAAATAATTTCTTTTTTTTTAAATATAGTATTTCATTCATTTTGATCTCATATATGACTATGAAATTTAATTGATGTTTGTTCGCACGTTCAGTATGGAGAAGGATTAATCCTTCTCTGTCTGTACTGGGAAATACTCTGTTGATTATACTAAAGTGAGCCTGTATTGAGTGTTATATTGATGAATGAGAATTATGCTGTATAGCATGCAAGGTGTATTAGTTAGTTCTCATCTTTATGACTTTTCCCATGATGTCATATGTGGATATTGTTGGTGGCCTTGCTGATTTCCTTTTCTCTCTCACTTAATTGGTCACTTAGGTCCCTTAAGCTTGGTATAGTTCCAGGTCCGACCCTGCCTCATGGATCTTGTCAACCATTGGTTTATGGCATTAGGAATGCTGTAGAAGTATCTAACTTTTCATGGAATGATAAAAAGACCAGACAGGGGAAGGAGTCATCCACTCTTACTAGATACTGCTTAACTCCTTTAAGTGGTGACAATGGTGCTGCTGGGTATGTTTGAAATTTGGAGACATCGATTACAGATTTTTTTGTCCACATCTGTGATTTCTTTTGATCCTAATGTTTGTGTTTTTCGTAATACAAGGGCTGTTTTGAGAGGATTGCATCTATACAATATTGAAAGAATTGACAACACATCGCTTTGTGGGGCATTGTCAGCCTGCCCATCTCTGCTTGACCTGGAAATAATTGGCCTGTAAGTTTCTGTTGAGTTTGTTGTCTGTGTGATAATGTTGGTTTAAAAACATTACATTAGGGTAATAACAGTGGTTGCGTTAGTTGAATTGATAAATGGAGTGGATTTGACACAGCAGGTGTAAACAATGATGCATTACATCTCCCAAAATTGTTGTGATTTTCATATGCCACTACTAATGATGTGATTGGATGCTTTATCCATGCACAGAACTTTCCAAGTTTGGCTATCAGTAGCTATTCTCTTCCTAAGTAGTAATAATTATATGCCTATTTTGTTTATTTTGTTACCATTCCTCATCAGCATTTTTTAGCTACCTTTGTAGTGGTAACAAGGTAATATTATTATTACAATAATTTGTTAATACTCATGCACTTTTTAATTGATTTTAGTTCTCGCCTTTAGAAAGTTCTTGTGGCTTAAGTCAGCTTCTTTTATGGAATTTTATGTGTTTATTTTACAAGTTACCTTTAATATAATTGTGCATCGGCAATTCATGTAGATATATTCATGAGTTAGTTTATGCAAAATATATTATTAAATATGTATCCTGTAACGAGGACAAGTGCATGTTTTCACGTGACTTATCTTTTGATAATTAATTTTGAGCCATTCTTTCTGAGACTTTTGGGCAAAAATTACTCTTTATGGTGGTAGATGAATATTTTTTTTTGGAGCAGACATGTTGACTTGAGGCAAACATTGGTGTCAGTGAGCATGAATTGTCCCTTGATAGAGCGTTTGTTTTTTGAATCTTCAAAAACAGGTGCAGCACCTTCTTATTGAGAATTCTTTTAGTTGCTCGTGTATGTTTTTGCTAACTTGAGCATGTTCACTATCAGGAAGAGATGACAGTTTGAAATCATCAACCTGTGTGGATCTAGTAAATAATTGTCCAAATTTAACCTCACTGGCTCTAAGAGGTTTCAAGCTGTATGATTATAAACTTCGGATACTTGTTAAGGTATGTCAAAAGTCAAGTTGGGTACAGCTATTTTTTTGATAACAATGAATTTCCGCATGCTACTACTTTTCCATCTCATTGGTACTAATCTTTCCTTTTCTCCCCCCTTTTAAGTAAGACCTAATATTGCTTTACTCCGTTGTGCAAAATCTTCGAATGTTTCATAGTTGGCATAATGCCAACGGATGACCTTAAAAAATGGAGTTTTGTGGGAGATCAAGTCCCACTTGTACTCAATTTATAACATACCCAATTTCTCCAATCTCAAGGTTTTTTTTTTTAATTTCTAGTTAAATATTTCTCTTTGTTCATGAGAGAGGTCTGCTTTGTCGGTTACTTCAAGCACCATGGCTTGAATTTTCACTTCTGGTTAATTTCATTGTTCAAACATTATTGCTTGGTTCACCAATCTTATTAAAATTCCAGGGGGGAATAGCAAATTTTTCTTTTTATCTTAAAATTGTGTTAGTTCGCATTATGGAATGATCTACACTTCATGACCTGAACGAGCAATCTATACACTCTCTGTCATTAATATTTCTAGTACCAATTTTACAATGATGCTTGGTCTAATGGCATGCCATTCACTGTCGTGGTCTTTTGGTGTCAAAATTTGATCTAACCAAGATTCGATCACAGAACAAAGGAAAAGTTTGAGAAATACATTTCTTTGCTTTACAGTTTTTTTGATTTTGGTACTTGGTCTGTAAGATGTATGCGCAGTACTTTGTAGCCAATACAAAGTTTGTTCTTTGTCTGTTAATTGAACTCTAATGACTAACAAGCTCTGGCTACCTGTACAGGGATTTTGCAAACTAAAATATGTAGATTTTTCAACGTCATATTCTATCACCGGAAGCTTTTTGAGGTCTGCATTTTTATGAAATGTAACTACATTGATATTTTCTCTTCTCTATTTGAAATCTTACAAGGGTTTGTTTTTCTTGAAACTAACAGGAACCTTGGTGGTGACATGGGTGGGAGTTTACTGGAAGTTTTGATTTTCCGAGACTGCATGCATCTCAAAGAGGCAGGCCATAATTCCTTTCCCTTCTCCACCTTCTTTACCTTAAATCTCTTTGAATGTGAAAGATCTTGGCTTTCATGGTTTGGAGGGTCTCTGAGATCCTTTCGATGACTCATATGGTTCAATTCCTAAATGGGCTAGCATCTGGATAATCCATATCTATAGATATAGAATATACATCAACCTATGAAATGCTAATACTAATTTATTATATTTCCTATTTCCCTCCTTATTCACTTATTTATTTCATTACTTGCAGTTGGAAGTTGCCCGATTATTTGCATCAGTTCTTGCTGGGGACTTTAGATTTCTTCGATATCTTGTGGGTAGATTGATATTGTTGTTTTTTCTGCTTTGTGTTGGTCTGATTCTCATGTTCCTGCTTGATTTTCTTCTTATTCTGATTACTGCACTTTAATAGGATATATCAAACAGGGAAGGTTTGGCTGCTGCAGGTGACTCGTATGGCAGATGTTACAGTTTAAGGTAGCATTTTTTTCTTTTTGCATTTATCATGCTTACTCTATATTTATACCTGTTAAGATTCATGTAAAGTATTTTGGTGCTTGTTGGCAGTATCATTCCTACAAAGCAGGTATTAGAAGAAAGGCCTGATATCTGTTTGCTAGCAGAATTTCCATCAGAAGGAAGGTCAGATATCTCTCGTTCATTTAAACTTTTTTGTTGGTGACATCTGGAGTCCAACTCCAGTTTCTATTCTTATCTAAATAGCCAATATCAAATGGGGAAAACGAGCAGAAAACATAGGATTTTGGAATTAAGTTCCTTGGTTGTCAATCTGATTTTTGCAGTTTTGTTGACCTTGGCCAAATGACTGATAGCGATCTAACTAGCGAGGTCAGCCTGTCATCACAAATGAGCAGTCGCACATCAGATGGTTTGTCATTCATGTGTACATCTGAAATCAACTATAGTAGTGATCAGACTAGTGGGAATGAGGAGGGGTAAAGGTTCTGGATATGTTGTTTTGAGGAGAGCTCGGATGAGTTTGATTATCCTCTTGGCTAGGTGAACCATGAAGTTCAGCAAGGTTTGGGATTTGTAGGTATCCATCTCCGTCTCTGTCAACTATGCTTTTGATTGCAAGTATTTGAACTCTATGAAGTGATAACTTCTTCCACTTAAGGACCAGTATTTATCTTTCTTCAGAACATGGTTGACAGGGATATGCATGATGATTAAGTAAAAGAACTGGAATCGCATGTTGGGAAGCCCTTGTTCCTGACATTTTATCAGTATTATTCAAATCAACAAGGCCGGGGTACTGACAAGTTGCATGCTAATTGATGTGGACCAGTTTTTTCTCTAACATTGTGCTCTTATGCTTCTTGGATTTATGAAGGAGGCTTTTATTGAGAGCAAGCTGATTAGAACCTTTGTTGAATTTACTAGTGGACAATGGACTTTCTTGCACATTACTTCTTCACTTTCATGCCTCCCGTACATCAGATGCCTGTAGATTTTAAAGCTGCTGATGTTCCCGGACAGTGGATTGAGTTGGGGGTTTGTCGTCCTTGTTTACTCAGATGACTGTCGAAGCCTTTGGGGAAGTTTTTTCCTCTTTCCCGGAATTGTGCTCTTTTATGTTATATTACATATATTTTCTTACCATACTTGGTGGTGGACTCCTCTACCTTCCCGTGAAATTTGTATCCAGGATATTGGACGATATCATATTCATTAATTATCGATGATAAATGTATAATGTGGCTTACAAGGGGTCATATTGATGTTGGGATCTATTCCTGTCGTTCCCCATCATTTCATCCATGGACTGTTGGCTGTGTCTGTCATCTTTCATCGCTTGTTGTTTTGGATGGATATCATCTCCCAACTATCCCTTGAACACTTGTCCCATGGGTTAAGGAAACATTCCCTTAGATAGTCATGCAAATAGGTGCTCAAGCACCTTAAGTCAGAACTTCGCTCGGCGATTGACAGCGTTGGATTGCAACAGCCCCACCATGCAAACCTACCGCTGCCGCTGCTTGAGAACCCTGAGGATCCACGAGCGAGGAGTCCCCGACCACTAGGGGTTGTTTGTTTTCGTGGCCTCAGCCTGTGTAAAGAGGTACCTGTCATTGTGCTCCATATACAACTTCAACCAATAAGGGTTTAATGACTGTAAGACTGCATTGTAATTTCTCAGCAGTCTCCGTATTTATAAAATTATGTGTGCTTCCAGTGTTTACAAAGATAGACACAAGGTGCTTATCAACTTTATCAATAACTCGGTGTGAAAACCCCTAATACCTTCCAGAGCATAAAGGGATGTGTATGGAATTATCTTATCAATTTTTTCCCTCATGGTAACATCACCATTATCTTCGTCATCCTCTTCATCATAAAAAATGCAAAGGGAATCTAGTTTCCTATTTTTGCATGTGACCAGGCACAAATTTCTCATCACATCAAAAGCGGAGACCCTTTGCCCTTGTTTCTTCTAGATCTTTATTTCTTAGTGGTTTGGTAGTTTTAACAGGTCTTTTGATGAAGTATTTCTGTGCGGGGGTAGACAATATGCTATTTGAAGAAGGTTTTTGAATTTGGGACATGGTCGTGGTAGAGTTTCTGTAATTAGATTGAAAAGGGTTCTGTTTAGTTTGAATTGCTGAGCTGTGTACTGATGTATAGATTTGGTGCAGTATTGAATGTTACACCTATATGAAAGAGTGTTTTCTTGTAATCTAGCAAGGTTGGAGGCCTACTTAAGGGACTTAGGTTTTTTATTTCAATTTTTAGCCCACCAATGAAGAATACAAGAGCCTGTTTCTCTGAGATCTCAGCTCAATTCCATAGGATATCGAAATCCTGTATATAAGTTTCTAAACCACCCACTTGTCTTAATTCCATCAATTCTTCGAGACGGTCTTGCTGGCTCCCAAACTAAGAGCATATAGCTTCCACATATAAAGCCGCCCCATCAAGATAGTAGGAAGCCGACTTCAGTCTGTCTCCTTCGTCAATTCCTCCACTTCAAAATACTAGTTACACTTACAAAACTATCTGTGCATATCTTTGTAATATCTCATCTAGGCGGCGGGTGAGAATTTGGTAGTCGGTCTTATTAATAGTATTGATTGTTGCCTTGTTGGACGCATTCTGAAACCATTTGTGATAACCAAGAACAAAAACAAATCCATGAGAATAATGTGGTTCAAAACAGACAATATTTGACAGATTCGGCTGGATTGTGACATTCTTCCTCATCAAACACTGGGAAGTCATGTTTGGGCTTAGGTAATTTAGAAGGCATTAGTGTTCCTTCTACTGAACATGATTTGACTACCACGTTGCTTTCTTGCAGGGTTTGTTTATCATTGGAGCTTCTGGCCTCACCAGAAGTTTGCTGGAGGGTCCGTAAGAAAGAAGTTCGTTAGTAAGCCATTCCACTTATTAGATCCTTCAATTCAAATAACTTCACCTCATAAAAAACCCTGATGCTTTCCAGCTTTTGATCATGAGCACCCAACAACTACATTACTTTGCTCATGCTTATGTGCATGTTCCTTACTAACCTGCTCAAGAGAATCCTCAAGTTTCCTGGCCTCCTGGGAACGAGTTTCAGGAGCCATCGCACTCGTTCGAAGAGATGTGACTCTGATACCACTTGTAATGAGCCTAACAGTGAGACCCAACTTGGATTTCCCCCAAGTTAGCTATTGACGTGGGTGATGATTGAAATGCGATTAAAAGTGGTCGAGTAACGATGAATAAATCAATCAGTATATTAAGAACTAGAAGGAGAGGGACGTAGAAAGAAAAGGATGACATGGAAGGGAAAAGAAGAGAAGGGAGAGAGAAGCTTGAATTTGTTATGCCTTTTTTATTAGGACTCCTTCCCTGTTGAGTACTAATTACTAACAAACTCTAAGAAAACATACTTAGGCCACCACGTGGCAATACTAGATAGTGGCATAAAAAACAACTAAAACGCAGTGTTTCCACTGCAATTAAAACTCTGCGTTTTGAGTCCATTTATTAATTACTTGTATCGAACATGGATTTTGGGAATAAATTAAAGCTTTTCTTGATTTTCGAAGGCTGCAAAGTCCGCTGAAATGACGTACATCATCAAAGCTTGCTTGCTGATTCTGTTCCGAATCCTATACAGCATTTCTTCTGAATGAATCGTTTGCATCTTCGTTCCTGATGGGTATTGTAATGGCGAGGTCTCCCATATCTCCGAACAACAACAAATATAAACAAAGAATATTTGTATCTTTTGCCGAATTTATTATTCTTTTCTGTTTTGGTTATATAACCAGAAACAAAAGAATCACATACAATCAGTCCATCAATAACCCTACACCCCTCATTTTCCTATTCAAATTCTCAAATGCAGCATCGTTGTCTAACGTTGCCCCATAGAGTAACAACCAGCCTCCTCGTGATTTTTAGACAAAAATAGCTGCGCCACCTGGTAATCAAACACCAGCAGGAGCCACCTGACTCCCATTTTCCACGCCATTTCCAGACCTATCTTCCCAACCCATGATTCATCTTTCAAAACGTTGCAACAGCCAACACCAGCTTCAGAACCCATGATGAGTCTGTGGAGAGCATATCGAACCAACCGAGCAGCTCCAGCAGGGGCAGGGTTACCCATGCTTGCGCGGTCTCTGTTCAACTTTGTCCAACCAGGGAACGTTTTAAACTTATCCTACTCTCTCCGTGACCGTGAGGTTACAGCTTTTCTTTGCTCGTCGCTAGCTGCAAAGGTTTCTTCCATCTTTGTTTCCTGGGTATCGTGGCCCAGTGAATGGAAGTTATGTCGGCCCAATCTAAAAAACTCAATTAGGGCCCGATGTATTGCTATTGGCATAGTTCCATTACTTCGCCCTTTACCAGCTTTGCTCCCTCTTTTGCGTCTTCACTTTTGACCCCTTTGGAAGTTGCCAGCCACATCCAAGAAACAACGAGGTTCAAGGAAGATGACGACTATTCGACGATTCAGCTGCAACGATCTTCTCCGCTTCGCCTCCGTCAATTTCGACCACCTCACCGAAACTGTAAAAAACCTCCCTTCTTTCTTCTTGTCCAAACCCTTCTTTCTTTCTTTCCACTTTCCTTCAATTCTTTTATGTAATACAATAGTAATGAATTTTGAAATCTGAACAGTTCAATATGTCATTCTACATGACCTATTTGGCAAGGTGGCCCGATTATTTCCATGTCGCTGAAGGTCCAGGAAACAAAGTTATGGGTTACAGTAAGCTTCTTCTCCCTACTAATTTGCTTTTGTTTTCATGAATTGTTAGTAAAATAAATTGTGAATTGCATATGAATGGGTTGCAGTAATGGGTAAAGTAGAAGGACAAGGCGAGTCGTGGCATGGTCACGTGACAGCAGTGACTGTGGCCTCAGAATACCGCAGGCAGCAGTTGGCCAAGAAGCTTATGAATCTCTTGGAAGAAATTAGTGACAAGATGTAAGACTAGCCTTCCATACTTGCAATTATGTTTTTTTTTAGTTGCTATTTTAATAGGAGATATGAATTTGATTTGATTTGATTTTTCAGAAATTTATCATAGTTTTCATGGAAAATTTTTGTTTCTTATGTTTTAGACATTCTATAGAACTGTTGTGGGACTTAGAAAACTCAGAGAATTTGATTCAAATTTAATTTTAGCTTATGGTTTCCAGTTCTATTAGTATTAGTTTCTTCAACAAGACTTTGCAGCTTTACAAGGTGCTTTGAATTATGGTTTTTGGAAGGAGCAATTGTCCCTCCTGCAATGTATGCCACCTTGTTATTTCTTCCTTGCTAAATATCATTCTATTTAAGTTGACTAGCATCTTGACACAAACAGATTGTCTGAATGATATGTTTCTCTTCTTCTAATTGTTGTCCTGTTGGCCACTTCTGCAATATTGTATAATTTGGATGCAATTAATTGAAAGTTTGTTTGGTTGGTTGTGTCTGCATCTTCTTGAATTGCAGATTGTCTCTTGGCTAGTATTTGTTTAAACTAAGTCTCCTCAGCTTCTTTCTAACATGAGAAACCTTTTTGCAGTGATAAGGCTTATTTTGTAGATCTTTTTGTGAGAGCATCAAATACACCAGCCATAAAGATGTATGAGAAGGTAATGGTTCTTTGAATTCTTTTTGTATCTAGACATTTCTCGCTGTTTGATCATTCTGAGTCTGTAGTGCTTGCATTTTACAAACATGAAAGAGTCTTCAGTGAAAGAAGCTGAACCTAACCTCCAATTTATCTCATTTTAAAATATGATTCCACATTGCTACGTTTGGTTATTGCCTCTTAAATTTGGTTTTTTTGTTTCTGTAGTCCTATCCTTTCTTAAAAAATGGTTGCTGGACTTCTGTTCCAACAGGTGCCTTCCAAAGAAATCTAGGGGCATAAGGTGCTTAGATGCCTTGCAAAGATTGCTATTGGATAGTCTTTTGCACAATCTCGGTTTTGAATGGATAATTCTGGAAATTTGCTCAATTTGTGTAATTCTTGCAATCTTGTGACCCCATGCATGGATGTCTAACTTCTTTCTTCTCTGACACAAATTCTTTTTTTACTTGTTAGGGTATTAATTGAATTTGGTCATGTGCCTTGTATTAGCAATCCCTCCGGAAACACTTCATAATTTTTTTTGTCTAGTATGGCAGCTAGATAGGAATTTGGTTGCTGCTGCTTGTTCAGTTCAGATCGTTCATATAGATTAATCAGAGAATTTATTAGCTGCCAAGTTGATGTTTTTAATAGAAAACTATGAGGGACGGTGTCATTATTTTCTGAATGAAAGAAGCCCTATTCTACAAATGATTAGCATGTAACCGGGAATTAGAACTTTGTAGTGTTGAATCAGCATATGCTCATTAGTAGGGTTCCTAGGACTGCTGATCTAAGGACCATGGCCCAAATTCATAATACACAATGAAAGTAATGATCCCAATTCAAAGAAAGAAAAAATTGAAACTACCACCTGCACCACCTTGCCAGTTTTATCCTTTTTTTAAGTACGCAGATATTATACAATTCATTTTCTTGATATAGACTCCTGATAAATATCTTTAGTTAGGCAGTTCATCGATGTTGCCCTGCTCCTATTGGAGATTATCTGGGTTTTCTACTTGACAAGGTTATATTCTTCATGTACTGCATTATGAAGGTAGTCTCCTACCTGTTATGAAGTTCACATATACCTGCTTCTATTGAGATTCTCTGGACTATATTCTACTTTGATAAGGTCCATTCTTGCAATTAATATGCAGATAGTGGTCTTCCTTTTAGTAGGTCTTTATAATGCATTTATATATGACCATGGAGTTATATTATCTTAGCCTCGAGTGTTTTGGATGTTACTTTTTTCTTATTGTTAAGTCAAGGAGACAAGATGATTCTTATTCTTCTGTCTTTGCAAACAGCTTGGGTATGTAATCTATAGAAGGGTGCTGCGCTATTATTCAGGGGAGGAAGATGGATTAGGTGAGTATTCCGTATTTGGCTTTAGCACCCTTAAATCCCTTCCATTGAGCTTATGTTGCTTCTCACACTTACAATGCTGTGTCCTGTTTTCAGATATGAGGAAAGCTTTATCTCGGGATGTCGGAAAGAAATCTATTATCCCCCTCAAACGGCCAGTCACTCCTGATGAATTGGAGTATGATTAAATCTGCATTTTGTGGACAATTGAAGTTGAAGTGATGGTTTTGGCTCTTGGAACAACAATGATGCCCGTGACATCTTTTGTCCATTGTAGAACTTGTGTTTTATAAAAGAGAGTAGTGCCTTGTATCTTTCATTTGTTCAGTATGATTGCATGAAGAAGGGACATGTGCTTCTGACAAGACTACAAAGCTTTCGTCTTGGATTCATGGACAGCTTGTTGATTGTTTTCCTGTATGCTATGTTTCTGCCTTCAGTAGTATTAAGAATGCCAACTCTCCATCCAGACACCGCAAGGAGCGCCAAGGCATTTTTCGATTCTTCTCTTTTCTTTCCGTCGTCTTGTTTTCTTCTTTTAGATGTTTTGTGTTAAATATCTCAGCATGCGATGAGTCATCTTACGTTGTGAGTGTCTGGAGATGACCAAACATGCGCTACGTGATATTCTAGTCCATTTCTATTCTACTCCTTCAACTCAAAATGGGCTATTTATGGCCCAATAAAAAAGATATGCACTCTGTTTTTCTCTCTCTGTTTTTTTTTTTTTTTTATATATATATAATCTTGATATAAAGATATCAAACTTACAACGTACAAAAACTCTTGTATCAAAATACCGAGCAACGGCAACCACAGCCTCTGTTTACATTTCTCATGCTGAAAACATCCCTCGGAACTTCGCGTACAAGTCCCTCATCTGAATCCAAAGAGTGGACTCTGTGGATATGAAATCCAAACCTCAAAATTGAAATCCCATTGCATTTGCATTGATGGGACCTTTGCCAACTGCATGTTTTCCGCTTGCACAGCAAAGAAACAAGCATGAAGAGAAGGCTCACGTGTCATTGTTCTGAAACCAAAAACGAATGTCACAAACTAGTGATGGAGCTTTGAAGGGCTCTACCACAACGGATCCAAAAAGATATGCCCTTTAACTTTTACACCCATTGGTCTCATGTCTTGAAGCTTTTTTTATGATATATATATATCCATATTAATATGGATAGTTTTTAATTTAAATATTATAGATTTAACTATTGTTATTATATCATGAAATAAATAATATTGATATCAAATATTTTTTAGTATTCCATTAAACTATGTGTAATTTCATCATGTACGAAATATATCTAATAAAAACTATATTTTTCATGGTTTCTTAAGCACATAACAACAATATCATCAAGAATAAAAATTGAATCTTTTTAAGCGGATGGAACCGGTTCAATATATTTTTGAACTGAATCTCATCCGGCTGGAACAGTGAAATCATCCTTCACTGTTCACATGAGCAATAGATCACTCTCCGCTGCATTTATAGGTCTGTGGAAAGTAGCATGGAGGTTTCCGCAAACCTCCAGTTTTAATCAATTTTAAATGATCTCATATAAATAGTATATTGTGGTTTTTTAAAAGTTATGATTTACTTTAAAAGCAACCGCGCGTAAACAACCTGCCACTACCTTTTCTTCTCTTTTTTAATCAACACTATCTTGATTCATAAAAAGTAAAAGAAAAAACGTTTCTTTTAGACAGGACTTGGCATGAGTTGTGGATTTTTATTCCCGTGCTAAAAGAGATGATAATATTTTTTCTCTGATCTCACATCTCACACAAGTCAACCACATCTAGATTGGTAAAGGTCTTAGAAGTATGTTCCAGTAGCTTCTCCAGCTACTATTCTCTGATTCTGTGCCACAGATATTTTTGCACCTCTACAAGTGCTTGAAGTGAGTTGGGTTTTGGAATGTCATCAGTGGTTCGGCATCAAGAATTAGGATTTGGTGGATTCGGAAGAGACAGGAGGAGGAGGCCATTCGAAGAGTATGCGGGACAATGGCTATACCTACTGAATTCATCATAATCTATATTCATACATCGTCGTACTTAAACCGTACGGACATATAAGGATTTCTTCTCTTGTTTCTGGCCAATCTTAATTAATGGAGATAAATCATCATCAGATTACTGCCTTGATTTGACGATTTTATCCATGCCTCTTCTTTTGATAATCTCTAGTTGTTGTTGAGGAGAGAGCATCAACTTTCTTTTCTTCTCTGGTCTGGAAACTTTAATTCCATGATCCATACCAATTGCGGCCCCTGCTAGCTAAAGAGAGAATCAACTCTGAGACACGATATCATCACGTCACATTGTCTGCCATTCTTCGCTCTACATTCAGGAGGAAACTCCTACAGCAACAAGCTCGAAAAAGAGGTGTCCATAATCTTTTTCCAGAACAACTAAATGGGGTTAATTTACCACACACACATGTTAACTAACTAAATTAGGGCAAACAAATGATCATTAATTCACATAATTCAGGTTTGGACAATATGGAAGTAATCATAGCAGATTGATCGAACCATCCCATGTCAGCAATCGATACAAGTGTGTCGTGCTATTTAAAGTGCGTGCTAATGGATTCTTTATAAAGATAAACAAAACCTACTTGTATTGCACTTACTAGAGATAGAGGAGGGAGGTAATTGAAGCGAACAAGATAATTGGGATTTCCTGATCTAATCGATTGGGATGTCAAATATCATGATATGGGAATCTCCACCTTTGTTTTAAACATAGCATCACTTTGTAACATGCTTTATGTCACCTTGTCTGCCATTTTTTCACTTAACCCATCTTAGAGGGAACTAATCTAAGCTACCAATGAAAATGGCCCCCCCGTTACACCCTCTGAATATGAAAAAAAAAGTTGTTGCTAATATTTTTTTTCAAGTGAGAAGTTTTTTTTTAATAATGCTAAGGTTGATATGATATGATTCAATTTATTTGACGAGTTTAAAAATAACCCAAAATATTAGTAAAAATTTTGCTTGATTAAAAAGAAAATCAAGATAATATTTTTTTTTAATATTAAGATGACAACATATTGGATTCACTTGAGTCAATCCAGGTTAACATGTCAAATTCACATCCCAGGTTATGAGACCATAATAACCGCATAGAAAACAAATCAAAACAAATTATAAAACTTAATTCTCAATCAATCCAATGTTAAATGGTGAAATTGAAAAAAAAACAATTAAAAAGAAAAAAACAACTCAAGTTAACATGTCAAACCCACTATCTAGGTCATAAAACCGAGATAACTCCGTAGAAAACAAATTAAAAGCTCAATTCCCAATTATTTTAGTGTTGAAGGATTGGATTAAAAAACATCAAATAAAAAACATAAAAAATGACTCGAGTCAATCCGTCAAACCCGTGACCTGAATCATGAGAATAAGATAGTTATAGAAAGAAAAAAAAACTTGATTTAACCTAAGTTAACTTGCCAATACCGTGATCCTAGTTATGAAACTAGAATAACTTTATAGAAAGAAAATTATTTTAACCCATGAAAATCAATTCCTAACTGATTTAATATTGAATGATGAAATTTTAAAAAAATCTAAGTCAACTCAGATTAACCCGCTAAGCACTATTCCTGGATTATGATAAACTAATAAAAAGTAAACCAAAACAAATCATAAAATCTAATTTTCAATCAAACCCAATACTAAACTAAGAAAAGGGGGTGAATTAAGAAAAAGAAAAAGAAAACGAGTCAATAGGGCCAAAACGCTAAAATCATGATGTAGATCATGAAAATAAAAAGTAAATTGAATGTTAAATGGTGTATTATAGAATGTATATCACGTATCTATCAGAATAGGAAATTAATATAGGATGTTGTAATCATTACAGTTACTCAT
>Ga0325400_1002463_pt1 | contig 16265 bp, 10 predicted proteins | sample PopdelMetagenome_2_FD_205662 | JGI IMG/M metagenome (GOLD analysis project Ga0325400, IMG submission 205662) | Populus deltoides microbial communities from Bellville, Georgia, United States - Xylem-PdKOR-R1 | ecosystem: Host-associated > Plants > Phyllosphere > Stem > Wood/Secondary xylem... | reverse complement strand
CTGCCGCTTCGCGACATCGTCGTCTTCCCGCACATGATCGTGCCGCTGTTCGTCGGACGCGACAAGTCGGTCGCCGCGCTCGAGGCGGCGATGGCCGCGGACAAGGAGATCTACCTGGTCGCGCAGCTCGACCCGGCGGAGGACGACCCGTCGCGCGACGACCTCTACACGATGGGCGTCACCGCGACGGTGCTCCAGCTGCTCAAGCTGCCTGACGGCACCGTGCGCGTGCTGGTCGAGGGCAAGGCGCGCGCCACGCTGGAGACGCTGGAGGAGAGCGGGGCCTATCTCACCGCCACCGTCGCGCCGGTCGCCGACGCCGAGGTGGAAGGGCCGGAGCTGGCCGCGCTGATGCGCTCGGTGGTCGACCAATTCGAGAATTACGCCAAGCTCAACCGCAAGCTTCCCGCCGAGCTGGCGGCGCAGTTGGCCGAGATCAGCGGCGCGGGACAGCTCTCCGATACGGTCGCCGGCAACATTCAGGTGAAGGTCGCGGAGAAGCAGTCGCTGCTGATGGAGTCCGATCCGCTCAAGCGGCTCGAGATGGCCTATGCGCTGATGGAGGGCGAGCTCGGCGTCCTCCAGGTCGAGAAGAAGATCAAGAGCCGCGTCAAGCGCCAGATGGAGAAGACGCAGCGCGAATATTATCTCAACGAGCAGCTCAAGGCGATCCAGCGTGAGCTGGGCAACGAGGGCGAGGAGGGCGAGGGCGACGAGATCGCCGAGCTCACCCAGAAGATCGCGACGCTGCGGCTCTCCAAGGAGGCGCGGAGCAAGGCGACCGCCGAGCTTAAGAAGCTCAAGACGATGGCGCCGATGAGCGCCGAGGCGACCGTGGTGCGCAACTACCTCGACGTGCTGCTCGGCCTGCCCTGGGGCAAGAAGAGCAAGATCAAGAAGGACATCGCCGCCGCGCAGGCGGTGCTGGACGAGGATCACTACGCGCTGGAGAAGGTCAAGGACCGGATCGTCGAATATCTCGCGGTGCAGGCGCGCACCAACAAGCTGAAGGGGCCGATCCTGTGCCTCGTCGGGCCGCCCGGCGTCGGCAAGACCTCGCTGGGCAAGTCGATCGCCAAGGCGACCGGGCGCGAGTTCATCCGCCAGTCGCTCGGCGGCGTGCGCGACGAGGCCGAGATCCGCGGCCACCGCCGCACCTATATCGGCTCGCTGCCGGGCAAGGTGGTCACCAACCTCAAGAAGGCGGGGACCAGCAACCCCCTGTTCCTGCTCGACGAGATCGACAAGCTCGGGCAGGATTTCCGCGGCGACCCGGCCTCGGCGCTGCTCGAGGTGCTCGACCCGGAGCAGAACGCGCGCTTCAACGATCATTACCTTGAGATCGACATCGATCTCAGCGACGTGATGTTCGTCTGTACCGCCAACTCGCTCAACCTGCCGCAGCCGCTGCTCGACCGCATGGAGATCATCCGGCTGGAAGGCTACACCGAGGACGAGAAGGTCGAGATCGCCGAGCGCCACCTCATCGCCAAGCAGGTGCAGGCGCACGGGCTCAAGCCGGGCGAGTTCACGCTCACCGACGAGGGGCTGCGTGCGCTGATCCAGCGCTACACGCGCGAGGCGGGCGTTCGCACGCTTGAGCGCGAGGTTGCCAAGCTGTGCCGCAAGGCGCTGCGCCAGATCCTCGAGGGCAAGGTTACGAGCGTGACGATCACGCCCGACAATCTCGCCGACTTCGCGGGGGTGCAGAAGTTCCGCCACGGCCTGTCCGAGACCGAGGACCAGATCGGCGCGGTCACCGGCCTCGCCTGGACCGAGGTCGGCGGCGAGCTGCTGACGATCGAGAGCGTCACGGTGCCGGGCAAGGGCCAGGCCAAGGTGACGGGCAAGCTCGGCGACGTGATGAAGGAGTCGGTCCAGGCGGCGTACAGCTTTGTCCAGGCGCGCTCGCCGTCCTTCGGGATCAAGCCCAGCCTGTTCCACCGCAAGGACATCCACATCCACCTGCCCGAGGGCGCGGTGCCCAAGGACGGGCCGTCGGCGGGTATCGGGCTGGTCACCTCGATCGTCTCGACGCTCACGGGCATCCCCGTGCGCAAGGAGGTGGCGATGACGGGTGAGGTGACGCTGCGCGGCCGCGTGCTGCCGATCGGCGGGCTCAAGGAGAAGCTGCTCGCGGCGCTCCGCGGCGGGATCGAGACGGTGCTGATCCCGAAGGAGAATGAGAAGGACCTCACGGAAATACCGGCGAACATCCGCGAGGGGTTGCGGATCGTGCCGGTCAGCCACGTCGACGAGGTGCTCAAGCTCGCGCTAACCCAGCCACTCGAGGCGATCGACTGGACCGAGGCGGACGAACTGGCGGCGCTTCCGCCCGCGCCGATCACGCCCGTTGGCGGCGAGCTGCATCACTAATTTACGTTAACGCCGCGTAACTTACTCCCGCCGCATCCTGTCCCGGGGCGCGGCGGTTTCGTTTGACTCGACGCCGGGCGCGCGCCTTACTGGAGGGATGCGGGCCACGCTCCGCGAATCCATCACGAATGCGTAACGGTAAGGAACGGGGTCTCTTCGCATGAACAAACAGGAACTGATCGCGCAGGTCGCGACGGCGGCCGGGCTCGGCAAGAGTGAGGCGAGCCGCGCGGTCGAGGCAGTGTTCGACGCGATCTCGACGAGCCTGAAGAAGGGGGATGAGGTGCGCCTGGTCGGCTTCGGCACCTTCGCGGTCAGCCGCCGCAAGGCGTCAACGGGGCGCAACCCGCGCACCGGCGAGCCGATGACGATCAAGGCGTCGAGCCAGCCCAAGTTCAAGGCCGGCAAGGTGCTGAAGGACTCACTCAATTAAGTGCTGGACAGGGCCGGCGCGCTCTCGTAGGTGCGCCGCTCCCGACGCGGATGGGCGCGTAGCTCAGCGGTAGAGCACACCCTTCACACGGGTGGGGTCACAGGTTCAATCCCTGTCGCGCCCACCATCCGACCGGCCCGAACGCCCCGCTCGTCCCAGTGACAGGCGGGGCTTCTCGTATGTGGCGCCTGTGTCCGTGAGCGATATACTCGGCCAGAGTGCGCCTGCATGAGCAGGAAACCGGCATCACGTGCACGTCACTGGTGGCTCTAGGTTCCTGCGTGCGCGGGAGCACGGCTCATCTGTGTGTCACAGGCAAGACAATCCAGAGGCTGGACGCTCGCGTAGGCCGGCCCGGGCTGCCGGCAACGGCCTAGTCCCACCTTGGGGCAAAATTGTCTCTGTCACGTAAGCGTAACGGAAACGACGCCGAACCGTCTCCGAAGACTCATTCAGCTGTCATCCTGCGCGCCTAGCGGCGCTGCTCAGGGAGCGAGCGGGCGCACACAGTTCGACTCGCCGCACCGGGCCCCAGCGCGGGGCTCGTCCTAACAGGGAGTGAGTCATGGTCAGCTTCAGCCGTCGCAGCAAGTTCCTGCTGGCGACCTCCGCCACGTTGTTCCTCGCCTCGTGCGGCGCGGACGACGTCGCCTCGCCGGGCGCCGGCAGCCTGCCGATCACGATCGTTCAGCCCGCGCCGACTCCGACTCCGACCGGCACCGCCACGCCGACCGCGCTCACCAACGCGCAGATCGCGCTGGCAACGACTGTGAACAGCATCAGCATCACCGCCGACGAGCAGGTGGCGATCCTCAACGCCGGCCAGAACAACAATCTGCAGGGCTTCGGCAACACGCTCAACGGCGTATACCCGGTCAGCGGCACCTCGCTGGCGACCGCGAGCAACCCGCAGACGGTGCTCGGCAACACCAGCTTCATCCAGAACACCAGCTATGTCGGCGCGCTGAGCGGCCCCAACGACGCGGCCTTCTCGGGCTGGACCTGCAGCTCGACCGCGGCGAGCTTCCTCAACAGTGCGAGCTGCACCGCGGTGCCGTCGATCGGCAGCGGCACGGCAGCGGCGTCCTGCCCGACCGGCCTCACCGATGACGGCGTGAATTCGAGCAGCGCGCCGACATTCCGCTACTGCCGCCTACCGCAGGTCATCACCGCTGACCTAACACTCGCGAAGATCCCGGGTCTCGTTTACCGCTTCCGCGGCCAGACCGAGGTGGGTGATATCAACGCCGCCACCGGCGTAACGCTGACGATCGCGCCGGGCGTCGTGCTCGCCGCCGACTCGTCGGAGGCGTCGAACGATCTGCTGCTCGTCAACCGTGGCAGCAAGCTCAACGCGGTGGGGACTGCCGACGCGCCCATCATCTTCACGGCGCAGCAGAACCTTGCCAGCAACGGCGTGTCGGACGCGACCCAGGGGCTGTGGGGCGGCGTTGTCCTGCTCGGGCGTGCGCCCACCGCGGTGTGCGCGGCGGGCACCGGCCCGAACGACGCCAGCGGCAGCTCGCCGACCTGCCAGCAGGCGATCGAGGGCGTCACCGGCCGCTTCTACGGCGGCACCAACCAGGCGGACAGCTCGGGCACGCTCCAGTACGTCCAGATCCGCTATACCGGGATCGCGATCAGCGAGGGCAACGAGCTCCAGGGCCTGACGCTCGGCGGCACCGGCTCGGGCACGACGATCGACCACGTCCAGAGCCACAATTCCTCGGACGACGGCGTCGAGATCTTCGGCGGCGCCACCAATCTGAAGTATTTCGTCGTGACCGGCGCCGATGACGACGGGTTCGACGTCGACAACGGCTGGCGCGGCTTCATGCAGTTCATCATCGCGGCGCAGAAGGCGTCGGGCTCCACCGCGGACTCCTTCGCCACCGAGATCGACTCGAACAACGCCGAGGACCTGCTGCCGCGCACCTACGGCCGCTACGCCAACTTCACCTTCATCCAGACCAACTCGGCACCCGCGGCGATCCGCCTGCGCGGCGGTGCGGACTTCGCCTTCGTCAACGGGGTGGTGAAGTCGGCGGCGGGTGCGGCGTGCGTCAACATCATCGCCGGCGAGGGCTCGGGGGCGGGTCGCACCACGATCCGCGCCGCGGACAGCGCGCTGCAGGATGTCGGGCCGCCGACCTTCAACTCGATCTACTTCCAGTGCCAGGGCCGCTGAGGCGCCACCGGCCCTCGAGATGCTCGGCGGAGCCCGGGGAGCGCCTTCCGGCGCCGCCCCGGGTCCGCTCATAGAAACAGACTGGATCCTTCCGCCATGCGCCAGCGCACCTATGCCTCGCTCCTTCTCCTGACGACCACGTTGGTCGCCCCCGCGGCGCTGGCGCAGGTCGCGCCGCAGACCGGCACGCCCACCACCTCGGCGCCCGCCGGCCCACCGCCGACGAGCACCACCACCAATCCCGCCGGCGCGCCGACGCCGCAGGACCAGGCCACCGCCACCGCGACGCCCGGTACGGAGCAGGGCGCCGACACCGCGGCCGACGAGCCCCAGGCCGAGGTCTCCGCGCCGGGGCTCGACGCCAGCGGGGGCGGCGACATCGTCGTGGTCGGGCGCAATATTCCCAACACCATCCGCGCCACCGCGCAGGTCGTCAGCGTCCTCTCCAGCGCCGACATCGCGCGCACGGGTGAGGGCGACATCGCCGGCGCGCTGACCCGCGTCACCGGCCTGTCGGTGGTCGGCAACGGCTATGTCTTCGTGCGCGGGCTGGGCGACCGCTACTCCTCGGCGCTGCTCAACGGCTCGCCGCTGCCGAGCCCCGAGCCGCTGCGCCGCACCGTGCCGCTCGATATCTTCCCGACCACGGTGGTCGGCTCGGCGCTGGTGCAGAAGACCTATTCCGCCAATTATCCCGGCGAATTCGGCGGCGGCGTCATCAACCTGACGACCAAGGCGATCCCCGACGAGAATTTCTTCACCGTCGGCGCCTCGGGCGGGATCGACACCGAGACCACCGCCAAGCTGGGCTACACCTATTTCGGCTCCAGGACCGACTGGCTCGGCTATGACGGCGGCGAGCGCAACGTCCCCGACTTCATCAAGCAGGCGCCGACCGGCAACGGCGTGATCCCGAGCGCGCAAGTGCTCCAGCTGTCCAACGCGCGCACCACCCTGCTCCAGCGCACCACCGACACGCCCGCCAATTACTCGGGCAGCATGGACCTTGGCGTCACCGGCGACATCGGCGGAACCCGCGTCGGACTGATCGGCAGCCTGGGCGTGTCGAACACCTGGCGCACGCGGGACGCGACGCAGCAGGACACGGTCAGCGTCGACGGCACGCTGCGCAACGACTTCCAGACCGTGATCACCGACAATCGCGCGGTGGTGAACGGGCTGCTCGGCTTTGGCGCCGAGTTCGGCGAGAACAAGGTGCGCTGGACCAACGTCTATATCCACGACACGCTGAAGCAGGGCCGCGCCTCGGGCGCGACCGTGTACAACAACTCGAGCGGTAACCCGCTCTTCCAGCAGAACACCAACTGGTTCGAGCGCAAGCTGATCGAGACCCAGCTGGTGGGTGAGTTCAAGCCGATCACCGATCTGTCGATCGACGTGCGCGGCGCCTATGCCAACACGCAGCGCAACTCACCCTATGAGCGTCAATTCATCTATCTCTGCAACACCAGTCTGACCGACCAGACCGGCGACGTGCCGGTCAGCGACCGCGGGCTCAACTGCCCGGGCGCGTGGCAGGCGACCAACGCGTTCGACCGTTTCGCCACGGTGGTGTTCAGCGAGCTCAACGAGGATCTCTACTCGGGGCAGGCGGACGTAGCCTATAAGATCCCGGGCGAGCGCCCGATGACGGTGTCGGCGGGCTATTATTTCTCCGAGAACGACCGCACCTCGACGCGTCTGCCGTTCGTCTACCAGACCGCCACCGGCGGCGCGATCCCGTTCCCGTGCAACCTGCTCCGGCCGGACTACCTGCTCTCGCCCGACGTAGTGAACGGTTGCCCGACCCCGATCTCGGGCAACCCGGCAGACACCGCGGTGCAGCTGCGCTTCGACGCGGGGCAGAACGGCTCGTACGAATATGACGCGCTGCTGCGCGTCCACGCCGGTTACGCCCAGGTCGAGGCGGAGGCGCTCGACGGCCTGCGCGCGATCATCGGCCTTCGCTACGAGACAGCGACCCAGCGAGTCACACCGATCAACGCCACTTCGACGAGACTCAAGAACGATTACTTCCTGCCGGCGGCGACGATCACCTGGAACTTCGCCAGCAACCAGCAGCTGCGCCTCGCCGCCTCCAAGACGATCGCGCGACCGCAGTTCCGCGAATTGGCGCCGCAGGCCTTCCGCGACTTCGAGTCGGACCGCCTGTTCTTCGGCAACCCGCGGCTGAAGGACTCGGAGCTGTACAACCTCGAGGCACGCTACGAGTGGTTCTTCGCACGCGACCAGCGTGTCACGCTGGCGGGCTTCTACAAGCGGATCGACAATCCGATCGAGCAGGTCGGCTTCTTCCCGACCCCCGACGCGCGGCTTCAGACCGGCTTCACCAACCTGCCCACCGCCAAGCTGTACGGCGCCGAGGTCGAGGCGCAGAAGTACGTCCCGCTCGACTTCCTGTCGGCGGGCATGGCGGGCAAGCGCGCGGTGCTGATCGCCAATTATACGTGGACGCACTCGGCGATCACCGCCGATGGCAGCTGCGTGCCGGGCGTGCTCGAGGGAACGACGCTGGGCGGCTGCCAGGCCAATTTCGCGCCGGCGCGCTCGCTGTTCCGCGACGGTGCGCCGCTCACCGGCCAGTCGGATCATCTCGTCAACCTGCAGCTGGGCTACGAGGACACCGAGAACGGCACGCAGGCGACGCTGCTGTTCAATTATGCCAGCGAGCGCGTCACCAATCGGGGCCCGTCCTTGCTCGACGGCTCGGGCTTCCAGCCCGACATCATCGAGAAGCCCGGCATCCGGCTCGACTTCGTGATGCGCCAGCAGGTCCAGCTCGTTGGGCAGAAGGTCGAGATCAAGGCGGAGGCGCGCAACCTCACGGGCACGCGCTACCAGGAGTTCCAGACCTTCGACGGTGGCAACCGGGTTGACATCAACCGCTACCGGCTGGGTCGGTTGTTCACGCTCGGCGCCAGCGTGAGCTTCTGATCCGTTTCGGCGATATCAAGCGCCGGCCGCCCGTCAGATCCAGGGTCGCTCGCGAAACCATTTGGTGATGACGTACTTCACCCCGGCGCGCACCTTCATGCCGTGATGGAGCGTGGCGGGGTTGGGCGTGTCGTCCGGGCGACGATTGTTCCAGCATACCAGCTTGCCGGACTCGGGCTGGATGGTCTTATCGATCGCCTTGAACCGCGTCGCGCCTCCCGCCTCGGGCGCGTTCAGATAGACCATCATCGTCCAGGTCCGGTTGCCCGCCACGTTGCAATAGCGCGCGAAGTCGGCACCGGTCGGCTCGAAATAATCGGTGTGCGCCTTGAACTCCTGGCCGACCGCGTAGCGCTGTCCTTGAAGCGGCTCGCCATGCCGCAGGTCGAGCCCGGCGAAATCGGCGAGGCGCCGGTTGATCGCGGCGACGAGCGGATCGTCGTCGCGCAGGTCACACGTCTCGCTGGTGCGGAAGGCGGTGTCGCCGTTCGGGTCGGCGATGGTCGAGGGTCGCCGGTCCGCGTCGATCAGCTCGATCAGCGCGGCACATTCGTCGGCGCTGAGAAAATCACGCCGGATGAACAAGGTCAGCTTGGGCGAGGGGACGCGCTGGATCAGCGGCTGCGCACTCAGTCGCGCGATGATGGGGTCGGACGCCATGGGCCTGCTATATTCCACCTGAAGCAAGTCGAACCAGCCACAGAAATATTACACAAGCCGCCGACGCCGATGTAACAGGGTTATCGTGGTGGCGCAGGGAGTTCAGCCGAGCGCATGCGTTTGAAGTTCGACGCCCGGGCACGGGCGATCCTGCGGCGGTTGCCGGTGGTGAACGCTTACTCGGCGGTCGAGCTGCTGCTGCTCGCCGGGCTCGCGGTGCAATGCGCGCGGCTGATGTGGGTGATCGTGACTCCGGTGTCGCCGCTCGGCGCCTGGGTGCCAACCGGCCCGACGATCCCGGTCGATCCCGCCGGTGTGCTCGGCAGCATCGACCCCTTCTACCGGGTGAGCGGCGCGCAGGCGGCGCAGGGGCCCGCGGTGGTCACCTCGCTTCAGCTCACCTTGTTCGGCACGCGGATGGATGACGCGCAGGCGCGCGGCGCAGCGATCCTGGCGGGGCCGGACGGGTTGCAACGCAGCGTCAGCGTCGGCGAGGAGGTCGTGCCCGGCGTGGTGCTGCGCGGCGTGGCCTTCGACCATGTCACGCTCGAGCGCGGCGGCGCGCGCGAGGACCTGTTCCTCGACCAGTCGACCAAGCCGAGCGCCGACGTGCCGCCAAGCGGTGTCGCCCCCGCTGCCATGCCGGGCCCGGATCCGCGCGTGCCGCGCGACTCCGACGCCGGCGGCGGCGCGATGTCGCCGGACCGGCTGCGCACCGACATCACCGCCATCCCGCAGATCGAGGGTGGGCGCGTCGTCGGGCTGACGGTACGCGGGCAGGGCGGCAACGCCTTTCGCGCGTCGGGGCTGCGCGATGGCGACGTCGTCACCCAGGTCGCGGGTCGCCCGGTGTCCGGCCCGGCCGACCTCGACCAGTTCACGCGCGAGCGCGCCCCCGGCGGCGCGGTCCCGGTCACCGTCCAGCGCAACGGCCAGACCGTCGCCCTCTCCATTCCGGTAAAATGATGAAGCGTTCCAACGTCCTCCTCGCTCCTCTCGCGCTCGCCGCCGCGGCGCAGCCCGTGCTCGCGCAGACCACCCTCAACGTGCGCGACGCCGACATTCGCGCCTTCATCGCCGACGCCGCCAAGGTGACGGGACGGACGTTCATCATCGACAATCGCGTGCAAGGGAAGGTGACCGTGGTCACCGACCGGCCGCTGTCGCGCTCCGAATATCTCGAGGTGTTCCTCTCGACGCTGCGTGCCAACGGCCTGGTCGCGGTACCGAGCGCCAACGGTGCCTTCCGCGTCCAGCCGATCGACAATGCGGCGAGCCAGCCGGGGCGGATCGGCCTCGCCGGGGCGCCGCGCAACCAGCTCGTCACCGAGATCATCCGGCTGCGCTCGGTGGATGCCGCGCAGGCGGTCGACACCGTGCGTCCGCTGGTCAGTGCACAGGGGTCGGTGACCGCGAACCGTGGCGGCAACAGCCTGGTGGTGGTCGACTTCGCCGACAACGTCCGGCGCGTGCGCGAGGTGGTGCGGCGGATCGACTCGGACACGTCGGCGACGCGCATCATCCCGCTCAAGAACGCGCGCGCCAGCGAGGTCGCGACCGCGCTCCAGGGGCTGATCGGCGGGAGCGGCGGTGCCGCGTCGCCCTCCGGCGGCGCCTCGGCGGTGGCGATCGAGAGCTCCAACGCTGTGGCGCTGCGCGGCGACCCGCAGACGGTCGCGCGGCTGGCGGCACTGGCGCGCGAGCTCGACCAGAGCGCGCGCAACGCCACCGAGATCCGCGTCGTCTTCCTCGAGAATGCCGACGCCAACCAGCTGCTGCCGGTGCTTCAGCAGCTCGTCGGCCAGGCGCCCGACGCGATCGAGGAGCAGGCGCTCACCCGTTCGGGGCTGAGCAGCTCGAGCACCGGCTCGACCGGCGTCGGCGCGACGCCGCAGCCCGCCACGCGCTCGCGCCCGACCCAGTCGACGACGCAGCAGTCGGGCAGCCAGCCGCAGCAGGCCGCGATCACCGGGCAGGGCAATCGCACCGCCGCGGTGGTGACCCGCTATGCCGGCGCCAACGCGATCGTGATCGCCGCGCCCGCCGATATCCAGCGCCAGCTGTCCGACGTGGTGAAGCAGCTCGACCAGCGCCGCCAGCAGGTACTGGTCGAGGCGATCGTCGCCGAGGTGTCGGATTCGACGGTCAACCAGCTCGGCGCGCAGTTCATCCTCGGCAACCTCGACGGCGGCGCCTTCGCGGCGTCGACCTTCAGCAACTCGGCGCCCAACATCCTCCAGATCGCCGGCGCGATCGGCGCGCGCGAGCTGGCGAGCTCGACCACCACGACAATCGCCAACGGCGTCACCACCACGGTGACTAACAACACGCCGTCGGACACGCTGACCCAGTCGGCGATCCAGTCGATCATCGGCTCGTCGGGCGGGTTCGGCGGCTTCGGCGGGCAGATCGGCAGCACCGTCTTCGGCGCGATCATCAACGCCGTGAAGCGCGACAACACGTCGAACTTGCTCCAGGTGCCGCAGATCATGACGATCGACAACCAGGAGGCGCACACGCTCGTCGGCCAGGAGATCCCGATCACCACGGGCGAGGCGCTGTCGAACAATTTCGACAACGCCTTCCGCACCACGCAGCGGCAGAATGTCGGCATCGGGCTGGACGTGCGCCCGCAGGTGAACTCCTCGGGCACGATCAAGATGAACCTCCACCTCGAGGTCAGCTCGATCGCGGGGCCGGTGTCGAACAACAACTCCGACCTGATCCTCAACAAGCGCGAGGTCGAGACGGTGCTGACCGTCGACGACGGCGCGATCGGGGTGATCGGCGGGCTGCTCTCCGACGAGGAACGCCGCACGATCGAGAAGATCCCGCTGCTCGGCGACATTCCGCTGCTCGGCAATCTTTTCAAGTCGCGCGCCAAGAGCCGGTCGAAGACCAATCTGATGATCTTCATCCGCCCGACCGTGATCCGCAGCGCGGCCGACAACCGTCGCGTCACCGAGCAGCGCTACGGCTATCTCCGCCTCCAGCAGGCCGCGCAGGAGCCGTTGTCCGAGCCGTCGATCGACACGCTGGTGCGCGATTACATGGGCGCCGCGCCGCCGCTGCCGCCGGCGGGCCAGCCCGGCAGCATCGAGGACCCGCGCGTCGCGGTGCCGGTCTATCGCAACTCGACCACCGTCATTCCCGGAGGAGACAGGCGCCAGTGATCGTGCGCACCGGAGCCGAGATCGACGCCGCCGCGGCGCCGCTGCCGCCGCCCGGTGATGGGGTGACGGTGCCGTCCGCGGTGCTGCCGCCGGCGGCGCTGCCCTACTCCTTCGCGCGCAAGTTCGGCGTGGTGCTCGACCAGGGCGGGACGGTCGGCACGCCCAAGGTGGCGCTGCGCGAGGGCGCGGACCCGCGCGCGCTGATCGAGGTACGTCGTGTGATCGGTCGAGCCTTCGACGTGGCGGTGGTGCCGGTCGCGGCATTCGACCGGCTGCTCAGCGACAATTACGCGATGGACGGCCAGGCCACCGCCGCCGCCGCGGTCGGCATGGGCGACGAGCTCGACCTGCTCGCCGAGGGGCTGCCCACCGCGGAGGACCTGCTCGACACCGCCGACGACGCCCCCGCGATCCGGCTGATCAACGGTATCATCGCCGACGCCGCGCGCAACGGCGTGTCGGACATCCATATCGAGCCGTACGAGACCGGTCTGGTGGTGCGGATGCGCATCGACGGCGTGCTGCGCGAGACGTTGCGGATGCCGCCGCACGTCGCACCGGTGGTGGTGAGCCGCATCAAGGTGATGGCGCGGCTCGACATCGCCGAGCGGCGCGTGCCGCAGGACGGGCGCATGGGGCTGACGCTCGGTGGCAAATTGCTCGACGTCCGCGTCTCGACGCTGCCCAGCCGCGCCGGCGAGCGCGTGGTGCTGCGTATCCTCGACAAGGAGAATGCGGGGATCGACCTCGACGCGCTCGGCATGACCGCGCCGATGTACGCTTTGCTGCGCGAGGTGATCGCCGAGCCCAACGGCATCGTGCTCGTCACCGGCCCGACCGGCAGCGGCAAGACGACGACGCTCTACGGCGCGCTGCGCCTGCTCAACGACGGCAGCCGCAATATTCTGACGGTCGAGGACCCCGTCGAATATGCGGTCGAGGGGGTCGGCCAGACCCAGGTGAACAGCAAGGTCGGGCTCACCTTCGCCGCCGGGCTGCGCGCGATCCTGCGCCAGGACCCCGACGTGGTGATGGTCGGCGAGATCCGCGACCGCGAGACCGCCGAGATCGCGGTACAGGCCTCGCTGACGGGGCATCTCGTGCTCTCCACCGTCCATACCAACGACGCGGTCGGCGCGATCACCCGCATGCGCGACATGAAGGTCGAGCCGTTCCTGCTCGCCTCGACCCTGCGCGCGGTGATCGCCCAGCGTCTGGTGCGGCGGCTGTGCGCCAACTGCCGCCACGCGGTGCGCGCGAGCGAGACGGTGGCGCCGCTGCTCGGGGTCGATCCGGGCGCGACCGTGTACGAGGCGGTCGGCTGCGAGCAGTGCAACCGCACCGGCTTCCGCGGCCGTATCGGCGTGTTCGAGGCGGTGCGCGTCGACGCGGTGGTGCGCCGCATGATCAACGAAAGCGGCGATGAGGACGCGATCGCGCGCCACGCCTTCGCGCAGAGCGACACGCTCGCGATCGCGGCGCGGAGGCTGGTGGAGAACGGCCAGACCACCGCGGAGGAGGCGGTGCGCGTGTCGCGCAGCGAGAACGCCGACGCCGCCGAGGTGGCCATCACCGATGCGTGAGCGGTTGGGCCGCGGCCTCACATCCTCCCCGTCATCCCCGCGACGGCGGGGATCCAGACGCGCGGACATCCGGTATAAAGCCGCGATGTCAGCGTATATGGATCCCCGCCTGCGCGGGGATGACGTTGGGAGGGGGGGCAAGCCGGTGCGGCTCAGCGAGCGCCCGTCCCGATACCAAGCGGCTCTTCATGGCTGACTTCGACTATCTCGCGATCGACACGCGCGGCAACGAGACACGCGGGCATGTCGCCGCGGCCGATCTCGCCGCTGCGCGCGCGACGCTCGACCGTCGCCGCCTCTACGTGGTGCGGATCGAGCCGGGCAGCGCGCCTGCGACGCGGCAGCGCCCACTGTTCGGACTCGAGCTCGGCCGCGCCAAGATGTCGGGCAAGCAGCTGACGCTCTTCACGCGCCAGCTCGCCACGCTCAACCGCGTCTCGCCGCTGGAGGAGTCGCTCCGCACCATCACGCGCCAGACCGAGCAGGAGAGCGTACGCGCGATCGTCCAGACGGTTCACACCGGCGTCGTCGAGGGACGCCGGCTCGCCGACGCGATGGCGCGCGAGCCGAAGAGCTTCCCGCCACTCTACCGCGCGATGGTCGCCGCGGGCGAGAGCTCGGGGACGCTGCCCGAGATCATGGAGCGGCTCTCCACCTTGCTGGAACGGCAGGCGGAGATCCGCGGCAAGCTGCTGACCGCGATGGCCTATCCCAGCGTGCTGTCGGCGGTGGCGTTCAGCGTCGTGATCGCGCTGATGACCTTCGTGGTGCCGCAGGTGGTCGAGCAGTTCGACACCGTGGGCCAGCAGCTCCCGCTGCTCACGCGCATGATCATCGCCTTGTCGGATCTGCTGGTCGGCTGGTGGTGGCTGTTGTTGCTGATCGTCGTCGCGACGGTCGGCGGTGCCGTCATCGCGCTGCGCCAACCGCCGATCCGGCTCGCCTTCGACACGTGGCTGCTGCGCGTACCGCTGATCGGGCGGCTGCTGCGCGACCTCCACGCCGCGCGGATCGCGCGCACGCTCTCGACCATGGTCGCCAGCCGGCTGCCCTTGCTAGAGGGGCTGACGCTCACCGCCGGCACGATCCACAATCGGCGGCTCAAGGCCGCGTCCGACGAGATCACCGAGTCGATCCGCGGCGGTGGCAGCCTCTCCACCGCAATGCGGCGCACCGGCGTGTTCCCGCCCTTGCTCGTCTATCTCGCCGCGAGCGGGGAGGCGGCGGGGCGGCTCGACGAGATGCTCGAGCGCGCCGCCGACTATCTCGAGCGCGAGTTCGACCGCTTCACCGCCACCGCGCTGTCGCTGCTCGAACCTTTGATCATCGTTGTGATGGGCGCGATCGTCGCCACGATCGTGCTGTCGATCCTGCTCCCCATCCTCCAGCTCAACACCTTGGCCGGCCAGTGAGACTCCTGATGCACACCAAACAGACCCAACGCCGCAAGAAGAAGAACGGCTTCACCCTCGTCGAGCTGATGGTGGTGATCGTGATCATCGGCCTGCTCGCCACGATCGTCGCGCTGAACGTGCTGCCCTCGGGCGACACCGCGCGGATTCAGAAAGCCAAGGCCGATATCGCCACGATCGAGCAGGGACTGGAGCTCTACCGCCTGCAGATCGGCAGCTACCCGACGACGTCGCAGGGCCTCCAGGCGCTGGTGACCGCGCCCGCGGGCGCCGACGCGGCGCGCTACCAGGCCGGCGGTTACGTCAAGAAGCTGCCCAAGGATCCGTGGGGCCGCGACTATCTCTATGCCTCGCCGGGCCAGCACGGCGCCGCCGACGTGTGGACCCTGGGTGCCGACGGCAAGGACGGCGGCGAGGGGATCGATGCCGATATTGGCTCCTGGCAGTAAGCGCGGGCCGGCTCGGGTAGCGGCGCATGGCGCGCATCGCGAGCGTCGCGCGCGGAAGGTCCGCGCCTTCCTCACACGCCTCCGTCATCCCGGATTTGTTCCGGGATCCACCGGTCCGCGTATCCCGGAGCCGCGGCTCCTGCGCAACGGTGGTTCCCGGAACGAGTCCGGGATGACGGTGGGGTGCAGGGCAGTCGTCGAGACAAACGCACCGGGCGCGAGCCTTGAGAAGCACCCCACCACCAGCGGCTTCACCCTGATCGAGCTCATGGTCGTGATCACCGTGATCGGCCTCGCCTCGGCCGCGGCGGTGCTCGCCATGCCCGACACCCGCGGCCGGCTGACCGACGAGGCGGCGCGCTTCGCCGCCCGCGCGCGCAGCGCGCACGACGCCGCGATCGTCGAGTCGCGGCCCGTCAGCCTGTGGGTGACCGAGACCGGCTACGGCTTCGACCAGTGGCGTGGTGGACGCTGGACGCCGATGGAGCCGCCCCTCGGGGTCGAGCAGTGGCGCCCCGGCACCGCGGCGGCGGGACTGGTGCGCGAGCGCGTCACCTTCGACACCACCGGATTGGCGGACCGCCCGCTGACGATCACGCTGACGCGCGAGGGCGCGCGCACCGATGTCGTGATCGAGCCCGACGGGCGCGCGCATGTCGCGGGCTGAGCGCGGCTTCACGCTGATCGAGATCATGGTGGCGCTGGCGGTGTTCAGCCTTGCAGCGCTCGCGCTGATCCGGCTGGAGGGTCAGACGATCCGCTCGACCGGCGCCCTCTCCGCCACGCTGCTCGCGCAGGCGGTGGCGCGCAACGTCGCGATCGAGGCGGTGACCGACGCCGAGCCGCCGGTGCGCGGGCGCTCCTCCGGCGTGGAGCAGAACGGCGGCCGCGCCTGGACCTGGGTGCGCGAGGTACAGCCGCTCGGCGACGGCGACGTGATGCGGGTCGATGTCAGCGTCAGCGATCCCGGCGGTGCGGTGCTCGGCCGCATGACGATGGTGCGGCCCCCTGCGCCAGCGCTGTCGGTGGACGTGGC
>Ga0325400_1002460_pt1 | contig 16270 bp, 11 predicted proteins | sample PopdelMetagenome_2_FD_205662 | JGI IMG/M metagenome (GOLD analysis project Ga0325400, IMG submission 205662) | Populus deltoides microbial communities from Bellville, Georgia, United States - Xylem-PdKOR-R1 | ecosystem: Host-associated > Plants > Phyllosphere > Stem > Wood/Secondary xylem... | reverse complement strand
GCGTTCCCTTCGGCCGCCTGGGTGCAGGCGGCGGAAAGCAGCAGCGTGGCGGCGAGCGGCAGTGTGCGGCGGATCATGGTCTCTCCTGAAAACGGCTTGTCGCTGCCCGACCGATAACGCTAACATGTCTGCCGGGGCAATGACCTATAATGGGCGGCCGACGGTCACCGCCTGGTAACGCGGATCGATGAGGCGCACCGCGGCGAGCGCGACGAGATAGGCGAGCCCGCAGGCGACGAAGAAGGGCTGGTAGCTGCCGACCGCATCGAGGAGTGCGCCGAGCGTCTTGGAGGCAAGAAAGCCGCCGACCGCGCCCGCGAACCCGCCAAGGCCGATCAGCGTCCCTTGCGCGTAGCGGGGGAAGATGTCGCCCGGCGTCGCGAACAGATTGGTCGAGAAGCCCTGGTGCGCCGCGCAGGCGAGCCCGATCGCGAGCACCGCCCACCAGACGTTCGAGAAGCCGGCGGCGAACATGACCGGGAGCGCGAACACCGCGCAGAACAGCATGGCGCGGCGCCGCGCGGCGCGGGCGGCGGTGCCGCGCTTGAGCAGGCTGGACGAGTACCAGCCGCCAGCGATCGCGCCGACATCGGCGAGGATGTAGATCGCCACCAGCGGCGGGCCGAAGCCCTTGAGGTCGAAGCCGTAGGTCGTGCTGAAGAAATCCGGCAGCCAGAACAGGAAGGTCCACCAGACCGGATCGATCAGAAAGCGGCCGGTCATGTACGCCCAGGTGGCGCGGTGGCGAAGGACAGCCACGAAGCCCGCCCGCCCGTGCTCCTCGGCCGGCTCCGCCTCGATCCAGGCGCGCTCGTCGGCGGACAGGCGGGAGTGCATGCGGGGATGGTGGTAGAGCCGCCACCAGGCGACCAGCCAGACGAGGTTGAACAGCCCGGTGACGATGAACGCCCAGCGCCAGTCGAGCAGCATGCCGGCGACCAGGAAGGAGACGAGGAGCGGCGTCACGATCGCGCCGACGTTGGCACCGGCGTTGAAGATGCCGATCGCGAGCGCGCGTTCCTTCTTAGGGAACCATTGCGACGCGGCGGCGAGCGCGGAGGGGAAGGTTCCCGCCTCGCCCAGCGCCAGCGGAATACGCGCGATCGCGAAGCCGGCGGTGGAGGTGACCAGCGTCTGCGCGAAATGGCCGATCGTCCAGGCTCCCATCGCCAGGAGGTAGCCCGCCTTGGGCCCGATGCGGTCGATCAGCCAGCCGAAGGCGAGAAAGCCGAGGCCGTAGCAGACCTGGAAATAGCCGGTGACGTCGCCGTAGCCCGTGTTGGACCAGCCGTAGAGCGCGGTGAGGTGCGGCTTGAGTACGCCGAGGACGAGCCGGTCGACGTAGCTCAGCACCACCGCGGTGAAGAGCAGTGCGCAGATGATCCAGCGGACGCGGCCGCGCGGCGGCCCAACCGCGTGGACGACGGCTTCCGGGGCCTCGCGGGCGGCGTCGCCGGTCTCGCTCATCGCCTCACCAGCTCCACAATGTGCCGTCCTCCAGCCGGTTCACCGGCAGGAAGGCACGCTTGTACTCGTACCCCTTCGCCAGCTCCTCATCGATGTCGACGCCGAGGCCCGGCGCGTCGCCGGGGTGCATCAGCCCGTCGCCGAATGAGTAGGCGTGGGGGAAGACGGCGTCGGTCTCATCCGTATGGCGCATATATTCCTGGATGCCGAAGTTCGGCACCGACAGGCCGAAGTGGAGCGCGGCCGCCATCGTCACCGGCGACAGGTCGGTGGCGCCGTGGCAGCCGGTGCGGGCCTGGTAGAGCTCGGCGAGCGCGGCGATGCGGCGCAGGTGGGTGATGCCGCCGGCATGGACCACCGTTGCACGGATATAGTCGATGAGCTGGTTCTCGATCAACGCCTTGCAGTCCCAGATCGAGTTGAAGATCTCGCCCACCGCGAGCGGGGCGGTGGTGTGCTGGCGGATCAGGCGGAACGCGTCCTGGTTCTCGGCCGGGGTCGCGTCCTCCAGCCAGAAGGGGCGAAAGGGTTCGAGATCCTTGCCGAGGCGGCCGGCCTCGATCGGGGTGAGGCGATGGTGGATGTCGTGGAGGAGGTGGACGTCCCAGCCCAGCGCCTCGCGGGCGGCTGCGAACAGCTCGGGGACGACGCGGAGGTACTTCGACGTCGACCAGACATTCTCGCTCGGCAGGTCGGCATCGGCGGGCTCGTAGAAATAGCGGTCCTTGGACACGCCATAGGTCGAGGCCATGCCCGGGACGCCGCACTGGAGGCGGATCGCCTTGTAGCCCTGTTCCTTGTACTCGAGCGCGGCGGAAATGGTGTCGTCGATCGAGACGCCGTTGGCATGGCCGTAGACCATGCATCCCTCGCGCGCGCCGCCGCCGAGCAGCTGGTAGACCGGCAGCCCCGCGATCTTACCCTTGATGTCCCACAGCGCCATGTCGACCGCGGCGATCGCGGTCATGGTGACGGGGCCGCGCCGCCAATAGGCGCCCTTATAGAGATACTGCCAGATATCCTCGATCCGGTGCGCGTCGCGGCCGATCAGGCAGGGAACGACATGGTCGGACAGATAGCTGGCGACCGCCAGCTCGCGGCCGTTGAGGGTGGCGTCGCCAACGCCGGTGGTGCCATCGTCGCACTCGATCTTGAGGGTGACGAAGTTGCGCCCGGGGCAGGTGACGATGACGCGGGCGGAGGTGATCTTGGGCATGCGATATCCTCAGGCGATCTCGAGCGTGACGGTCTTGAGGTCGACCGAATTGGGGCCGACCATGATGTCGAACAGGCCGGGCTCGACCACTTCCTCCATCTCCGCATTCCACAGCGCAAAGGCGTCGGGGCCGAGGGTAAAGACGACCTCGCGCGAGGCATCCGGCGCGAGAGTGACACGAGCGAACTCCTTTAATTCTTTGACGGGCCGGGTGACGCTCGCCTCGCGGTCGTGGACGTAGAGCTGGACCACCTCGTCGCCGGTGCGGGTGCCGGTGTTGCGGACGGTGACGCGCACATCGACGCTGCCGGCGGGGCCGATGGTCGCCGCGGAGAGGCGCGGCGGGTCGATCGCGAAGCTGGTGTAGCTGAGGCCGTGGCCGAACGGGAATAGCGGCGCGCCCGTGTCGAACAGATAGCCGCGCCCGGTAGAGGGCTTGGCATTGTAGTAGAGCGGCACCTGGCCGACATTGCGCGCGACCGTTATCGGGAGCTTGGCGCCCGGATTGACCTGCCCGAACAATGCGCGGGCCATGGCGGTGCCGCCCTCCTGACCGGCGTACCAGCATTCGAGCACCGCGTTGGCGCGCGCGATAACGGAAGGCCACGATGCGGGACGGCCGTTGATCGCGCACACCACGATGGGCTTGCCGAGGGCGTGGAGCGCGTCGAACAAGTCGTTCTGCTCGCCGACCAGGTCGAGGCTGGTGCGGTCGCCGAGATGGGTTCTGGCGAACCCCTCGCGGCTGGTCTGCTCGGTATCGCCGATCGCGAGGAGGATCACGTCGCAGCCCTTCGCGACCTCGACCGCCTCGGCGATGAGCTGCCGATTGCGCACGGGGTCGGCGAGCAGGACCTCGTCGACCGAGCGGTCCTCGCTTTGCGTGATGAACATGCCCTGTGCGTGGACGACCTCCGCCTTGCCGGCGAGCTCGGCCTTGACCCCGTCGAGCAGCGACACCGCGTGGCGCGGCGCCCCCGAATAGCCGCCGAGCCGCGCAACCGCGGCATTGGGGCCGATCACCGCGACCCGCTTGTGGGCGCCGGGGGTGAGGGGAAGAACACCGTCGTTGGTGAGGAGGCAGAGCGATTTCTCGGCGGCCCTCAGCGCCAGCGCGCGGGCAGCGGCGTTGCCGGTCAGGCGGTCGGCGGTGCGGGCATCGACCGGGCCGGCCTCGAACAGCCCGGCGCGGACCTTGAGCGCGAGCATGCGGCCGCAGGCGCGGTCGATCGCGGCACGGCTGACCTTGCCGGCGCGGACCTGCGCCACCAGCGTGCGGTAGGCGGCACCGTCGGGCAGCTCGCTGTCGACACCGGCGGCGAGCGCGCGGCGGGCGCTGTTCTCCAGGTCAACGGCGACATGGTGGATGTCGTGCAGCTCGTTGACCGCGCCATAGTCGCTGACCACCGCGCCATCGAAGTGCCACTCGCCGCGCAGCACGTCGCCGAGCAGCCACCTGTTGGCGTGGGACGGCACGCCGTCGATCTCGTTGTAGGACGGCATCACGGCGGCGATGCCGGTACGGCGAACCACCGCGCGGAAGGGCGGAAAGAAGCTTTCACGCAGCTCTCGCTCGCCGAGGGGCGCGGGAGCGATGTTGTTGCCGGCCTGGGGCTGGCCGTGGCCGGTCATGTGCTTGAGCGTGGCGAAGACGTGGGTTTGGGGCAGCGTCTTGCCTGCGCCGCCCTGGAGGCCGAGCACGGCGGCGACGCCCATCTCGCCGCAGAGATACGGGTCTTCGCCGAACGTCTCCTCGATCCGGCCCCAGCGGGGATCGCGGACGATGTCGACGACGGGCGAGAGGGCAAGAACGCTGCCGTGCGCGCGCACCTCGCGCGCGGTCACCGACTGCACCTCGCGCATCAGCTCGCGGTCGAAGCTGCCGGCTAGCGCGATCGCCTGCGGGAACATGGTGGCGTCGGGCGCCATGTAGCCGTGGAGCGATTCCTCGTGGAACAGGATCGGAATGCCGAGCCGCGTCTCCTCGCGCGCCCATTTCTGCGCGGCGTTGACAAAGGCGATGGTCGAGGCGCCGCCGCGCCAGCGCGCGCCGGTGCCGCCAGCGACCGCGGCCACTTGCGGACCGCCGCGCCGGTCGGAAGGGCGGGTGATCTGGCCGATGCCGTGCGGATAGGCGGCGCTGGCCTTGATGGGGGCGAAATCTAGCCCGTCCATGACATCGGCTTTGGTCGCCCACAGCGCGGTCGTCTGCGCGACCTTCTCCTCCAGCGTCATGCGCGAAAGGAGGTCGGCGACGCGCAGGTCGACGGGCGCGCGCGGATCCTTGTAGACCGGGCGCTCGGCGGCGAGCAGTGGGCGGGGCGCGCATGCCGCCGCGGACGCACCGGCGAGCAGACGGAGCGCGGCGCGACGATTCATGCGGGCTCTTGCGCCCCGGCGGCGAGCGGTTTCGCTGGAAACATGCCTCGATCCCCTCCGCCGCCTCGAACCGGGCGCCATCCGCGGCTGAGTGCCGCTTGTTTGCGATAGCGCTACCATGGTAAGCGGCGGCAACGCTTGTCAAGGGCGATGCGGGAAGGAGAGACGAATGCGCGCCACCGGGCGATGGATCACCGCGGCGCTGTTCGCGGCGCTACTCGCCGGACCGGCGATGGCCGAGGACGGCTACCGGCTCTGGCTGCGTCATGCGCCGGTAGCCGGCACGCGTACCGCCGCGCCGCTCGCCGTCGAGACTGCCGAGAGCGACCCGACGATGACGCTCGCCGCCGCCGAACTGACCCGTGCGGCCGCGGGCTGGCGCGGATCGCCGCTCGGCCGGGTCGTCATCGGCACGCCGCGTAGTTCCGCCATTGCCGCGCTCCGGCTGCCGATGGCGCGAGCGGGGGACGAAGGCTACGTGATCCGCAGCGTCTCGCTGGACGGGCGCCCGGCGACAGTGATCGCCGCCAACCGGCCGGTCGGAGCGCTGTACGGCGCATTCGCGCTCATCCGGCTGGTCGAGACCGGGCAAGCGGCCGGTCGGATCAACATTATCGACGCGCCCAAGGTGAAGCTGCGCGTGCTCAACCACTGGGACAATCTCGATCGCCATGTCGAGCGCGGCTATGCCGGCCAGTCGATCTGGGACTGGTGGAAGCTGCCCGACGATCGCGACCCCCGCTATACCGACTATGCCCGCGCCAACGCCTCGATCGGCATCAACGGCACCGTCATCAACAACGTCAACGCCAAGGCGGACAGCCTGACCGCGCCCTATATCGCCAAGGCGGCGGCGATCGCCGACACCATGCGACCTTGGGGGATCAGGGTCTATCTGTCCGCCCGCTTCTCCGCCCCGATCGAGATCGGCGGGCTGCAGACCGCCGACCCGCTCGATCCCCGGGTGCGGGCGTGGTGGAAGGCGAAGGCGGACGAGATCTACCGCGCGATCCCCGATTTCGGCGGCTTCCTGGTCAAGGCGAACAGCGAGGGGCAACCCGGTCCCCGCGACTATGGCCGTACCCACGCCGATGGCGCCAACGCGCTCGCCGCCGCGGTCGCGCCGCACGGCGGCATCGTGATGTGGCGGGCCTTTGTCTACGCCGAGACCGATCCCGAGGATCGCGCCAAGCAGGCGTACACCGAGTTCGTGCCGCTCGACGGCAAGTTCGCGGACAATGTGCTGGTGCAGGTCAAGAACGGCCCGCTCGACTTCCAGCCGCGCGAGCCCTTCCATCCGCTGTTCGGGGCGATGCCCCGAACCCCGCTGATGATGGAGGTCCAGGTCACCAAGGAATATCTCGGCTTCTCCACCCACCTCGCCTATCTCGGCACCATGTGGGCCGAGACGCTGCGCGCCGACACCGGGCGCAAGGTATCCGCGGGAGGCGGCACGGTCGGGCAGGTGGTCGAGGGCGAGCGCCACACGCTCAGCGGCATCGCCGGGGTCGCCAATATCGGCAGCGACCGCAACTGGTCGGGCTCCACCTTCGACCAGGCGAATTGGTACGCGTTCGGGCGGCTCGCCTGGAACCCAGGGGCCGACCCCGAAGCGATCGCGCGCGAATGGGCGGCGCAGACCTTCGCGCCCGATCCCGCGGTGACCGGGCCGGTGACGGCGATGATGATGCCGTCGCGCCAGGCGGTGGTCGACTACATGACCCCGCTCGGCCTCGCTCACCTGATGGCGACCGGGCACCATTACGGGCCGGGACCGTGGGTGTCCGACCTCGCCCGACCCGAATGGAACCCGACCTACTATCACCGCGCCGACGCCAAGGGGATCGGGTTCGACCGCACCCGCACCGGCAGCAACGCGGTGGCGCAGTACGGCGCTCCGGTCGCGCGGCGGTTCGCCGATCCCCAGCGGGTCGGCGACGACTATCTGCTCTGGTTCCACCATGTCCCTTGGGATCGACGCATGGCGGACGGGTCGACGCTGTGGGAGATGCTGGTGCGTCGTTACGACCGCGGCGTGGCGGCGGTGGGCGCGATGCGGGGGCGCTGGGCCCCCTTACGCGGATCGATCGACCCCGAGCGGTTCCGCGAGGTCGACACCTACCTCGCCATCCAGGAGCGGGAGGCGCAGTGGTGGCGCGACGCCTCGATCGCCTACTGGACCAGCCTCCACCACCTGCCGTTGCCCGCGGGATCGCCGCCGCCCGCCGCGACGCTGGACGAATACAAGGCGCTCCGCTTCCCCTACGCTCCCGGCCAGGGGCGCTGAGTGGTGCGGCGGAGTCCCTGGCGGATGCCGGTCGGCGTCGCGGCGCTGCTGCTCGTCGCCGGGGCGACGCCGGCCACGGCGTCTTCTACACATTCTGGAAAAGCGGCGGCGACGCCTGCGTGACCCTGGCACCGGGTGGCCGCTACTTGACCCGCTACCGGCTGGCGGCGAGCGAGAATCTCGTCACCGGCCGGGGGTGGCGGGTCGGATCGGCCGACCGCCGCGTCCGCTACCACGCGGCCGCCTTCACGCCGGGACGGAACAGCTATCTCGCGCTGTACGGCTGGTCGACCGGGCCGCTGGTCGAATATTACGTGGTCGACAACTGGGGCGACGCCTTCACCCCGCCCGGCCCCGACGCGCGCGCGATCGGCACGATGACGAGCGACGGCGGCACCTACGCCATCTATCGGACCCGCCGTGTCGACCAGCCGTCGATCCGGGGCACGCGGAGCTTCGACCAGTATTGGAGCGTGCGTACTGCGCGGCGACCGGTGGGCGCCCCGGCGCGGATCAGCTTCGCCAACCACGTCGCAGCATGGCGGGCCCTGGGTTTGCGGCTGGGCACGCTCGACTATCAGGTCCTCGCCACCGAGGGGTTCGGCAGCACCGGCGCGTCGGACGTGACCGTGGCGGCGGACTGAGCGCGGCGATCAATGGCTGATTGCCTTTGCGGAACGAGTGCGCGTACCAACGAACCCGTGAGCCGCCGTCCCAGTCGCCGCCTGAGCAACGCCCCCACCATCGCCGACGTCGCCCGCGAGGCGGGGGTGTCGGCGATGACCGTCAGCCGCGTCATCAACGGCGAGAGCAACGTCCGCGCCGGCACGCGCGAGGCGGTGAACGCGGCGGTGGCGCGGCTCAACTACGCGCCCAACCCGGCGGCGCGCAGCCTGGCCGGGGCGGCGCAGCTCCGGATCGCGCTGCTCTATTCCAACCCTTCGGCGGGCTTCCTCAGCGAATATCTGGTCGGCAGCCTCGAACAGGCGGCGCGCGCCGACGCGCAGCTGATCGTCGAGAAGTGCGACATCGGCGACCACGAGCTGGAGGTCACCCAACACCTGATCGACCGCGGCATCGACGGCATCGTCCTGCCGCCGCCCTTGAACGAGAGCGCAGGCCTGCTCGATCTCATCGCCGAGGCGCGGTTGCCGACGGTGCTGGTCGCGAGCGGGCAGCCGCCCGAGGCGTTGATGGCGGTCAGCATCGACAACCGTGAGGCGGCGCTGGCGATGACCGCGCACGTCCTGTCGCTCGGGCACCGCCGGGTCGGCTTCATCGGGGGAGACACCAATCAGACCGCCAGTGCCGCGCGGCTCGACGGCTATCGTAGCGCGCTCGCCGAAGCGGGGATCGCTTTCGAGCCGGAGCTGGTCGCGCGCGGGCTGTTCACCTATCGCTCGGGGCTCGACGCCGCCGAGCAGCTCCTCGAGCTCGCCGAGCCGCCCTCGGCGATCTTCGCCTCCAACGACGACATGGCGGCGGCGACGGTGGCGGTCGCGCACCGCCGCGGGCTGGACGTGCCCGGGGACCTCACCGTCTGCGGGTTCGACGACACCACCCTGTCGACCGCGATCTGGCCGGAGCTGACCACCGTCCACCAGCCGATCGCCGACATGGCGCGCGCCGCGGTGGAGATGCTGGTGGGCGCGATCCGGCGGCGCGAGCCGGTGCCGGCGGACGCGCGCCACCGGCTGCTCGACTTCACCCTGATCCGGCGGCAGTCGGACGCCGCCCCCCGCCGCCGGCCGCGCAGTACCGCTTGACTTTGCCGCCCTCAACTTCATGGTAGCGATATCAGGGCCGCGTACCTCACTTAAATGGGGGCGGTCGGGAGAGGCTGGTTGACCCGAACACCCGTTCGTCCGTTCCGTTCGCGCGACTGGTTCGCCGATCCCGCGCGCTCGGACATGACCGCCCTCTATCTTGAGCGGTTCATGAACTACGGGCTGACCCCGGACGAGCTGCGGTCCGGCCGCCCGATCGTCGGCATCGCCCAGACCGGCAACGACCTGTCGCCGTGCAACCGCATCCATGTCGAGCTGGCCAGGCGGGTGCGCGACGGCATCCGCGACGCGGGCGGCGTGGCGATGGAGTTCCCGGTCCATCCGATCTTCGAGAATTGCCGCCGGCCAACCGCGGCGCTCGACCGCAACCTCGCCTATCTCGGGCTGGTCGAGACGCTGTACGGCTATCCGATCGACGCGGTGGTGCTGACCACCGGGTGCGACAAGACGACGCCGTCGGGGATCATGGCCGCCTCCACCGTCGACATCCCCGCGATCGTGCTGTCGGGCGGGCCGATGCTCGACGGCTGGCACGAGGGCGAGCTGGTCGGCTCGGGCACCGTCATCTGGCGCTCGCGGCGCAAGCTCGCCGCGGGCGAGATCGACGAGGAGGAGTTCCTGCGCCGCGCCACCGACTCGGCGCCGTCGGCAGGGCATTGCAACACCATGGGCACGGCGTCGACCATGAACGCGGTGGCGGAGGCGCTGGGGCTGTCGCTGACCGGGTGCGCGGCGATCCCGGCGCCGTACCGCGAGCGCGGGCAGATCGCCTACGAGACCGGGCGGCGGATCGTCGAGATGGCCTACGAGGACCTGCGCCCGTCGAGCGTGCTGACCCGCGACAGCTTCCTCAACGCCATCCGCGTGGTCACCGCGATCGGCGGCTCGTCCAACGCGCAGCCGCACATCCACGCGATGGCGCGCCATGCCGGGGTCGAGCTGACGCCCGCCGACTGGATGGAGCATGGCTACCGCCTGCCGCTGCTGGTCGACGTCCAGCCCGCGGGCCGTTTCCTGGGCGAGCGGTTCCACCGCGCCGGCGGGGTGCCCGCGGTGATGCGCGAGCTGCTCGACGCGGGGGTGCTGGCGGGCGGGTGCGCGACCGTCACCGGGCGGACCGTGGCCGAGAACCTCGCCGGGCGCGGCGCCACCGACCGCGAGGTGATCCGCCCCTTCGCCGACCCGCTGAAGGAGGCGGCGGGGTTCCTGGTCCTGTCGGGCAATCTGTTCGACACCGCCATCATGAAGACCAGCGTGATCTCGCCGGCGTTCCGCGACCGCTATCTGAGCCGTCCGGGCCGGGAAGGCGTGTTCGAGGCCCGTGCGGTCGTGTTCGACGGGTCGGACGACTATCACCACCGCATCAACGACCCCGCGCTCGGCATCGACGAGGGCTGCATCCTCGTCATCCGCGGCGCCGGGCCGATCGGCTGGCCGGGATCGGCCGAGGTGGTCAACATGCAGCCGCCCGACCACCTGATCCGGGAGGGCGTGATGGCGCTGCCGACGCTGGGCGACGGACGCCAGTCGGGGACGTCGGACAGCCCCTCGATCCTCAACGCCAGTCCCGAGAGCGCGGTCGGCGGCGGGCTCGCCTGGCTGCGCGACGGCGACGTCATCCGCATCGATCTGAACGCGGGTACCTGCGACGCGCTGGTGGAGGAGGGCGAGATCGCGCGCCGCCGCGGCGAGGCGCCGCCGCCGGTGCCGGAAAGCCACACGCCGTGGGAGGAGCTGTACCGCGAGAAGACCGGCCAGCTCGCCACCGGCGGGGTGCTGGAGTTCGCGACCAAGTATCGCAGGATCGCGGCGAAGACGCCGCGGCATAACCATTGAGGGAGGGGTTAGCGTGACGGATAGGATGAGGGGGGCGCCACCCGCGGATGGCGGCGCGAACGTCGGCTTCATCGCGGCGATCGTGGCGGTGGCGACGATCGGCGGGCTGTTGTTCGGCTACGACAGCGGCGCGGTGAACGGGACCCAGCCGGGGCTGCGCGCGGCGTTCGCGCTCGACGAGGCGGGGCTGGGCTTCACCGTCGGGTCGCTGCTGATCGGCTGCTTCATCGGCGCCTTCTTCGCGGGCACGCTCGCCGACAAGGCGGGACGGCGCAACGTCATGCGGGTCGCCGCGGTGCTGTTCCTAGGCGGCGCGCTCGTCCAGGGGCTGACCGCCGACCACACGATCTTCGTAGTCGCCCGCGTCGTCGGCGGCATGGCGGTGGGGGCGGCGTCGGTGCTGTCGCCGGCCTACATCTCCGAGGTCGCGCCGGCCAACATCCGCGGGCGGATGACCACGGTCCAGCAGATCATGGTCATCACCGGGCTGACCGCGGCGTTCGTCGTCAACTACTTCCTCCAGCAGGCGGCGGGCAATGATTCCACCGCGGAGCTGTGGGGCACCGGCTACCCCGCGTGGCGCTGGATGTACCTGATGCAGGCGGTGCCCGCGGCGGTGTTCCTGGTGGCGCTGTTCTTCATTCCCGAAAGCCCGCGCTTCCTGGTCGCCAAGGGCCGCCACGAGGAGGCGGGCGGGGTGCTCGCGCGATTGTTCGGCGAGACGGTGGCGCGCGCCAAGCTGGAGGAGATCCGCGGCAGCTTCACCGCCGACCACCGGCCGCGGCTGTCGGACGTGCTGACCCCCGCGGGCGGCAAGGGGTTCCTGGGCATCCGCGCGGTCGTATGGGCGGGGCTGCTGCTCGCGGTGTTCCAGCAGCTCGTCGGCATCAACGTCATCTTCTACTACGGCGCGACACTGTGGCAGCTGGCCGGCTTCACCGAGGGTGATGCCCTTCTCATCAACATCGTGTCGGGGGCGGTGTCGATCGCGGCGTGCTTCGTCACCATCGCGATGATCGACCGGATCGGGCGCAAGCCGCTGCTGCTGATCGGCTCGGCGGGGATGGCCGTCACGCTGTTCGTGATGGTCTACACCTTCAGCCAGGGCACGCTGGATGCTGGCGGGCAGCTCGTTCTGTCGCAGCAGCTCGGCACCGTCGCGGTGGTCGCGGCGAACCTCTACGTGATCTTCTTCAACGTCAGCTGGGGCCCGGTCATGTGGGTGATGCTGGGCGAGATGTTCCCCAACCAGATCAGGGGCTCGGCGCTGGCGGTGTGCGGCTTCGCGCAGTGGTTCGCCAACTATCTTATCGCGCAGAGCTTTCCGATCATGGCGGCGGGGATCGGCCTCGCGGCGAGCTACAGCTTCTACGGCGCGTGCGCGGCGATCAGCTTTTTCCTGGTCCAGCGCTTCATCGGCGAGACGAAGGGCAAGGAACTGGAGGAGATGGCGGGCTGATCCGATCCGTCACGGCAAAGGAGAGAGGTGATGAAGGAGTGGGTCCTGCTCGGTGCCGCACTCGTCGCCGGCGGCGCGATGGCGCAGGCGCGGGTCAAGGAGGCGATCATCAGCGATCCTGCCGCCGCCCAATGGCAGTTCGAGGGCGCGTCTAAGGTAAAGCAGGTCGCGGCCGCCGGAGTGCCCGGTGGCAGCGCGCTTCTCGTCACCGTGGCGCAGAAGCCGGCCAAGCCGTGGGATGTGCAGGCGCGCATGAAGCTGAAGAACGGCGTCGCGGCGGGCGACCTTGTCACCTTCGGCTTCTATGCCAAGGCGGAGAAGCCTGACGCGGGCAAGGACACCGCGGGCGTCGGCGTCCGCGTCCAGCGCGGCGCCGCACCCTACGACGCCACGCTGGAGGGGCCGCTCCAGATCGGCAAGGAATGGAGCTTCCACTGCCTGACCGGCCCGGCGAAGGTGCCGCTGACCGCCGCGGAGATCGAGGTGTCGGTGCAGATGGGCGGCGACAGACACGCGGTCGCGTTCGGGCCGTTCATGGTCACCAAGGTTCCCGCCGCGGCCGGTGCCGCCGCCAAGACCGCACTGCCCTGCGGCCAGGCCGTCAAGCCGGCATGAGCATGACGGCGGCGTGAGCGTGAAGGGGGTAGCGCCGCTGCCGGAGCGCAACGCGGTCGATGCCGCCGGCTTCGCGGCCGTTCTCGCCGCCGACCGGCCGGTGGTGCTGCGCGGTCAGGTGGCGCACTGGCCGGCGGTCGCCGCCGCCCGCGAGAGCCCGGTCGCGGCGGCGAATCACCTCGCATCGTTCGATCGCGGCCGGCCGGTCAACGTCATGGTCGGTCCGCCGGAGATACGCGGCCGCTTCTTCTATCGCGACGACATGGCGGGTTTCAACTACCGGACGGAGGAGGTGCCCGTCCGCGCGCTGCTGGGCGAACTGCTGCGCCTCGCCGACGATCCGGCGGCGCCGTCGATCTATGCCGGATCGGCGCCGGCGATCGAACACCTGCCCGGCTGGCGCGAGGCCAATCCGTTGCCGGTCGACTTGGCCGGGTCGGAGCCGCGGGTCTGGATCGGCAACGCGACGCGGGTGTCGACCCATTATGACGGCTCGCCCAATCTGGCCTGCGTGGTCGCGGGGCGCCGGCGCTTTCTGCTGTTCCCGCCCGAGCAGCTGCCGAACCTGTATGTCGGGCCGCTCGACCGGACCATGGCGGGGCAGGCGTCGAGCATGGTCGATCCCGACGCGCCCGACCTCCACCGCTATCCGCGCTTCGCCGAGGCGATGGCCCACGCGATGGTGGCGGAGCTGGCGCCGGGGGATGCCATCTTCATGCCGGCGCTCTGGTGGCACAATGTCCGCGCCGACGGGCCGTTCAACGTGCTGGTCAACTATTGGGGGGAGCGGCAGGATGCGCAATCGCCCTTCCTGGCGATGGTCCACGCGATCATGGCGGTGCGCGACCTGCCCGAGCGCGAGCGGGTGGTGTGGCGCGGCTGGTTCGACCATTACGTGTTCAACGGGGCCGAGGCGTCGGTGCGGTACCTGCCGGAGGGTGCGCGCGGGGTGCTGGGCGCGCCGGGCCCGGCGCGTACGGCGCGGATCAGGGACTATCTGGCGCGGGCGCTAAGCCGGGCGAGATAGTCGGCATGAGGCGGCAGGGCGGCGGCGGCGCGGGCATAGTCGCCCCGCAGCGCCGCCATCGCCGCCAGCACCCGCGCGTCGTCCAGTGCGTCGGCCATCGGGTCGTGGCCGGCAGGGACGATCCCCTGGCCGAGCAGCACCGCCACCCAGCTCGCCACCGAGAACAAGTCGTCGTCGTAGCTGAGCACGCGACCCTTCTCGCGGAACAGCGCGAGGCGGGTGGCGAGCGTGTCGGGGATCGGCATGGCGCGCAGCGCATCCCAGAACGGTTCCCCGACGCGTCCGTTGGCGTGGTAGTGGAGGATCACGAAGTCGCGGACCGCGTCGTACTGCGCGGCCATGACGCGGTTGTACTCGGCGGCGAGCACGGGGGCGAAGCCGGTATCGGGGAACAGCGCCAGCAGCCGGGCGATCCCCGACTGGATCAGGTGGATGCTGGTCGATTCGAGCGGTTCGAGAAAGCCGGCTGCGAGCCCCAGCGCGACGACATTGCCTTGCCACAGCCGATCGCGCCGGCCGGTGCGAAAGCGGATGACGCGCGGTTCCGCCGCCGCCTGACCGTCGAGCGCCGCGAGCAGGCGCGCGGCGGCCGCGTCGTCGGACAGGTGGGCGCTCGCATAGACCAGGCCGTTGCCGGTGCGGTGCTGGAGCGGAATGCGCCAGCGCCAGCCGGCATCGTGCGCGACCGCGCGGGTCAACGGCGCGAGCGGGACGGTGCGGGCGGAAGGGACCGCCACCGCGCGGTCGCACGGCAGCCAGTGCGTCCACTCCTCGAACCCGACGCCCATCGCCTCGCCGAGCAGCAGGCTGCGAAAGCCCGAACAGTCGATGAACAGCTCGCCCGCCACGCGGCGCCCGTCGTCCAGCCGGAGCGCGCCGACATGGCCGCGGCCGTCGCGCTCGACCGCGGCGATGCGGCCCTCCACCCGGACCGCGCCGCCCCCCTCGGCGTAGCGGCGCAGAAAGGCGGCATAGAGCGCCGCGTCGAAATGATAGGCATAGGCGAGCTGGCTCAGGGGCGAGCGCGGGTCGGGGGCGGGGGGCGCGAAGCGGGCGGCCTTGGCCGCCGCGGCGGCCAGCCAATAGTCCTCCAGCGGGCCGACGCCGGGTGCGCCGCGGTGCTTGAGCCACGCCATGTGGAAGTCGACGCCGTTGAAGTCGCGGCCCAGCTGGCCGAACGGGTGGATGTAGCTGCCACCCGGCGCACCCCAGCCGTCAAAGGCGATGCCCAGCTTCATGGTCGCACCCGTCGCGGCGACGAACGCGGCCTCGTCGATGCCGAGCATCGCGTTCCAGTCGCGGATCGGCGGAATGGTCGCCTCGCCGACCCCGACGGTGCCGATCGCGTCGCTCTCGACCACCGTGATGCGGCGCTGCCCGTCGGCGAGGAAGCGCGACGCGGCGGCGGCCATCATCCAGCCGGCGGTGCCGCCGCCGACGATCACGAGGTCGCGGATCGGCGGCGCGTTCAATGAACGGGCGGTCACCGCTCGGTCGCGTCGCGCCAGGCGGCGACCCAGACCAGCGGCGCGTTCCAATTGATCGCGACCTCGTTCAAGGAAAAGGCGCGCGCGTCGTCGCGCCAACAGGTCATCGGCGCACACGGGCCGAGCGTCTTGGCGACATCGTCGCCGCGGCCTGAGCTGTTGGGGCCGCCGGACAGCGCCCCCGGCGGTGCGGGCGGGTAGGTGGGGTCGATCCCCTCCGCCCAGAAGCGGTGGTGTGGATGGCGCATCGCGTCGGGACCGTAGCCGGCTACGAACGACCGCCCGACCGGGTTGCGGCCGGTGAGATAGTCGAGCGCCGCGACCACGGGCCGGCGATAGCTCGCGTCGCCGGTCCAGTCGGCGGCGAGCGCGAGCAGCATCGCGCGGTTGAGCAGGTCGGCGTTCGATCCCCAGGCGAAGCGGGTGCCCGCATGGGGGATGCCGTAGCCGCTGCGCGCGGCCTCGTACCGGAACCCCGCCGCGGCGGCGACGATCCGCGAGCGGACCGCGCGGCGGACGGTGTCGGAAAGGTGCGGGTCGGCGATCGCCAGCGTGGCGAGGCCGAGGGTGGCGACGGCCGGCCAGCTCGGTTCGGTGGCGGCGCGGTGGTAGTACGGGCTGGCCATCACGTCCTTTAGGAGCGCGGGATCGCCGGTGGTTGCGTGGAGTTCCGCCAGTGCCCAGAAGAACTCGTCGGACAGGTCGCCGTC
>Ga0325400_1002455_pt1 | contig 16275 bp, 13 predicted proteins | sample PopdelMetagenome_2_FD_205662 | JGI IMG/M metagenome (GOLD analysis project Ga0325400, IMG submission 205662) | Populus deltoides microbial communities from Bellville, Georgia, United States - Xylem-PdKOR-R1 | ecosystem: Host-associated > Plants > Phyllosphere > Stem > Wood/Secondary xylem... | reverse complement strand
CATGTCGTTCCCGGTGGCGGGCACCCTGATGGTCGAGCCGACCGAGTCCGAGGACCTGGCCGAGATCGACCGGTTCTGCGAGGCCATGATCGCCATCCGCGCCGAGATCGACCGGGTCGCGGCGGGGGAGTGGTCGGCGGAGGAGTCCCCGCTGCGCGGTGCCCCGCACACCACCCGAGCGCTGGTCGGGGAGTGGGACCGGGCCTACGACCGCGAGCTCGCCGTCTTCCCGGCCGGGGCCGACCCCGACAAGTACTGGCCGCCGGTCGCCCGGATCGACCAGGCCTGGGGCGACCGCAACCTGCAGTGCTCCTGCCCGCCGCTGGAGGCGTTCGCGGAGTGAGCACCCCGGACGCCGCGGCGCTGCGCCGCCGGCTGGCCGTCCTGCAGGCGGCGGGGCGGCTCCCGTCGGTCGTCGCGGCGACCTTGCGCGACGGCCGGCTGGACGCGCTGGCGTCGGTGGGGGACCTCGGCGGAGCGGTCGCGGCCGACCGGCAGTACCGGATCGGGTCGATCACCAAGACCCTCACCGCCGTCCTGGTGCTGGCGCTGCGCGACGAGGGCCGACTCGAGCTCGACGACCCGATCGGACGCCACGTCCCGGGCACGGGGTACGCCGTGCGGCGCGTGGGCGACCTGCTCGCCCACGCCTCGGGCATCCAGAGCGAGCCTGCCGGGCCCTGGTGGGAGCGCTCGCCCGGCGTCGACCTGCCGACCCTGCTGGCCCGCAACGACGGCACGGGCGCCGTCGCCGGCCCCGGCGAGTTCTACCACTACTCCAACCTCGCCTACGCGCTCCTGGGCGAGGCGGTCGCCCGGCTGCACGGCGCGTCCTGGTGGGACGTCGTCTCGGCCCGCCTGCTGGAGCCGCTCGGGATGGGCCGCACCACGTGGGGCCCGGTCGCACCGCACGCCCAGGGCCTCGCGGTCGAGCACTTCACCGGCCGGCTCGTCGAGGAGCCGCACGCCGACACCGGGGTGATGGCGCCCGCCGGCCAGCTCTGGAGCACGGTGGCCGACCTCGCGACCTGGGGGTCGGTGCTCGCGGGTCGCCACCCCGAGGTCGTCTCGCCGGTCACCCTCGCCGAGATGGCCCGGGGACGTCTCGACCCGGCGTACGGGCTGGGGCTGCGGCGGATGCCGCTGCCCGACGGCCGGGTGCTGGTCGGGCACACCGGCTCCATGCCCGGCTTCGGGGCGGCGCTCTTCGTCGACCCGGGCAGCGGCGACGGCGTCGCCGTCCTCGGCGACGCCACCACCGGCCTCGTCGGCGACGAGGTCGCCGCGGCCATCCTGGCCCCCGGCCCCGAGCCCGACCCGCTGGACCGCTGGGTGCCCACGACCCTCCTGCCGCCGGAGGTCGAGGGCCTGCCGGGGCTGTGGTTCTGGGGCCAGCGTGCGGTGGAGCTGCGCTGGTCGGAGCGCGCGAGCCGGTCCGGGACGGCGGGTCGCCTGCAGCTGCGGACCCTGCAGACCGGGCGTCTCACCGACGAGTTCGAGGTCCACGACGGTCGTCTGGTGGGGGTGTCGGGCTACCACCGGGGCGAGACGCTGCACGTGCGGGCCGACCACCTGGAGTGCGCGACCTTCCTCTACACCCGGGCCCCGGCCTCCTGACCGGGGGCGGACCGGGACGCCCCGGTGGTGGCCCTTGTCCGGTAGGACTGTGCCCGTGAGCCACCACGAGGTCGAGCGGTCCTTCGCCCTGGGTCCCGAGGACGACCTGCCCGACCTCGGCTCCGTCCCCGGGGTGGCCTCGGTCGGCGCTCCGGACGAGGCGCGCTTGGTCGCGGCGTACGTCGACACCGACGACCTCGCCCTCGTCCGCGCCGGCGTCACCCTGCGCCGCCGCGAGGGCGGCGCGGACGCGGGGTGGCACCTCAAGGTCCCCGCCGGTGGCGGCCGCGACGAGGTCCACCGCCCGCTGGGCCGGCCGCCGTCGGTCGGGCCGGCCGGGTCGGGCCGGGTGCACGTGCCGGCCGCCCTGCTCGAGGCGGTGCGCGGGTGGACCAGGGGGCGGCGGCTCGGGGTCGTCGCGGTGGTCGAGACCCAGCGGACCACCCGGCTGCTGCACGACGAGAGCGGCGCGGTGCTCGCCGAGGTCGCCGACGACCGGGTCGTCGGCACCGTGACGGGCGCGGGGTCTGGTGCCGCATCGGGCACCGGGTCGGGGCCGGCGTGGCGGGAGGTCGAGGTGGAGCTGGTCTCCGCGGACACCGACTTCCTCGACGAGGTCGCGGAGGTGCTCGCCGGGGCCGGGATCGAGCCGAGCCGTGAGCAGCGCAAGATCGGGACCGTGCTCGGCTCCCGTCTGGCCGAGCTCGACGCGCTGGCGCCGCCACCGGGCCGGGTCGGGGGCAAGCGGCCGGTCGGCCGGCTGGTGCACCACCGGCTGCGGGAGCTGGTCGCCGAGCTGGGTGACGCCGACTGCGACGTGCGTCGTGGGGTCGACGGTGGGGTGCACCGGCTGCGGGTGACGAGCCGCCGGCTGCGGGCGCTGCTGGCGACCTACCGTCCGCTCGTCGACCGGGCCGTGACCGATCCGCTGCGCGAGGAGCTGCGGTGGGTGGCGCGGACGCTGGGGGAGGTCCGCGACGCCGAGGTCGTGCGCGAGCACCTGCGGGTCGCCGTCGACGCCGAGCCGCCGGCCCTCGTCCTCGGGCCGGTGCGCCGGCGGCTCGAGACGACGTACCGGGCGCGGGTGCGCGACGGTGAGCGGCACGCCCGGAAGGTCCTGGCCTCCCGCCGCTACCTGCGGCTGCGCGACGACCTGGACCACCTCGCGGCCTCGCCCCCGCTCACCGAGGAGGGGCTGCGGCCCGCCCGGGAGGTGGTGCCCGGCCTGCTCGCCCGGGACCTGCGGCGGGTACGTCGGCGGATGGACGTCGTGCTGCACCCCCCGGAGGACCTCGACCCCGAGGTCGAGCTCGACCGGGACGCCGCGCTCCACGACGTGCGGTCGGCGGCCAAGAGGCTCCGCTACGCCGCCGAGACCGCGCGCGCCGTGGGCGGAAGCACCGGCCGGGACGCGAAGGACCTCCGTCGGGCGGCCAGGGCCCTGGCCTCGGTCCTGGGAGAGCACCACGACACCGTCGTCGCCCGCGAGGAGCTCCGTCGCCTGGCCCGCGCCGCCGACCGCGCCCGCGAGAGCTCCTTCACCTTCGGTCTGCTGCACGCCCGGCAGGCCGCGCACGCGCTGGCCCTCGAGGGCGAGATCGAGCTCGCCGGGGACCACCTCAGTCGAGTCGGCGCGGACGTGCGCTCCTGATTCGCCGAGTCGGCGCGTGATCCCGCCGAGTCGGCGCGTATGACGGGCCGACTCGGCCGGGATGGGGGTCAGGTGGCCTGAGAGACGCTGGACATGTTGAAGTCCGGGACCCGGAGGGCCGGGGTGGCGGTGCGGGAGAACCAGTCGTCGCCCCACTCGCGGCTGAAGGAGCGCTCGGTCGCCGACGCGTGGGTGAACCGGCGGAGCAGGTCGACGGGGCTCTCGTTGAAGCGGAAGTTGTTCACCGCCCCGGTGATCTCACCGCCCTCGACGAGGTAGACGCCGTCGCGGGTCAGCCCGGTGAGCAAGAGGGACTGCGGGTCGACCTCGCGGATGTACCACAGGCAGGTCAGCAGCAGGCCGCGCTCGGTGCCCGCGACCAGGTCGTCGAGCGAGCCCTGCGCGCCCTCGACCTCGAGCACCAGGTTGTCGACCGCAGGTGTCACCGGCAGTCCGGTCATCGCCGCGGAGTGCCTGGTCTGGCGCAGAGCCGCCAGCTCGCCGTCGCGGATCCAGTCGGTACGACGCAGCGGCAGGCCGGTGTCGAAGACCGACGCGTCGTCCCCGGAGGTGCCCGCGACGACGAACGGCGCGCAGGCCACGTCGGCGCCTGCCGGGTCCGACCACAGCCCGACGCCGGGCGCGGCCAGCCGCTCGCCGACCCGGGTGCCGGACGGGCGACTGCTGTAGACCGACTGCCCCTCGTGCGCGGTGCGCGCCCCGGCGTAGGCGTAGGCCTCGATCATCAGGTCGGCCACGGCCGTGGGCGGCAGGATCGTGTCGTAGCGCCCGGCAGGCAGGTCGACCCGACGGCCCGCCCACCCGATCCGGGTGGCCAGGGTCGCCTCCATCGCGAGGGGGTCGACGTCGCCGAAGTCGGTCGTCGCCCCGCCCACCCAGGCGCTGGTGGTGAGGGCGGTGTCCTTGCCGGTGCAGCCGTAGTGGCCGGTGGGCTGCACGTGGCGCAGTCGCAGGCCGGTGCTCGACCCGACGTACGTCGTGGTCACGTCGTGGTCGACGAACCCGTAGAGCAACCGGGACCCGGACCGGGCCCGCCCGAAGGCCTCGCCCAGGGCGGGGGCGAAGGAGTCGTAGACCGCGATCGAGGTCGGCACCGGCGGGTCGGACCAGTCCGCCGACACCGGCGAAGCGGGGCCGGGTGCGCCGTCGGAGCCGACCAGCGGGGCGGCGTCCTCGGCCGGCGTCGAGGCGCGCGCCGAGGCGTCCGCCGCCGCGACCAGCGCCGCCACGCCCGCGCGGTCGGTCGCCGTGCCGGACACCGAGGACGAGGCGACGCCGCCGGCCCCGCTCGGGCCCCCGGCGACGTGCACGAAGGAGACGACCGTGACCTCGACGCCGTGCATGACCCCGTTGGTGGTCAGGGTGTTGCCCGCCCACCGCAGGTTGGCCCGGGTGTGGTCGGCGACGATGACGATGCAGTCGTCGGCGCTCGAGGCGGTCAGCCCGTGCTCGACGAGGTCCTGGGGGTCCACCCTGCTCGGCGCGGTCACAGCGCTCCTCCCTCGGCCCGGGTGTTGAGGATGCGGACGCCGCGGAAGAGGGCCGACGGTGCGCCGTGGCTGACCGCGGCGACCTGGCCGGGCTGGGCCTTGCCGCAGTTGAAGGCCCCGTGCAGCTCCCAGGTCGCGGGCCCGCCGACCGCCTCCATCGAGCCCCAGAACTCCGTCGTGGTCGCCTGGTACGCCGCGTCCCGGACCTGGCCGACGACCTCGCCGTCGCGGACCCGGTGGAAACGCTGCCCGGTGAACTGGAAGTTGAACCGCTGCATGTCGATCGACCAGGACCGGTCGCCCACGACGTACAGGCCGTCCTCGACCCGGGCGAGCAGCTCCTCGGTGGAGGCACCGCCGCCCGGGGCGGGGTCGGGCTGCAACGAGACGTTGGCCATCCGCTGGATCGGGACATGCCCGGGGGAGTCGGCGTAGGCGCAGCCGTTGGAGCGCCCGGCACCGTCGGGTCCGGGATTCAGGCCAGGCATCCGGGCGGCCATCGGGCGGTCGAGCTGGTAGCCGACCAGCACGCCGTCGCGGACGATGTCCCAGGCCTGGGTGGCCACGCCCTCGTCGTCGTAGCCGGTGGTGGCCAGGCCGTGCTCCAGGGTGCGGTCGCCGGTCACGTGCATCACCGGGCTGCCGTAGCGCAGCTGCCCGAGCAGGTCGGGGGTCGCGAAGCTGGTGCCGGCGTAGTTGGCCTCGTAGCCGAGCGCCCGGTCGAGCTCGGTGGCGTGGCCGATGGACTCGTGGATGGTGAGCCACAGGTTGGAGGGGTGGATCACGAGGTCGGTCGGGCCGGGCTCGACCGACGGGGCGGCGAGCTTCTCGGCCAGCAGCACCGGGACCTCCTCCAGCTCGGCGTCCCAGTTGTGGCCGCCCTCGGCGGGTGAGCCCACGACGTACTCCCAGCCGCGGCCGACCGGGGGTGCGAGGGCGGCCATCGAGTCGAAGACGTCACCGCGGGTGCCCATCGCCTCGAACCCGGGGTGGAGACGCACCCGCTGCTGGGTGGTGCGGGTGCCGGTGAGGTCGGCGTAGTGCTTGACCTCGTGCACCGCCAGCAGGTGCGCTGCGGCGTGCTCGACGCCCGGGGCGTGGCGCAGCCGCTCGGTCCACCCCACGAGCACCTCGGTCTTCTCGGCCAGCGGGACCTGGAAGGGGTCGGTGGCGTAGGCGCTGACCCAGGTCACGTCGGCGTGGACCGGCTCGGGCGCCAGCTGCACCGGTTCGGTGGTCATCGTGGCAGCCACCTCGGCCACGGCGATCGCGGTCTCCGCGACCCTGCGGGCCTCCGCGGGGGTCAGCACGACACCGGCGGCGAAGCCCCACGCGCCCCGGTGGACCACCCGGACGGCGAACCCGAGGTCCTCGGTGTCACCCGCGCCCTGCAGCGCGCCGTCGCGCACCCCGACGTGCTGGTAGCGCACGCGCTCGAGCCTGAAGTCGGCGTGCTCGGCGCCGAGCTCGGCCGCCCGCCCCAGGGCGGCGGCCTCCAGGTCGCGCACCGGCAGGGCCAGGAACGACGGGTCCAGGTCGGGCACCGTGCGAACCTAGCCCGCCACTAGGGTCGGCACCATGGCGACACCGGCGTGGCTGGGCATCGGGGCCCAGCGCAGCGGCACGACCTGGCTGACCGACCTGCTGACCCAGCACCCCCGGGTCGGGCTGGGCAGCAACGGCAAGAAGGAGCAGCACCTGCTGCACAAGGTGGGCGACGGGGTCGTGGCCCCCGACGACTACCTGGATCTCTTCCCGCCCGACGGTGTACGCCGGGGGGAGTGGACCCCGCAGTACCTGCGGCACGCCTCGATGCCGGGGACGGCCGCCCGGCTGCTGCCCGCCGACGTGCCGATCCTCGTGGTGCTGCGCGACCCGGTCGAGCGCTACCGCTCGGCGATGCGGCTCGCCGCCACCCGCGGGAAGTCACCCTGGCCCTACCCGGTCCCGATCACCGTGCAGACCTGGACCGGGATGTATGCCGACCACCTCGACATGTGGGCGGCCGCCGTCGGTCGGGACCGGATGCACGTGCTCGTCTACGAGCAGGTGCGACGGGATCCGCAGGCGTGCGTCGACCGGCTCTGGGGGCTCCTCGGACTCGAGCCCCGGCAGCTGCGCAGGGTGGAGGAGGCCTCGGGCTCGAGCTCCCGGGCCGACTGGGAGTGGACCCCGGGACTGCGGGAGACGTTGCAGGCCCTCTACCGGCCGCAGGCGCGCCGGCTGAGGGACGACTGGGGCCTCGACGTCTCGGACTGGGCCACCCTGGCCTGAGCCGGGACGCCGGACCGCCGGACGCCGGGCGCCGGGCGCCGGGCGCGCTACAGCGCGAGCCGCACCGAGGAGCCCTGGCGGGACTTGGTGACGACGAGCTGGGTCGGGATGCGGTCGCGCATCTCGGCGACATGGCTGACCACGCCCACCACCCGGCCACCGTCGCGCAGGGCGTCGAGGGTGTCCATCACGTCGTCGAGGGTGTCGGCGTCCAGAGAACCGAACCCCTCGTCGACGAAGAGCGTGTCGAGGGCGGCGCCGCCGCTCTCGTGGGCGATGACGTCGGCCAGCCCCAAGGCCAGGGCGAGGGACGTCACGAACGTCTCGCCCCCGGAGAGCGTGGCCGGGTCGCGCGCCTCCCCGGACCAGTCGTCGCGCACCAGGAGGCTCAGCCCGCCCCGGGTCTCCCCGACACCGCGGTCGGCGGTGTGCTCGAGGCGGTAGCGACCGTCGCTCATCGTGGTGAGCCGCTCGTTGGCCGCGTCGACCACCTGGGTCAGCCGGTAGGCGAGCACGTAGGCCGAGAGCCGCATCCGCAGGGCGTTGTCCGCCGACTTGCCCTCGCAGAACGAGGCCAGCGCGGTCGTGCGGGACAGCTCGGTGCGGACCGGCTGCCAGGACCGGCAGGCGGCCTCGAGCTCCTCGGCGAGGGACGCGAGCCGGGCGGCGCGGCGGTTCCCGGTCTCCACCGAAGCGCGGGCCGAGGCGAGGGCGTCGGCGGCGGCGGTGTGCGCCGCCTCGGCCTGCCCGAGGCGCTGGGAGGCGTCGGCCACCGAGGTCTCGTCGACGGCGGGGACCCGGTCGGCACCGAGGTCGCGGAGCACCGCGCCCACCTCGGCGGTGTCGCGCTCGTGGTCGGCGACCTGGCCGGCGAGCTCCTCCAGCGCAGCCGGGTCGAGCGCCGCCGCGAGTGCCGACTCCAGCGCCGCGGGGGCGTCACCGAAGCCCGCGCGCGCGAGCGCCGCGTCGAGCCTGGCCCGTCCGGCGCCCTCGGCCCGGGCGGCGTCCTCGGCGTCGCGCTCGGCGGCCGCGGCCGCCTCGCACCGCGCGGCGAGGAGCTCGAGGTGCTCCAGCCACGAGTCGAGGTCGGCCTCGCCGGTGCCGTCGAGCACCGCGGCGAGGTCCCGCTCGAGACGGTCGACCCGGGAGCGGGTGACCTCGACGCGGGTGCGGGTCGCCGCGTGACGGGCCGCGAACTCCTGGTCCTCCTGCGCGAGTGCGGCGCAGGCGGCCTCGGTCGCCTCACGCCGGGTCAGGAGGGAGGGGTGCTGGCGAGCCTGGTGCTCGAGGTCGCCCAGGGCGGCCCGGACCTGGTGCAGTCGGCGCTCGAGGTCCTCCACCGGCAGCGCGCCGGCGGTGGCGTCGAGGGTCGCGAGCCGGGCGCTCAGGGACCGCACCGCGTCGTCGTGGGCCGCCTCGGCGACCTCGGCGTCGGCGACCGCCCTGCGCGCCTCGCGCTCGGCCGCCGCGTCGGGGGCCCCCCGACCGCCCGGGGCCTTGGCCGGATGGTCGTGCGAGCCGCACACCGGGCACGAGCACCCGGCGGCCAGGGAGAGGGCCAGCTCGCCGGCCATCCCCTCGATCCGTGCCTGCTGCAGGTCGGCCAGCCGGTCGCGCAGGTCGAGGGTCCGACTCCTGGCGTCGAGCCACACGCCCCGGGCCTCATCGAGCTCGACGCGCAGGCGCGACGCGTCCTGGGCGGCCCTGACCGCGACGGTCAGCTCCGTGGCCTCCGCTCGGCGCGCGTCGAGGAGGAGCGCCCCCTCCCGTGCGGCGACCTCGGCGAGGCGTGCGAGCTCCCGCTGCTCGAGGAGCTCGGGTCGACGCCGGTCGAGGTCGGCCCGGGCTCCCTCGAGCTCGATGAGCTCGGCCGCGAGTCCCGCGAGCTCCTCGCGCAGGCGAGCGCGCTCGGCGTCGCGGGGCAGGGCCCCGCGGGCAGTGGCGATCAGGCGAGCGGTGTCACGGGCGACGTCGGACAGGTCACCGGTCGGCGCCCCGCCCCCGGAGGACACGAGGTCGGCGCGGGCCGCGGCGGCGCTCGCCCGGGCGCGGTCCGCCGTGGCGGCCAGGGTGCTGAGCTCGGCGTGCAGCGGGAGCACCGGCGCGGCCTGGCGCGCCGTGCCGAGACGACGTACGGCGTCGGCGTGGGCGGGTGCGTCGGCCTCCAGGCGGGCCTGGTCGGCGCGGGCCCGGCCCAGCCGACGGGCACGGTCGTGGGCGACGCGGGCGACCTCCAGGGCGCCGCGCCGGTCGGTCTCCTCCCGCGCGGCCGCGGCGGCCGAGGCCGCCGCCGCCTCCCGTGCCTCCTCCGCCCCGTGCAAGTGACGACGGGCCCAGGGGGCCAGCTCGTCGCGGGAGGCAGGACCGTCGGGGGCGTCGAGCTCGTGGGCGTCCCACTCCGGCGGCAGCCCGGAGCCGGTCACCTCGCAGACCCGGCTGAGCAGTCCCGCCACGTCCTCGTGGTGGCGTGCGCTGGTCCGGGTCAGCTCCACGCGACGGTCGCGCAGCCAGCGCTCGACCTGCTCGAAGCGGCCGGTGCGGAAGAGCTGCTGCAGCAGGGCGTGTCGCTCCTCCGAGCGGGCCCGGAGGAACGTCGCGAACCGGCCCTGGGGGAGCAGGGCCACCTGCGTGAACTGGGTGAGCGTCATGCCCAGCAGGCGGGTGACGAGGTCACCGGCCTCGTCGGCCCTGCTGGTCAGGCCGTCCCAGGACCCCTCGACCAGCTCGCTGACGCTGACCGTGGCCGGCGCGGTGGTGGTGCCGGTGCCCCGCTTCTTGGGCCGCTCCCAGGAGGGCGACCGCACGAAGCGGAAGCGTCGGCCGCCGAGAGTGGTCTCGAGCTCCACCCGGGTCGCCACCGTCGGTGCGGCGCGATCGCTGCGCAGCCGCTTGGCGCCGCTGCGGTCGCCGGGCACGTCGCCGTAGAGCGCGAAGCAGATCGCGTCGAGCACGCTCGTCTTGCCGGCACCGGTCGCACCCGAGAGCAGGAAGAGCCCGGCCTCGCCCAGACGGTCGAGGTCGACCTCGGCGGTGCCGGTGAACGGGCCGAACGCCGTGGCCTCCAGCCGGTGCAGCCTCATCGGGTGCCTACGGTGACGTGGCCCTCGCCGGGCACCCGGGCCGGCTCCGCGGCGTGTTCCCGACCCAGGTCGCGGTCGTCGCAGCACGCGTCGACCGCACGGCCGAGCAGGTCCCGCTCGTAGGGCTCGGCGTCGCGTCCACGAAGGCGGCCGAGGAACTCCACGGCGAGGTCGAGGTCGGAGCGGGTGCGGACGTCGGCCGGCATCGCGCCGAGGGCAGGCCCGGTCGAGGCGAAGGCCAGCAGCAGGGTGTGGGGGAAGCGTCGCCGCAGCCGGTCCATCGCCGCGGGCGGCCGACCTTCGTCGGTGAGGGTGACCTCGACCCAGGCGTCCTCGTGGACCGACAGGGCGGGGTCGTCCAGGAGGTCGTCGAGCCGACCGCGCAGCCGCGCGAGGGGCCGGGGGACGGGGGCGGCGACGAAGGTCGCTCCCGCGAACCCGTCGGCACCGAGGTCGACCAGCCACGAGCCCTTGCGGTGGGCCGACTCGGAGAAGGAGTAGGCCAGCGGGGATCCCGAGTAGCGCACCCGGTCGGACAGCACCTGCTGGCCGTGCAGGTGGCCGAGGGCGACGTAGTCGACGCCGTCGAAGGTGCTCGTGGGCACCCGGGAGACCCCGCCGACGCTGATGTCGCGCTCGGAGTCCGACGGTGCTCCGCCGGCCACGAACGCGTGGGCGAGGACGACCGAGCGGGCGGGCGACCCCCCGGTACGGCGGGCCTCGAGGTCGGCGCGGACGCGGCGGGCCGCCTCGGCCAGGGTGGCGGCGTGGGTGCGCTCGCCCAGGCCCCACCGGTCGGCGACCGACTGCGGGTCCAGGTAGGGCACGGCGTGCACCGCTACGGGGCCGTGCTCGTCGGCGAGCAGCACGGGGGTGCCGACGCCGTCGGGGTCGGTGCGCAGGTGCACGCCGGCAGTGTCGATGAGCCCGGCGCCGAAGCCCAGCCGGCGGGCCGAGTCGTGGTTGCCGCTGGAGACGACGACCCGGGCTCGACTGGCTGCCAGCCTCCGCAGGGTCTCGTCGGCCAGCCGGACGGCGTCGACCGGCGGCAGTGCGCGGTCGTAGACGTCTCCCGCGACCACGACCAGGTCGACCGCCTCGCTCTCGACCACGGCGAGGAGGTGGTCGACGAAGACGGCCTGGTGGCCGAGCATGTCCTCCCGGTGGAAGGACCGGCCCAGGTGCCAGTCGGAGGTGTGCAGGATCCGCATGCCGAGCACGCTAGGAGCGAGCGCCGACAGTGCGGTGCAGGCCACGCCGCGGGCCCGGGGTGAGGCGGGCTCGGGCCCAGGGGGAGGGCCTCAGCAGTAGCGGACCGTCCGGGTGCCGCGGGTGAAGCCGAAGAGGGCCATGCCTCCGCTGCGGGCCAGGTCGACCGCGAGGCTGGTGGGGGCCCCGACCGAGACCAGGGCGCCCACGCCGGCGGCCAGACCCTTCTGCACCAGCTCGAAGCCGGCCCGGCCGCTGACGACCAGGCAGGCCTGGGCGGTGGGCTCCCCGGCCAGCACCCGGGCTCCGACGACCTTGTCGACCGCGTTGTGCCGGCCCACGTCCTCCCGGACGCCCACGAGGTCGCCGGCGGCGGTGGCCAGGCCGGCGGCGTGGACGCCCCCGGTGCGGGAGAAGAGCGGCTGGTGCTCGCGCAGCGCGTCGGGCAGCCGACGTACGACGTCTGGTGTGGGCAGCGGACCGGTCCAGCGTGGTGCCGCGACCATCGCCGCGGTCTCCAGCACCTCGCCGACGCTCTCGCGCCCGCACACCCCGCACGCGGAGGACCCGGCGCTGAGCGCCTCGTGCCGGTGACTCTCCCGCGGCGGGGGAGCGTCCAGGGTGAGCGTGACGACGTTGAACTCCTCGTCGGGGGCCAGGGTGACGTCGGTGCAGTAGGCGACCCCCCGGACTCCGTCGGCGGGGGTGAGACCCTCGTGCACCGCCCAGCCTGCCGCGAGCTCGAAGTCGTGGCCGGGGGTCCGCATGGTCACCCAGGCGCGCTCCGCGGGCCGACCCGGCCACGTCACGCGGAGCTCCAGCGGCTCCTCGGTCGCCAACCGGTCCTCGCGCTGCTGGTCACCGTCGGTGGTGAGCTGCTCGACCCGTGCCCGGACCGAGGGGCCCGGTCGGCGGGGGCGGGAGGTCAGGGACACGACTCCAGCCTAGGCCGGGTGGTGGCCCCCGCTCGTTCCCCTCGACGCTGTCCGGCTCGCTCGACGCCTCAGCGCGGGTGACCGAAGTCGAGGACCCAGTAGTCGTGGTAGCGCGAGCCGTCGACCACCGCGTAGCCCACGCCCACCTGGGTGTAGGCGCCGTTCATGATCGCCCGGCAGTGGCCGGGGCTCTTCAGCCAGGCGGCGACGGTCGCCGCGGGTGTGCCGTACCCGGCGGCGATGTTCTCGCCCCAGGCGCTCCAGCGGTAGCCCTCGGCCTCGATGCGGCGGTCCGGCGTGGAGCCGTCCCACACGTGCTCGAAGAAGTCCTGCTCACCCATCGCCGTGGCCCATCCCTCCGCCGCGCGGCCCAGCCGTGGCTCCAGCGACAGCGGACCGAGCGCGGAGTGGCTCGTCGTGCCGCAGCGCCGCGACTGTGCACGTGCGGCGTTGACCAGGTCGAGCGTCTGGTCGACGTACGCCGCCGCCTCCGGGGCGGGGTAGGTCGGGTCGACCCCTGAGCCGACCACCTCGACGCTGCGGGCCGAGGAGGCCACGGCCCGCTCGGTGCCGGACCGGCTGACCGAGACACGCAGCTGGACCGTCGAGGTCGACGTCGAGGCGGAGGTCCGCCAGGTCAGGCGGACCCGGCCACGGCTGTCGGTGGTCGAGGTGGACACGGTCGTCCACCCGGTGCTCGTCCGACGTTGCAGACCCACCCTGCGTCCGGCGTCGGAGCCGGCGCTGGCGACGGTGGCCGAGGCCTGCACGGGCGCCCCGGCGTCGACGGAGGCCGGGGCGCTCCACGACGAGATCCGGGTCGGGGTCGTCCCGGCGCGCGCCGAGGCAGCCCCAGCCGCCGCGGGGAGGCCGAGCGACGTCAGCCCGAGGGCCAGCCCGGCGAGGAGGGCGAGGGGGCGGACGTGGACGGGGAGCCGGGGACGACCCGGTGCGGTGGGGCGCACCGACCCAGGGTGCAGCAGCGGTGGCCTGCGCGCAGGCCACCGCCCGGACCGGTGGCGGGGGTCTAGACCGCGACCAGCATCTTGCCGGTGTTGGCGCCGGTGCCCAGCCCGAGGAACGCCTCGACCATGCGGTCGATCCCCTCGACCACCGTCTCGCGGTAGCGGACCTCGCCGGAGGTCAGCCAGGGCCCCACGGTGCGGTGGAACTCCCCGGCCAGGTGGCCGTGGTCGCTCACGATGAATCCACGCAGGGTCAGCCGCCGGGCCACGGCGAGCATCAGGTTGCGCGGCCCCGGTGCGGCCTCGGTGGCGTCGTAGGTCGAGATCGCGCCGCACAGCGCGAGCCGGCCGTGGTCGGCCATCGCGCCGATGGCGGCCTCGAGGTGGTCACCGCCGACGTTGTCGAAGTAGACGTCGACCGGGTCCTCCCGGGTCAGGTCGCGCAGCTGCTGGGCGACCGGGCCGTCGTGGTAGTCGAAGGCGGCGTCGTAGCCGAGCTCGTCGACCAGCCAGGCGACCTTCTCGGGGCTGCCGGCCGAGCCGATCACCCGGGCTGCTCCGAGCTTGCGGGCGAGCTGGCCGGCCAGGGACCCGACGGCACCGGCCGCCCCGGAGACGAACACCGTGTCGCCCTCGGTGAGGCCGGCGATCGCGGTCAGACCGACGTACGCCGTCAGCCCGGGCATGCCGAGTGCGCCGAGGTAGGCGGGGGCCGGCGCGGCGTCGGTGTCGAGCACCCTGACCTGCGCAGCCGGCAGCACCGCGTGCTCGCGCCACCCGGCCATGTGCTGGACGGTGGACCCCACAATGACGTCACTCGCGCGCGATGCCACGACGACCCCGACCGTGCCGCCCTCGAGCGGCTCGCAGAGGGCGAAGGGGGGCACGTAGGACTTGGTGTCGTTCATCCGACCCCGCATGTAGGGGTCGACGGAGAGGTGGGTGTTGGCCACCAGGACCTCTCCCTCCGCGGGCGGCGCCAGCGGTGCCTCCACGAGCGCGAAGTCGTCGGCGGTCGGCGTGCCCTGGGGACGGGAGACCAGGTGCCAGAGCCGGGTGGTGGCAGGGAGGCCCTCGGAGGGACCGGCGGCGGTGTGGGGGGTGGTGTCGGGGTGGGTGTCGGGCATCCCTCGATGCTGTCAGCCGCTCACGGGAGTGATGCCGGCACCCCGAGGTCTCGGACGGTGAACCCCACGGCGCCGTCGTCGTCGACCGTGACGTCGAGGAGCTTGTCGTCGAGCGCAGCGGCGACGCGAGGGTCGAGGTAGACCGCGGCCCTCTCGTGGAGCACCACGCGGTCGGCGGGCCCGGGTCCGTCGGCGGCGGTGACGACGTAGGTCGGCGAGGACCCCGAGCGGGTCGGGTCGGCCTCGATGCGCAGTCCGGCGTCCTCCGGTGCGCCGTCGGAGGTGATGATGTCGCTGACGATCTCGCGGGCGGACGCGGTGAGTGTGAGCACGGGCTCGGCCTCCGGTGTCGGATCACCCGAGGTGGATCCCCCGGGTGCGGTGCACGTGGGGGACCTCCACCGTGCCCCGGCACGCCGTCGAGCGCAAGGTCGCCCGGATCAGCGGCGCCTCACCCGTCGACGGTGACCGACTCGATGTCGATGGCGGTCTTGGGTGCCCCACCCCCGGCCGGGTTGGAGTTGTCCGAGCCGCGCGACCCGATCTTCTCGATGCCGGCGAGGTCCTCGGGGTCGACGGTGCCGAAGACGGTGTAGTCGGGGGAGAGGCCGGTGTCGCCGTAGACGATGAAGAACTGCGAGCCCTGGGTGTCGGGGCCGGAGTTGGCCATGGCCAGGGTGCCGGCGGGGTAGGTCTCGTCGCCGGTGAGCTCGTCGGCGTAGCTGTAGCCGGGGCCGCCGCCGGTGGTGCCCGTCGGGTCGCCGCACTGGAGGATCTGGAACCCCGGGTCGGTCACGATGCGCGGACAGGGTGTGTCGTCGTAGAAGCCCTGCTCGGCCAGGGAGGCGAAGGAGTTGACGGTGCAGGGGGCCGTGTCCGCGGCGAGGGTGGCGTTGAGCTCCCCGGCCGAGGTGGTGATAGTCGCCTGCACGGGCTCGGTGTACGTCGGGACCTCCGGCGGCAGGTCGACCTCGCGGGCCGCCTCCCCGCCCTCGGTGTAGGTGCAGGCGCTCGCGCCGGCCGCGGCGGTGTCCTCACCCGTGGTCGGGGTGGTCTCGACCTCCTCGGCACCGCAGGCACCGAGCCCGATGACGAGGACGGCGGACGCGGACAGGGCCAGGAGGGCTCGCTGGGGGAGGCGGGTCATGGCCCCGAGCGTAGGGAGCGGGTGGGAGGACGCCGGACGGGCCCCGGCCCGCTCAGAAGTCGTCGTCGGACTCGTGGGGGAGCACCTGGTCGCGGGCGGCGACCCGGCGGCGCAGGTGCACCTGCCGGCTCAACCGCAGGGCGGGTCTGATGGCCAGCTGCACGCTGCCGAGCAGGAAGCACCAGGTGCCGGCGTACGCGGTGGAGTCGTAGAAGAACAGCACGCTGCCGACGATGAACCAGATCGCGACCAGCAGGTCGTTGAGGATCGAGACGACCTCGTAGCGCCGTCGCAGCACCAGCTCCTCGTGGGTGAACGGCAGCGCGAGGTCGAGGGTGCGCCGGCCGGCCCGGCCCGCGCCGCCGGAGGAGCTCACATCTCCTCGTGGGTGTCGGGGTCGCCGCCGAACAGGCGGCCATCGGGCTCGGTGAGGGCGCTGACGGCGTCCATCTCCTCCTGCGTCAGCTCGAAGCCGAAGAGGTCGAGGTTCTGGGCCTGCCGGGTCGGGTCGGCGGACTTCGGGATCGGGACGCTGCCCAGCTGCACGTGCCAGCGCAGGATGACCTGGGAGGGGTCGACCCCGTGGGCCCGCGCGGCCGAGACCACGGCGTCCTCCTCGACGGGGGAGCGCTGCTTGCCCAAGGGGCTCCAGGCCTCGGTGCGGATGCCGAGACGGTCGTGCACGGCGCGGAGGTCGGCCTGGGCGAAGCGGGGGTGCATCTCGACCTGGTTGACCACCGGGGTCACCCCGGTGGCCTC
>Ga0325400_1002454_pt1 | contig 16277 bp, 4 predicted proteins | sample PopdelMetagenome_2_FD_205662 | JGI IMG/M metagenome (GOLD analysis project Ga0325400, IMG submission 205662) | Populus deltoides microbial communities from Bellville, Georgia, United States - Xylem-PdKOR-R1 | ecosystem: Host-associated > Plants > Phyllosphere > Stem > Wood/Secondary xylem... | reverse complement strand
TACGAAAACTTTGGAAGGGGACTAAGGTAAAACATATGCAATAGGCACTCAAAAAATTTCCTAATGAAATTTAATTTAGAGTTACATTTTTTCACATAGCTATTTTTCTCTTATTTTCTCATTGCTTTGACAGATTCTTAACAAGCTGAAAATCCTCAATCTCAGCTTTTCCAAGTACCTAGCTAAAACGCCGAACTTCCGAGGACTCTCTAGTTTGGAGAGACTAATACTTACAGAATGCCCGAGTTTGGTTGAGGTACATCAATCTATTGGAAATTTGAAGAGCCTTGTTTTGTTGAGCTTGGATTACTGTCGCAGCCTAAAGACTCTTCCAGAAAGCATGGGTAACTTAAAATCTCTTCAAACTCTAAACGTTACTCAGTGCAGACAACTTGAGAAATTGCCAGAGAGTTTGGGTGACATAGAATCCTTAACAGAGTTGTTTACAAAGGGTACTGCGATTAAGCAACTTCCTACTTCAGCTAGATTTTTGAAGAAGCTGACAAAGTTATCATTTGGTGGATACAACAAAGTTTTCTACTCACCTGATATACCATCTAAATCTTGGTTTTCAAGATTTTCATCGTGGCTTTCACCACAAAGCTGTTCGAGCTCCATAGATATGCTACCAGCTTCTTTCACTAGTTTCAGCTCATTGAAAGAACTAAATCTAAGTTATTCTGGTTTGTCTGAAGCTACAAGTTCCATTGATCTCGGGAGTTTGTGCTTTCTTGAAAATTTGAATTTGTCTGGACATGAATTCTTCAATCTGCCTTCTAGCATTAGCCGCCTTTCTAAGCTTCAATTTTTGACGGTTGAGAGATGCTCGAATCTTCTATCAATCTCAGAGCTTCCATCAAGTGTCCTGTTCTTGTCTATCAATGACTGCACATCCATTGAAAGAGTAAGCGCACCTCTTCAACACGAAAGACTACCATTACTGGATGTAAAAGGGTGCGGAAATTTAATAGAGATTCAGGGCATTGAATGTGCGGGCAATAACTGGTCCATTTTGAACTTAAATGACTGCAACAATTTATCTGAAAGCTATAAGATGAGTTTTATTCAGGTTGTCTCTCTTTCTCTGTCTCTTCACATACTTGAACACAAACATTTAGCATGTAAATATGTTAGTTTTAAGAACTCAAATTTTAATTGCTTACCTTGAAACCAATATATAGGGATTGTGCAGAGGTAAACATTATGACATTTGCCTTGCTGGTGGAGAGATACCAGAATGGTTCAGCCATCGTGGAGAAGGGTCATCATTATCATTTCGTTTACCCTCAGTTTCAGTTGCAGATGGTAATGAACTCCAAGCGCTGCTTCTTTGGGTTGTCTCGGCCTCTTCAGCACTAAAGACTACCAATGAAGCCATTGATCAAGAAACATCATTTCTTCAGTTTGATATGTGTGTTGCTACATTCAAAAATAAGAGCAATGGTATTGAATTGTTTGAGACGATGGCGGCAGTTACGTTTGACAGAAATTCCACTAAGCATTCTTGGATACAGCGTATATCGTTGATCGGGTCAGAGGAATCGCTGCAAGGTGTAGAGGAATTGGAAGTGAATGTCAAAATAAGCTTCTATGATGTTCCAATATGTCGGGTAGAAAAATGTGGGGCACATTTGATAATGGAAAAGAATAAAGCAGATTCAGATCAGGAGATTGATATTGATGCTCTAGGCTCTGATGATCAGCTGTTGGAAAGTAGTTTGACAAGAGAGTTGCAGAAATGGAAAATCACCTGTTGCAGTAAATTTGGATAGCATAAAACATAGAATATGTTTTTTTTTATTTTTTGTTTTTCCATGTTTTTGGATCACAGGGTGCTGGATCTGTGGTATTGTTTTCTTGGCATTTCGGACTGATAAATGAGTGACACAAACTTGCAAAGTCTAATTCACTGAGGACAATGGAACTGTATATTGGCAGCTGTGCTTGCTTCGGATCGTGATGAATGAATGTAGATAATCCCTAAAATTATCTAAGTAATTTAATTATGTACAAACCAATATTTTAAATTACTTCAAATCTCTCTCTCATAACTCTCCTACTTTCACACCATTCAACCACTAAAGATAAACTACTTGCCACTCAAACTGTTGTCATATGATATTGGTGATTTTGAGCGAGTGTTAACCTGTTTTTATTAAAATTAATTTATTTTATTTTAAGTTAAATTAATTTAGTATTTTTAAATTGTTTTGAATAGTTGATATCAAAAATAAATTTTTAAAAATAAAAAATATTATTTCAATGTTTTTTTAAATAAAAATTATTTAAAAAAAAACAATTCTACATTTCTAAAAACATTCAAAATCTTCTTTGATTTAAAAAAAAAAAAACATGATTTCCATTTATTTTTTTTATAAATCTTAAAATAACATTGGTTTGTCAACCCATAATGACTCTCTCGAGTCATGACTCTCTCACGGAATTTCCTGTGTACCTTCTCACGAAAGCAGAGGGAAACCTGCTTCTTAGCTAAATCTTCGACCCGGCTGGCAGGATTTTGCTAAAGGCCACAAATCTGAGAATCGCATGCTTCTTGTCTTTTGCTAAAAATATTCAAACAAAAGTCAATTGTAAACGCTTATTAATTGCAGATAGAGACAAGAAGGGAAATTTCCGAGCTCTTTCTCCCCTCGATAGAAGCACCACCATCTCTATCTGGAGCCCGTCATGTAAGCAGTAGATTAAAGTAGTATATAATGAAACATAATTTTAAGTAAAAGATCTTGACTTGATCGTCGGAGAAACCGATCCAACCTTTCTCAATTTGGCTTCGTAATCGTAGGGTTTTATTTATTTATTTATTTATATATCCATATAACAAAAAAAAAAAATACTATACAGTGAGATTAACAAATTATTATTATTAATTAAGTAATACTCTAAAAGGCGTGGGAAAGGACTGTAGCTTTCCCACGCCTTTTATTTTCATTCACTTATATATTATAATAATAATATAATAATTATTATTATATTATTATTATTATATTATATTATAATTATAAACTGCCCATTTTTTTTTCGTTATTTTTCCTTTTTTTTATGCCTTTATGGCTTTTTTTTTTCGCTTTTTTCCTTATGTTTTTTTCTTTTAATGAATTTTTTTTGTTTAATTTAGTTTGTTAATGTTAAATTTTATTTTATTTAGTTATCAGACTTTCGTATATGACACGGATCCCGAGTTTGACGGGTTAACCTGGTTTGACGAGTTAACCCGAAATTTTTTTTTCTCTTTTTAATTAATTTTTTTGTTTAGTTTAGTTTGTTAATGTTAAATTTCTTTCTATTTAATTATCAAACTTTCATGATACGTCTCCCGGGTTTCACAAGTTAACTCATAAATTTTTTTTTCTATTTAGTTATCAGACTTTCATGACGCGAATCTCAAGTTTGACAAGTTAACCTGGTTTGAAGGGTTAACCCAGTTAATTCAGATTTTTTTTCATTTTCTTCATTAGTTTTTTCTTCCTGTTGGTTTTTTTCTTTTTAATTAATCTATTTAATTATCACACCAGACCCACATTCAAGGCTCTTGGGTCCGCTGTTGCAACTAGACTCAATTAATGTAAGTTTAATATTATTATTAATATTATAAATATTACTTTTGGGTCAAGCGTTGCAGCTAGACCAAAGACTATTGGGTATATCTTTGCTGAAAGACCTAACACTTTTAGATCTTAGCATTTTTTGATGTTTTTTATGCAAGGAAAAAAAATAACTTGTGGCGTATGCCTTTGTTTTTTCTTTTCTTTTTCTTTTTAAGCCTTTTACCATGGACTGCACAGTGCAGTCCACAGTGAAAAAGCTGATGTCTTTAGTTTTTTTTTGTCTTTTTTTCTTTTTTAATTATTTTTTTTAATTTAGTTTTTTAATATTAAATTTTTTCTGTTTAATTATCAGACTTTCATGACATGAATCCCAGGTTTGAAGGATTAACCCAGTTGATTCAGATTTTTTTTTCTTTTTCTTCATTAGTTTTTTTCTTCCTGTAGGTTTTTTTTTCTCTTTGCTTTGTCCTTTTTAATTAATATTTTTTTTAACTTATATATAATAATAATAATAATAATAATAATAATTATTATTATTATTATTATTATAACATATACTAAAAGTGCTTAGTGTTTCACTATGCACTGCACGGTGAAATACTGAGCTATCTTTTTTTTGTTTTTAATTTTTTTTCTTGTTTTTATTTAAATCTTTTTCTATTTAGCTATCACACTTTCATGACACGAATTCCAGGTGTAACGAGTTAACCTAATTTGGTGGGCTAACCCAGTTGATTCAGATTGTTTTTCTTTTTCCTCATTATTTTTGTTCTTCCGATTTCATCTTTTTATATTGTATGCAGTCATGGTGAAAAGGCTGATGCCTTTATTTTTATTTTTATTTGCTTTTTTTTCTTTTTATGCCTTTCACGGTGGACTGCACAGTGCAGTCCACGGTGAAAAGGCTGATGTCTTCTTTTTTTTAATTAAATTTTTTATTTAGTTTGTTGATATTAAATTTTTTTCTATTTAGTTATCAAACTTTCATGACACGGATCTCAGGTTTGACGGGTTAACCCAATTAATTCAGATTTTTTTTTCTTCATTGGTTTTTTTCTTCCTGGTGGTTTTTTTTCTTTGTTTTTTTCTTTTTAATTAATCTATTTAATTATCACACTTTTATGACATGACCTTGCAGCCAGACCCACATCCAAGACTATTGGGTCTGGTAGCTAGACCCATTTAAACTTAAGTCATGCAAGTTTAATGTTATTATTAATATTATAAATATCACTCTTAGATCAGGCGTTGCAGCTAAACCCGAGACTCTTGGGTATAGCTTTGCAAAAAAACCTAACACATTTAGATCTTAGTGTTTTTTAATATTTACGATGCAAAAAAATTGACCCGCGGCATCGCGCGGGTCATATAACTAGTAATATCTAAATGGTGTGGGGGAATCACTGTTCCCCCACACCTAAATCACTGTGGATTACAACAGTAATCCACAGTGATTCTTCCCCTTTTTTTTTTTTGCTAACTTTTCTCTTTTTTTTTTCAAAATTACTTTTTTTTTCAACTTTCCTATTTTGTCTTTTTTTTTCCAAAATTATTTTTGTTGATTTTACTTTTTAAATATTGATCTGGTTAAAAGTTTTGCTTTGTAATTTTTTTTTTAAATACTGTGGATTGCTGCGATGTTTTTCCACATAATTTTTCTATTTTATTTCTTTATTTTTCAAAATTATATTTGTCGATTTTTTTTAATATTGAGCTGATTGAGAATTTTGTTTTGTAATTTTGTTTTTCTTTAGAACATTGTTAATTGCTACAGTGTTTCTCCGCATAGTTTTTTTTTTATGATTTTCTCTGAAATTATCTTTTTTTATTTTATTTTTTAATATTGAGCTGGTTAAAAATTACTGTTACAATATATGAGGAAAGCACTGTAACTTTCCTCGAAAATTACTATTGATTGCTACAGTGTTTTTTTCCACATGGTTTTTTTTTCTGTTTTTGTTATGTTTTTCCCTAAAATTATCTTTGTCAATTTTATTTTTTAAATATTAAGCTGGTTAAAAATTGCAATTACAAGTAAATACAAGTTTTTTCTCACAAAACACTATGGATTGATACAGTTTTTCTTTATATGGTTTTTTTCCAGTTTCTATTGTGTTTTTTTTTTTTTGTGATATTTTTAAATTACTTGAAATCTCTCTCTCTCATAACTCTCCTACTTTCACACCATTCAACCAATAAAGATAAATCTATTTAAACTACTTGCCACTCAAACTACTTGTCACGCAATTCTTGCCACTCAAACTGTTGTGATATGACATTGGTGATTTTGAGTGAGTGTTAACCTGTTTTTATTAAAATTAATTTATTTTATTTTAAGTTAAATTAATTTAGTATTTTTAAATTGTTTTGATACGTTGATATTAAAAATAAATTTTAAAAATTAATAAAAAAATATTATTTAATTTTATAAACTAAAAAGATAAATTTTTAAAAATAATCATTTTCACACTTCTCAACACCCTTAAAATCTTCTTTAATTTTATAAACTAAAAAAAAAACATGGTTTCAATTTTATTTTTTTTTATAAATCTTAAAACAACATTGGTAAACCCATATTGACTCTCTTGAGTCATGACTCTCACGGAATTTCCTGTGTACCTTCTCACGAAAGTAGAGGGAAACCTGCTTCTTAGCTAAATTTTCTACCCGGCAGGATTTTGCTAAAGGCCACAAATCTGAGAATCGCACGTTTCTTTTCTTTTGCTAGAAATATTAAAACAAAAGTCAATTGTAAACGCTTATTAATTGCAGATAGAGACAAGGAGGGAAATCTCCCAGCTCCATCTTATCTGGAGCCCATCATGTAATTATTAGATTAAAGTAGTATATAATTTTAAGTAAAAGATCTCAATTTGGCTTCGTAATCGTAGGGTTTTTTATTTTATTTATATATCCATATAACAAAAAATATACTATACAGTGAGATTAACAAATTATAGAGTTGAAACGACAACATTTTTTAATATTTTATTTTATTTCATCGTTCCCCGTTTGTTTGATTGAATGGTTAATAATTACACCACCATGGTGGCAAATATAGAAATAAAAAGTCAACAAGAATGTGGTAAAGTGAGTCGCTAGCAAGGTTGTTAAAATCGCGATTTTAACACGGCACGGAAAGCCGTTCACAAACTCGGATCGTAAAAACGGATCGTAAAATCGTAAGGAATTTTAAAATACATTAAAAAAAAATTCATACTTTAAATAAAAATTCATACATAACAATTTGTCCAATTAATTCAGTCTTATAATACTGAAATGGCATTAAATTCAGTCAAATTCAACAATTTTTCAGTCCAATTTTCACCCCATTAATATTCAATATTTTTTCAGTCCAATTTTCACCCCAATTCAATCAATTCAGTCCAATTTTCACTGAGTAATATTTTGCACAATTAAGTCATATATAGTATATACTGTGGCATTCAATTCAACAATTTTCACACCTGATCAATTCCATTCAATTCAACATTATACATATACAATTTACAGGATCAGGCAAAATGAATTACAGGACTAACTAATAATTAACACTTAACAGGAAAACATACAAATCTATTACAGGGGCAAAAATAAAGAAACCTTGACTCCGGTGATGATGATGAAGGCAAAATTAACTTACGATGTCGCCGGCTGCTGTTGAAGATGATGATGGTAAAAGAGACAGAAAGCTGAAACCAGAAAGGAGAGTAAAAAGGCCCTCTATTGTCTATGCAAACAAATTTTAGAACAAGGATCAGTGTCATCCTAACCATTTGATTATTTCACCTCATATTGTCTCCTCACTGTCTGATCATCTTGGAGTTTTTTGTTTTTACTCTAATCAATGGGAGCCTGCTGCTCCAAATTCTCTCTCTGCTGGTTCCACTCTCATCTTAAACCTTCAGTCCTCGAATCCTCCGATCTCGGTAAATTCATCAAGCCCCTCTCTTTTTGCCAGTCTCTCTCTATCTTTTTCTTTCTTTCTTTTTTGGGTGTAAAATGAAGGGTAATAGTTTGCGTAATGGCCGCTTTTGTGGAGGATGGAGAATAGATCATTGTCGCCGCCCGATTAGGGATTTGTTTTGTTGGAATTGGAAAGAGTATTTGTGAATTGTGATTTGTGAAAGAGTTTTTCGCCTCAATTGGAAAGAGCAAAGTGAAGACAGTCACGTGAGTCCATGACTGTGCAGGAATAATCCAATAGGCATCTGACAGCTGTCCAGGAGGGGGGATTTTGTTTCAGGGCCTCATTTTGTCAAAATCGCAAAATCGGTCCTGAAATCGCGATTTTGCGCGATTTCATCCGATTTTTGCGATTTCACTCGATTTCAACCCGATTTTACCCATTTTTGATTTTTTCAAGCGATTCAACCCGTAATGCATGTTTTGACTCGTAAAATCGTACGATTTTACGAGTCAAAACGCGATTTTAACAACTTTGGTCACTAGCTCACTCGACAGTATTCAAGTGATTCAATTCTATCATTTTCTCAACCTACATATATAAATATGCAATCAATTCAGAACCTAAATTTGAGGAACTCTCCTGTATATTTTGACTCTTTGGAGTGACTTCCTATTCATTAATTGTGTTCAAAAATGTGTTCATGAATTTTTTTTTTAAAAAAACAAGAATGTTCTAAAATTTAATTTATTATATATTAATAAAAAAAACTAAAAGATAAAGGATTTTTATTGTATCCTCCCTCAAAAAATACTATTTATTCAATAATACTTTTTTTCAATCAATACTTTTTTATCCTCTAATATTAAATTTGTTTTTATTGGGTTATCTCACTTTTAAAACATGGATAGCGAGTTTGACGAATTAACTCAATTGACTAGTTTTTTTTAATTAATTTTTATAAGTGCATCCTTTAATATTACGAAGAATCAATGCTTTTTTAAGGAAAAAAATTCATCCTTCAATATTAAATTTATTTTTATTGGATTATCTCAATATGATGACATGGATCGCAGGTGTCGTGAGTTAACCTGATTGACTCGGGTTTATCTTTTTTTTTCACAATAAATTTTTTTTCTTAATTTTATATTTTAATATTAAGTTGATTGAGAATTAAGCTTTTATAATTTATTTTGTTTGCTTTTAATTAGGTTAATCTAACTTCATGACCCGGGAATATTGTTTAATAGGTTAACCCAAGTTGTAACAACCTTAAATTTCATAAATGATTTCTAACAATATATATTGTGATTGCAACAAAAGCCTGAAATTTTGTTTTTATCAAGATTTTGACAAAATTTTCTTTGTATTTGTAACATCCCAAGTTATTGACTAACTTATACACTTCAAAATAAATATCCTCATAATAATCCAACAAAAATCTAATCATCATGGATCCCAACAATATATATTGTGATTACAACAAAAGCCTAAAATGTTGCTTTTATCAAGATTTTGGCAAAATTTTCTTTGTATTTGTAACATTCCAAATTATTGACTAACTTGTGTACTTCAAAATAAATATCCTCGCAATAATCTAATCATCGTGGATCCCAACAATTCAATCCATAACACAATAACGACATTCATTAACATCATCACTCTTTAATTCATATTTATGTAATTATACAGAATTACATTCCATATATAATTCATTCCCAATATGAACAAAACTTCAAAGTTAATGATTTGATGAACACTAACATAGAAATTATAATGAGAAAAATATTTAAAATACCTAAACATAAGTCTCAAAATAGTTGACAACCAAGTTAATAATATTCTACATACATGTAGCATTCCAAAATCATTAATATAGGAACATTAGTTTATGTTTACATCCATTTTTTACATTAACAAAAGTCTAACTAATTCTCATAAAATAGATACATCTCCAACTAAAATGCTACTCATATCAGGATTAAGATGAACCTATAAATTAAACATATACAATCAAGTTGCAATCATAAAGAACATGTGTAATCTTAATAACTAAGAAAAATAATTCATTATCTTTTCCTTACATTACTTAAACCTACATTTAATTTATCTCTTTAGGCATACATTAATTTTTGTAATTGAAAAGTCCATGTTTTTAATTGAATTAATTCCATCAATATTGATATACCCACTAGGATATAAGAACTCATTTCCATATAATATTGATACTAATTATCATGATATCATATGACTTCCAATATTTTGGTAATTATGATACAGTATAACTCTACTGATATCATTAGCCTCCATAACTAGATATGACTAATCAAGTCGTAAAAATATTTATATCAATATAACCTTGTTGATATTTCTAACTTCTATGATCCGGAAGAAAACACAACACTTGGTAATGCTGATATCAACATAACTTTGTTGATATCATTAGCCTTCAAAATCTGTTAGGCTAATCAAATCTTCATTTAATGTCGATATCAACATCATCCTGTTGATATCATTAGCCTTTTATAAATTGGTAATCAAAGCTTTGTTTCATGTCGATATCAACATCATCTTGTTGATAGCATTAGTCTTCCATAATCTGGTAGGCTAATCAAATATTTGTTTAATATTGATATCAACATTATCTTGATGATATCATTAGCCTTAACAAATTCTTCAACGTATAATTGTTTTCCTTTCACAAAGGTAAATGCCAATGTCAATAATACTCTATTGACATTATTAGTCTAATGACTAATCAAGTTGGCATTCATAATTTCCTTTTATATTGTTTCCTTTCCCAACAAAAAATAATAATAATAAATCTAGCTTATAGATAAACTTATTCACAGCTTCTACAATATACACCACATTTTTTTTAAATCATAACTATTTAATTCTTTCTCTTATTTCCCTTTTAAACTAAATTAAATCAAGAATTGAATTCTTACCTTCATGATATGCAGATCTTAACCCTCTAGCACATTGAGATCTCACCAAAGCAATATTGTATGTCACAATTAAAATATCACATTATCACCTTTAATATCTACTGCATTGTTATTTTAAATCGTATTTATGTCTATTGGTTTTATCTAAAGTTCAAGGTAGATCTCTTTTCATGAGAAAATCTCTATCTTATCGGGTTAAATCCTAACCGTTCTATGGTTTGAATTTTAGCATCGCATTTATTTCCTAAATATAACTAATTCTTAACATTCTGAACAGAATAATTGAGTATTTTTTTTCTAAGAGGTTATCTCGGTCTCATGATGCAGGCTACATGTCTTTCAAAATTGGATTTGTTTTTTATTGGGTTGTCTCCATCTCATGACCCAAGTTGCGAGTTTGTCGAGTTAACCCAATTGACTCTTTTTTTAAACGACTTTTTTAAAATGGACTCTATATGCAATGACTATAGAAGGGGGATAAAGGGAAGAAGAGAAAGAAGAAGGCTTGTCTGGGTGGAGAAGGAGAGTTACTGGTGGAATAATTTGCTTGGTTTGCTTTTTATTTTTGTTATTTTTTTAATTAATTTTTATATATATATATTTTTTTAAGTTGAGTCTAGTTTTTTTTTATTTGATCTTTTATTATCTAATGAATTTTTTTTCTCAATAAAGTCGTTTTTTTATACTTTTTAAATATACTTGCGTGAGGGTTTTTATATATATATATATATATATATATATATATATATATATATGTAAATAAAAAAAGATACCCCCGGCCCCAAATGTAGTAGGTACTAAAAATGAAAAGGGTGTGACAGTGGAAGACTTCAGTTGAGAATCAGGGAGAGGAGAGTCCCGTGTTTTATCGTAGAAAGACACTATTATTTGATGGCTGCCCTCACACCGCTTTTGGCTTTTACCCATAAACCCAACGCACCGACCTCTATTTGATGTGAAAGGGAGAAGAGATTGTGGCAGCTTATGTTCACCAAGAAATGACCGGAAATTGGATCCTACAAAAAGAGGATTAGTTAGGAACTACTTGAACACAATTTCAGCTAAACTTCTCATGTAACCAAACATATATTTAATGGTGTTGTTATTTTTTAAAATATTTTTTAATTAAAAATATATTAAAATAATATTTTTTTAGTTTTAAAATTTATTTTTAATATTAGTACATAAAAAAATATGAAAATAAAAAAATTTAATTTATGTGAGGAATTATTAATATTTTAATAATTTAAATTTTAAAATAATAATAAAATATCCATGACTTTCAAACATAAATGTAATAATATTTTTTAATTAACTAGATAAGTTTTTACTTATTTTAACTAAAATTTAACAAAAATGTAGATAATACGTGTGGATGCTCCTGCACAGTTATTTATATGTATGCACTTGGAGCATACATTCCATCTGAAAGATCTGACCGCATGCAATTGTAGCCTATGTAACTTTTTTTACCACTTTTATGACTATATGGTCTCGAAAGAATGTTATTTTCCACAGTATTTAACACGGGAGTCTCTATAGGGACAAAGGCTGCACTGACCTCCTCGACCCCAGTTTCCACTAAACTTCTCATCAACTTCCACAATTATATATATATATATATATATATATATATATATATATATATATATATCATCTTTGCAAAGGACTCCAAATTTGTGAGAAAATAACAAGCAAATTAACGTCGCTCCTCTCCATACTCTTCAACCTACCTTTCCCAATTTGCTATAGAGATTGATAAAACTGTTCCAGCTATGGCTTCCACGTACTCTGAGTCTCCGTTCTCTTCTTCGTCTTCATCCTCTAGACATAGATGGAACTATGATGTTTTTCTAAGTTTTAGAGGAGAAGATACCCGCAAAAACTTTACAGATCATCTCTATACGGCCTTAATCCAGGCCGGAATTCATACTTTTAGGGATGATAATGAACTTCCTAGAGGAGAAGAAATCTCTCCACAACTTCTCATGGCAATCGAAGGATCAAGGATTTCTATAGTGGTCTTCTCCAAACACTACGCTTCCTCTAGATGGTGTCTTGACGAACTTGTAAAGATTCTTGGGTGCAGGCAAAACATTGACCAGGTTGTTCTTCCTGTATTTTATGATACGGAGCCTTCAGATGTCCGAAAACAGACCGGGAGTTATGCAAAAGCTTTTGATGAACATGAAGAACGCTTCAAGGAAGAAATGGAGAAGGTCAACAAGTGGAGAGGAGCTCTTGCAGAAGCGGGAAATCTATCTGGATGGGGTTTAAACAATGAGGCAAATGGGTATATCTTCACCTTCTCTGTCACAGATCCACCTGCACATATCAACATAAACAATTTTTTTTATTATTCTCAATTTAAACTTGATATTTTCACTTCAATTATATATTAATTTTTAATTGCAATATTTAGAGGTAGCAAATTTCTAAGTTATTGCTAGATACATGTATCCAACAATATTTATTGCTAGATCTAGTTCTATTGCAATATTTAGAGGTAGCAAATAGCTCATTTATGAATATCAATATTCAATTTTACTAAATTATATAATAATAGAACTAGATCGATAAAGCCAACAAGACTTGTGAAGGATTAGAGGTTCACCTTTCCCGTGAAAGTATTGCTAAAAGTGAAAGTATTGTTGGAAGATTCAAAGGATTAGGCATTATTTATTAATGGAATAAAAATTAAAAAGCATCGGTTTTTCATTGCAGTTTGTGAGGGGATGCATTGTAAATTTACATAATATTTTTATTTATTTATTTCTGTTTTTTAGATTTAATAACTTTTATTTATTTATTCATTGGTTTTTTTAAAATTTAATTTTTTACTACTATGTTAATAATTTACTTTTTATATGATTATTGTAGTATAAAAGACATCCTCTTGATACTTGATTTCAAAAAAGAAAGAGAAATTTAATTTTATTATTTACAAGAGATCGAAAATGAAGAAATCAATTTAAAAAAAATGGTTTCCCTTTTGCTTTTTATTATTTTCTTCTTTCATTATTTTTTTTCTTTTCAATTTTATCTTTAAATATTATGTTAATTTGAGATTTGGTATTGATAACATGTTTCAATCTAGTTTTTGGTAAAAAAACAAATCTTGATATTGAGTTGAATTTCATTATAAAAAATAATTAAATTTGATATAATAACATTAAAATTTTTTTGAGCTTTCAATTTGCTATAGAAAAAAAAAGAGAGAGATCAAGATTGAGAGAGATATTTTTCTGTTTATTGTTTTAACTAATTTTGGAGTTTTATTAGAGGAGAATTAAATTTTTTAGGTTATAAGAATTTTTTCTTAAATGAAAATAAATTATAAATTGAGTTTTTGAATAAACAAAATACACAACTTGATCTTTTCAACAAAATACCCAACTTGAAAATTGGGTTTATAAATGACATGTAACTACTACTTTTTTTGAATAGGTGTAATTTTGGGTAGGCCGGTTTTTATCATATGGCCCAAGTAAGTTGGGCTACTAGAGCCCTGTGTTTGGTTTTTTTATATAAAAGTTTACAAATAATTTATTTATTTTTTAAAAAGTAATTAAAAAAAATATGTTAGATATTATTTTATTAGATTTTATTTAATTTTTTTTTGAAGATAATAGAAATAATTTTTTAATATTATCAAGTTTATTTTTTGCAATCCATCATAATTGTTTTATTTGTTTTAATTTTATTTGATTGCTTTACTGTGATCCTTTATTTTTGTTAACATATAATTAAAAAAATAACTTAAAATGAATTTATTAAATCTACTTACATCTAGGATGGAGGTGGTGAGTTTCACATATTGACCCAAATAGTTTAAATATTTTACTGTTTTAATATTTTAAAAAAAATATTTTGATTTTTTTTAGTTAAATTATATTTTTATCAATCATTTATGTTATTTTTTTTAAGTCACTAAATTGATTTTTTTATATTAAATTATCTTTAATTTAAAATTCAAACTAGTCATGGATTAAAATTATAAAGTTTTTCAAGTTGACAAGTTAAACTAAATTTTGAGTTAATAATTAGAAAAAAATTGATACTGAGAATTAAATTAACATGATATTTTTTATATATATTTTAAATTTTGTTTGTTCAACCCGCTATGTAATATTAACGAATTATCTAGTATTTAAAAATTAAAGTTGGATATAAAATTTTGGGCAAAAGCTCTGATAAATAGTGATAAATTAACAGAATAACTTAATTATATTCAATAAAAGAATGTTGTACAAAATATTGATACTTGAACACCAACTAATGTGTATGACACTCACACACTAGACGCTCTCGTTAATATTATCACATCACCCTCTCACCGCTCACGCCTCACACTTAGCTTATTTTTCTCTCAATCTCACTTGCACACACAAATCTTTCTCTACTCACTGACGCCATTCTTTCTCTTCTCACACACTGCACTAACTTTTTCATGTATAAAATTGCCTGCTTGTTTACTCTGAGTGATGCTTGAACACCAACTAATTTATAATATGTTTTTCAAATTAATTTTTTAAATTTTTTTGGAATTTTTTAATTTGATAATATTAAAAATAAATTTTTAAAAATAAAAAAATATTATTTTAATATATTTTTAAGAAAAAATCTTTAAAAAACAAATTTACGCCCTTTCAATCCTTCTTACAAGAAAGTGACATCATGTATATACGGGGCTGCTAGGTCTGTTTGATAGCCTAGAGACTTCTAATAGAATATCTTTTACAAGAAAGGATGACTTTATTTTTTTGAAGAGAATTCTAGAGATGGATGAGCTAGATTTTCAGGATGCACTTCCTTGATAGTTCTAGAGAGCCATGGGCTTGAAAATTCTGGATTAATATCTAACAACCTATACGCCATTGTTGTCTTTCTTTCTCTATGAACAGATATGAAGCGGAATTCATCAAAAGGATTATCAGTGATGTAGCTTGTAAACTGGGAAACAAAACCTTGCACGTAGCCAAACACCCGGTAGGTATTTGTTCCAGAGTTCAGGGTATTATTTCTTTGCTAAAAGGTGCAAAACCTGATGTTGGCATCGTGGGAATACATGGGATAGCTGGAATAGGCAAGACAACAATAGCAAAAGCTGTGTTTAACAAACTTTATTTTGGATTTGAGGGCAGCAGTTTTCTTTCGGATGTCAAGGAAATATCAGATAAGCCGAATGGTCTGGTTGAATTACAAGAGCGCCTTCTTCATGATATTCTGAAACCAAATGTTTGGAAGGTCAGTAATGTTTATGAAGGAATGAATTTGATCAAAGAACGACTTCATCGTAAGAAAATTCTAGTTGTTTTTGACGATGTGGACAAAAGGGAACAACTGGAGGCATTGATGGGAGAGAGATGTTGGTTTGGTGCTGGAAGTATAATAATCGTTGTAACTAAGAATAAGCATCTGCTAACAGAAGTGGGGGTAGATGAAATGTATCATGCTAAAGAATTGGATCGAGACCAGTCTCTTCAGCTTTTCAGTTTGCATGCTTTTAGAGACACCCGTCCAGCAAAGGATTATGTGGAGCTGTCAGACGAGGTAGTTAACTACTGTCAAGGACTTCCTTTGGCTCTACAAATTTTGGGTTCTCATTTGTCCATAAGAGACAAAGCTGAATGGAAAATCGATATTGCCCATTGGCAAAATACTCCGCATGATGATATTCAAGGGAAGCTTAGAGTAAGTTTTGATGCACTGAATGTGGATACAAGCGAGATATTCCTTGATATCGCGTGCTTTTTTGTTGGTAGAGACAAAGAATATGTAGCAGATATAGTAGGTGCTCGTTACGATTGCCATCCAGAAGTAGCTTTCAGAACTCTCATTGGAAGGTCTCTC
>Ga0325400_1002452_pt1 | contig 16283 bp, 17 predicted proteins | sample PopdelMetagenome_2_FD_205662 | JGI IMG/M metagenome (GOLD analysis project Ga0325400, IMG submission 205662) | Populus deltoides microbial communities from Bellville, Georgia, United States - Xylem-PdKOR-R1 | ecosystem: Host-associated > Plants > Phyllosphere > Stem > Wood/Secondary xylem... | reverse complement strand
CGATCATGTCGAGCTGCTCGCCGACCAGCCGCGCCACCATCGCCGGCGCGGCGGCGGCGTCGTACGTCGCGTCGCCGTCCGCCATCACGTAGACGTCGGCGTCGACGTCGGCGAACATCCGCCTGACCACCGCCCCCTTGCCTTGGATGCGCTCGCGCCGGACCACCGCGCCCGCGGCGGCGGCGACCTCGGCCGTCCGGTCGCGGCTGTTGTTGTCGTAGACGAAGATGCGCGCCCGCGGCAGCGCGGCGCGGAACTGCGCCACCGTCCGCGCGACCGCCGCCTCCTCGTTGTAGCAGGGCAGCAGCACCGCGATCGTCGGTTCGGTCGTCATGGTTCCCTTCGCCCCGGCCACAAGCACGCCGTCACCCCGGCCCTGTGCCGGGGTCCACTATGCCGCACATGCTTAGCCGGTGATGCTTGCGGAACCGTGGATGCCGGAACAAGTCCGGCATCACGGAACGGATCAAGCCTCGGGCTTGGCCTTCTTGGCGCGCGGCTTTTTCGCCGGTGCGGCGTCGGCCGCCTGCGCCCCCTCGGCCGCTTCCGCGGCGACCGGCGAGCTTTCCAGCACCTGCGTCTCCGCCTCGACCGGCGCGCCGGCGGCGGCCTTCTTGGCGCGCGGCTTCTTGGCCGGCGCGGCGTCGGCGTCGCCGCTCTCGACCCCGGCGTTATCGCCCTTCGCCGCCGGCTTGGTCTCGGCCGCCGGTGCCTCGGTCACCTCGGCCGAGCCGGCTGCGTGATCGTGGTCGGCATGGTCGTGCCCGGCATGGTCGTGCCCGGCGTGGTCGTGCCCGGCGTGGTCGTGCCCGGCGTGATCATGCCCGGCGTGATCATGGTCGTGCCCGGCATGGTCGTGCCCCGAATGGTCATGATCGTCATGGTTGTGGATGTGGGTGCCGGTCGCGAACCCGTCCTCGCTCTCGATCGCGGCCTCCAGCTCCTCCTTGGTCGCCTCGCGGTCGGTGATCTCGGCCTTGCCGAACAGGAAGTCGACGACCTTGTCCTCGTACAGCGGCGCGCGGAGCTGCGCGGCCGCCATCGGCTCCTGCTGGACGTACTGGATGAACCGCTGCCGGTCCTCGGGGCCGTACTGCTGCGCGGCCTGCGCGATCAACCGGTTCATCTCCTGGCTGCTGACCTCGACGCCATTGGCCTGGCCGATCTCCGACAGGAGCAGCCCCAGCCGCACCCGGCGCTCGGCGATCTTGCGGTAATCGCCGCGCTCGCTCTCCATCTCGGCCTTGGCGGCGTCCGGATCGGCCTCGTGGGTCGCCTCATGCTCCAGCTGCTGCCAGATCTGGTTGAACTCGGCGTCGACCATCGACGGCGGCACCTCGAAATCGTGGCCGGCGGCGAGCTGATCGAGCAGCTTGCGCTTCATGTGGGTGCGGGTCAGGCCGTTGTGCTGCTGCTCGATCTGGCCCTTCACCAGCTCGCGCAGCTGCTCCAGGCTCTCCAGCCCGAGATTCTTGGCTAGCGCCTCGTCGATCGCGCTCTCGCCCGCGGTCTTCACCGCGGTGATCGACAGGTCGAAGGTCGCGGGCTGCCCGGCCAGTTCCTTGGCCGGGTAATCGTCGGGGAAGGTGACGGAGATCTGCTTCTCGTCGCCCGCCTTGACGCCCGCCAACTGGTCCTCAAAGCCGGGGATCAGCCGGCCGGAGCCCAGCTCGACCTGCATGTCGGTGCCGGTGCCGCCCTCGAACGCGACGCCGTCGCCGGTCTTGCCGACGAAGTCCATGGTCACCTGGTCGCCGGTCTCGGCCGCCTTGTCGCCCGCGTCGTCCCACTTCTTCTGCGCGCCGGCGAACTGCTGCAACTGCTCGTCCACCGCGCTGTCGGCGACCGGCACAGTCAGCCGCTCCAGCGTCAGCCCCTCGATCGAAGGGGCGGGCACCTGCGGCAGGACTTCGAGGCTGACGGTCAGCTCGGCGTCCTTGCCGCGCTCGTACCCCTCGCCCAGCTCGACCGAAGGCTGGATCGCGGGGCGCAGCCCGTTGTCGGCGATCACCGACTGCACGCCCTGCTGGACCGCGTTGTTGAGCGCGTCCTGCGACAGCGCCTCGCCGTGCATCTTGCGGATCAGGTTGGCGGGCACCTTGCCGGGACGGAACCCGGGCATCCGCACGGTCGGCGCGACCCGCTTCACCTCCGCCTCGACGCGGGCGTCGATCTCGGCGGCGGAGATGGTCACGCGATAGGCGCGCTTCAGGCCCTCGTTCAACGTCTCGACAGTCTGCATGGGATGGCCTTCGATCTGGAATGGCGTGATCGGCACATCCCCTCGCCCGATGCGGCGAAACTGGTGCGGGCGAAGGGACTCGAACCCCCACATCTTGCGATGGCAGGACCTAAACCTGCTGCGTCTACCAGTTCCGCCACGCCCGCATGAGGTTGGCCGTTGGGCGCGCGTCTATAACAACGTGCACCCGGGGAGCAAGCGGCGAAGAGGAACGCGACGCCTGCCGAGCGCGCCCCGCCGAACGCCCGCCCCGCCAAGCGGAGGCAACCCCATTCCCGCCCGCACGTTCTACCTGCCGAAGGAGAAGACGCGATGGCCACCCAGCCCCCCCAGGAATTCCCGGCACCCGACAGCAATCCGGTCCAGCCCGACGCCCCCGCGCCGGAGATCAACACGCCGGGTCCCGACATCGACCAGCCTTCCCCCGGCATGCCCGCGGGCGATCCCGGCACCAGCCAGCCGGCGGAGATCTGACGTCATGAACCCGCAGACCATCCAGGCCGAGGACGCCACGCCGGAAACCACCGCGGGAACCGACCCGAACACCCCGCCCGAGCGGCGCGACGACGACGCGCGCAGCGACATCGAGCAGGCGGTCAGCGCCCGCTCCGATGCGGTGGAGCGCGGCGAGGGCGGTACGGAGCCCGAGCCGATGCTGAGGACCGGCGACCATGACGGCAACAGCGGCACCGGCGGGGAGGTCAAGAACCAGGGCCTCACCCAGCAGTGAAGGCGAGCGGCGCCGGACGGCCCACGTCCGTCCGGCGCCCCCGACCGTCGACGAGGTCGGCGGGTCGGCCCCCCGCGGTGCCGCTCCCGGTTCTTCCCTCGCGGCTCCCGGCTCCCCTATTTACCGGTAAGGTCGACGATCCGGTCGCGATCGTACCGCATCACCCCGGCCATCTCAGGCAGGCGCGAGACCTGCAACCCGAATAGGTTCGGCATCTTGCCGACCGGGCGGAACGCGGCCCGGACCGTCCTGGCGGCGGACAGTCGCGGGTCGAGCGGCATCGCGGTGGAAGCGTCGGCGAACGGCGCCTGCCCGTCCCACGCGCCCGGCCACGATGAATCGCCGTCCGGCCTCACCTGCGGCTTGGGCGCGGGGACGATGCCCAGGTCGGTGATCTCGCCCGGCCTCGCGTCGAACCGGACGCTCCCCATGCAGTAGCACGCCCCGCTCATGGCGCCGTTCGGCAGCACCGAGATAGGTCCGTAGATGCGGTAGGTGCCCGGTGTAACCTCCTGGAGATAGGTCGAGAAACCTGCCTTGGCGAAGCGGTTGGTCGGGCCGATCGCCACCCCTGTCAGCAGCGCGAAGGGCGTGAAGGCGAAGTTGGCGTTGGTCGGCTCGACCGGCTTCTCGGGTTTGGACAGCCGCGGATTGTCGCGCGACGCCTTCAAACCCGCCTCGTAGCCGGCGAGCTTCTTGGCAAATTTCTGCCTGGCCTCGTTGAACGCATCGGCACGCAGCCGGTCGTAGGTCGCCTGGTCCTCCGCGGTCGGCACCTTGAACAGGTACAGGCCGGTCTGGTCGGTGCTGCGCAGCAGGATGTACGCCTTGGCCGGGTCGAGCGCGAGGGCACCCGGCTTGTCCTTGACCGCCGCCGTCTCGCGGAACACCGGCGGCTTCTCCTTGGCGGCGAGCGGCACGGCCGCGGTCGATAGCAGGGCGACGGCGATGGCGGCAATGGCGACGCGGCTCACAGCCCCAGCGCCTTGCCCTGCAGGGTCCCCGCCGAGGCGACCCGCGCCTGCTGGCGCAGATAGGTCTGCCGCTTGGCGTCATCGACCCCCGACAGCCCTTCCTCGAAGTTGAACTTCTCCCACACCGCCTTCGGCAGGCCGTGCCGGTCATAGCCCTTGTACGCCATGCACGTCCGCATGTTGACGCGGCGCATCCGCCGCTTCTCCGCCGACCCGAAGATCGCGGCCACCATCAGGTTGCCGATGACCCCGCCGGCCGCCCCCGCCAGGGTGCCGGCATAGGGATAGGCGGGCTGCATGTAGCCGACCCCGCTCTGGAGACCGCGGGCATAGCCGTCGCACTCGGCGATGTCGGCATAGGCGGTGGCGAAGTCGGTGTCCGCCCGGCGAAAGGCATAGTATTTGTCGAAGTCGCTCGCCTCGGTGCCGTCGCCCTTGAAGGCGAGATCGGGCATCGGGATCGTCGCCGGATCGGCCACCGCGGGAGCCGCGCCGAAGGGCGAGCCGCTGTCGGGCAGGTACCCGCCGTCCCCCGCCTGCCGCTGCGCCGCACCGGCTTCGGCCGCCGTCAGACACACGGCCGCGCACAGCGCCGCCAGCCTCGCCACCATCATCGCATCCCCCCTGTTCGGCCGAATCGGCCTCTTGCCGAACGCTATCGCAGCCGGGGACGGGCGGAAAGAGCCTAGCCGAGCGCCTTGCGCAGCATGTCGTTGACCACGCCGGGGTTCGCCTTGCCGCCCATCGCCTTCATGGTCTGGCCGACGAAGAAGCCGAACAGCGCCGTCTTGCCGCCGCGGTATTGCTCCAGCTGGCCGGGGTTCTTCGCCAGCACCTCGGCGATCACCGCCTCGATCGCGCCGGTGTCGCTGGTCTGGCGCAACCCGCGCTCCTCGACGATCGCGCCCGCGCCCTGCCCCGTCTCCAGCATCACCTCGAACACCTGCTTGGCGAGGCTGCCCGACAGCGTGCCGTCGCCGACCAGCTTGAGGAGTTCGGCCGCCTGCCCGGGGCTGACCGGCGAGGCGGCGATGTCCGTGCCCAGCCGGTTCAGCGCCCCGAACAGTTCGGACGTCACCCAATTGGCCGCGCGGGCCGCGTCGACCCCCATGTCCAGCAACGCGTCGAACCAGCGCGCGCCCTCGACATCGGCGGTCAGAACGCCCGACTGGTAGGGGGTTACGCCCGCTTCCTCGTACCGCTTCCGCTTGGCGTCGGGCAACTCGGGCAGGCTCGCGCGGCACGCGTCCAGGAACGCCTGGTCGAGCTCGAGCGGCAACAGGTCGGGGTCGGGAAAGTAGCGGTAATCGTGCGCATCCTCCTTGGACCGCATCGACCGGGTCGCGCCGGTGTCCGGATTGAACAGCCGCGTCTCCTGGACCACCGTGCCGCCCGCCTCGATCAGCTCGACCTGACGGCGCGCCTCGTGCTCGATCGCCGCCATCACGAAGCGGACCGAGTTGACGTTCTTGGTCTCGGTGCGCGTCCCCAGTCCCTCACCGGGCCGCCGCACGCTGACGTTGACGTCGGCGCGCATCGATCCCTGGTCCATGTTGCCGTCGCACGACCCGACATAACGCAGGATCGACCGGAGCTTGGTCAGGTAAGCCCCTGCTTCCGCGGGCGAAGCCATGTCCGGGCGGCTGACGATCTCCATCAGCGCGACGCCCGACCGGTTGAGATCGACATAGGATCTGGTCGGATGCTGGTCGTGCATCAGCTTGCCGGCGTCCTGCTCGACATGGATGCGTTCGACCCCGATCCGCTTGGTCGCGTCCGGGTTCTTCTCGTCGGGCGAGACGTCCAGATGCCCCTCGCCGACCAGCGGGTGGTACAGCTGGCTGATCTGATAACCCTGCGGCAGGTCGGCGTAGAAATAATTCTTGCGGTCGAACCGCGACCAGCGGTTGATGGTCGCATCGATCGCCATGCCGGTGCGCACCGCCTGGCGGATGCACTCGGCATTGGGGACGGGGAGCATGCCCGGCATCGCCGCGTCGACAAGGGAGACCTGCGTGTTCGGCTCCGCCCCGAACGCGGTCGCCGCGCCGGAGAACAGCTTGGCCTCGCTCGACACCTGGGCGTGGACCTCCAGGCCGATCACGACCTCCCATTCGCCGGTCTCGCCCCGGATGCGATAATCGCTCTGGTAGTCGCTCATCACCTACTCCGCCCGGCCGGTCGGCCGCTCGTGATATTCGGGCGCGGGGACCGGCTGGGGTTCCTCGCGCTTCTCTGCCTTGCCCTCGGGCCACCAGTCCCAGATCTCGGCCAGCAGGTCGAACCCGCCGCCGATCAGGTCGCCCAACTCTACCACCAACGCTCCGGCTTGGCGGTGAACCCCGCCCGCTGCTCGATCGCCAGCCCGGCGCCCAGCACCCCCTGCTCGTCCAGCGCCCGCCCGATGATCTGGAGTCCCAGCGGCAGGCCGGCCCCGTCCAGCCCACCCGGCACGCTCATCGCCGGCAGCCCGGCCAGCGACGAGGGCACGGTGAACACGTCGTTGAGGTACATCGCGATCGGGTCGGCCGATTTCTCGCCCAGCGCGAACGCCGCCGACGGCGCGGTCGGGGTGAGCAGCAGGTCGCACCTGCCCCACGCATCCTCGAAATCGCGCGCGATCAGCGCCCTGACCTTCTGCGCCTGGGTGTAGTAGGCGTCGTAGAAGCCCGCCGACAGCACATAGGTGCCGATCAGGATGCGCCGCTTCACCTCCGCCCCGAACCCGTCGGCACGCGTCGCGGCATACATGTCCTGGAGGTTCGCGCCCTCCGGCAGGTCGCGCAGGCCGTACCGTACCCCGTCATACCGCGACAGGTTGGACGACGCCTCGGCGGGCGCGATGATGTAATAGGCCGGCAGCGCGTATCTGGTGTGCGGCAGCGACACCTCGACGATCTCCGCGCCCGCGTCGGTCAGCCAGGCGATCCCCTGCTGCCACAGGGCCTCGATCTCGGCGGGCATGCCGTCGACCCGGTACTCCTTGGGGATACCGACCCGCTTGCCGCGGAGATCGCCCGACAATCCCGCTTCCCACCGCGGCACGTCGAGCTTCAGCGAGGTCGCGTCCTTGGCGTCGAACCCGGCCATCGCCTCCAGCATGATCGCGCAGTCGCGCACGTCCCGCGCCATCGGCCCCGCCTGGTCGAGCGAGGAGGCGAACGCGATCGTGCCCCAGCGCGAGCAGCGGCCATAGGTCGGCTTGATGCCGCTGATGCCGGTGAAGGCGGCGGGCTGGCGGATCGACCCGCCGGTGTCCGTCCCGGTCGCGCCGGGACACAACCGCGCCGCGACGGCGGAGGACGACCCGCCCGACGACCCGCCGGGTGCCAGCGGCGCGTTCCCGCCGTCGGAACGCCGCCAGGGCGAGATCACGTTCCCGAACGCCGAGGTCTCGTTGGACGAGCCCATCGCGAACTGGTCCATGTTGAGCTTGCCCAGCATCCCCGCACCAGCGTCCCACAGCCGCTGCGACACCGTCGACTCGTACGGCGGCACGAAGCCTTCCAGGATGCGGCTCGCGGCGGTGGTCGGGACCCCCTGCGTGCAGAACAGGTCCTTCATGCCGATCGGCACGCCCGCCATCGGCTTCGGCTCGTCGCCCGCCGCCCGGGCGGCATCGGCGGCGTCCGCCGCGGCGAGCGCGTGGTCCGGCGTCTCGACCAGAAAGGCGTTGAGCTCCTTTGCCGCGGCGACGCGCGCGACGAACGCCTCCGCCACCTCGCGCGCCGAGAAGTCGCCGCCGCGCACCCCGTCGCGGATCGCGGCGATGCCGAGTTCGGTCAGGTCGCTCGCGTCGTTGGGGGCGCCCATCACTCGATCACCTTGGGCACGGTGAAGAAGCCGTGCTCCGCCTCCGGGGCGTTCGCCATCAGCTTCTCCCGGATCCCGCCGCCGGTCAGCGGGTCGGCCCCCACCACGTCGTCGCGCAGGCGCAGCGTGTTGGGGATCACCGCGGTCATCGGCTCGACCCCGCCGGTGTCGACCTCGCCCAGCTGCTCGATCCAATGCAGGATGTTGCCGAGCTCGGGCGCGAGCCGGGCGGCGTCCTCGTCGCCGATCGCGATCCGGGCGAGCCCGGCGACGCGCTTCACGGTTGCAGGTTCCACTGACATGGGGCCGCGGCTAGCATCGCGCCATGCGGCGGCGCAACGCCTATCCGCTGCCCACGCTGCGGGCCGATGCACCGCTCCCGTTGCCCGCCGATCCGCCCGGCGCGGCGCGGACCTATCCGTTGCGCGGCGGCGGCGGCTGGTGCACGGCCGCACCATCCCGTCCGTCGCGACGCCCCCCTTGAGGTGAACCGCTTGGCCCGCAAGTTCCTGTACGTGATGGCGGCGCTGGTCGTGCTGGTGATCGCGGGTGCGTTCGCCTACCGCTTCTACGGCAACGAGCTGCTGAAATGGTCGCTGACCCCCGCCGCCGAGTTCCGCCGGCAGGCGCGGGCCGAGATCGCGGCCTATCGCGGCACGCGGCTGTGGTACGCGCGTCCGGGCCTGTCGAACACCCCGGCCGACTGGCTGCCCCCCGGCGTCGCCCGCACGCCCCCGGGCCGCGCGGCGATCTTCTTCGTCCATCCGACCTCCTACCTCAGCCGCAGCGCCTGGAACGCGCCGCTGGGCGACCGCGAGGCGAACGATCGCGCCGCGATCTTCCTGCGCGGCCAGGCCTCCGCCTTCAACGCCGCCGGGCAGGTCTGGGCACCGCGCTACCGCCAGGCGACCTTCGGCGCATTCGTCACCGACAAGCCGGAGGCGCGGTCCGCGCTCGACCTCGCCTATCGCGACGTCGAGGTCGCGTTCGCCTCCTTCCTCGAACAGGTCGATCCCGCCCGGCCGATCATCCTCGCCGGACACAGCCAGGGGGCGCTCCACCTGTCGCGGCTGCTGCGCGACCATGTCGCCCGCGACCCGCGGCTCCGCGCCCGGGTGGTCGCCGCCTACGTCGTCGGCTGGCCGATCTCCGCCGCCACCGACCTGCCCGCCATGGGGCTGCCGCAATGCACCCGCCCCGATCAGGCGGGCTGCCTCCTGTCCTGGGCGAGCTTCGCCGAGCCTGCCGACCCGTCGCTGATCGAGGAGGCGTTCGACGCCACCACCGGCTTCGACGGACGTCCCCGCCGCGGCACCCCCATCGTCTGCACCAACCCGCTGACCGGCAGCGCGGGCGCCGCCGCGCCCGCCGCCGCCAACCGCGGCACGCTGTTCCCGTCGGCCGACCTGTCCGCCGCCGATCTGATCCCGGGCCGGGTCGGGGCGCGCTGTGCCGGACGCGGCTATCTGCTGATCGGCGAGGGGCCGGACCTCGGCCCCTACGTCCTCCCCGGCAACAACTACCATGTCTACGACTACAGCCTGTTCTGGGCGAACGTGCGAGCGGACGCGGCGCGGCGGCTGGCGGGGTTCCGCCGGTGACGGCGGTGACCACGACGACGATCACCACCGCCGTCCGCGACTATCGCGGCCTGCTGCCCGCGGGCGGGCGGCTGCTGGGGCTCGACGTCGGCACCAAGACGATCGGCACCGCGTTGTGCGACGCCGGGTGGAGCTTCGCCAGCCCCGCCACCCTTGTCCGCCGCGGCAAGTTCACCGCCGACAAGGCGGCGCTCGCCGACCTCGCCCGGGCGCAGGCGGTCAGGGGGCTGGTGATCGGCCTGCCCCTCAATCTTGACGGGACGGAGAGCCCCCGCTCGCAGTCGACGCGCGCCTTTGCGCGCAACTGCGCCGACATGGGGCTGCCGATCCTCCTCTGGGACGAGCGCTGGTCCACCCAGGCGGTCACCCGCACCCTCCTCGAACAGGACGCCAGCCGGGCGAAGCGAGCCGGGCTGGTCGACAAGATGGCGGCCGCCTACATCCTCCAGGGCGCGATCGACGCGCTGGTCGCCGCGCCCGGTCCCGGCTGACCGCCGCCCCCCAACGGGAAACGGCACCGCCCCGCCAGGGACGATGCCGTTCGGGTCACCGGGTCGAACCGAGCGTGGCGCTCAGTTGCTGTCTGAATCGTCGTTGGCGACGATGATGATGCCCGCGATCACCGCGACCGCCGCGATCGCCGCGACGATGAACCCGCCGCCGGCCGCCAGCTCGCTCTTCTTGCCGGTCGCCGTGGCGACGCGCGCCGACTTGGCGACCGACAGGCTCGCCGCCGGGTTGGCCGCCATCGCCGGGGCCGCCATCAGCGACATCGCCGCGGCCGCCGCCAGATACCTCTTCATGCTCATGTCCGCACTCCCCTCATGGAAGCTTTACGTTGATCATGTTCCGCCCGCGAAATCAACCTGCCGCCGGCGTAACGTCGTGTGTCCGTCGCACGCCCGTCGTCGCGCGCCCGTCGGCTTGTCGGATCGCGGGTCGGCGGCTAGGCGCGAGGGCCGATGACCGCGTCCGACCACCGCCCCGCCGCCCTTCTGCCCGGGGGCGCGGTGTTCCCGCATCGCCATCTCACCGGCATCGAGGGGCTGGAGCCGCACCAGATCGCCTTCCTGCTCGACGAGGCCGAGACCTGGGTCGACGCGCATCGCCGACGCACCGCGGCCGATCGCCGCCCCGACACCCGTCTGGCCGGCCTGACCCAGATCAACGCCTTCTTCGAGAACTCCACCCGTACCCTGTTGTCGTTCGAGATCGCGGGCAAGCGGCTGGGCGCGGACGTGGTCAACATGCACGCCGCGCAGAGCTCGACCAAGAAGGGCGAGACGCTGATCGACACCGCCCAGACGCTGAACGCGATGCGCGCCGACGTCATCGTCATCCGCCACATGGCATCGGGGGCGGTGCGGCTGATCGCCGACAAGGTCGACTGCCCCGTCCTGAACGCCGGCGACGGCCGGCACGAACATCCCACCCAGGCGCTGCTCGACGCGCTCACCATCCGCCGCCGCCTGGGCACGGTGGTGAACAAGCGGGTGGTGATCTGCGGCGACCTGCTCCACAGCCGGGTCGCGCGCTCCAACATCCTCAGCCTCACCGCGCTCGCCGCCGAGGTGCGGGTCTGCGCGCCGCCCACGCTGATGCCCCCAGCGATCGAGGCGATGGGGGTCACCGCCTTCACCGATTTCGACCGCGCGATCGAGGGCGCGGACGTCGTCATGATGCTCCGCGTCCAGCACGAGCGGATGGCGGGCGGGCTGGTCCCCTCGGCGCGCGAATACCGGATGCTGTGGGGCCTCACCCCCGAGCGGCTGGCGCGCGCCCCCGGCGCGCTGGTCATGCATCCCGGTCCCATGAACCGCGGGGTGGAGATCGACTCGGCGGTCGCCGACGGCGCGGCCTCGGCGATCACCGAACAGGTGGAGATGGGCGTGGCGGTCAGGATGGCGTGCCTCGACGTCCTCACCCGTCGCGCCCGCGGGGTGGAGGGGTGGGCATGAGGCTCCGCTTCACCGACGCGCGGCTGGCCTGTCCCGTCCGGGGCGAGTGGCGGGGCGACCTCCACGTCGCCGACGGCGTCATCGCCGAGCCGTTCGAGGGCGGGGAGGCCGTTGCCTGCCGCGGCCGGCTGCTCGCGCCGGGCATCGTCGACCTGGGCGTCCAGCGGGTCGACCGCGCCGCCTGCCGCGCCGGCGGCATCGTCCGGGTGGGGCTCCAGCCCGACCAGTCGCCCGTGCTCGACGATCCCGGCATCGTCCAGCGATCGGCGCTGGTCGGCAAGCCCGACCTGTGGATCCACCCCATCGCCGCCGCCACGCGGGCGCTGGCCGGTGCCGACCTGGCGGAGATGGCGTTCTGCCGCTCGGCGGGCGCGCGCGCGGTCGGCACCGGCCGCCGCTGGATCGCCGATTCGGGCGTCATGCACCGCGTCCTCGCCTATGCGCGCGACCTCGACCTGGCGGTGATCGCCCATGCCGAGGATGCGGGCCTCGCCGGCGACGCGGTCGCCACCGCTGGCGAGACCGCCACCCGCCACGGCCTGCCCGCCGCGCCCGCGGTCGCCGAGGCGCTGGCGGTGGCGCGCGACCTCATGCTCGCCGAGGACACCGGTGCGCGCCTCCACTTCCACCAGCTCACCACCGCCGCCGCGTTCGACCTCGTCCGCGCGGCCAGGCGGCGGGGCGTGCGCGTCACCTGCGGCATCACCCCGGCGCACCTCCACCTGTCCGACATCGCGGTCAGCGATTTCCGCACCTTCGCGCGCCTGTCGCCGCCCCTGCGCGCGGAGGCGGACCGCCGCGCCGCGCTGGCCGCGGTGGCGGACGGGACGGTGGACGTGATCTGTTCCGCCCACGATCCGCGCGGGCCGGAGGAGAAGCGCCTGCCCTTCGCCGATGCCGCGCCCGGCATGGCGGGGGCGGAGACGCTGCTGCCCCTGTCGCTGGCGCTGGTCCGCGACGGTCTGGTCACGACCGACCGGCTGTTCGCGCTGCTCGCGGCCAACCCGGCCGGCGTCCTCGGCATCGCCGCGGGCACCCTCGCGATCGGCATGCCCGCCGACCTCGTGCTGGTCGATCCGGACGCGCCGTGGCGGATCGACGCCGACGCGTCCAGGGCCAGCGCGGGCAACACCCCGTTCGACGGCCTGCCCGTCCAGGGCCGCGCGCTGCGCCTGTGGAAGGGCGGGCGTGAAGTGCCCGCCGCCTAGGCTCCGATCCGGCGTTGCCGGATGGCGGCGATGCCTTCCCGCTCCCTCACCGGACCTCACACAGCGTACTCATGCCGACAGGCCGGGCGAGCCGGGCGGCACCGCTCCCACCGGCGGGCCCCTGTGCCGGAGCGGCTTCCGGCCGACGCTCATCACCGTCACCCCAGCGAAGGCTGGGGTCCATGTCTGGCCGGTGTGCCGGAACGATCCGGGTACGGGTTCCGCCCTGCGCCAGGACGACGGAGCGGTGTGGGTGCCCCTTTCGCGCGCCTTCCGACCCAGTCCGTCGCTGCGGCACGCGGGCTGCAATCCGTGTCGCGGTCGCGCGACCTTCCCATCGGCCATCGCCCCATTCCCATGGGGCAGAACACTTCGCCGATCGGCCGGCGATCCTCCGGCCGGATCGGCCGCGCCCCGCCCGCTTACCCGCGAGCGTACCGCCGATCCCCCGGACGATCCTCAGGCCGGGCTCGCCGATCGGCCGGCGGCCACCTGGACCTTGCCCGCGCCGTTCCACGCCACCCCCCGATCGCCGGCGCCCGCGCGCACGAAGCACGCGCCGCCCTGCGTCCGCAGCCGTCGGCACAGCCGGTCGGCATCGCCGCGCGCGAACCCGCCCACCGACAGGCGGTAGAAGGATCCGGCGGCGGCCTTCACCGTCGCCCCGTTGGGAACGCGGTCGGCGATGCCGTGCCGGCGACCGATCCGCCCCCACGCGTCGCGCGCCACCGCCGCGTTCTCGAACGCGCCGAGCTGCACGTACCAGCCGCCCGGCGCGGCGGGCGCGGCGGCGGGCAGCGACGCCTTCAGCATCCCCGGCGCGCCCTCCGTGTCCAGCCGCCTGACCGGCCCCTCGACCGGCGTGGCGGCGGACGCGAAGCGCAACACCCTGATCGGCTGCACCCGCGGGGTGATCGACGCGCTGGCGAGCGCCAGCCGCGCCGGCACCCGGGAGGGTGCGATCAACGGCACCGGCAAGGGCTGCACCACCTCGCGCCGCGGTCCGAACACCAGTGCCGCCATCATCGGCGGCGGCGCCCCAACCGGATCGGCGTCGGCATCCGGCGGCGTCACCGGCGCGGCGACCGCGATCCGCCCCGACGCGATCGGCGCGGCCGGCTCGGCCAGCGCCAGCGCGACCGGCTGGCCGGGATCGGCCGCCGCCCGCACGCCCAGCAGCGTCGCCACCTGTTCGGACGCGGCGCTCGGCTGCGCGAACGCCGCCCACTGCGCCATGCGGGCGTCGACGTCGGCGGGGGACATGTCGGCCGACGCCGCGGCGCGCGCCGCCTGCCACTGGCCCGCCAGCGCCAGCGCCAGCGCCAGGTTCTGGCGGACCTTGGCGGTCGCCCCGGGCGTCCGTGCCGCCTCCATCAGCAGCGCAACCGCCCCCGCCGGGTCGCCCGCCAGCGCCAGCGCCAGCCCGCGATCGGCCGGCGCGATCGCGCCGGCATGGGTGTCCAGCGTCGCCCGCGCCGCCTGCCAGTCGCCCGTCGCGATTTGCGCCAGCGCCAGGTTCAGCCCCGCCCGGCCGTTGCCGGGGTCGAGCAGCAGCACGTCGGCGAACGCCGCCCGGGCCGAGGCGAACCGCCCCGCCTGGAGATAGCCCTGCCCCAGCAGCATCCGGTACCCGGCCGCGCGCGGCTGCAGCGCCACCGCCTCCTCGGCGAAGCGGATCGCGGCGTCGCCGTCGCGCCGGCCCAGCGCCTTGGTGGCGGCCCGCGCGTCGGTCGCGGCCGCCTTGGCGGCATCGCGGTCGGCGGCATAGCCTTGGCCCGCGATCGTCCCCGCGACCACGAGGGCCGACAGGCCGATGGAGAGGAGCGCACGCTTGGTCATCGCTCGGGGTTTCCTTATCGCCGCTTGGCCGGAGGCAGCGCCGCGACCAGCGCGTCGACCTCGGGCATGGTGTGGAGAAAGGCGTCCAGCGCCTCGATCATCAGCTGCTGCGCCGACCGGTCGGCCACCGCGCTCGCCAGCCGCAGGCGCAGGTGCCGGTCGCCGTCCAGGCGCAGGGTGAAGGCGGACTTGGCGCCCTTCTTGTGCGCCGCGTCGGTTTCGCGGCGGATGCGGGTCGCGGTCGCGACCGACACCGGACGCGCGGCGCGCACGGGTTCCGGCGGGGGTGCCGGCGGCGTCTCGACCTGCGCCGCCAGCGCCTCGCGCTCGACCAGCACCGCCGGCAGGTCGGGCGCGGGTGCGGGTACGGGTACGGGTACGGGTACGGGTGCGGGCACGGGTGCGGGCGGGGGTACGCCACCGCCCATGTCGTTCCAGCCGAGATCGTCGCCGCCGGGATGGAAGCCGGCATAGCCCTGGGGCCGCATCGCCGGGCGCGCCTGGCCCTTGCGCGCGAGCAGCCCGGAGGAGAGGGAGGCGAGCTTCGCCATCACGCCACCCCCCGGCGGCCGAACCCGCCTCCGGCCCGCTGCCCGAACCCGGCGGCGGCGCCCGCGCCGCTCGGCACCGAGAACACGGTGCGGCGGAAATTCTTCTCCAGCCGGTCGGCGATGTAGGTCCAAAGCGTCTGGACCTCGATCGCCGACTTGGAATTGGGGTCGACCTCCATCACCGTCCGCCCGTCGATCATCGACGCCGCGAAATCGACGCGGTGGTGGATGGTGATCGGCGCCACCGTGCCGTGCTGCGACAGCGCGACGGCGGCGTCGGAGGTGATCCGCGCCTTGGGGGTGGCGGCGTTGACCACGAAGATCAGCGGCTTGCCTGCGCGCTCGCACAGGTCCACGGTGGCGCCCACCGCGCGCAGGTCGTGGGGGCTCGGCCGGGTCGGGATGACGATCAGCTCGGCGACCTGAATCACCCCCTGGATCGCCATGGTGATCGCCGGCGGCGTGTCGATGACGGCGAGGCGGAAGCCCTGCTGGCGCAGCATCTCCAGATCGGCGGCGAGCCGCGCCACCGTGGTCTGGGCAAAGGCGGGCGCCTCCGCCTCGCGTTCGTTCCACCATTCGGCCAGCGATCCTTGCGGATCGATGTCGATCAGCACCACCGGGCCTTGTCCGGCCAGTTCGGCCTGCACCGCCAGGTGCCCGGACAGGGTGGTCTTGCCCGATCCGCCCTTCTGCGATGCCATCGCGACGACGCGCATGATTGTGCCGGCCTCCCGTGTTCCCGATCGGGCTTGGCATGGGCGGGGCTAAGGAGTGGTTAACAACCGTGGCCCGCCCGTTCACGCGCGGGTGGCGGGCTACCGCCCGCACGGCGGCGCGCGCGGCGCGGGCGCCCCGCCGCCGGGCCTCTCGCCACCTGCCCTTGGGGGGGGGGGGGCGAAGGAGGAGGCATCGACGCCGCCCGGTCACGATCGCCGATCACGGCGGGGCTACCCCCCGCCCGCCGGCGATGGCATGGTGGCCGCGGCAATCACGGGGACAAGGCAGATGCGCGTTTCGGGCTGGGCGATGGTGGCGGCGGCGCTGGTGGCGGCCGTCCCCGCGATGGCGGACGTCAAGGCGGGGGTCGACGCCTGGGGCCGCGGCGACTTCAGGAAGGCGGTGGAGGAATGGCGCGGCCCCGCGGTCGCGGGCGACGCCGACGCGCAGTTCAACCTCGCCCAGGCGTACAAGCTCGGCCGCGGCGTCCCCCTCGACCCCGCACTGGCCGAGAGCTGGTTCCGCAAGGCCGCACTCCAGGGCCACGCCCAGGCGGAGGACAATTACGGCCTCGCCCTGTTCCAGGGGGGCAAGCGGGCGGAGGCGCTGCCCTGGCTGGAGAAGGGCGTCGCCCGCGGCGAGGCGCG
>Ga0325400_1002451_pt1 | contig 16285 bp, 15 predicted proteins | sample PopdelMetagenome_2_FD_205662 | JGI IMG/M metagenome (GOLD analysis project Ga0325400, IMG submission 205662) | Populus deltoides microbial communities from Bellville, Georgia, United States - Xylem-PdKOR-R1 | ecosystem: Host-associated > Plants > Phyllosphere > Stem > Wood/Secondary xylem... | reverse complement strand
CGTCGATCCGCCCCCTGCTGGTCCTGCTCCACCGCTATGTCGGGCTGGCGATCGCCGGCTTTCTGATCGTCGCCGGACTGACCGGCGCGGTCATCGCCTTCGAGAAGGAGGTCGATGGCTGGCTTAACCCGGCGATGATGCGAGTGGAGCCGGATCGGCGAGCACTGCCCCTCGATGAACTGGTCGCGCGCATCGAACGCGCGCGGCCAGACCTGGCGGTGGCCACGATCGAGCTGCCCGAGGCGGCAGGGCGATCGGTGCGGACGTTCGTGACCGCGGCCGATGGTACGCCCGCCGCCGTCAACGAATTGTTCGCAGACCCCGCGACGGGCGCGGTACTGGGCACCCGCTTGTGGGGCGACCTTCGGCTCGACCGGCAGCATATCGTCCCGCTCCTCTACGCCATCCACCAAGATCTCCATCTGCCGGACGAATGGGGACGTTGGCTGCTGGGCGGGGTGGCGCTGGCCTGGGTGTTCGATTGCTTCGTCGGCTTCGCGCTGACGCTGCCGCGCGGGCGCCCGTTCCTGCGCAAATGGGCACCGTCATGGCGGATCAAGCGCGGGGCGGGCAGCTGGCGCACGATGTTCGACTGGCATCGCGCGTCCGGCCTGTGGCTGTGGCCGGCGCTGCTGGTAGTGGCGGTGACCAGCGTGTCGCTCAACCTGTACAAGGAGGTCTTCTCGCCGCTTCTCACCCGCGTGCTGCCGGTCGAATGGCCGATGCCGGGCAAGCAGCGTCTAGTCGGCGCGTGGACGGGTTACGACGCGGCGGTCGCCTGCGCGCGCGGTGAGGCGCGCCGGATCGGTCGCGACGCACCGGTCAGGCAGATCGTCCGCATCGACGCCAAGGGCATGTACCGGGTGAAGCTGCGCCAGCCCGATGCGGCAGGGGGCGGCCCGCTGATCGTTCACATCGCCGGCGATGGCTGCCGCGTCATCGCAACGGCCGGAGCGGGCACCGGCGCCAGCGGGGACAAGGTGATCGATCTCATGTTCCCGCTGCATTCCGGCGAAGCCGGCGGCCTTGGGGGGCGCATCCTCATCTGCCTGACCGGGCTGATCGTCGCGGGGCTGTCGGTCACCGGCATCTGGATCTGGCTGCGCAAGCGGGCCGGGCGGCTCCGACGCATCCGAACAGGGAACGTGCGTCTTGTCCGGGCCTGACCACCGGCTCGCGCAGCGTTACGGAAGCCGGTCCAAACGGCGATTCATCGGGCTGATCGCCAGCCTTGCCGTCCACGCGCTGGTGCTGGGCGCCCTGCTGCTTGGTTGGCGAAGCTATACGCCGCCGCCTCCTGCGACTGCTTCCACGGCGGTGGAACTCCTGCCGCTACAGCCCGACGAGGCACCGGAGACCCCCGTGCCCCCACCGCCGCCCGAGGAACCGGTGCAACGCATCGAACCTCGCGATGCACCCGTGCCGCCGGTGACGCCACCACCGCCAGTTCCGATCGTCCCGACTCTGGCTGAGCGGATGCCGGCCTCCCCGCATCCCGCGCCGGACCGCAACCTGACGGCATCTCCGCCACCCACGCCCGCCCCACCGCCGCAGCCAGCTCCCCCGCCACCTGCCAGTGCCGCGCCTGATAGTTGGGAAGGCCGCGTCCTGGCACGCCTCATCCGCTTCCGACGCTATCCGCCTGCGGCACATCGTTCACGGATAGAGGGTATGCCGCTGGTCCGGTTCACGCTCGACCGGCGTGGCCGCGTGCTCGACAGCCGGTTGGAGCGCAGTTCGGGCAATCCGATGCTCGATCGGGAAGCGGTGTCGCTGCCGCAACGTGCGCAGCCGATGCCTGCTCCCCCGGAGGAGCGTCCCGGCTCAACCATCTCACTGGTAGTGCCGATTGAGTTCCTACTTCGATAAATTATGATTTTATGGAAGTTCGGCATTCCCATCTACGATCGAATATCGAGAAAGAATTGGCCTTCTCAGATCCCGCTTGCAACGTCAAAATTGATAAGCTGACAGTGTCAATTAGCGACGGGGATGGCGCTGTCGGCACACTCGCTTCGACTGACCCTGGTGATCAAGAACGTGTTGATCGCAGCGTTCGTTCAACACACACCATATTCTTGTGACCTTGCCTACGGCATAGCCGACGGTTCGCGGTGCCCCATGCCCGTCATCGGGCCAGCTCCTCATATCAGTAGTGGATATGTCGATTTCAAATATGATCGTTGCCTAGGTATCTACCCCTAAGTAGTTGCGACGCAATAGCAGAAGCAGGCAACCGGTTCGTTAGCTGATCGTGGCGGACGCGACCACGCTGCGGCGTAGCAATACGCTTGCTGCGTCTTCGGCTGCTGTGCGACAATGATGAGGAAAAAAGGGATGGTTGGCCGCTCTAAGCTGCTCGTTTCGAGCGCGCTCATACTCTGCGTGGTTGTGACCGAAGACGCTCTGGCGCAGTCGGCCATTTCCGGAGGAGAAGGCCGCGCGCCCGGTGCATCGATCACGGACAAGACCGAAGCCGACGACATCGTCGTCACGGCGACCGGCTACGCACTCAACGTTAAGGATGCTCCCGCCTCCATATCGGTCATCACCGAGGCGGAAATCCGCCAGCGATCCTACACCGACATCACCGACGTCCTCATCAACGTGCCAGGCATCCACCTGCAGGGTGGCGGGGTGGAACAGTCGGTCATGATCCGCGGCATGGGTGCCGAATACACGCTGTTCTTGGTCGATGGTCGCCGTGTCCAGGACAACCAGGCGTTCGGTCTGAACGGCGCGCAGGCCGGAACGCCGATCAACTTCCTGCCCCCGCTCGATGCGATCGCGCGGATCGAGGTGATCCGCGGGCCGGCATCCTCGCTGTACGGAACCGACGCGATCGGGGGCGTCATCAACATCATCACGAAGAAGGTGGTGAACAACTTCGGTGCGAGCTTCACGACCGAGTACATTAAGGCCGGTCCTGGCAACGAGGTGACCAACGACGGCGTCAACTCCAGCGTCGCGCTCAACGTGCCCGTCATTCGCGATCGTCTCTCGCTGCAGTTTACCGGCGGTATGCGTTACCAGCAGGAAGCCGATTTCGTTGGCGGTGGCGACAGTGCGGCAGCCGATCCCGAATTCCGCCGCTGGAACGTGACGGGCAAGCTCGGCTTCCGGCTCGACGACGCGAACACGTTCACGCTGGGCGGCGGGCGCACGGTGCAGGAACGCGACGCCAACCCCGGCGGCAGCCTGGCGGCGACCGCTGCACCGACCTACAGCAAGTCCATACGCGACAATTATTTCGCGACACACGAAGGCATCTACGGCCGGATCGTGTGGAGCAGCTTCGTCAACTACGACACCTCGACGAACCCCACCCGCGTCAACGCCACGACCGGCAACGGCGTCGACTTCGATACGCTGACCGCCAACAGTCAGGCGGCGATCGCACTGTCGCGTCACAAGATCGTGGTGGGCGGCAACTACTTCCACGAAGAGCTGAAGGACGGGGCGACCAACGGGCTGAACCTGCCGGGCTTCGTCGTCCCCACCGACGTGGTGACGATGGAACGCACCCAATATGCAGGCTTCGTCGAGGATAATTGGGAGCTGATCGACGACGTATCGCTGCTGCTGAGCGGTCGCTACGACCATTCCGAGCAATATGGCGGTCGCTTCAGCCCGAAGGCATATGCCGTGGTGAACGCCACAGACAGCCTGACCCTGAAGGGCGGCGTCACATCAGGTTACAAGGTGCCGAGCCTGAGGTTGGCGGCGACCGATTTCGGATCGACCTCGATGGGCGGGGTCATCATCGGCAATCCGGATCTGAAGCCGGAAAAGACGCTGAACTACGAGGCGGCCGTAAGCTACACCCACCAGCCCTGGGGCCTTCAGGTCAGCCTGACCGGGTACAAGAGCGAGTTCCGCGACAAGCTGCTGCGCACTGGCCGCATCTGCGCGCAGAACACCATATGCGATTACAACGGTACCACCTACCCGGCGCATCCGTTCGGATACACATCCTACGTGAACGTCGACACCGCGGAACTGAAGGGTATCGAGTGGACGGTAGACTGGCGGGTCCTAAGCAGTCTTCGCTACCGGCACAGCTACACCTACTCGCAAACCGAGCAGACGTCCGGAACCAATGCGGGCAAGCCGCTGAACGACATCCCCGAACATATGTTCAACGCGTCCGTTGACTGGAGCCTGTCACGCGCCGTGAAGCCTTGGGGGCAGCTCAACCATCGCGGCCGAACATCGGGCAGGACGGTTAATTCCAGCGGGTCGGGCACCAACGACTTCCGATACCCGCCCTATACCTTCTACAATGTCGGCGTCGTATATGAGGCCTCGCCCGCCGTCCGCCTCAACCTCGGCATCTACAACCTGACCAACAAGCAGGTCACGCCGGAGGACGGCTTTGCCTATGTCCTCGACGGCCGCCGGTTCAGCCTGACCCTGAACGCCAGCTTCTGATCCCCGTCGCAAGGATATAAGATCATGCCATCGCCGATCCGGCGTGCCGCCCTGCTGCTGGGCGCGGCCTGTCTTCCCGCAGCAGCCCCGGCGCAGACCGCGACCATCACCCATGCGAGGGGAGATACCGTCGTTGCGGCGCCCCCGCGGAAGGTCGCGGTGTTCGACCTCGCCACGCTGGACAACCTCAACGCGTTGGGGATCGAAGCGGTCGCGGGCGTGCCTAGGGGAACCGGGGAGCGCAGCAACCTGCCGACCTATCTCGCACGCTATGCCGACGCGCGGTATGCCAATGTCGGTTCGCTGTTCGAACCCGATGCCGCCGCGCTGACCGCGCTCAAACCCGACCTCATCATCGTCGGTGGTCGTTCGGCGCGAAGCTACGACGCCATGACCGCGATCGCGCCGACGATCGACCTGTCGGTCGCCGACAAGGGGCCTGACGCGGCGGCCATCGCCAATGTCCGCGCGCTGGGACGGGCATTTGCGGTACGCGATCGTGCGGAGCGGCTGGTCGCCGATCTGGAGGTCCGGACGACGGCCTTGCGCGCGACAGGCCGCAAGGCGGGCACCGCGCTGCTGCTGTTCGGAACGTCTGCAGGCGTGGGCGCACAGGCGCCGGGCGACCGCTTCGGCACCGTTTACGATTTCACGGGCCTGCGCTCCGTTCTGCCGGCGCGCACGCCTGCCGCCGGTGGCCGTCCGACCGGCGCGCGGCCCGCGGCCGGAACGCCCGAGGCGGAGGCCGCCGGCAAGGCACGCGCCCAGGAGCTGGCAGCCGCGATCGCGGCCGATCCCGACTGGTTGCTGGTGATCGACCGTGAGGCGGCGGTCGGCACGGCGCCCAGTACGATTAGCCGGACGCTCGCCACCGATCCGACGATCGCGGCTTCGCGTGCCTGGAAAGCCGGCCGCGTCGTCTACCTCGATCCGAAAACCTGGTATCTTGTCGGTGCGGGCATCACCGCCCTGTCGAGGAGTGCGGAGGACGTGGCGGCGACGCTGCGCGCCCAACGCTAGCGACGGCGGTGCCGCACGCCGCGACGATGCGCTGTGCGATGCCGTTGCTGTCGAACCAATGCTGAAGGCGTTCAACGCGGTCGGTCGCGATGTCGCCCGCCGGCAGAACCGGATGTGCGATACCCTTCATCATCAGCAGCTGCACCGCGGACAGCAGCGCCGCGCGATCTGACGCGAACCGCTCCAGCTGGGACAGCTCCGCCACGCTCGCCGCGCCGCGATGTAGCCGCGTCAGCAATGGACCGAAGATTGCCTCCGGTCCGTCGATCGTGCCGATCGGCGTGGCGAAGCGGACCGGACCGGGCGGTGGCGCGTCCGGCAGGAGTGTAAGTTTGATCGAGTCGATCGTCGCGTCCGCTGGTGCCGAGCGGGCGCGATGCCGGCGGAAGATGTCGATCCGCTGGTGCGACCTGCGGGCCATGTCCTTGAGCGTCTCCGCCAGTGCCGGAATCCGTGCCTGCTGGATCAAGGGCTGGAGCTGCCCGGGGATCGACAGCGACGGATCGAGATTGTTGAAAACCTCGGCGCTGCCGGCGAAGCTCATGCCAGCGCGAGCAACCTGCTGATGCACGTCCGCGCTGTGCTGCGGATGCCAGTGATCGGTCAGGAACTCGTGTGCTAGGTCGGCGGGATCGCGCGCCTCCAGCCTGGCGACGTGCCGCATCATGTCCGGCCGGTCCGCGTAGAGGCCGCTGTCGACCAGGCGGCGCAACAGTCTCAGCCCGGTCTGCGCGCGCGTCATCGAGGATCCGGGCATATGATGCGCGCTTAGGTTCAGGAGGTGCTGGATCGGCAGCAGGTCGGTCGAGCCGGGGTGGCACATGTAATGGAGGACGAACGCGCCATCCGGCGCGAGCGCGGTTGTGACCGCGTCCAGCAGCGCGGCGCGCTGATCCTGCGCCATCCACGACCATATGCCGTGACAGGTCATGACGTCGAAACGGGTCCGGTTCGTGCGGGCGAACGCGGCGAAGTCGGCCCCGACGAAACGGATATTGTCCAGCCCCGCCGCGGCCGCGCCGTTGCGGGCGACGGCGAGCGCGGCATCGTCGGCGTCGACGCCGACGAAGTGAGCACGCGGGTGGCAGGCGGCGGCGACCAGAAGGTTGGTGGCGCTCCCACAGCCGAGGTCACACCAAGAGAAGCGGCTGTCGGTAGCGACGCCGGCATCGCCCAGGAAGGCCGCGACGGCTGTCAGCCATACCGGCTGAAGCTCGCGGTAGAAGAAGGCAGGGTAGGCGACGTCGGCGACATAGCCGTTGTCCCAGACAGGGGTCATGCGTCGTCGCCCTCCGCCGGCGCGGGCTGCCCGATCGAGTCTGTAGAACCGGCGGCGGACAGCATCTCGATCAGCCACTCCAGGCCCGCGTCGCGCCCGCCCCGCGCGGGCGACAGCGCCCAATAGTCGAAGCCGTGGATCTCGGCCGGAGCGTCGAGCCGGACGAAGCCCTTCCGCGCCAGCCGCATCGCGGCGCGGGTGGGCAGGGTTACGATGGCATCGCTGTCGCCGATCACCTCCGTCGCGGCGAGATGGTACGGCAGGCGGACCAGAACATGACGATCCACGGTGCGATCACCGAGGCAGTGGCGCACATGATCGTAGCCGTCGGCACCGACGCTGACCGCGACGTGCGGCCATGCCAGATAGCGATCGAGATCCACCCGCCCCGCGCCGCACACGGCGAGCGGGTGCCCGGTACGCACCACCAGCGACATGGTCTCGGTGAACAGACGACGCGATCTGGCGATCGTTGCGCGGTGCGGGCGGCCGTAGACGAGAAGGTCGATACCGCCAGCGGCCAGTCTGGCGAACATGTCCTCGGAATAGGAGACGACCTCGACCTGGCAGCCGGGGGCGATCCGGTTGATCCGGGCCAGCGCCGGCAGGATGACCGACAACACGCCATAGTCGCTGGACGCCACCACGAACCGGCGATCCATCGTCGCCGGTTCGAAGATGGGTGCCTGCAGAACCGTGGCGGTCAGCGCCGCCCATTCCGCCAGCGGGCCGACCAGTTCCGCCCCGCGCGTGGTGAGGATCATCCCGCCACCCGAACGCACCAGCAGCGGGTCGGCGAGCATGCGGCGCAACTCACTCAGCGCGCGACTGACCGTCGGCTGACTGAGACCGAGGCGCGCGGCGGTCTTGCTCACGCTTTGCGTGTTCAGCAAAACCGCCAAGGTCGACAGAAGACTCGCGTCAAAATGCACAACGAATGACTATCAATAGCATGTATGCCTTGGCAACGATCCTGTCCGCGTGAAACGACGAGCGCTCTTCTCGATTGGGAAGGATGGTCGGGACGGCTGACGGTCGCAAGGCACGCCGGACGGCAAGGAGGTGGCCGTTTCCCGAAATGTGTTCCCGATTGCTCTTTCCCAAAATAGCCCGTTGGAGACGGAGAAATGGGACACCCGAACGCGTCTCAACGCAGCCATTCGAAGGCTAACCTCTCAGTACCGCCACCTCCAAGATCTGATCTTTAGCAAGCGCCTGCCCCGCATTAAGCCGGGCGCTTCGGCGCACGGTCTTCCTGCGGCGACGTTCGACCTGGATGAGGCGGCCGGCTGGGTTGTCACGAGGAACACGTTGCCAGATGGCTCCCCCGAGCGCCGCGTCCCTAGCCGCACACTCCTGGTACAGCGACGTCAGTCGCCCCGGCTTGGGAGGGTGCCGCGCCCTGAGCGCCGAGATCACCGCGTCGGAGTCCCCCGCGATCACCGGTCGGCGCAGGGCGTTCGCCGCGGCGTGGTCGAGGGCGACGAGCGCTGCCCGGAATTCTGCCTCGTTGTTGCCTCCCTCGATACCGTCCAGCTCAAGCAGTACCGCAGTCGCGCCGTGCACGATCGCGACCAGCATGGGGCCGGGATTGGGCGAGGCACCGCCGTCGAAGTAGATCGGGTGCTCCGCGTCAAAGGTCACGGCATCAACAACGAAAGTCGGGCTCTGCATATAGGGTCGGTTCGCCTCACGAAGTCGGCGCTACCGCCGCCGTCTTGGCGCGATGTAGGGCGGTCACCCGCTTGACGTGGGCAATGCTGCATCCGGCTAGTTCCGCCGTCTTCGCGATGCTCATGCCCGCCTCGCGCAGGCTGACAATGCGGCGGTGATGGGCAAGGTCGGGTTTGCGGCCGGTGTAACGCCCTGCCTTCTTAGCGATCTCGATCCCCTCGCGCTGCCGCTCGCGCCGGGTTTCATAATCGTCGCGCGCCGTCTGCAGCGCCACGCGCAGCAGCATGTCCTGAACCGCTTCTAGCACGATGCGCGCCACGCCTGCGCTGTCCGCCACTAGGTCGCTGAGGTCGACGATGCCCGGCACCGCCAGCCGAGCTCCCCTGCCGCGGATCGTCGCCACCAGCAGCTCGGCTTCCGGCAGCGGCAGGCGGCTGATGCGGTCTATCTTCTCGGCCACCACGACCTCGCCCGGCTGCAGGTCCGCCACCATGCGCAGCAACTCCGGCCGGTCGAGTCGCGCACCCGACGCCTTCTCCCGGTACACCGCCGCGACGTAGAAGCCAGCCGCCCGCGCGCCGGCCACGATGCTCTCCTGCCGCGTCAGGTCCTGCTCGTCCGTGCTCACACGAAGGTACACCCGCGCCGCCCTCACCTCGCTGCCTGCCACCTGCTCATCACTCCTGCCCGGCGTTCTTGGGTACACTCACAAGCGCTGTACCTTGCGCCCTTGGCTACATGGCACGATTACCGATGCTGTGAAGCCTAGCCAACCGACCCGTTGCTGCGTGGCCCTGTAACGCCTCCCTGAACGGCCGTGGTGCACGTACATCCGCTGCGCCGGTCGTGACCATCTTGTTCAAACCCTTGCAGTAGCGTCTAGCTCCGCCCCGGGGTACTGGTCCGCAGCTTAGGGCAGATGGGTGGAGTTGGTGCAGGTGGAGGCACAGAGGGTCAAGATCGTGGATGGCGGGAAGCTGGTTATCCCAGCGTCGATGCGCCGGCAGTTAGGTATAGCTACGGGCGACACCGTGCTGGTCGACGTGGACGACGGTGAGCTTAGGGTGCGATCCGTATCACGAGCTATTGAGCGCGCCCGCGCCATCCTGCGCAAACACGTACCCGACGGCGTGGGCTTGGCAGACGAGCTGATCGCCGACCGGCGCCGCGAGGCCGAGCGTGAGTAGCAAGGTCGTTCTCGACGCCTCCGCCCTGCTCTGCCTGCTCAACGATGAGCCGGGTGCCGACCGGGTGGTCGACGTATTGACGCGCTGCGTGATCGGCACCGCCAGCCTCGCCGAGGTCGTGTCGAAGCTGCGCGAGCGAGGCCTGTCTCTGGACGAGGTGCGCGAGGCGCTCGGCGGCCTGCACCTGGATGTACGGGCCCTATCGGCGTCGCAGGCCATGACCATTGGCGACCTGCGGCCGGTGACAAAGCCGCTCGGCCTGTCGCTGGGCGACCGCGCCTGCCTGGCGCTCGCCCTGGACCTGGGGGCCGAGTTGCTCACGACCGACGCCGACTTGGCAAGCGCGGAGGTGGGTGTCAGCATCACCGACGTGCGTAGGGCAACTGCTTGACGCGCGTAGCCGGAAGATCAGACGAATTGTGATGCTCGTGCCGCCCATACAGCGTGATGCCCCGGAACGAAGCCTCACCTCCCGGGACCGTCGAACGCTGAAGCAATCGGCCGACCAGACCGTCCTGCCCATCCTGGCAGAGCTGAAGGGCAAGCAGGTGTGGGTCGAGGCGCCGGATCAGGGCTCCTGGTTCGCCGGCCGGCTCAGGAGCGCGAGGCGCCTCCAGCTTTGCATCGAGATCGTGCTGGACGACGTAAAGATCGGTGGCAGGCTGCGCATGGTGGAGGCGTTCACCGACGTCGTCACCGTCATACGGCCCATCGGTTCGGTCATCGTCCTGGAGGAAGCGCCCGTCCTGACAGGGATCGGCGCCGCGGGCGTGCAGGGTAAGCGACGCCGCTGGTGGCCGTTCCTGACGAGGGGGTGACGGCGGAGCATCCGCCGCCCTGTGCCGCACTACTGCTCGTCCGCCTGCCCCAGGTGCGCTCGCGCTGCCTGCTTGGCCTCGTTGACACTCTTGCGCGCTCGCTTGGCCACGGTCTTCACCGGCTCCGCCACGGCCGCGCCCGCCGCCTCAGCAACCGCCTTGGCCTTGCGCCCCAACCCGAGCGTGACCGCCATCGCGCGCCGCGCTTCCGAGTAGGCCGGTGCCACCATCGGATAGTCCGCCTTTAGCCCGTAGCGCCGGCGGTACTGGTCGGGGGTCAGGCCGTTCGACGACAGGTGCCTTTTCAGGCTGCGGTAAGGCTTGCCGTCGATCATGGAGACGATGTGGTCGGGCGATGCCAGCGACTTGCTTACCGACACGGCGGGCGCGAAGCTCTCTTCCTGCTGCTTGGGTTCAGTCGCCGGGGCGGGAGCGGCGAGTTCCGTCACCGTCCTGTGCATGCTGACCAGGAAGGCCGGCACGTCGTCCGCCTGGACGCGGTTGTGCGCGTTGCTCAGCCACGCCGTGGTAAGGTCGGTCGCGAGTTCGACGAGATTGCTGTCGGCCATCGGTGGTCCCCTTTATTGGCTCACTACATACGGACCGGATGCGATCAAGCTGCAACGACCCAATTGCGGTCGTTCAGCGCTGCCTGTCCGCTTCCCAGAAGCGGACACCTGTTCACCACTAACAGCTAGGGATGACGGTCAGCCAGTCGTCGGACATTGCGGCAGCTTAGGGATCCGCAACAATGGCGCCCGGCGCGAACCTCGGCTACGGCTTCGCTCGGAGGTGCACTTGCCTGACGTCGCCCGCATGTCCCTCACCGACAGGCTCGGAGTGGTCGTGCGCCGCGCCGCGGCGCTGGTGCCCGGCGATGCCGGCCGCCGCCTGGCCGAACTCGTGTCTCCCGAGGCGCTGGCGATCATGGCGGGGATCTTGGCCGTCTGGGCCGCGTCGCACTTCATCGGCGTGGGCGAGATCGCCGACGTAGCGCTCCTGGTCGGCGGCTGGCTCACCATCGGCACGGGCGCGGTGGCGGGCTGCCGCAAGCTGCTCGCCTTCGGGCTGGGCACCTACAACGCCCGGACCGAGGCCGACCTCGAGCGGGCGGCCAAGGATCTGGCGGAGGCGGTCGGCATTCTCGGCATCGACGTCGCGCTCGGGCTGCTGTTCAAGGGGCGGCCCAGGGGCACTTTCGGCAACTCGTACAAGGGTGCGTTGCCGCCGATCCGCCAAGCGCTGCCGCAGATGCCGCGCGCCGGACCGCTGCACCGCTACGAGTTCCGGATCATCTACACGCGAGGCAAGTTCGCCGGCCAGGGCGGCACGTCCGCCAGGAACGTCGCCCGGATCGGCAGGGACCCCGGCGGACGATCCGCGGCCGCCGCCGCCCGCGACATGCGCAAGGCCGCCCACCACGAGGTCGTCCACCTCTGGCTCAACCGCGCCTTCTCGGCGCTGGGGCGGCCGGCGATCTACGCGCGCATGGGAGCGTACAAGCGGTCCTACATCCTGCGTTACCTAGAGGAGGCGATGGCGGAGGCACGGTCGCAGCGGTTGGTGCCGCGCATCGAGGGCGAGGTCGCCGCCTACAAGTTCCCGCTCAACCCGACCTACGACATCACGCTGCGCAAGATGGGTGCCGAGGCGAAGGGCATCCTCCTAGGTCCCGTTACGGTCGGCGGCGCGACCTGGCAGGCCTGGTACGGACTGGCCAGTGACGATTAGCGCCGACGACGCCGTGCGCGCGGCGCGCGCCTATGCCGACGGCCGGGACCGCCCGGCCTGGAAGACGGGCTCGGTCTCGGTCCGGCGCGCCGAGCTCGACGGGCGGAACCTGTGGCGCGTCGCGGCCGACGACGTGCCGGCGGACGGCGAGCCGGACTGGTCGTTCGAGTTCGACGGCGGCCAGTCGTACCTCGTCGACGCGGAGACGGGCGAGTGCGTCGGCGTGGGCCTGCTCAACAGGGACATGCTGTTCGGCGGCGTCAAGGACACCTAGGCCGATCAGGGTAGATAGCGCGACACAGGCTGCCGCGACTTGGAAGCGGCTGGGAAGACCCACATTCGGTCATTCAGCACTACCTTGAGCCTTTCCGGGAGCGGCCGCTCGTTCAGCTGCCAAACCGATGTCCACCAACCCCTCGGCTAAACGGCTGCTCAGACAGATTGCCCGATGGCGATATGCAGATCGGCCAGCGCTTTTACCGAAATGTAGCTGCGGCAGACTGAGCCCACTTGCTTCGGGTTCACGGCCGGTGTTTCCTCCTCGCGATCGAACGGGGGGGATAATCAAAATGCGAACGGTGTTGGCGATAACTCTCCTGGCAACTTCGGTACTTGGGGGTCTCCCTTTCATGGCCACGTGGACCGAGGCTGCTGACACAGCACCGCGGCGCTACACCGCCGAGCAGTTCCTCCAGACGCGCAACTATACGGTCGCAGGTAACGGTGAAGACGCTTTCACCGCCGACGGCAAGTCGCTGCTCATTTCCTCGGACGAGAGCGGCACTTTCAACGCCTATCTGCTACCGCTCGCCGGCGGAGAACCGGTGCCCCTGACCAGGTCTACGACCAACGCTACCTACGCTGTTACCGCGTTCCCGAAAGACACGAGGGTGCTGGTGTCGAGCGACACCGGAGGTAACGAGCTGACACACCTGTTTGTCCGCGCGCCAGATGGAACGCTGACCGATCTCACGCCCGGCGCAAAGACCAAGGCGGATTTCGCCGGCTGGAATCGTGACCGGACAACCTTCTTCGTCTCGTCCAATGCGCGCGAGCCGTCGGCAGATGACGTCTACGCCTATGACGTTGCGACGCTGAAGCCGCGTATGGTGTTCCGGAACGACGGCAGTTTCCAGGTCGGCCCGGTCGCACCGGACGGACGGACGCTGGCGCTGACCAAGACGCTGTCAAGCGCCAACGCCGACCTCTACGTCGCCGATCTGACCGCGATGGGCAGCGCGCCCAAGCTGGTCACTCCACACCAAGGCAACGTCCAGTTCGCCGCCAGCGACTTCACACCCGACGCCCGCAAGCTGATCTACCTCGGCGACCAGGATGGCGAGTGGATGCGCGCCTACACCTACGATCTCGCGTCTGGCGCGCGGGCGGAACTCGTGCGCGGCGACTGGGACGTCCAATTCGTATCCTTCTCACCCTCAGGCCGCTACCGCGTGTCGGCGCTCAACGCCGATGCGACTACGCGGCTGACCCTCACCGATACGCGCACGGGCAGACCCGTAGCGCTGAGCGGTATCCCGGCGGGCGACCTCGGTGCAGTACGCTTCACCCCCGACGAGCGACAGATCGCCTTCACCGTCACCTCCGATACTTCCCCGCGCGACGTCTTCGTGGCGGACCTGTCGACCGGGCAAGCACGCCGGCTGACCACCGTGCTCAATCCCGCGATCCGCGAAGTCGACCTGATCAACGCCACCGTGGTTCGCGTGCCTGCGGAGCGCGGCGTCCAAATGCCCGGCATTCTGTACCGTCCCAAGGGCGCATCAGCGACGACCAAGGTTCCTGCGATCGTGTTCGTCCACGGCGGTCCCGGCGGCCAGAGCCGGCGGGGCTACAGTGCGTCGATCCAGCACCTCGTCAACCACGGCTACGCGGTGCTCGCCGCCAACAACCGCGGGTCGAGCGGCTACGGCAAGACTTTCTTCCACATGGACGACAAGCACCACGGAGAGGCGGACCTGCGCGACATCGTCGCCTCTGGCGACTGGCTACGTAAGCAGGACTGGGTCGCGCCTGAAAAGGTTGCCGTGATGGGCGGTTCGTACGGTGGCTACATGACCGCGGCGGCGCTCACCTTCCACCCCGACGCGTTCGCCGCCGGGATCGATATCTTTGGTGTGACCAACTGGCAGCGCACGCTCAAGTCGATTCCCGCCTGGTGGGGAGCCAACCGGATAGCGCTCTACGATGAGATGGGAGATCCGGCGACCGACGAGACGCGTCACCGCGTGATCTCGCCGCTGTTCCACGCCGAGCGGATTACCAAGCCGTTACTCGTGATCCAGGGTGCCAACGACCCGCGGGTCCTCAAGGTCGAGAGCGACGAGCTCGTCGCGGCGGTCAAAAAGAAGGGCGTGCCGGTCGAGTACGTGGTTTTTCCCGATGAGGGCCACGGCTTCCAGGGACGAGCTAACCGCGTAACAGCACAGAACGCGTATCTGTCGTTCTTGGACAAGTACGTCCGCAAGTAAGGGCATTTACCGGCTGACAGGTCGACGAATGGCTTGATGCGCTTCGACACTTACGACCCGGCAGCGGACGCCGGAGTTAGTCTTACGGTGTTCCGCAAGCCGCCGTTCGTTCACCCCGGACGCACGATCGATCAAAGGCAATTCTCCGTTTTGCGACTAGACTAAGTAACGGCACCGCCAGAGCGCCTGCTACGGCCGTCCTATTTACCGCCCGGTAGCCAGAGGCGCATGATGGTCGGTGCGGTCACCTGCGGGCCGGCCATCAGCACCAGGGCGTACGGCACGCCGGCGCGCACGGCGTGCATCGCGGCTCCGCCCGCGTTCCGCGCGGCACCTCTCACCGCCTTGCCGGCAGGTACGTCGAGGTTGCGCGCCACCGCCACGCCGTCGAAGAACAGCATGGTGCGGAACGCCATCTGCACGTTGCGCGCGTAGAGCACCTCGCCCATGTTGAGGTCTCCCTGCCCGCGCTGGTCGGCCGCGAGCAGCTTGCCGACGCGCGTCAGCAGCGCGCGGTCGGCCGCCAGCTTCATCTGGGCGGCCTTGTAGCCGTCCGGCTCTCGCGCCATCGCGTCGTAGGCGATATCGTGCAGCTTGCACGCCTGGTCGACCGGGCTCGCGCGCTTGACCCCCTGACGGTTGAGGATCACGATTGCGGGCTTGCGCAGGTCCGCTGGATCGAGCGCGGACTGCCCCTCGCGTCCTGCCGACCAACCTTGGCCGCACCAGTCACCGAAATAGGTCAACGGTTCGCGCTGCGGCGGAGCGGGACGCGCCTGGGGTGTTGGCATACCGTCTACTCCTCCAAGACGATCCGACGCCGCGGGGTCAACGCGGCGGGGTCGACAGCGCGCCAGGTCCCTGTTGCCAGGTCGAGCGTGAACAAGGCCGCCGGTTGCGCCGGGTCGGAGCCGCCGAGGATCATCGCGACGCGGCCGCCGTCCGCTGAGGCCGCGACGTCGCGCACGACCAGCGCCTCCATGCTGTCGGCCGCGGGGGGCAAGCCTGCGACCCGATCCAGGCGCCCGCGCGCTTCGCGAAACAAGGCGATACCGTCCTTGTCCTGCGCCAGCAGCAATAGCCCGCCCGGGACGGCCATCGCCCTGATCACGTCCTTGTCATCCGCCAAGCGCGCCAAGCCGAACGGCTGGGCCGGTGCCAGGCGCCACGCCCCGGTGCTGCCGGCATATTCGAGGTAGCGGTCGCCCTCCGCTACGCCGGCGGCGGGGAAGCCGGCGTTGACGACCATTCCCTGCGGGCGGGGCACGATGGCGTCTACCTCCGCGAAGCGGTGTGGGGAGCCGACCGGTGCGGCCGCCGCCGATCCCGTCTGCTCGTACAAGTCGTGTTGGCAGTAACGTTCGGCGGGTGAGCGGCAGTCGCGTCGCCAGAACAGGAGCCGGTCATTCACCTCGACCGGAAAGCGCATTTGGACCGCGTCGCGTCGGCGCACCGCCATGGCCGCCCTACCCGGCGAGAAGCGGACGATCATCGACGGGTGATTGCCCTGCGCGTCCGCCTTCGGCGCGATAGCGACGGCCAGCACCGTGTCGCCTTGCACCGACGCATCCTTGATGGACCCGCCGGCGGGCGCCACGTACTCCGTCGCGTCGTGCCGGTCGGTGTCGGCGAGGGTAAGCGTACAAGTCTCCGGCT
>Ga0325400_1002450_pt1 | contig 16285 bp, 9 predicted proteins | sample PopdelMetagenome_2_FD_205662 | JGI IMG/M metagenome (GOLD analysis project Ga0325400, IMG submission 205662) | Populus deltoides microbial communities from Bellville, Georgia, United States - Xylem-PdKOR-R1 | ecosystem: Host-associated > Plants > Phyllosphere > Stem > Wood/Secondary xylem... | reverse complement strand
GTTTTTTCCGATTTGAGTTCGATTCGGTTTTTTCAGTTTCAAACTTATAAAATCGAAACCGACCCGGTTGGTTTTTTTAATTCTAATCGGTTTTTTTTCACGGTTCGGTTTTTTTAATTATTTTTTTATGCTTTTCTTGATTTAATCAGTTTTTCAATTTTTTTTGCTCACTCCTATTTATACTTGAATCTCACTCACTACTTCTTCAGCTCCTCAACCTACCAACTCATACCTTTCTTTTATCCTTTGTAAACAAAAATCTTCTACCAATATGTTAGATATACATGCATCCACCTTCTAAGGACTATAAGTACTTGAATTATGTTTCTAAGCTCTATAAATTTTGCTATGGCCTTCAACAAACACCATGTGCTTGTTTATAAACTATTACAAGCTCTTCTAGAACTCGAACGTTATTGGTTCAGATATTATTCACTCCTTATTTTATATGTATAAACAATCTCTTTGCACATATGTTGTTGTAAGAAATAGCATGAGTGTCATCGTTGGATTAATCCACGAACTTGGTAAGGGTTTTGCAGTTAAATATCTAGGCAGTCTCTTCTATTTCTTGAGTGTTTAGGCTTCACGCAATGTTCACGACCTTTCTCTCCGTAAGAGAATATATATATTAGTGACCTCCTTCATTGCACTTATGTGCTCATTATTTATTAAATTGATTAATATTATATATTTTAAAGAAATTGCAATCTTTAATCTATCCTTTAATTGCTTTCAATATGTAGGGTTATTGTTGAATCTTCTTTAAAGTCATATATACTGATCCAAACTAAAGAAAACGGTCTCAAACGAGATACTCAAACCTAATTTAATTTATTAAAAAATAACCACGAAGAAAAAATAATTTTTGCACAATATAACAATTCCTTTTGTTTTCAATTTATTTTTTTAATAGATCTTGTGTCGATTCAGTTTTTCAAAGGAAAGTATTTTCGTTAATTTGTATAAAAATATATAATGTATCGTTGTCCATCGAGCAGAATACCTTTTTGAGAATGGCTTTGGTTGTCATAATGTATTCGAGAACAACAGTGAAGACTTCGCTATTTATTGCATAACTGGGATTCTTGTTGTGGATCAAGGAACGATGGGACAGACCAAGCCGTCTCCATCGAAGGTGGGGCTCTTGCAGTCAAAGCGTCTTGTGACCACCAATATTTATGGGATGGCAGCAGCAGCCGTTGGGGTTTATTGTGCAGGCAGGAATGCTGCTGATATTGGCTCAAAGGTGCCAGTAGAAGATTTGACAAGGAGGCTTGCAGGTTGCGATAGCCCTGCTCCAGGTGAATGAACCCTGAATTACAGCAACACCAATCCAAGCGACACAATTGCTTGCCTCCCAGCAAGCATTTAAATTTTATTTCTTGATCTGGTCAATAAATGGTTTCGGGCTAGGAATCCCTCTACATGATGTACCTTCTTCTAAGCTTGAAAACACTTCATCATTGTCCATTTTTTTCTATTTTATACTGATCAGGAAGCGTCTCTATAAGCATTTAAAATTTGTAACAAGCTAAGCTGGTGATGAACAAAAATATTGACCCATCGATTAAAGGATGAGAAATCTTAAAATGAAGGGCAATGGATGTGATTTTCTAGTGACCACCACCCAAGGTTAAGGGGAAGATTGCTTCCTACAGGACGGGTCCTAGATGCAGAAAACAATAGAAATTATACGCTCACTCGAAATACTGTCCGAGTGATGTGATAGCACTGGAAAATGTTCATTGATGAGCAACGAGGGTTTAAACAGTTTGATAGACCTGTGGCCATGTTTTACGAGCCCCAAATGCTTCATGGAGTTGCATGACATGCTTGCTTCTCAGTGCTCCCTTTCTGCAGAGATGACTAATCTGTTTCACGTTCAAAAAACAATGGCCTTGCTTACTAGCAAACCCAACCAGAAAAGCAATCTAAATATAATAAACCACCAAGAAAAAGGGTAAAACTAAGTAATCTGATGCAAAATTGGAATACCACGGGGGGTATGAATTCCATGTTACAAAGAACGCTTAAATCAACACGAAAGGACAAAATGGGGGATCAACTACACAAAATATGAAACAATGCGTTTGGGTGTCAGGAAAACATAAGTTAGAAGTTTCCTTCAAAGACAGTTCCTTCTATTTTATTATTGATCTCCTAAACAAGTAGAACTCCATTTATACATCCGTCATTCTCTGGGTTATTTGTTACTTGAGCATATTTCCCTGCATCAGCCCCATAGAAAGCCAAATTAGCAAAGCAATTGAAAGGCGCGATTATAGTTGAAATAATATCCGCATTGAAACCAAGTTTGGCCGGCCAGACTTACCCCAAACAACTTTACCAGCTGGTGTGACAAGACCTAATTCACTGACATTCACCTGAAATTTGGAATGATGAGAAATAAGTGGTCAGGCAACGCCAAACAAGAAATATAACTATATAACAGGCTCACAGAGATAAATTGGTATTTGAGAGAGAGAGAGGGGGGAAGAGGTATTTACCTCAATGATAGTTCCCTTAGTAATCACACCGAGAGATGTGTATGTAGGGCCATTAGGGTTTTTCTTTACTCCAATGATCTCAAGGTTGAAGGTGCACTTGAGCTCAGGGTGTGTCACATGAGCCTTAGTGAATCGCAACCCTGTAGGACGAATAAAACGCTCATACTTGGGAGGTTTTCTTGTAAAACCTGGTCCTACAAATGTGGCCTTAGTAACCATTCTCTTCCACTGCTTGGCTGCAAAAGAAAGCCAAAAACATTACGGTCATTTCTAGGCTAACATCTCTCGGATGTTTTAACATAATACAAAACCTCAAATGTACATGAAAATATTTATCTTTGTACATGCACATAAACACAAGCCTCATGCATGGGTAAAAAAAGGATTACAATGTGGGGTACAAAGTCAGGATTTCTATACTTATTCTTTTTAATCTGTGAACTAATAGTTTATCACCCCAGTTTCCTAACTGACGACACCCTGAATTATATGTTACCTTAATTCAGGTATCAAATTATTTTTATCAACAAGCCAACGGTGTTCAACCCACATTCCTAACTGACCATAAGCTGAATTGAATGTGATCCAAATTCAGGAGTGTGTGCGATTTGTCTAATAAGAATTTAAGAGGTGCTTCATGATGAACGGAGAAAAATTGGCAAAGTGCTTACTCTTCCGTTTGCCAGATCTAATAACTTTAAACATCTCATCCTCTGCAACAGGCCTCACCTAAAGAAAGAAAAGGACTTCCAAGTGAGACACTAATAATCATTCAAAGTGTTGAGCAATCAGCATATTCAAGCAACAATTCATAACGGAGAATAAGTCAGAGAGGCACATGATGGAGATGCTAAGGAAAAATTGAACTCCATCTTACCTTAGGTAGAGGGACCTCCCATTTTCCAGCCTTCTCTTTCCTCTTTTGCTTTATACTGTTGCTAAGAATCTACATATAGCACCATGTCACATATTTTATTTCTGAACATGTAAGAATAAGAGAGATGATTTATAGTCATATCAGCCAAAAAGCATTACCTTTGCTCGTGTCGTGTTTTCACGATCCAACAGATAGGCAGGAACAGCTCCATCGTGAACATCATCATCCACCTTGCGCCTAGATGTTGACTCCTCATGCATAGCCAATCTGTTGACATGATACAGAATTATCCACATGCATAACTGGCAATAACTGCTTGCTTCATGAAGAGAATATGTAAAAGTAACTAGACAATGTTGACATCCCAATGCTGCATAACCACAAGCTAATATATGCAAAACCCAATTTTACAAGAAAATATAATAGTGAGGATGCATCTCTTTTGCATGTATTCCGACCAAAACTTGCACAAATTGTTTAACAGCAAAAGAAGGGCTAATGAGAGAGAAGTACTCTAAAACGTAAAGCCAACAACTTTGAAACCGATTCCTAGCTTATAAATCAAATTCCCTAGCTAAAGCCAATAGATAACCACCGCATTTACTTCTCACCTTTGGCACCACCTAGTAAATCATACACAGACATAATCTCTGTAAATCCTAACCAGCTACGCAAAACTGCTAAACAACCATACGATGAGAAATGAAACACGACTTAAGACATTAAAACAGATTTCTCCAATTCGCGGTAAAAAATAAATTTCAAGAAGAGCACATCATCACCAATAAGCTGCCACTAACCTTAATGTCTAAGAACATAATAGAAACATACTAGTTTCGTATAATCAAAACTTAATTACCAACAATTTGATCAGTATGATTAAGAAAAGACTAACGTTTTCTTCATGAGAGCCTTCTCAGCATAATTTTTCTTGGCGATCATCTTTCCCTTAATACCCAAAGCCTGTTCCCATCCAACCACAAAAATAACAAAAACAGTCACATTAAAATCAAACATGAAACAGCAAATTCAAGAAAGAACAAAGAAGACCTTCTGGGCTCTCTCAGAGTGTTTGTGGACTTCACGCGCCTCCTTCTTGCGCTTACGCTCGAAATGATCGAGGCGGTATCCATGCCTCTTCCTGTGCAGCTCTATGTAATCTCCTTGCGGCTACACAAATCAAATCAAGTCAAGTCAAATCAAATCAAACTAAAGTATTCTTGATCAGTCACAGAAGAGAAGAGCTTATCAGAGGTAAACCATGGTGCCTTCACTTCGAGTTTACAAAGAGTGTTTTCCTTTTTCCCCTTTTTTTTTTTTTTGTGCGTGTGCGTGTGAGGAAGGAGGGGAGAGAAACCCTAATTTGGGGTTTTGAAAGTGTGGATCCGTGCAAGGTAGCTAGCTGACGATGTATTGGGTCGGTGCAATATTTGGGCTAAACCGAATGGAGTCTGGTTGGGCTGACTTGGGCTTTTATATTTATATATATATAGGTAGTTTTGGACTTAGTGGGCTACAAATTGGGTCAAAAAATATCGTTCCTACAAGGGGCCTTTTGAGGGTAGCAGCCTCATATTATCAGGGACCTCTCTTCTTTCGACCAGAGCTTTTTAGCAGCCCCTCGAATTTTTAGTACATGTTTTGGAAATATGGGGAAATCACATTCTTTTAAATTTTAAATTATTTTTATTTAAAATTAATTTTTTTATATTTTTATATTTTTTAATGTGCTAATATCAAAAATAATTTTTTAAAAATAAAAAATATTATTTTGATACATCTATATAAGTAAAAAACACTATAAACCGCAGTTACCATCATAATCTCAAAATAACTTTTAATCTTGACTCTAAGCGAGATGTATCAAATTTAAATTAAGATATACTAAATTTAAACTCTAATATGCCCCTTTGCTAATTAATTTTGATAGAATTGTTTGTCACATGAGTAACATAGGAGTGATTTCGATACAAATTGATTAATATATTTTTTTAAGTAAATAAAATCCAAACAAAAAGATATAAAAAAAACTATGAGTTGGTGTGAGGATTCGAGCTTGGGTAAATTTAATTACATGTGAAAACTATAATGTATAGTGTACATGAAAATTGAAAACTATATTGTAATGATTTAGATAGTGATCATATATAGAATTTGATTGGTCTATTGTATGAACCAATTTTTATTTGATACCTTGTAAGCATTCTTATTTCTTTATACTTTTCTCTGTGGCAAAAAAATAAAATAAGATTTAAAACAATATAAAAGTATTTATATGATGTTTTATTAAGAGTGAAGATCCTCTTAATTTTATAGTTTTTAATTCTAATAAAAATATAATTAAACATATAAGATTCCAAAATGTTATGTTATCACTAATTATTATTTATTTCGATTAAATTTAAGTAAATTTATATAAAATAATTAATTAAAATTAATAGAATAATAAATAAGAAATAGTGACAAAACAATGAAATGGGTTATCACGTGGCATTAATTAATTTACAAGTTTTATCAAATTTATCAGAAAATATTTTTTTTTATTAACATGAATATTCCGGTCAGCTTACGCGCACCTCAATTAATCTCATGTGTCATGAAGTTAACAATCATGTAAATATTCAATGATCCCGAGATTTATGGGACTTGAATTAATGACCTTTAAAATATAAATTTAAAATCTAACATAATAAGCTATATTCTTCAGAATTAAAAATAATTTTATTTGTGTTGGAACAATAATAGCAAGGATCAGTGGCCATCCAAGTCCTTATAATGATTGCATCATCAATGAATATGTTGATTTTAAACCTGTAATGATCGATTTGTGGGCTATTCCATGAATTTGACAAAATAAGAATTAAATTATTATCAATTAATTCTACATGTATAAGATGTAGCAAATTAGAACCAAATTACAAATGAATGAAATCATAGAAAAGAGATTCAATATAAGTGAATTATATAAACCAAACCAAGCTATCTGAACATATTTTTTATATGATATGCCAACACTATATAGAAAGCAACTTTTTATCAACTAATATTAAATCTACAAAAAAAAAACACCAAATTTAAACCCTAAAGTACCCTAAAATTAACATGTGCAAAATTTTATTGAATTATGTAACCAAATCTATTACATGAACATAATTTTGATAAATTTTGTAATGAACTTATAATGGGCTAACATAATCATTTTAATTCAATGAATATGACTTAATAAAAATTTTAAAAAAAATTCATCAAATAAACCCTAAAGAAAATACTTTTAAAATTTAAATTCAAAGTGACAAATGACTAATGTTACGAGAAAACGTGGGAATTCTAAATGAACTTAGAAATCAAATCAAATTAACTGAGATTTTGTTGAGAGATTCCATAAAGAACTCAAAGAATAAGATGCTAAATTTTTTTGAAATCTAATTTCTCAGGACAAAGCATTTTAGTCCAATAAAATTGACTAAATAGTAATCAAGTTTTCAAACTATATATATATATATATATATATCTTCTTAGTGAGTTATTAATTCAACAACAACAACTATATATTCTAAAGATAATTCAAGTTTGAATCCAAAACACCAAAAGATTAAAGTTACAAAAAGAATTGTAACATATAAGTAAGTAAGTTAGCAAAACCTGACTATTTGGACATAGTTCTTCAGAGATTTCATAATAAATCATATTTTTTAGAGTTAAATAGTAAATCTAAATCATTTTACTTTAATTAATTTTACTAAAAAAATCAAATTATTGTTAATTAAGTTTAAAAAATAAAACTAGATGTATGTAAAGAATGAAATTATACTATACTTTTCAAACAAGTGGGAAAAACGCTATAGTGGTATTGTGTACATAGAGTGTTTGTACTGTGAATCAAACTATAGATGTTTATAGGAGTATGGAGGCGTTGTCTTTACTATTTTTATTCCAAAAGTTGTTGGGTCAAGGTATGACCACCTGATCCAAGTCTTATAGGTCTGGTATGGTCGTCAGACTCAAGGCTCTCGGGTTAAGCATCACTACCAGACCTAAGAGCTACTAATCCCAAGGCTTTTTTGGTCTGAAACAGCCGTCAGGCCCAATTCTTTTAGGTCTGACATGGCCTCCAGACCCTTGGTATTGGGTCTGGATGCCATGTCGGATCTAATACAATGGATTTGGCCATCATGTCATACTCAATACCTTAGATTTGGCACGGTTGCCATCATAATTATCAGACACGGCCTGACGAGTCAACTCAGGACCCGGGGCCTTAGCCGAGTCTATTTCATTCAAAATCTAAGCTTATAATTGGCCTACAGTAAACTGATCGACCTGCCGGGTCAACCCGGAACTCAATGACCTGGCAAAATCCGGCAAAGACCTTTTGTTTTTCAAATGTATTTTTCCTCCTACCTAGATACTCTTCTTTTTTCATATTTTTCAATTAATTACTAACTCATTTCAAAGTTCACTATATAAATACTAGAAAAATATTTTACTTTTTTAAAGTGGGATTTGAAGCTCTTTAATATATATACTTTATGTTTACAAGAAAAAAGTTGTATTTTTTCAATGTGGGATAATAAACATTTTTAGTTTAAATATTTTAACTTAGAAGAATAAGATAGTATATTTCAAATGTGGTATAAAAATCATTTTGAAATAATCTTTTAAATTTAATTACTTACAACATATATAGTCTATATCCACATATATTGTTTTTTATTTTTTTCATATAAAATATTGAAACCTCAAATATATTTTTTCATTTTTTCGGGTGACAGTTGGCCTAGAGTAAACTAGTCGACCCGCTAGGTCAACCCGAAACTTGGGTGACCGAGCAAAACCTAGTAGAGACTCGTTATATTTTTTAAATGTGCTTTCTCTCCTACCTAGAGATTTTTTTATATATATATTTTTCAATTGGTTGTTAACTCATTTGAAAGTTCTATATATAAATACTAGAAGAATGTTTTATATTTTTCAATGTGAGATTTGAAGCACTTTAGTAAATATACTCTATGTTCACAAGAAAACAATTATGTTTTTTCAATGTGGGATAATAAACCTCTTTGATTTAAATACTTTAACTTAAATAAATAATATAATATTTTTCTAATGTGGGATAGAAAACCTTTTGAAATAATCTTTTAAACTTAATTATTTACAACATGTATAGCCTATATTCACATGAATTATTTCTTAATTTTTTTCTTAATTTTTTTCATATAAAATATTAAAACTTGAAATATTTTCTTTTAATTTTTTCAGGTGACTTGAGACCTTGGTCTGTTTCATTTAAAATCTGGGCCTGCAGTTGGCCCGAAATAAATCGATTGACCCGCTAGGTCAACCCGGAACTCGGGTGACTTGGATAAACCCGATAGAGACTTTTTTTTTTTCAAATGTGTTTTTTCTCATACCTAAACACACACACACACACACACACACACACACACTAAAGGGCTTCGAATCCCACATTGAAAAAATAAAATATTTTTCTATATTCAGTTAGTTGTTAACTCTTTTGAAAGTTCACTATATAAAACTAGAAAAATATTTTATTTTTTCAATGTGGGATTCGAAGCCCTTTAGTATAATACTCTATATTCACAAGAAAATAGTTATGCTTTTTTAATGTGGGATAAAAAAATCTTTTTGGTTTAAATACTTCAACTTAGAAGAATAAGATAATATCTTACTAATGTGGAATAAAAAACTTTTTGAAATAATCTTTTAAACTTAATTATTTACAACATATATAACTTATATCTACATGGATTGTTTCTTAATTTTTTTATATAAAATATAAAATTCTTAAATTTTTCTAAGTTGAACTGAGTCAACTAGTGTAACTTGTGACCAGGCAAAACTTGGTAAAGACCTCTTTTTTTTAAAACATATATTTTTTCTCCTATCTAGAAACCTTTTTCTTTTCATATTTTTTATTTAGTTACTAACTTATTTTAAAATTCACTGTATAAATGGTCTCAAATTGCTGCTAGAAATAGTTGTCTTGGTGCCTTTCTCTCTTCCCACCATCGTCTCTCTCTTCCTAAATTAGTGGAGTCGTGGACTGAAATGAAGCATAAAAGAAATACGAGGATTGAAGTATTAAAAATATTTAGAATGCTTAAAGCATCGTTACAATGAGACTATGGGTTCATCAAGAAACTAACTTGTAATTTTCTTTTAACTTTATATGGCTAGGATCGAAGGAGCCTCATCGTTAGCTTCGAGAATGATAAAGTCAATTGCTTTGGGGGTGGATCCGAAGGCACTCAAGGCGGCGGCGGCATAAAATTTATGGAATAAATCAAGATTACACATAATTTATGAACTTTGTAATTCTAGTCAAATTCTTTTGGTAGTTTTTGAATGTCTTTATTTGTTTATTATTTGTAAAAAAAAGATTCGTTGCAAGCTTCTTTTTAAAATAACATATGTTTAAATTATTTAAAATTATAGAGTATACACAAGTTTTCCAAAGGAAAATGACTTGGAAGTTGGAATATATATGTTATTTGGACAAATTAACCAAAATGGGAGCCAAGCGAATTAATCATATTAACAGCTTAATTAATGTTAATGCTGTAGGTGCAATATATTATGCTTGAATAGATTGATTTCGATAGTTGTTAGGAATTTTGCATGTTTTCTGAAAAATAAAGAATTCAAATTATAATTTATGGTATATAAGTATTATTAGAACATGGTAATATTTGTGAAAAAGGATATGATTTTGAGAAAAATATGTTTCAAAGAAAAGGGATTTGTCCAATTAAGTGGATTAGTGGCAGGATTTCCACTGTCAAATTAACCTAAATGTGAGCTAATTAAGCAAATTAATCATAGCAACAGCTTAACTAATGTTAATGTTGTAACCACTTAAATCTTTTTTTAAATCTTTATGCTAATAGTATCTTTTTTCTTGATGAAGTAACCACTTAAACCACAAATTCCACTTAAGCTTATTTTGCTTTGATGGAGTACATCCGTAACGTTTGAAAACGCGGTACAAACCATGTTTTTAAAATTTTTTAAATTTTTTTATAAAAAATTAATTTTTTTTGTGTGTTTCGATGCGTTGATCTCAAAAATAATTTTTAAAAAATAAAAAAATATATAATATTTTGATACATTTCAGCAGAAAAATACTTTAAAAAACAACCACAATCACACTCAATATTACATAATCATATCGAGATACAACGATGACTTCTACTCCATGCAATACTTTATGTCCACCTTGTTGACTAGTTAAAAAAATCATTATAAAGCAAAATCATATAAGTAGGTGTTATGTATTGTGATTATGAATTCTCATTGTTCTATATATTTGTTTAATCAAAATAAATTTATGAATGTAATTAGTATTATTTAATATAAGCCATGGGCCTATCTATATTTGTAATAAACTACAATTATATTTGATGAATAATTTATTAATATTAAGTCAAATTAGAACATCTATAAATAAAACATACAGTACGAGGTACCATGAATGGTAAAACTAAATACAATAGTTTATTATCTTAAATATATATAAAAATCAACAGATAAAATATGTAATATATTGTACAAGTATAACATAGAAAATTGAATTATATCTAAAAGCAATTGGATTATAGTAGTGGTTACCTTCTAAATAACAAGTAGTTTTGATTGTATTAATTAATATGATAAAAAAAATCTCTTCTAACTAAAAAATGCTTGTAGAAATGAAAAATAGAAGAAAGTCATTAATTGCATTTTGTCAGGTAAAAGGAGCTTTAATGTTACTTTGTATAAGGGGTGTTAAAAAAATCAATTCATCTGTAATATTTGCATTATCTGACTCAACCTAACTCATTAAAATTAGATAATGTGAATATTATAGATGATAATGAGTAAAAAAACCCTAATTTTAGATAATAATATAAATCATATCCTAAGACCTCACCTAATAGCTTAAGTTTTTAGATAATTTTAGATAAAATGTTAAACTGTGATTTTTGTTTTTGTTTTTATATGGAAATAGTGATAGTTTTTATGTTGTTCCTAATATATGCATCTTAACGGTCTTATCTAATTCCAATAGTTGCAACACGATATTTTTTCAGCGTCATTAAAGAATAAAATAATTAAGGCCATGTTTGTTTCCTGAAATTCACTTTCCGAGAAACCATTTTCAAAACTTTCCTGTGTTTGTTTGCCATTAGGAAAGTTGGTCAACGGAAAACACTTTCCGGTCAACGAAAATACTTTCCGGTCAACGAAAAACACTTTCCAATCAAAGAAAAATTTGATTTGGTTTCCAGGAAAGTGTTTTCCCTTTTGGCTGTATTTGTTTTCCGGAAAGTGATTTCCGGGAAACCACTTTCCAAACTTTCCCGTGTTTGTTTGCCATTAGAAAATTTGGTCAACGGAAAACACTTTCCAGTCAAAGAAAAATTTGGCTTGGTTTTCAGGAAAGTGTTTTCCTAGAAAATTTGGGCGAAAAACACTTTCCGGAAGTTGTGAAAAATTTAGAAATGTCATTATTTGCTGATTATATCAAATTTGATCCTCAAACTTTTGTTTGCTATATATAATTTGTTTTGAATATTTATTTTTTAATTCCATCTCTTAAAATTTAATTTTTATATTAATTTTGGTCCTTATTTTTATAATTGCTATTTGTTTTTTCCTTATCATTTTTTTATTGAAATTTTATATCTATCAAATTTGGTCCTCATTCTTTTGATTGTTACTTATTTTATTTGAAATAATTTATGAAATATTAATTATTATTATTTTAGTTTCTCCACCTTTTATTTTTTTTAATTTTTTAGATTTGATCTCTATTATTTTGATTATTATTTATTTTATTTGAGATAATTTATGAAATTATATATTTTTTTCAATTTCATTCTCATTCAACTTTTTTAATTTGTAAGATTTGTTCCTCATTATTTTAATAAACTTGAGAAAAATAAAACATTAATAAGTTATTTTCCAGCTCATTTTCCATGACACAACCAAACACTGGAAAGTGTTTTCCAACTTATTTTTCATTACACTACCAAACATCGGAAAATACTTTCCCGGAATTCACTTTCCCTGGAATTCACTTTCCAAAAGGAAACTACTTTCCAGCAAACAAACAGGGCCTAATATACCCAACTTATGGATATTTGTAATATCTATAATTGTCCTCTTTTAAATTCAGATTTAAAAAATAAAAAAATTAAAGTTCTAGATCAAAATTAAAATTTTAAAAATCAAAGAGATTGAAATAAAAGAAATTGAAATGTATAAAGATCATAAATGAACTTTTCACTTTAAATTTAAAAGGTGCGATAATGTTTTCCTGTCTTTTACACTTTAGTCCTCTATTTTTCAATCATGTCATTGTTTAACAAATCAAAGCAAATTAGCAATCAACTTGACCATAAAAAGGACTGAATCAAGGAGAAAAAAGCTTTGATGACCAAAGTGAAAAATAACTCATGGTGGAAATCTACGGTAAATTATGAAAGGATATGGTGAATTGTGAGAGAGAGAACAATGATGTGGGGCTACAATATTTTCCTCACACAATTTAGTGTTTTTTATAATCTCGTCGATTAATATAGATAGAAAATATGTGTCGGTTAAGGATGGCTTAGAAATACCATTTACCATTGGTATGCATCCCAAATTTATAACTCCTTAACAAGCTTTCATGGTTATCAAAATAAACTTAGCCTATAATGTCATAATATCATATATTTTCAATATGAGATTGATGCTATCGTGAACATTGAATATTTGATCATGGAGTTTTCTATTAAGAAAAGGATGACTACTATCAAGTAAAATCAAATGACAATGAAGAGATGTATCTTTACTTGTTTAAAAAGATAGAAGATTTGTATAATATCCTAAACAGGCATGAAAAAAAATACATTTTATCTATGTATTATTCAAATTATCCATTTTGCCTGGGTATAAAGGCATTCACCTTTTAGGTTTTGGAAAACCATTTTCCCCAAGTATAACAACTATATCCTCTCGGGGAAAGGGGTCACTTTGCTCAAGTATAAAGACATTCTCCTCTTATGCAAGCATTCTCCTTATCTATAAAAGCTTAATTCCCCTTAAGTACAAGGGGTCACCCTACTTATATATAAAGGTATTTTCCTTTTAATGTCAGAACTCACCTTATTCAAGTATAAAGGTTCATTCATAGGCATAAAGAGTCACCTTGCTTGAGTATAAAGGGTTAACACTTTTAAGGTACTGGGGGCTACCTTGTCCAAGTATAAAAGTTTACTCAAACTAACCTTCATGACTTGAAAGAGTTTTTAGATGATAAGGTCATAAAAAACCCCAAATATACGCATTAGGATTTCACTGGATACATTCATCATATCTTGTGGTGCCTTTGTTATATCTAAGAATGGGATGTTGCGGACTCCTACATTACCCAAGGTATAAAGTGTGCTAAACATACAAATTTTAAGTTTTAAGACATTGAGCTTTTGTTTTTGTAACTGCATCTGCTTTTCAAACTACTTTTTGCCTGAAAAAACATAAAGTTAATGCCTTTTAAGTGTTTTTTATGCTTTTGATGTGCTGATATCCAAAAATAAATAAATAATGGGAAAACATCATTTTTATGCATTTTTTTTTATTGAAAAGCACCTTGCACTGCATTACTTAACACACACTGAATCTAATCCTATATCTAAACCTAAAAATGTTCAACCTAAAGATCCTCTATATGTTGGGATGTTGGATCCATATTTGGATAACATAAATAGGGTGTTTAACCTTAAAAAAATACCAAATCAAAACTAACAACAATAACTTATAAAAGAATATAAATTCATAAAAACTCATACTCGAAAAAATGTTAAAGAAATAAAAGCATAAATAAGTTAGCTATTTTAAGGGATTTATCTAACTGGGTTCTTTTTCACAATCTTCATCTTAGAGTTATTAGCCTTCATCATCTCTATAACTTTAACAAGATCCTTCTCCTCTAATAATTGGTCTCCTTGCATCTCCATACCAGACTTTACCTCTACGTTTCTTGGGCCTTTTTTTATAATCTTTATTGGCTCTTTATCCAGGTTTTTTCATTAAGTAATAACGACACCACATCTAAAGAAAATCACCCTTAAATCAAGTATAAAAACAGGATGGAAGGCTTCAGAAAAGTTTAACACCCCACCCTTAGACATTTTATAGAAATGAAGATTACTCATCACTATAACCTATTTATCTCTTATGATCTCTTTCAAGGTGCAAGTTCAACATATTTAGAAACTTTTTCGAGACATTCCCTATAACATAAAGATATAAGGATTTTGTTTGGGCCTTTTTAGTTTTACTCCTGACCATTTTCATGGTCAACTCCAACTCCTCAATCCTTTTGTGGTGTGCCCACAGTTCCTAGTCAACATTTTAGACTAACTTCTTCGCTATTTGAAGTTATATGACTAACATATTTTTTTTTATAAAAGGAGTTGGGATTTTATCTAAATTATAAAGACTAATGAGCATGATTCTTCTTTTTTTTAGCCAATAACAACCTAGAATGAGGCATAAATCCCATTGTATTATCCTCTGATGGGGGTGTTCTCATTTGGTGTGCTAACACTACCCTCAAAGATGATTGTTGAGGGGACGGGGGAGTCGTCAGACTTGAACTATTAGGAGGGGTGGCAGTTGCCAAAGATACTGGTAGTGGTGTTAGATCACATCTTGCATCGGAGAAAACACCACACCCCGACTATTGAGGGGAAAGGGATATGGATAAGGTCTCATCACTAGATTTCTTCTTCTTGGACCTTATTAACATCTTAGTTATAGCTTCTCCAAAGTTCATTCGTCCGATCACAATATGAAGGTTTTCTCTTGGTTCAGCTTTTTATTCCCATGAATTTTGATGAAGTTTCCATTTCATGTATATAAAAGTGAGCCTTTAACAAACATTTATATACCCATTTTTAACCAAATAAATACAACATTTTGAATTAGTATTATATTTAAACAAAGAAATCTTTTGAAGTTTGGAACTAAATTGATTGCAATTTTTATTATTATATTTTTAGAAAAGTGAGAATTTAAGTTTGAGTTTTTCATTTATCTAGCAGGCCTTTAGTAATTCTAATCAATGTACCACTAATGATAGTTGAACAACAAAAGATTACGGTTATTCTCATATTTTTTTTTAGAAATGATTAAGCCATTGTAAAGTGATGAAAGTATTATTGAAATTAGATGTTATTTACCAAATGCATAAATATTCTATTTATACATGCGTTTCTAAAAAAAAAAAAATCTAATCTTTGAATTGAAATTGTATTTAAACAAAAAAAAATTGCAAGTTTGAAACTAGATATAGTGTGATTTTTATTATAGGATTGTTAAAGATGTGAAAATTTAAGATTGAGCCCCTCATTTATCTTTCTAATTCTTTATTAATCTTAGGGTGTATTTGGGAGTGTAATAGATATTGCTTTTGAAAGTGTTTTTGGATTGAAAATGCATCAAAATAATGTATTTTTTTAAATCAGCACATCAAACCAATTTAAAAACACTAGAAAAAATTAATTAAAAAAAAATTAAATTTTAATAAAAAATAAATTACACTGCAACCTTGAACAATATCAATAGTAATAATTAAATCTCAATCATTAAAAATAATTTCAATGATTAAGGTATTGTCAAGCAATATAAATTTTACTGAAATTTGGTGAATGCAGAACTTAGATGTTGTTTTTTGTGCATCATTTCATAAAACTTTTTACTCCTACCTAATATTTTTTTTGGAACATATTAATCCTGCCTAGCCTGTACTATTGACAAAAGAATTTGTCCCTATATGATGCCATGATCATCCATTCTCCTATCATAATTATTGCTACTAGATTCCATATAATGCAGCCATTCTCTAGAC
>Ga0325400_1002449_pt1 | contig 16289 bp, 23 predicted proteins | sample PopdelMetagenome_2_FD_205662 | JGI IMG/M metagenome (GOLD analysis project Ga0325400, IMG submission 205662) | Populus deltoides microbial communities from Bellville, Georgia, United States - Xylem-PdKOR-R1 | ecosystem: Host-associated > Plants > Phyllosphere > Stem > Wood/Secondary xylem... | reverse complement strand
TATCCCCTCCCTGTCGTGCTGATCGTCGGTCCCGAGAGCTGGTAACCCCGCCGCCTCTGTCGAAATCCGACACAGAAACAGTGAAGCCTACCTGACCCTGTTCCGTACCTGTTTGTATGCAATTGAAGATCGAACCGGACGGCCGGCGTCATGAGACCGACGGTGACAGCCTGCTCATGCCGGCGACCGACAAGGCGAGGCGCCGCTACGTGCTCGCCATCAGGCTGGTCGATTGGGAGGCGCTGATTTCGCACGTCGGCGATGCCGCCGCTGCCACGCAGGAGGTCGAATACCTCGCGATGTCGGGACAGTGGGAGATGCGACAGGGCCGCAAGGTGTGGCGCGTCCGGCGTTCCTGAGGGGCGACCCTTTCCGCCGGGCTCCGCGACGCATAGGGGACTGCCCGTGGTACAGCGTAACACCGACCGCAGGCGGCGCGGGCTCGTCGCCCGTCTGCGCCGCTGGCTATGGCTTCCGTCGTACTGCCAGGAGTGCATGCGATCGAAGCGAGAACCCGGGCCACTGTGCGCCGCGTGCCGTAACCACCCGAGCGGCGATGTACCCGACCGACCTATCGGCACGTTTCCCGTCGACCGAACAGGAGATGAGACGTGACCGATCAGCGCCCCGATGACCTGAGCTTCCCCACCGGCGAGGTGGACACGACCGGCCAGCCCCTCGACACCGAGCAGGTCATGCCGCCCCAGCAGGCGCCGATGGACGATGCGGCGGGCGGCCCGCAGGCCGATGACGACACGTTCGAGGACGACGGCGGCGCGGACAGCGACATCGCCGGCAAGGACCAGGACGACCTCGATGCCGAGGATCTGGAAGGCGATACGCGACAGCCCGGCGTCGAGTAGCGGGGCACTGGCGGGGGGCGACGCCATCACGCGACCGATCCCGCCAGCACGCCGGGCGGTGGGCCGGGAATGGCCATCCGCCGATACCGCTCCGCCGTCGCGCTGCTGACCGCCCTCGCCTCGTCCTCGCTGGCGGTCGCCGTCCGCCGTCGCCCCTCGATCCAGGCCACGGGGTCCGACCTGCCCTGCGCGCTGACGATCGCCTCCCGGACCCAGGCATCGCCGTGATCTCGTCGCCATCGGGCCACCAGCGCTCGGGCCGACCGCTCGGTCAGGCCGGCGGATCGAAGCAGGGCTAGGCCGGCGTCGAACAGCAGCTTGCCCGGATCCGGCAGGGAGGGAGAATCAGGGTCAATCGACGCAGTCGGCGGCGCTTCGGCGCCCTTACCGATAGGTAAGGTATATGGTATCTGGAATGGGATACCCACGGCATTGCCTTCGCATTGCCGCGGCAATGCCGTGGCATCGTCTTTTTTCTTTCCTTTCCAACGCTTTGCGGCGTTATCGCTTTGAATAGCCTTTTTGGCTGTCACCCTATCGCGTTCAATGGCCAGTCTATTTTGCGCCCAGGTTCGGCTACGTCCGTTGCGCTTCCAGAACGCCATGACGATCGGCTTCGCCGCCGCCCACGCTTCGGGGGTCATGCGGGCGAAGCGCGCCAGCAGGGCGTCATCGTCGGGCAGGTCGCACTTCGGCCGGCGCCATGCCTCCATGAGCAGCAGCAGATATGCCCCGTGCTCAGCCGCGTTGAGATGCCCCGTGTCGCCGAGGTAGTCGTCCGTCCACAACGGGAGATATGGCAGCCTACTCACCTTGGCCTCCGTGACTGTAGAAATCCGCCCCGCGGACGGCGGAATGGGCGCCGAAGAACCAGCCGACGGCCTTGCCGGTCGGGCCGCTTCGGCGCTTGGGAACGAGGAACTCGATCTTGTTGCGGACCGCCTGCATGTCGGTACGCCACTGCTCGTACTTGCCGCCGAACTGGTCCTCCGGCTCGGTACGGCGCAGGTATTCCTCCTCGCGGTAGACGAAGAGGATCACGTCGGCGTCCTGCTCGATCTGCCCGCTGTCGCGCAGGTCCGCCGGCATCGGTCGCTTGTCGGGGCGCTTCTCCACCTCGCGGCTCAGCTGCGCCACCGCCATCACCGTCAGGCCCTCGGCCTTGGCGAACTGCTTCAAGCCCTGGCTGACCTCGCCGACGTGCTCGTATGGGGACATGCCCTTGCGGCTAGGCGTCATCAGCTGGAGGTAATCGACGACCACCAGTTCCAGCTTCTGCCCCTGCGACGCCAAGCGCCGCTTGTGGCTCCGCGCCTGGCGGATGAACTTCGACAGCGTCAGGCCGGCCGTCTCGTTGATCTCCAGCGGCAGTTCGTCCAGCCGGGCCTTGGCTTCCATGACGGCGTCGAGCTCGCGCCCCTGGACGGTGCCGTCGCGCACCCGCTCGTAGAGGACGCCGCCTTGCGGGGTGAACGTCATGTCGGCGAGCACCCGGCGCGTCAGCTCGTCCGCGCTCATCTCCAGCGAGAAGATCAGCACCCCGTGGCCGCGCATGGCGGCACCGACCCCGTAGGACGACACCAAGGACGTCTTGCCCATGCCGGGCCGCCCGCCGACCACGACGAGGTTGCCGGGCCGCAGCGTGCCCGTGACGCCGTCGAGCGATGGGATCAGGCCGCTGCGCACGCCCACGATCGGTTGGCCGAAGCTCTCGATCACCCCTTGGGCATAGGTCGCGACCGGGGCTTGCTGGACCGCGACCTGTTCGAGCAATTCGCCGACCGCGTCGTCCGCGTCCGCCAGCAACGTCTCAGGGGTTGTATCGACGTCGTGTGCCGACGCGATCACGTCTTCCAGCCCCGCCACCAGGCGGCGGCGGCGCGAGAGCATCATGATCTGGTCGAAATACGCCTTGGTGCGCGCCCGTGGCCCAGCATTTAGCGCCGCCGCCATCAGCACGGCATAGAGGCGCGGCCAGCCTTCCTCCGCCCCGAAGAACGGCGCCAGCGTCACGGCGTCGACGTTGCTGCCCGTGGCCGACTGTTCCAGCATCCGTCCGTAGACGAGCCCGTGCAGCGGAACGGAGAAATCACCGGGCCGCAGCCGATCGGCGACGTTGTCGATCAGGCGGTTGTCGTCGATGAGATCGCCCAGCAGGCTGATCTCGGCTTCGGCGTTGTGCAGCGGGGCCGGCGCCGTGGCGGAGCGCAGCTGATCGTCGAACGCGCCGCTCACTGCTCGACCCCGCGCAGCTGGTCGTTCCAGTCCTTGAAGCGCGCGTCCGGCCACATGGTGCGCACCGCGAACCCGCGTTCGGCCAACCCCTTCGCCGCCTTCTCGATCGCCACCCGCCCCGGCTCGTCGTTCTGACCCGCCAGGACGATCGAGCGCACCTTCGCCGGATACGCCACCTCCGGCATCATGGCGGTGCCCAGCACCACCCACACGCTGGCGTCGGGCAGTTCCTGCGCGAGGCTCAGACCATCCTCGGGGCCCTCGCACAGCACCACCTCGCGCGCGGCGGGGCCCAGGCGCACCGCCCCGCCCCGCACGCGGCCCAACGAGCGCTTGGGCGCCCGCATGTCCGCCTTGCGGCCGACCTCGGTCAGGAAGATGCGCTGGATCCCCGCGAACTCACCGCCCGCGTCCGTCACCAGCACCAGCAGCGCCGGCAGGTCGGGCCCCGTCTGGCCGGTATCGAAGTCGCACCATGCCCACGTCCGAGCGAACCGCACCGCGGCGTCGGGCCAGGTCACGATGCTGCGCGATCGAAGGTAGGCCTCAGCCGGCGTGCCGGTGACCGGAACTGCGCGCGCCCAGATATAGGCGGCCGCGTCGACCTTGGCGTCCTTGTCGGCTTCGTCGCGGACGATGGCCTTCACGCGGGCGTTCGAGTCCGCCTGAGGCAGGTCGGCCGCACCTAGCCAGCGCAACGCGTCAGCGAAGCCCAGCTTCTCGACGTGCATCACGGCCGCGACGATGTCGCCCGTCGCCCCGCAGCCCCGGCACAGGTACACACCCTTGGCGTCGTTGACGCACAGCGAGGGCGAGCGCTCCTCGTGGAAGATGCACAGCCCCACCAGCTCGCCGCCCGACTTGCGCAGCCGGGTGGCCCGCCCGATCACGTCGGACAGGTTGTGGCGCCCCTTGGCGTCGGCGACGATGCGGCGGAACTCGGCGTCGCGCTCGGGGTCGTGACGCCGCCTCACTGCACCCGCCCCCTGGCGATGATGTCGAGCCAGCGGGCCGTGACGTTGTGGACGCGGCGGATCAGCGCCTCCTGCGGCGACAGCTCGTCGTAGGTCGTCTCACCGTCCAGTTCGGCGGCGATGATCGCGGGCAGCAGCTGCGCAATCGTCAGCGAGGCCGGGTCGTCGCCCGTGCATACTGCGCCCGCATCCGCCCAGCGACCGCCCACCAGCCCCAGCAGCGGGTCGGCGAACCGCCCTCCCCACTCCCGGCACCCGGCCAGGAAGGTCGGCAGGTCGATCGGCGAGGACGTGTTGGCGTAGGCGGCCGCGCGGTCGTCGGACTTGCCCAGCACGCGGCCCATGTCGGCCCAGGTGGCGCCGTCGTCGTCGCGAATGGTGGTTAGGATCGCGTTCTGCGCCTCGACCGCGCGCGACGCGGAGAAGGTGCGCCGGGGCGCGTGGATGTGCGGTGCGCTCATGCGGCACTCCCGATGGCATGACGAAGGACAGGAAAGCCCGCGCGCAGGGGCGCGTGACCGTGGTGGCGCTGGCCAACCTGATTGCCGCGCTCGCGCACACGATGCGCACCGCCGAGGTGCCCCCCGCGGTCACGCACGAGTTCCTGGATCGATTGGAGGATCTGAACCAGCTGACGCTGCACGGCATGCCGCTGACGGTGCTGGCCGACGTGGTGGACATCGTCCGCCGTACGGTGCCGACGAATGATTGAGGCGGCCGCGGGCGAGTGGGGTTGCGCCGCGGCCGCCGTGCCCGCCCGTGGGATTGCAGGCAGGAGGGGTATAGCCTGCCGGACGGGACGGTCGCGGAGGGACCATAGCGGCCACACCCCGTCAACGCTTGGTCCGGTGGCGGACATCGCAGGCGGAAAGGCCCCCGAGCCGACCGAAGCCAGTCCAGGGGCAGGTATGGCGCAACCCGCGCGGTGGGGCGCAACCTGGAGAAGCCACGCGCCGCGTGCTGCGGAAGCACAGGCGGGGCGATGGCAGGGCACGCCTATGTCATCGGACAGCCGGTCACTGCTCCCCCCGTTCGGGTACGCATCCAAATCCGACACGACGGCGGCAATTTGGCCGGGGCGCCTGGCCCTGCGTTCCGCGGATGCCTCGCAGGCCCGATCAGCGGACTGTACGAAACCGGACGTTGCCTGTGCGACCACCGCCTGGGCGTCCATCACCGCGATATGCCCCGTTTGGGTATGGCGGCGAGTCGAGGCGACCTTATGGACTGGACACCAGTACCGCCCGAGGATCAGCGAATGTCGCTCAACGACGCCACGGCCAGTGTCGTCCATCACGTCTTCGCGCGACTTGTCGAGCAGGGCTTCCTGCCGCGACAGATGTTCGTCGACATCGCCGCCGCGTACGACGACGTGGCGGACGAAGCCCTGTGCTCCGAGGACCGGACGAACGCTGCGCAGGTCGCCGACGTTGCCCGCCTCATCATGGGACTGGCGGAGGAGCTGGTGGTCGAGCCCGTCCTGCGCCTCGTGCAGCCGGAGCGGCCGCTCGAAGCGGACTAGCGCGAGCGCGGCCCTGACGGCCGCGATGGTTCGAGACGAGATCAAAGCCCCCGAGCCGGCTTGCACTGGCCCGGGGGAAGGCTTGCCACGACCGCTGGGAGACGGCGCAGCCGAGAGAGGCACCACGGACTGGACCTGGGAAGGTCGCATCTGGGGGTGTCTGAAAGTTAAGATACAGCACCCAGAATGGATATCACTACCACTTAAGTTGCAATGGGCCGGCTTATTATTTCCGACTATTGCCGTTCCAAGGTGCGGCTGGCGCCCGTGCCCTAAGCCATTCGAGCCGCGTTCCCCACGTGCAAACCATCGAGGACAGCACGAATGGCACCTACAGACGCCACGGCCACCGTCGTGCAGCACGTGTTCGCCCGGCTCATCCGCGACGGCGTCCTGTCTCGCGAGATATTCGAGACGATCGCCAGGGAGCATGATCGACAGGCGGACGAGACGCCCAACCGCCGGAAAAAGGTCGAGGCCATGGAGGTCGCCGACGTGGCGCGCTTCATCGTTATTCTGGCCGACCCGCCCGTCCAGCGCACCGGCCTCAAGCTGGTCCGCAACGAGGATCCGCCCGAACAGGATTGACGAGGCGACGGAGGAGACGCGCGGCGTCACGACGACTGCCCTCCCCTGGTTGGGCTGGTGCCCCATCCGGTCCAACCTATGGTGGAGGTGCGAAGACCACCGAGGAACGGGAAGATGGACGAGGGAGAGCGCCTGGACGTCATCGCGCCGGGTACGTTTGCCATCGCCGGGCTCATGGGCCTGCTGGCGACGCTCGCGCGCAGCGGTGCGATCTCGCGAGCGGACGTGGTGGGGATCGGCGACTTCATGCTCGCCGCCACAGACCGATCGCAAGCAACGCCGCAGATGCAAGCGCACCTGCACGAAGCACTGTCGCACCATTTATCGACGCTGTTGCGCGAACTGGACGAGCCGGGAACGTAGCCGACAGCGCCGGCAGGGTGTCCGCGGGGGATCGTTCCTGCTGCTGCGCCCTCTGATCCGCGATGGAACGGCAGGAGGCGCTATACTCGCCCTCGCCCATTACCGCCGTCATCATCTCCACGATGCGGTCGTCGATCTTGCGCGACTGCTCCGGAGTGAACGGCGCGCTCATGCTCCCGCCCCTTCCTGGGGACGGCTTGTGGCCGCCCCCAGTCCGGCTACTGTGGAAGTGCCAACCACCACAGGAGGGGAGAAATGCGCCCGATTGAGGAGGCCGTCCCAAAGAAATGCCACCAGTGCGGGCTGCCAACCGACCCGCTCAACCTCGACGAAAAAGCAACCGAAAGCGGCTGGTTCACATGCCAACGCTGCGGGGAGCGCATCATATCTATATCGGACGCCGTGGGCATTGTCCGGCGCGAGCAGGAACAAGCCGTCCGGGATAAACTCGGTGTTGATGAGTTCCTTGGCGCGCGTGGGATCGATAAGCGCGTCTAGGATACGGATCAGCGCCATCTACGCCACCCGCCCTTCCGGGAGGCGGGTTGCGGCCACCTCCCGTTCGTCTGCCGTGGAAGCGCGAGACGCCACCTCATCCATGCGCAGTCTCCTTCCGCCCGAGCGCCGGCAGCCAATCGGCGCGCTTCTGCCCCCGGTCGACGATCAGGTACCGGACGCGGGTGCCCAGCACCTCGGCGATGGCGTGCGCGTATTCGGTGGCGGCCGCCGTCTCGGAGGGGCCGAACATGCGGGCGTCCTCGGGACCCAACACCGCTTCGCCGACGACCGCCACCGTGCAGCGGTCGTGGCGGATGGTAAGGCGGATGAAGGGGTCGTCGTTGGCGGGAGCGGAGACCACCGAATTATGCCCGTTCACTGCTCTTTATCCCCAGCGAATGCCTCTTCGAGAGCGCTACGGCGGAAGAACAAGCTCCTACCCTTGCGTATGACCGGCAGGCGGCCGGTTTCCACAAGGTGATAGATTGCTCGCTCCGACAGGCCCGTGAAGGTGGCGGCGGCGCGAGCGCCTCGCAGCAGATCGACAGCCAGCATGAGAGCTCCATGAGACTAAGGTTGTTCTTATCCTTTCTATGGTTTCCGTTGACTCCGCGCAAGCGGGAAGATCATGGGTCGTCTTTTCGGGGGATGATCGCGTGCGCCTGACCTACCGGGCTCTTGAGGACCTTCTGGCGGATCTCCACCACATATCCCCTAAAAGTCGGATTGCCCTCCAAGGGCGCATCAAGAATTTTCAGCGATATGGCTGGCCCGGGGGTACGAACACCGGGAAAGGCCGCGCAGCCACATATGGCTTTCGTGAGATTATTCGTTTATGCCTTGGGTTTGAAATGCTTCAGCTAGGCGTAAGCCCTGAGAGGGCAGTGTCACTACTAAAAAATAATTGGTATAACATTCGAACTGCAATAAGCCTTGCTGTTACAGCACATCCAGTTCTGACCATCAGGACTAAGAAAAGCTCGCCAATGCCAGAACCTTTTGACGTATTTTTATATTGTGACCCAAATGCTCTAGCAAGTTTGACTGATAGCATAGTTGATGCAGCCGATGATACTTTTTTCTACACCTCTAGTCCCCAGCTAGCTAGAATGCTGACTGAGGCGAGGCAGTTAGATGCACAGCGTCTAGCATTAATTAATTTGACGATTGTGCTTGATGGTATCGCTCAACACCTTCCTGCGGTTCAGGATTTTCGTGAAGCATATACCTCGTGGGATGATGCAGAGGAAGATGAAGCTGATCGCGAATTCGCCTCAGCGGGAACAGGACGGATCGACAAAGGATAAGAACGTCGTTATTCTTTCGCTTGCACGGAGACGGCGGAGTCAGTAGGAGAAGATCGTTCTTGTCCTACGGAGACGTGCACCATGGCCACCGCTTCCAAGATCGATGACTTCACTCCCGTCGTGCCCCGTGCGGCACGGGCCCGCGTCCACGTGGCGTTCGACGCCTCGGCCAGCGGACGGGCGATAGCGACCGCCGCCGCCGCGACACCGATCGCCGTGCGGAACGCCACCCTGGACGAACTGGCGCTGCGCGACCTGGTCAACGCCGCCATCGCGGCGGCCGCCGTTGGCCTGTCCCCTGCCATGTTCGACGCGTTTCTCGATTGGGGCGCCGGTGCGGTTGACTGCGTCACCAAGCGCGACGACGAAGACGATCTAGCGGCCGATGATCGGCTGATCGCCTTGGGCAAGGTGCTCCGCGGGATCTGGGGCATCAAGGTCGAGACGCCCGAGGAAGCTGCGTTCGTGGCGTGGCTCTCGTTCGTCGAAACCGGCGAGACCAAGCAGGCGGGGCCCGTCCGGCCCATCACCGACGACGACGCCTGCTGGTCGGACCGCGCCGCCGCCGCCGGTGCTGCTGGCCTGGAGGCAGGCTCGCCCCTCGTTTCGCGGCTACAGGCGCTCGGTCGCGCCGCCGACGCGCTGGCGGCTCATGATCGGGACGACTGGCCGTCCGCGGTCGGCATCCTGATCCGCGACGCCTTCCTGCATGCGTCGCGTACGCGGGCCGTCCACACCGCTTCTAGACCCGGCACGGACCTGCCCTCATCCTGCGCCTCGCGCGCTGGCCTGACGCCGGAGTTCCAGAGGTTGCTGGACAGGGCGGATGACGCTCACCGACTGCTTGCCGAGTACACGCGCACCGTCTCGGAGCCGGCCGAGGCCACCTATTGGGCCGCCCGGGCAGCTGCCGAACCGATGGCACGTACGCCGCACATCCAGGTCGCAGCCGGCCTAAACTTCGAAGACGAGCCGATCACGCTGCGATCGGACAATCCCGTGTCGGTCACCATGGCACACACCGCAGTGTCGATGCACGGTCGGAAGGTTGACCGGTCGGAGGACCCCGAGAACGCCGACAACACGGAAACCTGGCTAGCCGCCGCTCGGAAGGTGTTGGCGGTTGACAAGCTGCGACAGCGTGAGGTGCGGCAGGCCACGGAGTGCGTGAAGCGGGCGACGGGTATCGATACGGTGCGAGCGCACGACATCACGCTGACCACCGCCGTGAATGAGGCCGTGGACGCTGCGATCTACCACCCGCCCGTCACGGTCGCCGAGTTCCAGGCGCAGTGCCGCCTGAACGACGAGCACGGCGCTTGCATGGACGACGAACTGCTGTTGCACGCCAAGGCGCTGCTCGCCGTGGCCCTGCCGACCACCACGGCCTGGAACGTCGCATACTCAGCCTGGGCGACGGCGGACGCCGCAGAGCGCATGGCCCTCGCGGCCGGAGACAACGATGCGGGGGGCGAGAGGGCGGAGGCGTATGAGCGGCTGTCCAGCGCCACGTTGCGCCATTGCAGCCAGGCGATCCTGATCCCCTCCCCTCATCGCGCGGCGCTGGCGTGGAAGATGGAGCAGCTGTTCGGCCAGGATGCGCGAGAGGTTGGCGGCTCGTGCGCCAATTGGGACGCCGAGCTCGTCGACGCGGTGATGGCTGATGCCGGCCGCCTGCTGACGGGGGCCGATCGGTGACCCTGCAACGCTGCGCCACCTGCGCGTGGTGGCGGCGTCAGGCCCCGTGCCTGTCCTCCGCCACCCGCAGCCTCGCCGTGCCGTACGAAGAGGGGACCTGCCACCGCAACGCGCCGGCCGTGGTCAACAACGGTGGGCTGGCGGTGTCGCTGTTCCCCACCACCCACGAGAGCCGCTTCTGCGGCCAGTGGGCGGCTCAGCCGACCGGCGGGGGTGACGACGGCGAGCGCGTGATCGCCTTCCCGCCGCCAGCGAACAGGATTGCCGCCTGATGCCCGCTACCGCCGCCGCCGCCGATCGCCGCAAGGACCGGCTGATCCGCCTCCCTGAGGTCCGCCACCGTACGGGCCTGTCCACTGCCACCATCTACCGCAAGATGGAGGAGGGCAGCTTCCCGAAACAGCGCAAGCTCAGCGTGAAGGTGGTCGCCTGGTACGAGGGGGACGTGGACGCCTGGGTCGCGGGGTTCGACGGTAGTGCATAGCGAAAGGCCGCCGTTTCCGAAGAAACGACGGCCCCCGCACCCACCTGAAAAGGGAGATCAGGCGTTCGCGAACGTGACCGAACGGCGACGCGTGCGCAGGCCGGCACCGACCATGCCAAAGCCGAGCAGCATGAGGCTCCAGGTCGCGGGTTCGGGGACGGCGGCCAGCGTAGGCTCAGCCGTGATGCCAATGCGGGTCGTGGCACCCGCAGAGCTTTGGCCAGCGAAATTTACGGCGAGCTGATTGTCGGAGTTGACGAAGAACGAGACCGGCGACGGACCGCTTATCAGGGTCGGTGAGGACAGGGTCAGTCCGGAGAACGAGAATAAAAAGCCGTTGAACGCGCCAGAATTGAAGCTGGTAGTCGGGCGGATAGCAAAATCGACGTAATCAGCGCCTACGTCTATCACTACCCCGCCGTAATTGGGAATGACTGGAAATTCCACGCCAGCCCCCACGGTGGCGGTCTGATCAGGTCGTATATCTCCGTTGGCGAACACCGGCGTCAGCGTGACGGTGCTGCCCGTGAGAACGGCGGCGGAGGCCGCGACGGGCAGTAGGGCAGTCGCGCTGGCCAGCGCCGCCGCGATGAGTGCGAGCTTCTTCATGTATATCCCTCCCAGCCACCCCCCGGTGGCTCGGGCTGACATGCAGCAAGTTCCGGGCCGTTTGCGGAATCTTGGGGTTCAACCGATACCCGCAGCCAAAAGTGTAAAGCGGGCTGACGCGACAAGGGCCGCCCCTCCCGAAGGAGAGGCGGCCCTAATAGTAACCCGCAAAAGCGGTTAGATGGTCAGGCGAAGGCGACCTTGGTGTTGCGGCGCGAGCGCAAACCCAGGCCGACCATACCGAAGCCGACGAGCATAAGGCCCCAGGTCGCGGGTTCCGGCAACGCGGCTGAGCCGATGTTCACGGTGATGGTGTCGCCCGCGGACGTATAAACGTAGCTGCCGTCGGTCACCCCGGCGGCGGACAGCGTACGATTAGTCGCCGTCGCAACCGCGTTCACGGTGCCGTTCGTGCGGAAACTAATCGGCAGGAACACGACCGGAAAGCCGTTCGAACCAGCATTCAGCGCGAACGCACTGCCACTGGCAGAGGTACGGGTAAGCAACGTACTGCTCGACCCGAAATTGACCGGCCCGGTGAAGCCTCGCCAGCCATAGAGCTGTTCCGACGTGGTGCTGCCAGCGCCGACATAGCCGCTGCTGCCCCGCAGGAAGGCCGAACTGTTGGACACGGTGCTGAAGCGCGTCAGGCCATTCAGGCTAAGCGTACCAGTCGCCCGGATGACTACGTCCGCACCCTCCTGCGTGACGTTCACGACCACTGCCGCGTCGGCGGCCGCTGGCACGGCAGAAAACAACGCCATCGCGGCCAGCATCCGGTTCATCTTCATAATTGCCCGTACCATCATAATTTCATGCGAACGGTCGATTAGGCCGACGAACTCAAGGTGGAAAGAGCCTGGGCGGCTAGCCAATCAAGCCACCATCCCAGGCTCCCTTCCGTAACAATCGCCGCCGGAAAGGTGAATCAGCGGCGCTCCACCTGGCCGACGATCTTCCTCGCTTATGTCAGGCGTAGGTGACGATGGTGCGACGACGCGAGCGGAGGCCCGCACCGACCACGCCGAAGCCGACGAGCATCAGGCCCCAGGTGGCCGGCTCGGGCACCGCCGGCGCGGAGAAGGAGATGGAGCTCCCGATCGACGTCGCACCCGTGGCGGTACCGCGCACCGCGATCGTGTACCGGCCCTGCTGAAGGGTCGTCGGCGAGATGCCGATGAAGTTGGACCCGTTGAAGCTCTGCTGCGTGGTCGAGGAGGCGATCGCGGTGCCCGTCGGCCGAGCCGTGAACGTGCCAGCGAAGATGCTCGCGCTCGCGAAGTTCACCGGCGGCGGCGACGAGGTGAAGCTGCTGGCGTTGACCGCCGTCGTGGCCGTCAGGTTGAAGGTGACCAGCACGTCCACGTCGCCCGTCGCGATGTCGAAACCGGGGCGGAAGGACGTCGGCAGCGTGCTGATGGTGCCGAGATCGGTGAGGTAGGTAGCGGCCGAGGCCGGCGCGGCGGCGACGATAGCAGAGGCGGCAGCGGCGATGGCGAGGATGGTACGCTTCACAACATTCTCCAGGATGAGATATTCTCGATCGTTATCGAGCAAGCGCTGTGCCAATTCCCGTTATAAGCCATATTAACCAATATGTTGATGGAGATGTGTAAAGGGCTCTGACGGCCATCCGAGATGCCGGCCAGCGATTGTGGCACGGGTCCACTGGTCAATCGGTCGCCCCCATTGGCACGTCGATCAGCCCCGCCCACTCCTCCGCCAGTTCGCGTCGCCGGTACATGTGCGTGGCCCGGTTGTAGGCCATCTCCGACCCCGACATTCCCTTAGGCCGGTGCGCCAGCATCGCGTCGATGATCGCGCGGTCGTCCGGCCGGCGCTGGGCGATGGCGCGCTCGTTCATCACCGTAGAGAAGGTCGCCCGCCAGCCGTGCGGCACGTGCCGGCCCGTCAGGCCGTTACGCGCGTACATGTAGCCGATCGTGTTCTCGCTCATCGGCTTGTGCGTCGAGACGCGGCTGTAGAACAGGTAGGGGAAGCGGCCGCTGTGCCGGTGCACCTCGCGCAGCACGGCCACCGCCTGGGGCGCCAGCGGCACGACGTGCTCGAACGCCTCGTCGCCCTTGTCCGCCAGGTCCAGCTTCATCCTCGCCGCCGGGATGCGCCACAGCGCGTCCGGCGCGGGCGCGTCGAAGTCGTCCCAGTCGATCCCTTCGAACTCCGGCCACTTGGCGGCCCGCACGATGCCCGGCCGCACGACGGTCAGCGCCAGCAGTCGGGACGCCAGCTTGGTGAGCGGGCTGGCCGTCGTCGCCTCCATGTCGACCAGCACTTGCCGGGCCTCGTCCAGCGTCCGCACCGCGGGCTGGCGGCCGGGAGGCGGCGTCGGCTTCAGCCCCTTCTTGATCGTCGCGGCCGGGTCGCTTGCCACCAGCCCCTCGGCCATCCCGAACTGAAAGATGGCCGACACGTGCTGGCGGATACGCTTGGCCGTGTCGATCGCGCCGCGGCGCTCGACCTTGCGCAGCATGGTCAGCAGCACGGGCCCGTCGATCTCGGTCAGCGGCAGCGAACCGATCTGGGGGTAGACGTCCCGCTCCAGCGCCTGGCGCACCTTCACCACCTGGACCGGCGACCAGCGCGGCGTCTGCGCCTCGTGCCAGCGCCTGGCGACGACCTCGAACGTGGCGCCCGCCGCGGCGAAGGCCGCCATCTTGCGCTTGCGGCCCTCCACCGCCGGATCCTTGTGATCGCGCAGCAGCCGACGGGCGTCGTCGCGCCGGTCGCGGGCCTCGCCGAGCGACACCTCGGGGTATCCGCCGAAGGTCAGCACCTTCTCCTTGCCGGCGAAGCGGTACTTCATCCGCCACGACCGGAAGCCAGACGGCGCGACGTAGAGGTAAAGGCCGCCGGAGTCGGCGAGCTTGTAGGCCTTGTCGCCCGCCTTTGCCCTGCGAGCCTGCATGTCGGTCAGCGGCATGATACCCCCAACGCCCGGTTTGGATGCCCCCGATGTACCCCCGGATACCCCGCGATGGGAAGGGCGCGGACGATGCCGCGTGAGAAGAACGAATGACGCAAATCTGCGCCTTTTAGGAGCAAATGATGGTGTTTGGAGGCAGTTGAGAGGCATGGATGGTGGGTCCGCCGGGGCTCGAACCCGGGACCTCTCGATTAAAAGTCGCTTGCTCTACCGACTGAGCTACGGACCCGCCGCCCCGCGCGTTATGAGCGGCCGGGCCGCCGGTCAACTCCGTCGGTCAACCGGGCAGGGCCGGCGCAGCAACCCACGTAGCTGGCGCACCGTCCGCCCCGTCGCCGGGTCGCGCCAGTCCGGCGCCACCTGTGCCAGCGGGTCCAGCACGAAGCCCCGCCAGGCAAGCGCCGGGTGCGGCACCGTCAGCGTCCGTCCCCCTCGCCACTGTCCCCCCGACCAGAGCAGCAGGTCGAGGTCCAGTACCCGGGCCCCCCAGCGCCGCCCCCGCCGCCGCCCGGCCGCGCGTTCGAGCGCCTTGCACTCCGCCAGCACCGCCGGCGGGTCGCCCGCCCGCTCGATCACCACCACGGCGTTGGCGAAGCGGCGGGCGGACGGCCCCAGCGGCGCGCTGTCGACGATCCGCGAGGCCGCCGCCGGACGCAACGCGGCGATCGCGGCGGCCACCACCGCGCGCGGGGGCCCTACCCGGCCCCGCCGGTTGCTCCCCAGCCCGATAGCGTAGCTTGTGACGCTCACGGCCGTTTCCTAGCTGGCACGCCATGCACCCGGTCACGGATTCCGAGTTCCCGTTCGCCCAGACGGTTTCGCCAGCGCTGGAGCCGCCGCGCGACTGTTCGCGCTGCCCGCGGCTGGTGGCGTTGCGCACCGCCTGCCGTGCCGAGCATCCCGATTGGTGGAACGCGCCTGTGGCGGCGATGGGCGATCCCGCCGCCTGGCTGGCGCTGGTGGGGCTGGCGCCGGGCAAGCACGGGGCCAATCGCACCGGCCGCCCCTTCACGGGCGATTACGCGGGCGACCTGCTGTTCGACACGCTGGCTCGCTTCGGGCTGGCGGAGGGGGCGGGCGACGACCTCAGGCTGCGGGGCGTCGCGATCGTCAACGCGGTGAAATGCCTGCCACCGCAGAACAAGCCGCTGCCGGCGGAGGTCGCGAACTGCCGCCCGTTCCTGGAGCGCCAGCTGGCGGTGCTGCCGACCGCGCGCGTGCTGGTGCCGCTGGGGCGCATCGCGCACGACAGCCTGTTGCGGACGCTGGGCGTGCGCGCGGCGGCGGCGCCCTTCGGCCACGGGGCTGAACACGGGCTGGCGGACGGGCGCGTCGTGATCGACAGCTATCATTGCTCGCGCTACAATCAGAACACCGGCCGGCTGACCGCGCCGATGTTCCGCGCCGTGTTCGAGCGCGCCCTGATCCTTCGAACGCTTCCTCAAACGTCCTGGACCAGCCGCCCGTAGAGTTCGGGCCGCCGGTCGCGAAAGAAGCCAAAGGCGGCGCGGTGGCGGCGGACGCGATCCAGGTCCAGGCTGGCCACGATCACGCCTTCCTCCTCGCGGTCCAGCTCCGCCAGCACGTCGCCGCGCTCGTCGCAGATGAAGCTGGTGCCGTAGAATTGCTGACCCCCCTGCTCTCCCTTGGGTTCGGTGCCCACCCTGTTGGCGGCGATCACCGGCACGACGTTGGACACCGCGTGCCCCACCATCGCGCGCCGCCACAGCCGCGCCGTGTCCAGGCTGGTGTCGTGCGGCTCGGAACCGATGGCGGTGGGGTAGAACAACAGTTCCGCGCCCATCAGCATCATCGCGCGCGCCGTCTCCGGATACCATTGGTCCCAGCACACGCCGACGCCGACCGTGGTGCCGGCGGCGGGCCACACCTTGAACCCCGTGTTGCCGGGGCGGAAGTAGAATTTCTCCTCGTAGCCCGGCCCGTCGGGGATGTGACTCTTGCGGTACACGCCCCGCACCTCGCCGTCGGGCCCGATCATCGCCAGTGAATTATAGTAATGCGGCCCGTCCTTCTCGAAGAAGGAACACGGGATGGTGACGTGCAGCGCCTCCGCCAGTGCCTGCATCGCCAGCACGGCGCGGTGTTCGGTGACGGGGGCGGCGTTGGCGAACAGCCCTTCGTCCTCGACGCGGCAGAAATACTCGCCCTCGAACAGTTCGGGGGGCAGGATCACGGTGGCGCCG
>Ga0325400_1002443_pt1 | contig 16300 bp, 8 predicted proteins | sample PopdelMetagenome_2_FD_205662 | JGI IMG/M metagenome (GOLD analysis project Ga0325400, IMG submission 205662) | Populus deltoides microbial communities from Bellville, Georgia, United States - Xylem-PdKOR-R1 | ecosystem: Host-associated > Plants > Phyllosphere > Stem > Wood/Secondary xylem... | reverse complement strand
AACTGAAATTTTATTTTTAGACTTCACATTTTGAAAGTTTTTAATTATACCTTTCAATTTTACATGTTTTCACCCTAAGAATCAATTATTTTCTTATTCATCCTCAAATCTGAAGTTTCTAGTTCTGGATATAGATATAGATACACATAGATTATATAACCTTAAGTAAATTGTGTAGACAATATAATTTTTTTCCAAATAAATTTAAGATTATTTGATTCCTACATAAATTCTAACATTGGTTCTTCCATTTTGCTTAAAACCACAACTAGTAGTTTTTATTAGGCCACCAAGCTCAAATTGAATTATTCTTTAATACAGGTTATATATTAAATATGACCTTTTATTTTAGGTCAGTTTGAAATTAATTTAAAAAGAAAAAACTTAAAGGTATCAATATTTCACCGTGTCATGTGAGAGCTCTCATTATGGATTCACAAAGTGAAAGCTATTTTCTATTTGTTCTTGAGTATTTTTTTCACTTTGATCCCTTATTTTTTTTTAATTTGGTCTTTAACAGTGCGTTGATTTGGGATTGGTCTTGGTGAATTGTTTTATGCCTATTTATAAGGACCTGTTAATATTGGAGAAATATTTCATCGCTCGATTTATGTTTGGCTTGACAAAAACATTTAATTTCATTGATTTAAAAAAATTAAAGCTTAGAAGAGGATGAAATTTGAAGCTTAAAAAAACATCAAGTCTCTTTTATTTGCTAACATCAAGGACTGATCTGCACTATCAAGAGAAGATTTTTTTTCCGAGCCCTTAACTTTTCTTTTCTAATTTGATCATTTCACATTGATTTTTTTAGGATTTGACTTGATTGTTTATTTTGATTGCCTAGATATGAGGTTCTTGTTGTGTCAATATGAAATTATAGCACTTGATTAATTCTTAGTTTTGTAAAATAAATTAAAATTATATTGATGTAAAACAATAAAATGTTAAGGGACCAAAAGTAAAAATTAAATGAATATGGTGGGTTAAGGTAAACATGCATAAAAACTTGAATGGTACATTTAGAGTTTGACCACTGCGTTCTAGAGGTGCATGCAATTGCCTCTAGTGACGTAACATCACCGTCCATAATTGTATTGGAAGTGGCGCAACAAGCTCTTCACAATGATACGACACGTCACTATTGAAAGTATGTGTAACCACTCTTTTTTTTCTTTTTCCTTTCTTTTTGCTCTCTCATTTCATCAGGATTTGTGCTACTCTATAAAAAATATTCTTACCATTTTGTTTTTATTTTAGATTTGGTTTTCATTCTTTTAATTACTATTTTTTTAGATCCTTTTTTAAATGGATTTTTTTTAATTTAATTCCTCGACATTGCATTGGTTAGAAATTGGACTTTGTGATTTTTTTTGATATGGTGATCTTGGTCTCATGACTTAGCTTATAAGTTTGAAATGATAACTAGGGTTGACATCGATTTTTTTTTAATTTGTTTACACTAATTTTCATTTTCAATTTCATCATTCAACATTATATTTATCGAAAGTTGATCTTCCTTATTTTCTTTGCTTTCCTTTCTAGAGGTTCATCCTAATTTCATGACCTAGATTGCAAGTTTGACAAGTTAGTCTAAATGACTTAAGGTTTTTTTTTGTGTTGTTTTTTTAGATTGAATATTTTTTTGGGTTTCGTCCTTCAATATTGGATCGGTTTGAAAATCAGAATTCATGATTTTTCTTGTTTTGGCTTTTGATAGGTTATCATGCTCACATGATCTGACTCGCAAGGTTTGACGACTTTACTCAAGTTTGATGGTGTTTTTAATTAATTTTTTTTTAAATTTTGCTCTATCTTTGGATTGTTAAGAATTTAACATTATAAATTTTGTTTTATTTTATCTGCTTTATATAGAGTTATTCTATTTTATATATATAATCATTCCACTGCTGGGCTTAATGACTTCTAGATTTCATGGGGATTTCATTTATTTTTGAATTGTGAGCTTAAATATACACAAAAGCCCAGTTGCCTGGTTACACCAAGCTCCAAAAATTTGAAAATACGTAATAATCTTTAAACATTGCAAGGAAGATATGCAGGACCTCCTTAGAAAGGGAGATGTTCTTCAAAGAGAGAGAAAAAAAAAAGATTAATAAATGGGATATTATTGTATTATTACTTTTAATTTTTTAATTCACTCATTCCGTTAAATACTATTTTTTATAGCGTGAAAATTGCCTAATATAATGGAAGTTAGTTACTTTTATTATTAATAATATGCTTTGATTTGGAAGGTACCGTTGCTGTTGACTATATATATATATATATATATATATATATATATATATATATATATATATATAGATATATATATATATATATATATATATATATATATATATATATATTTGGAAAAGAATCAAAATCAAAATCTCATGGGGCTATGCCCCTCCCGCCCTAACCTGGATCCGCTCAAACCGATCGGTTTCGGTTTTTTAGGATAAAAACTGGTTCAAACCGGTTTGTCTCGGTTTTTTCGGTTTGACTCAGTTTTGGTTCGGTTTTTTCCGGTTTGGCTTGGTTTTTCGGCTTGACTCAGTTTTTCCCGATTTGGCTCGGTTTTTTCGGTTCGGGTTCGGTTCGGTTCGATTTTTTCAGTTTTAGGCCTATAAAACCGAAACCGAACCGGTCGGTTTTTTCAAAATTTTAATCAGTTTTTTTCACGGTTCGATTTCAAAATTTTTTTCAAAATCAAAATCTCATGGGGTTATGCCCCTCTCGCCCTGACCTGGATCCACCCTATTAATTTTGATTAGAGGTGATCATTTTTGGTTCAATTCGGTTTTTATTAAAAAATAAAAAAAACCAAAATTAAAAAAAAACAGAAACCGGTTCAAACAGACTGGTTTCAGTTCGGTTTTTTAGGACAAAACTGGTTCAAACCGGTTTGTCTCGGTTTTTCAGCTTGACTCAATTTTGGCTTGGTTTTTCCCGGTTTGGCTCGGTTTTTTTTGTTTGGGTTCGGTTCGGTTCAGTTCGATTTTTTTTATTTTAGGCTTATAAAACCGAAACTGAACCGAACCGGTTGGTTTTTTCAAAATTTTAATCGTTTTTTTTCATAGTTTGGTTTTTTTAGTTATTATTTTCTGGTTTTCTTGGTTTTATTACTCAACCCTAATCTTGATCATGGGTCTCAAACCCTTTGGATACTTGAGTGTTTTCTTTCTATACAAAAAAAAAATATATATATATGATCTATCCCCAAAATCATTATTTAGGAATTTTAAAATAATAAATGAATTACTAGCTACGAATTACCAATAAAAAAACACAAATTCAAGATGGAGAAAGAAGGTTATTTAAATTTAATCAAAAATGGTAAGAATATTATCACACGATAAAAAAATATTGATGTTTTTAAATTTTTTTTTTCTATTTCTCTCTCCTTCTTAATGATAGTAAATAAATATTATAGCATTTTCTCTATCATATTAAGTAAATATTAATAATTATTCTTTAAGTGCTATAAGTTTTTCCTTTAGAAACTTGTTATTCCCACATCATTATTTATTGTAGGAACAAAACAACCTTATTTATCTATTTGATGTGTTTATTGTATTTAAGTAAAATCTTCCAAGTACCAAATTTTAAAATATTCATTTTTAATCTTATAAAATAAAATATATACAAGAAAAGGAATCGATTATGCCTAAATATTTCTAATTTTAATTTCCAATATACAAGTTATATAAAATATTTTTTTTATTATAAATTTAAAACTGAGTGGATAGATATTGCAAATTTATGAATAAGTTACTCAACAAATCATGGATATAAAAAATCATGTTATAAATAATAAATTATTATTAGTAATTTAGTAATGTTTTATGACATAATGACTTCGCTATATTAGAGACTACAAAGTATGGTAATTATATATAAAAATCTATATTTTATTATTTAATAGATATATACTATAAAAGACAAGGACACCCCTGTATTGAGCTGGGCAATGCATTCATTATACGTTTGAAAATTTACGGTTGGAATTCCTTGTCATAAAAAAATGTGAGGGAGAGAGAGACAGATAAAGAGAATGTCAAAGTCAACCATATCAACTGGAAACCGCCATCATTAAGATTTAAGTAAATTAAGGGCAACGTGCGGCCCTTTATAACTATGGGACCCCTCTGGAGTGGAGACATCATGTTATTTTTTTTTCAATTCTGTCTTAATTGCGTGGGTGCTTCTGGATACCTAAAAGGATTAAGGAGACTCTTTATAAAATATATTCATGTTATTTATAAGAATATTTACATGTTGTATTTACAAATAAGATAAAAAATTTAAAATATCAATAATCAAAGATTATAGTTATCAGATATTAAACAGTAAACTAGACAAGAAAAGTAATATGTCATTCCTTGAATTTCTGTGTTTCCTAAGGCTTGTATATATCTTGTCTAACATCCCCCTCCAAGTTGACAGGGAGAGATCGAAGCATCAATTGGTGTCGAAATAGGAGGAATCGTGAAGAAGACATATCATTGGTAAAGATGTTTAAAGGTTGATCAGAAGTAGAAATATAATCAGCTTGTAAATCCATGTTCAGAATCTTCTCACGTATGAAGTGATAATTAACTTCGATGTGTTTAGTCTTAACATGAAACACATGATTTGAGGATAAAGCTAGAGGTCCAATTTTTTCAACCTAAAGACAAGGAGTTGTGGTGAGTGGAATATAAAGTTCACAAAAAAGCATACGTAGCCAGTAAAGTTTAGCAAAAATGATTGACATAGAGTAATATTTAGCATTAGTATTGGACTTGTCCACGACAAGTTGCTTATTTGTTGCCCATGAAATGAGGTAAGGTCCAAGATAGATGGCATATCCAGTTGTGGATTTGTGATCATCAGGACTACCATCCCAAGTCACATAAGCTATTTAGTTACAGAGAATCCTTGGTGAATTGGAGACTTAAAATAAGGGTGCCCTTTAAGTGCCTTAAAATTCGTTTAGCAGTAGTGAGGTGGACTGTTGTTGGACAATGTAGGAATTGACAAAATTGGTTAACACTGTAGGAGATGTTAGGTCTTGTAAGGGTGAGATATTGCAAAGTTTCTACCATGGAGTGATATTCTATCGAGTCAACAAGAGGACCACCTGAAAACTTTAATAACTTCCCACCAAAACTACAAGGAGTAGACACATGTTTGGCACCCACCAACTTAATACGATGAAGTAAATCAGTCACATACTTATCTTGATGAAGATGAAGACTAGGAACTATTCTTGTTACTTGAATGCTAAAAAAGAATGATAATGGACCAAGATTTTTTTTATTGCAAATTCATTGCTCAATGCAAAAATAAGCAAGGAAATAACAAGAGAAGAGTTACTTGTGACAATGATATCATTCATATATACAAGCACATGAATGCATATATTATGATGATTAAAAAAGAATAAGAATGTGTCCATATTAGAACCAACAAAACCAAGCTCTAATAAAACTTATGAAAGGCGTATAAACCAAGCTCTAGGAGCTTGTTTTAAACCATATAAGGATTTCTAAAGCTTACAGACATGATATGGATTTTGTTTGTCCTCAAAGCCCTTAATTAAATTGCTCTAGAAATAACTCTTCTTCAAAAAACCCATGAAGAAAGGCATTTGAGATGTCTAGCTGATGAAAATACCAATTATAGTGGACAACAATAATGAGAACAAGTATAATAGTTACTGGTTTAATAACTGGGCTAAAAGTCTTATGAAAGTCACTGTCATCCTCTTGATTAAAACCTTTAGCTACAAGCCTTGCTTTGTACTTATCAACATAACCATTGTATTTTTGTTTACTCTTGAATACTCATTTGTTTCTAAACACCTTCTTGGATGTTGTACATGGATATAAAGTCCAAGTTTTATCATGTAAGAGAGCATCGAATTCAGTTTGCATAACATCACACCTATTTGTATTCTTTACTACTTGAGAGTAGTTTGTGGGTTCTAAAGGAAAGGTAATGGTAGACAAAGCTTGCAGAGGATGCGTAGTAGAGTAGGACAAACAATAGTCTGGAAACTGCTTTGGTTTTAAGGAGTTAGTTTAGAACTTAGTAACCATACGAAAAGGTAATGATAAAGCATATGTTATAGGGACAACGATAGAAGAAGGAAATAAACTATAAGGTCTAGATAAGGTAATGGATAAGGGTTTAGAAGATATAGAGGAAAGTGAAGAATCAGGTGTGATGTTATCTAATGCATGGGAGGGATGTTAGTGTAAGATGGTATATATTGGAAGGAATTGAAAAACCAAAGGTTTGAAGACACAAACCTAAAGTTGTTAAAATTCAAATTGAGCAAGCAAGGAGGCGTCATCAAAATTCAGTTCATCAAACATCACAAGACATAAGATGTATACACGGTTGGTGTAAAGATCGAAGCAACAGTAACCTTTTGATTAACATTATATCCTAAAAAAATACATTTTTGCTACAATATTGCAACTTATGAGTGTGGAATGGACGTAGTATGAGGGTAACAAGTGCAACCAAAGGTTTTGAGAAGGGAGTAATATGGTTGTTGTTTAAATAGCCTAAGATAAGAAGATTAATTTATAAGAACAAATGTAGGGGGCGATTTATAAGATATGTGGCTATTAAAAAATCATCAACCCAATACTTAGATGGAAGATGAAACTGAGTAAGAAGAGATAAACTAGTCTCAGTAATATGGTGATGTTTTCGCTCAGAAATGTCATTTTGTTCTAACATATATGGACAGGTTAGACGATGAAGAATCCCATATGTTTTAAGGAAAGCTTTGAAGGAGTTTGAGGTATATTCACCTTCATTGTTAGTTTATAATTTTTTTTTATTTTACATGAGAATAGGTTTTCAATCAAGCAATTGAATTTAATGAAGCACTTAGTAACATCTGATTTGTGATGTAATAGAAACAACGATGAAAAATGAGAGAAATCGTCAATAAAAATAACATAAATTTGCAGCCACTTACAGAAGGAATATGTAAGGTCCAAACATCTAAATGAATTAATTCTAAAGGTGAAATAGACCTATTAATGGATTCTATAAAAGGAAGTTTATGACTTTTAGTTATTGGATAAGATTCACAAAGTTTTTAAAGTCTAGATGAACTAGACTCATGCAAGATAGACTAAAGGATAAGTTGTTGAAGGACAAACTTAGAGGGATGGCCTAATCTTAAGTGTCAAATTTAGATTAGTGTCTTGACTCTTAGCAGTGCAGTGAAAGAGAGAAGAAGATGTGGATAAGGTATTAGGAAAGCCTTAGGGGACTAAAGATGTTGCAGATTAATGGGATATAATCGTGCTTTAGTCAAACCTTATAGAACTGTCTCTTATGTTTGCAGATTCTTAACAATAAAACAAACAACTGTAAAAATAATGTAGCAATTGTTATTAGCATAAAACTTTTGAATTGATAGCAAGTTATATGAAGCATTAAGACATATAAGGATATTTGTGATGAAGAAATTAGTGGTGAGAGAGGAAATTAATGAAGAACCAATATGTGTGATGTGCAAACCTCCTCCATTACCCACTGTAACCATGTTTGTACCCTTATATTGTTGCAGATATAAGTGGTTAAGATTAGTTATGATATGGTTGGTGGCACCACTGTCCAAGTACCATGAATGGTACATATCATAAGAGACATTTGACTAGGTTGCTAATGCTGCAAGTTGAGATGGAGGATGTAACAAAAAATCATTTGATTATAGCAGTTTAGGGCCCGATGATTTGTTTTTTCACAAACTTGGCAGGGTTACTGAGGTGTGGAGAAAAGCTTATTTGGAGTAGAGGATTTGGAATCATTTTTAGTTAAGTATATGAAAGTATTGGTTAGGAATTTAGCTTATTAGGGAAATGATTGATGGTATGGAGAAAATTTATTTATATAGTGTGGTGGTTTTGTGTTATTAGTGAATAAGTCAATGTTATTTTTGGGTTCAGCAAGCTTGATTTATGTGTAAATAATTTGCTCATAGTTAACTAACTCATCTTGAAAATCATTTAAGCTGATATTGGTGTTACGTGTTGTAAAATTCAGAGAGGCTATGAAATGATAAAATATAGAGTTGAGCCTCTTATAACACAGGAGATTAGATCCTCATCATCTACAGGTTTTCCAACAGTGGCAAGTTGTTAGACCAACTTTTAACTATCAATAAATAATTAGAACAACTTTGAGATCCCTAATTTAAATAATGAAGCTGTCTTTTGATATGAGAGATACGGGAGCGAAAATAAGATGCAAAGTGATTAACCAAGGTGGTCCATACTTGGCGAGAAGAATTTAGTCCATAAATAATGGACATAACTTTCCCAGATAATATGGCATTTATCCATATAAGGATAGATTAATCATTTTTTTACCATTAGATAGGCAGGGTTGAGGTCAGATGTGGTCTTCCCAGTATCATCAACAATAAACTACGAAGCACAAGGGTTGGAACCATTAACAATGCTTGAAAGATCATGGCTACGCAGGTCAGGAGTGAACTTAGTAGTTCAGTTGATATAATTAATGTCATTTAGTTTGACAGAAACTAGTTGGGTGATGTTGGGGATAACAAAAGTGGTGGAAGATTCACTTAAAGAGGCCATATAGATCGAGTAGGGTGAGCTAAAATGCTCTGATACCAGGTTAAAGGGATTAAGAAGGTTGGTTTTGCATATACTAGTATGAAGTATATTCATGTATTTATAAGGATATTTATATGTTTGTATTTACAAATAAGATAAGAACTTTAAAATACAAATCAAAGATTATAGTTATCAGATGTTAAATAATCAATTGGATAAGAAAAGTAATTTATATGTTTGTTTCCAGAAGCTTGTATATATCTTATTTAACATAGATTAGTTCATTCGGCCAAAATTAGGTATGGTAATAAGTACGTAGACATCAATTCATTATCTGGATCAATCTAGAAAATATATTAACATAAATAAAAGTAAAAGTAAGAAACTAATATAAAATCAATAATAGAGAGATGTATAAAAGCTTTAATTTGTACAAAAATAAAATACAATGAGGCCAAATGGTCATAAATTTTTTGCAAATGATTATGAAAAAGATTTAAATGTTTCATTTTAGTTCTAAGGGTGAGCAAAAAAACTAAAAAATCAAACTGTGAAAAAAAAAATCAAAATAATTAGAATTTTTAAAAAACTGACTGGTTCAGTTTTGGTTTTATAAGCCTGAAACAAAAAAAAACAAACCAAACCCAAATAAAAAAAATAAAAAAAACCAAGCTAAACTGAAACCAAACCCATTAGAAATTACAAAAATAACTATGAAAAACAATATAATTTTTTGTTTTTAATATAAAATAACAGAACCGAACTGGAACCGGTCGGTTTGAATCGGTTTTTGTTCTAAAATAACAAAACCAAAACCGGTTGGTTTAAACTAGTTTCGTTTAAAAAAAAAACCAATTTGGTTACTTTTTTATATATAAAAACCGAACCAAACCGAAAATGATCACCCCTATTTCTTTTTTTTCCTTTGTTCTTTTTTACATAGTGATGACTACTTGTAGTCTTAATTTATTTTATATTATTTTAATGGAATTGACTATTCTTTTGTTTTGGGTTGGTTCAAGTTCAATTGGTTTAATTTTGAAAATTTGTTAGTGATAGGTTCAGCTCTAACTCTCATTGAAAGAAGTAAAAAAAAAAAAAAAACACAACTACAAGTCATCTGGTCTATTGTGTGGTTGAGTAAATGCAAGTCATTTGGATCAAGGTTGTCAAAAAATAATTTTATATGACACAGAAAATGCAATATAAACTCAAATCATAAAAATAAATGATAGAATCGAAAAATCATAAGGAACTTCAAATTAATGGCAAGAACTCGACAATTAAAGAATAACATCAAACTTATCAACTTAAATTATTAGGTTAATAACAAAAAGGGATTTGGCAATTTGTTTTCTGAAAATAAAATATGCATAATTGTTTGGTTTTCAAAGTCCTAACTTCTAAGCAATAATGAAATGTTCTGGTATGAATGAAGGATGACTAGAAACAAAGATCCAGTCCTTGTCTAACCAAACAATGTAAGAAAAAATTTAAAAGGAAAAACTTTGTAGTCATCACTATGTAAAAAAGGACAAAGAAAAAGAAAGAAAATGAAACACTTAAATTTTTTTCACAATCGTTTGCAACAAATTTATGACCACATGGGCCTTGTTGTATTTTTTTTCACAAATTAAAGCTTTTATACATCTTTCTATTATTGATTTTATATTATTTTAATGGAACTTAATGTCAATTTATCTTCTTTTTTTGTCATACCTAGTAGTTATAGATTAAACACCATAAAATTTTCTGAGATATATGATAAATTGTTATTTGATTCTATAATTTTTCATTCTTTTGATTTGGGTAAGTTCAAGTTTAATTGGTTTGATTATGAAAATCTATTAGTGATAGTTTCAGCTCTAACTCTCATTGAACGAAGTAAAAAAAAAAACTACTACAAGTCATCTAGTCTATTATGTTGTTGAGTAAATGCAAGTCATTTGGATCAAGGTTGTCAAAAATATATTTTTTTATATGACACAGAAAATGCAATATAAACTCAAATCATAAAAATAAATTATAGAATCATAAAATCATAAGGAACTTCAAATTAATGGCAATAACTCGACAATTAAAGAATAACATCAAACTTATCAACTCAAATTGTTGGGTTAATAATAAAAAGGGATTTGCCAATATATGTTCTAGACATAAAAATATGCTTAATTATTTGGTTTTCAAGGTCCTAACTTCTAAGGAATAATGAGATGCTCTGGTATGAATGAAGGATGATTAGAAACAAAGATCTCGTTCTTATCTAACCAAACAATATAAGAAGAAATTTAAAAGGAAAAACTTAAAGGAAGAGGTTCACTTCTGATATAACCAATCATGATTCTATAACAAAATCAGCAACACAAACTCATTATATAAACACACATAATATCATAGAAATACATATTCGACTTTTTGTTTCCAAACAAGATAGGTATACTTCTCAGCATTCACTCTAGCTATAACTATAGGTTTCTTCAATTCACAAGAATGGGAGCCGTCACATATAACTGTAACAAAAAAATAAACTGATTAAATAATATAATAAGCAACATTGCCAATAAAAAGAAAAAAGAAACCCTAATCTTCTTCACTTCGAGCAATAAAAATTGTGATTAAGCAAAATTTAATACATAAAAAGATGACATCAAATCAAAATAATATCTAATAAGGCTTTGTTGATGAAGAAAAATAATAGAGAAGAAAAAAAATTCTTTTGCAGCCGTTTTTTTACAAGACTAAAAAAGGAGCAAAAGTAATTATAAGAAAAAGAGATCGACGAGAACAATACATACCTTTAGAGAAAACTGGGGTTTGGCCACTGAGTTGTTCTAAACTTCCAGCACTTTAGCGGCGCGAGCGAGACTATGAGATAATATCTTGATGTCCACTTTTACTTTACAGGGTTTTGTTTGCTAACTAGGGGAGAAAGAGAATTAATATTTATATTTTCTTTTTTATGTAATTTTACCCGATAAGTATATGTTGACTCAAAAAATCATACGATTTTATAAGTCAACTCATGATTTTAACAGCTTCGGTTTCGATAGTAATAAATGGAGGGAAATTCAGTCATAAAAATTGTTATAACATGTATTTAATGAAAAACTTATTATAACTTAGATGTTACATATCAATGGATACCAACATTTGTAAATAAAATTAAATATTAGATGTTAAGTGGAATGACATATTAAACTATATGTTAGATATATTTTTTATATTTTTTTATTAACTTTAAATTGAGATTTGAAAAGGTTTTCTCAATTTTAGTTTAACAAAATCTTTATTTTTTTATTAAAAAATGGCTCTAAAAAATCATCAAATCTACCATAAAGCTAGTTATCTTAGACATGTGAGGTCAAAATCATAAAAATAAATAAATAAGAGGAAGATAAAATTTCAATATATATGCACTAAATTCCCACATATATCATTCAACTATATATTTAGTAAATTTTACTATTTTTTCATAAATTTATTTTTTATTTTTTAATTATTGAATTTTGTTATCCTATTCTTAAGCAATTCTAGAATTTTGATAGTCAAAATAAAGTTTGAATAAATTAATATATATATTGATAGTCAAAATAAAGTTTGAATAAATTAATATATATATATATATATATATTAGGTTTATTTTAAAAAGTTTATTTGAATTTATTACTACTCGTTGAATGGAAGCTAAATATTTTTCTTTGTTGGTAAAGTATATTATGAAGCACAATAAGTATTCTATAATGATTTTTTTAAGAAAATTAAATTTTGACAAAATATTAAAAGAAAAAAAAAGATTTATAGTAGCAATGATTGACAAGGTAACAATTTGAAATTTTTCATTTGGATGGTCAAATGTCTCATTGGATAAGTTTACAAATTAATCGAGACCATAACTTATTTTAAAATGATACTATATTTGGAGTTGTTTAAAGGAGAAAGCAAGGGAATAGGCCTTCTTTATTTGGATTTATTACTTGGTGAATGTAAGCTAAATGTTTTTGTTTGTTGGGCTGGAGAATGAGAATGAGTAGAGAAATTACCATTTTTAGTTAGTTTGGAAAAAAAAAAAGCTCATTATAAACTAAAAGTGAGAATAATAATCTCTATTTATTGTTCTAGACATTGCAAGTTTGATGGTAATATATATAAACATACTTTTCTATAGTTTGTTTATCCTTGTCCTTCATTAATCAAACATAACACAAAAATATTTATTTTGTCTTGTATACTATTACCAAACACAATCTCGTCTCCATCTTTTGTTTCGTCTCATCTCATTTGTCATAATTGTCTCTTTTATTTTGAGACAATAATCATATATTATCTAAGATAGTGTTTGGATATTGTTTTAAGAAGAAAAAAAAACAGAGATAGTGGTGACAAAGAATCTTTATCCCTTAAACCAAACATGTTTTTATACCTTTCGTATTTGTCCCTGCTATCTTGGAAACTAACCAAACACAACTTGAGAGACATCTGGTCAAGAGGCATGCCTTTATTTAATGCATGAATGTTTTGTCTCTAAAGTTTGTGCCAAATAGATCAAGTTTAACTAGAGAATATTACATCCAACATCCAAGTGTAGTAGTTGATCCTAAGAGTATTAGCTCATCCGGGGTTCGATCTTCAAGAATCTCAATGGATATTCTATCTGAGGATGTTGTCTTGTTAATCCTTATGGACACCCTATATTCAAAATAATAATAGGTTTTTTGGCCTTATTGAGCCATCAAAGTTTTTATAGGCTAGATTAATGACCCTGGTTTTAAAAGAGCTTCAGGCAACATGATAAAGGCAGGCCTTAATGGATATATGTTATATTTGGATCTTAGGTGCCTAAGTGATTTTTATGATCCATCATAACTTTGGTTTCGTGTCTTATGTGACTTTTATTTTGAACACTTAGACACATTATCTGCTCATCGATAGCTTTCTTCATATTGAATTTTTTTTGGAAAACAAATATGTCCTAGCTACTTAAGCATTATGTGCCACTAGATTGGTGTTCGTACTATGCCACGAGCCAAGTTAAAATTTTTCTAACATAAAAAAGATGTTTAAGCGATATCAGTGCTTTTAAAGAAACAAGAAAGATGTGATACACGGGTCATTCATTTGATTGGGTTCAATAACGTCAGTTTATTTAATAAAATGATTAAAAAAAGCATTAACAATAAATAAAGCGGAAAAAATATGGTAATAATTAACTATAAAAAATGAGTTGGTGATATAATACTCAGGAGGAGAAGGAAGAAAAGCTCGTTAGAGACTCATCATCACTTTATTGTGGACACCGCCCCATCACCAGAAAAAGCTCACCGAAACGGTTTTAACACCATTGCGAAAGGCTACACGATGACTCTGAAAGATGTTGCACACGTCATCAAAGCAACAACCCGAAAAGCAAACCAAGCAAAATATCATAAAGTGAGCATTTAATGCTTATATTTAATCAATTAATTTAATTCAAAACATAAATTCTTATAAAAAGATAAATTTAAAAAAGACCAGAAATAACCCATATTATTTTCAAATTCAGTGAGAAATCCCATATAAACAAATATAAAAGAGTAATGGAGCTCAATCTCTAATTAAATAAATATTGACGGGTGAAACTAAAAAAAAATAAACTTTAAAATGGAAATAATAAAAAAAAAAGGCTACTTTGGACAAATCTCTTAAATCTGAGTTAATCTCTCAAACTCATAACCTATGAAATCTTAGAACTTATGATTTATAGTATTTTTTTTATGTCATTAATGAATTAAGATTTAATTCAATTAATTTTCATTTTTTTATTTCTTTTCAAAAGATCTTAAATTCTTTTTTTTCTTTTGCAATAAAAAATAATTGTTTTTGCAAGATTCAACACCTATGAGATCAACTATTAAACTCCAAACACTATTAATATATTAGACCCTTTGAATTTATGAAAATCTAGATTAATTAGACACCAATAATTAATATATTATAAAAATTTACAATTAAGTTCTATCCTTTTTTTAGCAATAAAGGTTAATCTCTAATTAAAAAATATTGAAGGATAAAATAAAAAAAATATTTAAATCTAAAAAATTGTCAAAGTAAAATAAATAACAATTCAAAGAATAAGGGTCAAATTTGACATAAAAATAAAATAAAATTAAACACTAGAGGATGAAATTGAAAAATAAATTCAATTAAAAAAAGGATTAAAACAAAACAAATAATAATTAAGAGAATGAGGACCAAATCTGATAAATAAAAAAATTAAAAGAGAATGAAATTGAAAAAAAATCAATTTTATAAATCATTTCAAATAAAATAAATAGTAATCAAAAGAACATGGACTAAATGTGAAAGAAAAATAAATTGAAAGGCTGTTTTGAAAATATGAAGGTTGAGGCGAGAAAATTAAAGAGGAGAGAAAAAAAAAGGTCATCGATGTCAAATTAAAAGTCCATACACCACATGCGCCACCTATAAATGGAGGGGTTGCAAAGACGATTTGAATGCCGCCCTGGAAGCCATCATTTGACCACTGCAACACCTCGCATAAGCTACTAGAATGGCATGGTTTAGACCCACTTATGAATGGCATGATACATGTAATGCATGCTTCAATCATCTTTTTTTTAATAATATTTATATTTATTTTATTACAAAATATTCATCATTCAACTTGAAAATAACAAAAAAAATAAGATGAAAAGACAAAAAAGCCCCCGAATGCCAATTAAAGAATTTGTAATTTTAAGAGTAATTAAGTTATTTTACCGAGCTTTAAAAATAAAAAAATTTAAATAACCCTTAGACAAAAATTCATTATTTCTTGCTTTTAATTATAAGTTATTAATTTTATTATACAAAAAAATATGAAATGATTCTATTATATCAAAAGCCAGGTCAAATGTATATGGTGAAAATGACAAAATCATTGCTACACTTCATAATACAAATAAGTTTAGAACTACATTATCTTATATTATTCGAAACACTCTTTTATTTTAGTTTTTTTTAATACTAAATTTTTTAAAAAAATTACATAATTAAAATTTTAAAATGTAAAAATAGATAAAAATGAGACATTATAAAACCCAAAGGAGCTAAAATATAGTTAATGCAAATCTTTATTATTATGAATTTACAAGGCCATATTTGAGGATGTGGTTGAACTGACTTTTCATTAAGTTTTGAATTTTTTATTTTAAATTAAATTTTTTTCAGTATTTTTAGATTATTTTAATATATTAATATCACAAATATACTAAAAAATATATTATTTTAATATATTTTAAAAATAAAAAATATTTTAAAAAACATCATTTCCCATACTTTAGATAAGCACTAAACAAACAAAACGATCCACTTCATGCTTACACGTCCTCTTAAAAAAACCAGAAACCACCAAATTTATTTAATGTGCATCTCTCTCACTGTAGAATCTTATTGTTTATAAATACGTGGTCTCTACCTCCCTGTCTCTCTATCTCCACGTTGTCTCCCCTGAAAGAGCATAAGAACAAAAATACTGTCTTGAAGTTCTCTCTATCTCTATAACAGGTTTATTCTATTTTTTGATTTTTTTATTAACAAGACTAATTATTTACGCTAGTTATTGTCTCTTTTCTTGTTCCTGTCTTTCTTTAATTTGTTCTTGTATTGGTTCAGCTGTGTTTGTGTGTGCCATCATCCACGCCATGGCCGTTACGCTATTCTTTTTG
>Ga0325400_1002441_pt1 | contig 16310 bp, 8 predicted proteins | sample PopdelMetagenome_2_FD_205662 | JGI IMG/M metagenome (GOLD analysis project Ga0325400, IMG submission 205662) | Populus deltoides microbial communities from Bellville, Georgia, United States - Xylem-PdKOR-R1 | ecosystem: Host-associated > Plants > Phyllosphere > Stem > Wood/Secondary xylem... | reverse complement strand
GTCCAAGACGCTGGAGGTCAAGATCCCGCCCGGCGTGGACGAGGGCACGCGCATCCGCATGTCGGGCGAGGGCGAGGCGGGCGCGCGCGGCGGGCCGGCGGGCGACCTCTACATCTTCCTGCACGTCCAGCGGCACGCGTTGTTCGAGCGCGACGGCACCACCTTATTCGCGCGCGCGCCGATCAGCATCACCACCGCGGCCTTGGGCGGCAGCATCACCGTGCCCGGCCTCGACAAGGTCGCGCACGAGATTCGCATCCCGGCCGGCATCCAGTCGGGCAAGCAGCTGCGCCAGCGCGGCGCGGGCATGCCCGTGCTCAACGGGCGCGGCATGGGCGACCTCGTCGTCCAGGTTGATGTCGAGACGCCGACGCGTCTGAGCCCGCGCCAGCGCGAGCTGCTGGAGGAGTTTCGCGAGCTGGAAACGGGCGAGGAGAGCCCGCAGGCGAGCGGCTTCTTCGCCCGGCTGAAGGGGATGCTGGGCGCGGACTAGGCGGGCAGGGTCAGGCCAGCACGTCCGCGTACATCCGCTCCAGGCGCTTCAGGAACCGCTCCGGCGAGAAATGGCCTGCCCGTTCCAGCCCGGCCGCGGTGAGGCGTGCGCGCAACGCCGCATCTTCGTCCAGCGCCGCCAATCCGCGCGCGATGTCGCCCACGTCGAATGGGTCGACCAGCAGCGCGGCCCCGCCCGCCACCTCCTCGGTGGCGCCGCCGCGCGCGGTGAGCACGGGCGTGCCCGCCGCCATCGCCTCGGCGATGGGCAGGCCGAATCCTTCGGCGATCGACGGGAAGGTCACGGCGCGCGCGTTGCGGACGAGGCGGGCGAGCAGGTCGCGCGGCAGATGGTCGAGCCGGATCACGCGCGCCGCCAGCCGGCCGGCATGCGCCTGCCCCAGATCGGGATCGGCGCGCAGCAGGCGCGTCTCGCCCGCGCCTTGCCAGCCCGGTGAGCCGACGATCACGAGCGGCGTGTCGGTCGCGCGCGACAGGTGCGCCTCCACCAGCCGCCCGACATTCTTCTTGGGCTCGATCGCGCCGAAGAACAGGAAATAGCCGCCGGGGGCGAGGCCCAGCATTTGGTGGAGCGCCGGCCCATCGGCCGGCTCGGCAAGCGGCGAGGGCGGCACTGCTTGGTAGCAATTGACGACCTGCGCCGGATCGAGCCCGAAGGCGCCGACGATCGCCGTCCGGCTCGTCTCGGAGACGGTGCAGATCCGCCGCCCGCGCGCGATGCAGCCCGCCACCAGTGCATGGTAGGTCCGCTTGGCGGTGAGCGTGGCGAAGGGCAGCTTCAAAGGCACGAGATCGTGCAGCGTGTAGATGTTGCGCGCGCCGACCAGCTCGATCGGCACGGGGTAGGTCCAGTGCATTACCGCCGGCGGATCGGCCATCCGCAGCGGCACGAACCGGCGAAAGGTCGCGAAATAGCGATGGGCGAGCGCGAACAGGCCGGGCGCGGTCACCACCCGGTCGAAGGCGGGCCAGCGATCGGCCAGCGCGCGCGTGTCGACCAGGCCGGTCAGCGGTACGTCCACCGCCCGCGCGCGCAGCCAGGGCTGGTATGCGGGCGCGAGACCCAATCCGGCCACGCGCAGGCCCCGGCCGAAGCGGTCGAAGAACAGGGTCTCGCGCGTGGCGGGATCGCGGCCGGCGTCGAGCCCGAACACGCCCTCCACCCGGTGGCCGCCTGCCTTCAGCGCCGCCGCCAGGCCGCGGCCGTAGGTGGCGACCCCCGTGCCCGTCGGCACCGCGAGGTTGTAGCCGTCGATCCCGATCCGCACCCGTCCGGCTCTAGGCGGCGCGCCTTGGCGTTTCAATCAGCCCCGGTTAAGGCCGTGGACCGCAAGCCGGACGCCCGGCAAGGAAGACGCACCCGTGATCGAGTTCAAGGACGTTTCGAAGACCTACCACATCCACAAGTTCGAGAAGGAGGTGTTCCGCAACCTCAACTTCCGCATCGAGAAGGGCGAGTCGATCGGCATCTGCGGCGCGAACGGCGCCGGCAAGTCGACGCTGATGCGCATGCTCGGCGGCGTCGAGCACCCCACCACCGGCACCATCACGCGCACGATGAGCACGTCATGGCCGATCGGCTATTCCTCCTGCTTCCAGGGAAGCCTGACGGGCGCGGACAATGCGCGCTTTATCGCGCGCGTTTACGGCCAGCCGGAGGACGAACTGCTCGACTATGTGCAGGATTTCGCGCAGCTCGGGCCCTATTTCTGGCAACCCGTGTCGACCTATTCGGCGGGCATGGGCGCGCGGCTGGCGTTCGGCGTGAGCCTGGCGATCAACTTCGAATGCTACCTCGTGGACGAGGTGACGGGCGCGGGCGACGAGCGGTTCCGCGTGCGCTGCGAGGAGGCGCTGCTGCACCGGCGCGATACCGCCTCCCTCATCATGATCAGTCACGATCCGGGGGCGCTCCGGCAATATTGCCACAAGGGTGCGGTGGTCTACGGCGGCAGCCTCGTCTTCTTCGACTCGATCGACGAGGCGTCGGAGGTGCATCACCGCCTGCAGCTGCGCGCGGCCTGATCCGCTTGATTGCGAAGGCGGGTCCCGCCGGGTAGAGCCGGCCGCTACAAGGTTCAGGAAGCGCGTTAGATGGTGAAGTTTCTTGTCGCGCGCGGCCGCGCATGGGCCGGCCTGCCGGCGCTGGCGTTGCTGGGGGCGTGTTCCACGCTGCCTGGCAGCGGCCCTACCGCAGGCGAGATCCGCCGCGGCGCGCAGCCCGACCGCAACACAGTGGGCTTCCGCATCGTCGACTTCTCGCCGCAGGTGGTGGGCGATGTGGAGGCGCGCGCGGTCGCCGCCGACGCCGCGCAGCCGACGCTCGCCTCGCTGGCGCGCAGCGGCCGCAACGACGTGGTCGGCCCGGGCGACGTGCTCACCGTCAACATCTACGAAGTGGGCGTGGCGCTGTTCGGCACCGGTCGCGAGATTCCGGGGCAGGGCTATGACGCGTCCGCGCGCGGCGAGCCGTTCCCGGCGGTGGTGGTGGACCGGTCCGGCGCGATCACGCTGCCCTATGTCGGCCGGCTTGAGGTCGCGGGGCGCACGCCTGCCGAGATCGGTACGCTGATCGAGGGGTCGCTCCGCGGCAAGTCGCAGAGCCCGCAGGCGCTGGTGGCGGTGCGGCTCAACGTCAGCGATACGGTGTTCGTGTCGGGCGACGTGCGCAAGCCGGGGCGGTTCGACCTCACGCTCCAGAACGAGCGGCTGCTGGACGCGGTGGCGCTGGCGGGCGGGGCGGTCAATTCGGCGGAGGACACGGTGGTCCGCTTCAACCGCGGCAACCAAACGCTGGAGGAGCGGCTCGGCCGCATCCGTGCGGGCGCGGCGGACGATCTCGTGCTGGTGCCGGGCGACCGGATCGAGCTGATCAAGCGCCCGCGCTCGTTCCTGGTGCTGGGCGCCTCCACGCGCGTGTCGCAGATCTCGTTCGAGACGGGCGACCTGTCGCTGGCCGAAGCGGTGGCGCGCGCCGGCGGGCCCAATGATGCGGTGGCCGATCCCGCCGCGGTGTTCCTGTTCCGCTACGACCCGCCGGCCCCAGGCACGGCGGCTGCGCAGCCGGTGATCTATCGCCTCAACATGATGCAGCCGTCGAGCTACTTCATGTCGCAGCGCGTGGCCGTCCGCGACAAGGACGTGATCTACATCGCCAATGCGGCGTCCAACAAGCCGGCCAAGCTGGTCGGCATCATCAACCAGCTGTTCAGCCCGATCGTGACCGCGACGATCGTCGCGCGGCAGTAGGCACCCTCTCTGCGTTCTCGCGGTAGGCGCGAGGGCCATCCTGCACCTCGTTGGCCGTCGAGGATTACGGGCATGCGCTCTCCGAAGCCGAAGAACCCGTTCGTCGTCCCTGCGCAGGCGGGGACCCAGCTTGTCGTTTCCTGTTGCAGGGCAGCGGGGTCCCTGCCTTCGCGGGGACGACGACGGATATCGGGTGATCGGACCGGACGCTACGCGGCCAAGATGCGCTGCACTTCCGCCGCCAAATCGCAGATGTCGGGCTCGACCAGATAGCCGGGTATGCCGGCACGCGCCGCCGCCTCCATGTCGCTCGCCTTGTCGCCGATCATGAAGCTGCCGGTCCGCTCCACATCCCACTCGCGCATCGCGCGCAGCAGCATGCCGGCGCCGGGTTTGCGGTCCTCGTGCTCGCGCGCAAACGCGGCCACGCTGCCGTCGAGGTGGTAAGGCGCGTAGTAGAAGGCGTCTATCCGCGCGCCTCGCACGGCCAGCTCGGCGGCCATGTGCCGGTGGAACGCCTCCACGTCGGCCGTGCCGTATAGGCCGCGCGCCACGCCCGACTGGTTGGTGGCGACGATCACCAGCAGGCCGGCCTCGTTGAGAAGGCGGATGCCCTTCGCGGCGGTGGGCGTGAAGCGCAGCGCCTCCGGCCGGAAAACGTAGCCGTCGTCGACGTTGATCACGCCGTCCCGGTCGAGAAACGCCGCCGGCCGTCGACCGGCGGCCTCGCTCATTGCGCGTGCTCGCGGACGCCCGCTACCAGCAGCCAGCCGATCGAATAGACCAGGAACAACACGATCATCACCGTGCCTAGGATGCGCGCACGCTCCGGGAACATCGCCTTGACCGGCCGGTTCGCGTCCACCACGCGCACGAGGTAGAGCTGCTGGCGCAGCGCCTGCTCGCGCGCGCGGTCGAGTGCCGAGGCGGCCGCCTCGTAGCGCTTGGCCAGGAACTGCTGGCGCAGCTGCAGCCCTTCATAGCCGCTGATGTCGGTCGCGATCGCGCGGTTGCCGCCCGTCAGCCGGCCGGACTGGCCCGCGACCTGCGCCTCCAGCGCACGAACGCGCGCCGCCACCGCCTGATATTGCGGCGAGGAAGGCGCGATCATCCGGCCCATCGCCGACAACTGAGCGCGCGCGGCGGACAGCTGGCCGGTGAGGTTCGTGACGAGGCCGATCTGCGCCTGCCCGGATGCCTGCGGATCGATGTCCCGCCGGTTCTGGCGGAAACTGGTGAGGCGGCCCTGCACCTGCTCCAGCTTGGTCTCCGTGTCGGCGAGCTGGCGCTGCGCCGTCTCGATCGCGTCGCTGTAGGAGCGCTGGTTGAGGATGTTGACCCGCTGCTCGCCCAGGCGGAGCAGCATGCGCACGAGGTCGTACGAATCCTCCGGGCGGAAGCTGTGCACCTTGAGCGTGGTGATGCCCGTTTCCGTGCTGAACTGCACCGACACGCGCTTGCGGTAGAATTTGAGCAGCTTTTCGGGCGTGGGATCGGCCTGGCGCAGCCGGCTGAAGAAATCGGCGTCGGCGCGGTTGTAGCGTTCCACCAGCCGGCCGCCGCGGCGCAGCTCGGCCACCGCATCGTGGCTGGTGAGATAGTCGGCGACGCTCATCGCCTCCGTATGGCTGGCGTCGCCGTGCCCCGTGACCATGCTGAGCGCGGCGCCGACCCCGGTGACCGCCGCCGGCGCGGCATCGGCCGAGCGCACGATGAAGTGCGCTTCCGATTCATACTGGTCGGACGCGATCAGGTAGAGGTAGCCCGCCAGCAGCAGCGACGGCAGCACCACGATCAGCAGGAACATGCGGCGCCGCCGAATCCAGTCGATCACGTCCTCGACCGGCACGCGCCGCCGCCGCGGCTCCACCGCGACCGGGGTCATGATGCCGTGCATGTTCATCTGTTCGGGTCCTTCGAAGCGGCGGGCAGGCGGGGCGTCAGCTCAGGTGGATGCGGTTGCGCACCATGCGCAGCTGCAGCAAGCCCACCCACGTCAGCACCAGACAGCTGCCGATGATGTATTTGGGGAAGAAGAATTCCAGCGTGAACGATTTGAACATCGCGTACCGGGCGAGCTCGAAGATGTTGGTCATCGGCACCCACGTCAGCCACTCGCCGAACGGATGCGGCAGCCAGCCGATCGGCGTGAACGCGCCCGACAGCCCGACCATGAAGTAGGAATAGGGATGCACCAGCCGGCCGACGGTGTGGTTGTTGTAGGTGATCGCGGTCAGCAGGAACGAGTGGGCGAGCGAGTACCAGAACATCAGCCCCCATGCCGCCAGCAGCACCAGCGGCTTGTCCGGCGGCTGGCCCATGCCGATGGCGATGATCAGCACCATCAGGATCGTAAAGGTGAGGAACACGCCCGCCACCTCCAGCAGCGCGCGTGCGATCACCACGTCCAGCACCGTCACCTGCTGGTGATAGAGGAGCGGCGCATTGCCCTCGATTCCGCCTTCCGACCGGTTGACGATGCCGCGGAACAGGATGAACACGGTGTAGCCGAGCACGCCGTAGGGCAGCGGCTGCACGTCCGGTCCATAAGGCACGTGGCCCTGGCTGAGGTGCATCAGCCCGATCACGGTGGCGAGCAGCATCGGCTCGCCGATCATCCACAGGTAGCCGACATTCTCGCGCCCGTAGCGCGTGTGCAGTTCGCGCAGGATCAGCGCGCCGATGACGCGGCTTTGAATGCCGAGCGCGCGGAAGAAGGAGCCCGACGGCGGCGACGTTGGCAGGGGGCGGCTGCTCATGGCGCCAGCTTATGCAGCAGATCGAGCACGATGGCGAGGTGCTGCGTCCATTCGTGCGGTCGCCAGCCAAGGCGCCGGCGGGCCTGCGCGGCGGCGATGGCCGACACGTCGCCGGCCAGGTCCTCAACCGCGCGCGCCCAGGCAGGGCCATCCAGCGGATCGAGGAAGTCGGGCACGTCGCCGCCCGCCTCGCGCAGCGCGGGCAGGTCGCTCGCCAGCACGGGCACGCCCAGCACCTGCGCTTCGCTGACGGGCATGCCATAGCCCTCGGCGAAGGAGGGCAGCAGCAGCGCGCGCGCGCCCGCCAGCAGCCGCTCCACCGCGCGATCGGGCAGCCCGCCTTGCTCCTCCACGCAGCCCTGCAAGGCGGGGCAGCGCTCCAGCATGTCGATCACCTGCTCGTTCTCCCAGCCACGCCGGCCGATCACCAGCAGGCGCGGGACGTTGGCGGCGCCGTCGCGCTCGGACCAGCGGCGCCACAGGTTCAGGAGCAGCAGGTGGTTCTTGCGCGGCTCGATCGTGCCGATGCACACGAAAAAAGGGCGGCCGGGCGCCGGCGCGGCGGACGACCCGGCGGAAAGGTGCGTGCCGAGATGGGCGACGGCCGTGCGCGGGCTGCGCGCCGCAGTGGGCAGGAACGGCGCCAGCGCGTCCAGTGTGGCCTGGCTGTTGGTGACGATCGCGTCCGCCAGCTGCATCATCGTGTTCAGCCGTGCGCGGTGCTGCGCGGCGCCGTCGGGCCGGGCGTATTCGGGGAATTGCAGGGGGATGAGGTCGTGCACCAGCACGGCGAAGCGCGCCCGCTCGCGCCGCAGGATGCGCGCATTCACCGCCGCGTCGGTCAGGTGGTTGGGCGAGGATTGCAGAAACACGCGCCGCTCGCCGTGGCGACGGGCAGGCACGGGCCGCGGATGCAGCGTCGCCAGCCAGCGCGCCGCGTCGCGTCGCAGCCGGCCGCGCGACAACGCGCCTTGGTGCGCCCAGCGCTCCTCCGTCGCGTCCAGGAAGCGGCGCACGCCGTCTGTCGACAGGCGGCCGTACAGGCCGCCCACCGGGTGAACCGCCGCGAAGCGCAGTTGTGCCGGCACCTGCGCCAGCAACTCGCGCGCATAGGCCATCTCGCAGCGGTCCACACCCGTCGGCGTGACGTGCATGACGCGGCTGAGCAGCCGCGACAGATCGAGGATGACGGAGGGTCCGGCGTCGGCCATGAAGGGGAGCCCCGCGCGGCCGTGGCCGGCGGTTCGCGCTAGCGCGCCGCCATGCGGCTGGCGAGTTCGGCCAGATCGACGCGCGTGTTGCGCAGCTCGCCCACCACCTGCGCCACCGCGGCCGCCACGCGATCGAGCTGTTCCGGCTCGTGCTGCTCCGACAGGAAGAAGCGCAGCCGTGCGGCCTGTTCGGGCACGGCGGGGTAGATGATCGGCTGGACGTTGATGCCCATGTCGAACAGTCGGTCGGCCGCGCGCGCCGCGACGATGGAGCTGCCCGTCATGATCGGCACGATCGCGGCCCCGATCGATGGCCCGGTGTCCAGCCCGTGCGCGCGCGCGGCAGCCAGGAAGCGCGCCGCATTCTCCTGCAGCCGGGCGACGCGCCACGGCTCGGCATGCATCAGGTCGATGGAGGCGATCGCCGCCGCGGCGACGGGCGGCGGCAGGCCCACCGAATAGACGAAGCCGGGGGCCGAGCAGCGCAGATAGTCGATCAGCTTGGCCGAACCCGCAATGTAGCCGCCGCAGCCCGACAGCGACTTGCTGAGCGTGCCCATCCACACGTCCACCTCGCGCGGGTCGACGCCGGCATGTTCGGCGACGCCGTGGCCGTGCGCGCCCAGCACGCCCAGCGAATGCGCCTCGTCCACCATCAGGCTGGCGCGATTGGCCTTGGCCACACGCACCAGGCGGGCGAGGTCCGGCACGTCGCCGTCCATGCTGTAGTGGCCTTCCGCCACGATCAGCACGCGGTTGGCCGATCCGCGCGCGTCGCGCAGCAGCCGCTCCAGCTCGTTCATGTCGTTGTGCGGAAAGGCGATGCGACGCGCGCCGCTCGCCAGTGCGCCCTGGACGATGCTGTTGTGGCTGAGCGCATCGTGCAGGATCAGGTCGTCGCGGCCGACAAGGTGGCCGATCACCGTCACGTTGGTGGCATGGCCCGACACCATCGCCACCGCATCCTCCGCGCGGTAGACGTCGGCCAGCCGCCGCTCCAGCTCGCGGTGGATCGGCCGTTCGCCGGAGACGATGCGGCTCGCGGACACGGAGGTGCCGTAGCGGTCGATCGCCTCCTTGGCGGCGGCGTTGACGCGTTCGTCGCCGTTCAGACCGAGATAATTGTACGACACGAAATTGTCGAACTCGCGGCCGTCCACCACCGTGCGCGCACCCGCTACGCCCTCGTGCGCGCGGAAGAACGGGTTGCGGATGCCGAGCGCATCGCCCGCGCGGCGGATCATGGAAAGGTCGGCGGCGACCTCCGGACGGCCCAGTTCGGGCGCGGGTTCGACGGGGTGCTCGGGCAGCGGGGCGGCGGGCGCGCGCGTGGCGAAGCGCGCCAGCAGCTGCGCCTTGGCGTCGCGGGAAAGGCCGAAGGATTCGCTCATATGTCGGCCCCTGCCACGGAGTTGCGGGCCAATTTAAGGCGAAGTCGCTGCGGCGGCGGCGAAACCGGGCTCAGCCGGTGCTTCCGCGCCGCTAGCCGGGCCTTCGGGCGCACCCTCGCCGCCTTCGAACTGCGCCATGCGCGCGACCAGCGCGTCGTCGCCCTCCGCCGCCGCCGATTGGCCGGTCTCGCCTAGCCCGCGCACGATGCGGCCGGCCATGGCGCCGAGCGTCGCTCCCTCCGACAGCGCCAGCAGCGGCACGGTGATGCCGAAGCGCTGCTCCACCGCCAGCCGCAGCTCCACCGCCATCAGGCTGTCCATGCCGAGCTCGGCGAGCGGGCGGGAGGCCTCGATGCGGTCGGGGCCGAGCTTCATGATCCGCGCGACCTCCTCCACCAGCATGGCCGACACGCGCTCCTGCGCCTGCGCGGGCGTGCAGCTCGCCAGCATCGCGCGCAGGTCCACCTCGCCCGCTTCCTCGACCGCCTCGCCGTCCATCTCCGCGAACAGCGTCGAGCCGAGCAGCGGCAGGCGCCCGCGCAACGCCCCCCAGCGCACGCCCGCAGCGCCCGCGACGGGCAAGCCGCTCGCCAGCAGCGCCGGCAGCAGGTCGAGCGCGTCGGCGGCGGACAGGTGGCCCGAGCCGAGCTGGCGCTGGAGCAGATCGCTGACCTGCTTCTCGCGCGTGAGATAGCCCGCATCACCGATCGGGCCCCATTGCACCGCCAGCGCCGGTAGGCCGGCGGCGTGGCGCCGTTCGGCCACCGCCTCGATCGCGGCGTTCGCGGCGACGTAATTGGCCTGGCCGGGATTGCCGAGCGGGGTGGTGACCGATGAGAAGAGCAGGAACAGCTCCAGCGGGTCTTCCCGCGTCAGCCGGTCGAGCAGGTCGGCGCCGCCGAGCTTGGGAGCGAGCGCACGCGCGAACCGGCCCTCGTCGAGTTGCGGCAGCAGCGCATCGTCCATCGCCACCGCCGCATGGACCACGCCCGCGAGCGGCGCCTGCGTCGTGCGCACCTCGGCCAGCACCGCGGCGAGGCTCGCCTCGTCCGCCACGTCGGCGGCGTAAGCGCGCGCATCGGCCCCGAGTCCGGCGAGTTCCGCCAGCAGCGCGTCGACACCCGGCGTCGCCGCCCCGCGCCGCCCGACCAGCGCGAGGTGGCCCGCGCCATGGCGCGCCAGCCAGCGCGCGGTCGCCGCGCCGAAACCGTCGAGACCGCCCGTCACCAGATAGGCGCGATCGCCACGCGCGGCGAACGGCCGCGCGGCCGGGCTTGCGCTCACGCGGCGCTCGCCGGGGGCGAGCACGATCTTGCCGACATGGCCCGACGCCTGCATGAGGCGGAACGCATCCTCGACGTCCGCATAGTCGAAACGGCGGAAGGGCAGGGGGCGCAGCGTGCCCGCGGCGAACATGTCGGCGAGCTCGGCGAACAGCTTGGCGGCGAGCGCAGGACGCTTCACCGGCAGCTGGTCGGCATCGATGCCGTGATAGCTCACATTGTGGCGGAACGGGCGCAGGCCGACGGCGCTGTTCTCGTAGAAGTCGCGCTTGCCAAGCTCCAGGAAGCGCCCGAACGGCTTCACCAGCCCCAGGCTGCGGCGCATCGCCTCGCCCGCCAGGCTGTTCAGCACCACGTCCACGCCCCGCCCGCCGGTGAGGCGCATGACCTCGTCCGCGAACTGGAGGCTGCGGCTGTCCAGCACCGCCTCCACGTCGAGGCTGCGCAGAAGCGCGCGCTTCGCGGGCGAGCCGGCGGTGGCGAACACGCGCACGCCGCGCGCGCGGGCGTATTGGATCGCGGCCAGGCCGACGCCGCCCGCGCCGCCATGCACCAGCAGCGTCTCGCCCGCCTCGATCTGGGCGAGGTGGCCGAGCGCATAGGCGACGGTCAGGAACGCCACGGGAAGCGTCGCCGCCGCCTGGAAGTCCATGGCAGCCGGGATCGGCATGGCGGCGATCGCGCGCGTCACCGCGTGCGTGGAGAGCGCCGCGGGCGCGAAGGCCGCGACACGGTCGCCAGGCGCGAACCCGGTCACGTCCGGGCCGACGGCGCGCACCACGCCCGCGCATTCCAGTCCCAGCGTCGGGCCGGCGAAGCCGTCCAGCAGCGCCTCGTCGGGCAGCAGGCCCATGGACCACATCACGTCGCGGAAGTTGAGGCCGGCCGCTGCCACCTCGATCGCGATTTCGCCCGGTCCCGGCGCCTGCGGCTCGACCGCCTGCCAAGCGAGCGAGTCGAGCAGGCCGGGCCGCTCCACGCCCAGGCGCAGCACCGCGCCGGCATCCACCGCGGCTGCGGGCAGGCCCCGCCGCACGCGCGCGACATGCCGCCCGCGCGCGTCCCACGCCACCTCCGCCTCTGCATCGGGATGCAGGCTTTCGGTCGCTGCGGCCGCGCCCGCGGCCTCGCCGTCCAGCGCCGGGTCGATGCGCACCAGGCGCAGCGTCACGGGTGCGGTCTCGTTGGCGAGCACGCGGCGCAGGCCGGTCAGCGCCGCCGCGTCCGCATCGCCCGCCACGCCCGCGGACACCACCAGCGTGACGGTCAGCGGCCGCTCGTCGCGGCGCGAGGCGAGATGCGCGAGCAGCGCCAGCCGCTCGGCCAGCGGCGCCGCATCGTCCAGCAGGATGGCGGCTTGGCCGTGCAACGTCGCCACGACGTCCGTGTCGGCCAGTTCGTCGAGCGGGCGATGCGTCCAGCGCGCACCGGCCGCTGCCAGCCGCGTCTCCAGGTCGCGCAAGCGCGCCGATTCGGGAGCGAACACCGTCAGCGTGCCCGCCTGAGGCGAGGGCGCGACAACGGTCGCCTGCGCGACGCGCACCGCCGCATGCAGCTCGGCCGGCCACAATTCGGTGGCGAGCGGGCGATGCCGCACGTCGCCCAGGCCTGCCGCCTCCAGCAGCGCGCCGAGCCGGCGTGCGTCCGCGGGCGGCAGCGCGTCTGGGCGCAGGATCTGCCACAGGCGATTGGGCGCGGGCTCGGCCAGCAGCAGGGTGCCGCCTTCGTCCAGCAAGGCCGCCGCCTGGCCGAGCTCCGCACCGGCCCAACCACTCAGCGCCACCGCGTGCAGGCCGACTATCACATCGAAGCGCGCATCGAGCGGATCGCCCGGCGTCCAGGCGATCGCCTGCGCCTGCGGCAGGTCGGCCAACGCCGCCGCCAGCGCGACGCGGTCGCCCGCGGTCGTGGCGGCGGTAATCATGGCGCCGTTGCCGTCGAGCGTGCGCGCCAGCCGGCGAGTGAAGGCGCCGGTTCGCGCGCCCACCTCCAGCACGCGCAGCGGCCGGTCGCCCTGCGCCGCGGCCAGCGCACGCACCGCTTCGGCCAGCGCGTCCGCGGCAGCTGCGCCAGCGGGCGAATCGAACAGGAACTGGTCCCACAGGGCAGCCGGCAGCGCTGCGCCCGCGGCGGGTCCGTCGCGCAGCACGGGCAGCAGCCGCTCGGCCGCGAGCGCCATCAGGCCGATATCGGCCACGCCCTGCGGCAGGTCGTAGAACAGCGTGCGCAGGATCGCGTCGCCCGGCGGCAGGTCGGCCGCGAAGCTCCACGAGCCGTCCGCTGCCTGCGCCGCGACACCGTCGGCAGCGAGCCAGCGCAGCAGCCGGTCGAGCAGCGCGCGGCTCTCGCCCGCCACCTTGCCCTCGCGCAGCAAGATCTGCGGCACCAGCCGCTCGCCGCCCGGCTCGATCAGCCCGCGCAGCACGTCCACCGCGGCGGTGGCGATGAAGGCGTCGACCAGCAGACGGCTGTCCGGCACCGCCGCCTCGTCCCCGCCGGGCAGCGCGGGCGTCGTCGCCGACGCCTGGCCGGGCAGCGCGCCCACCCAGGCAAGCGCGGGATGGAAGAACTGGTCCTCCGGACGCATCCGCCGGCCGAGCGCCACGCGCACGAACCAGCATTCGGCGAGCTCCGCCAGCACGCGCCCGTCCGCCGCAAGGAGCGCGATGTCCGCCCGCACCGAACGCGGACCGACGCGCGTCACCAGCAGGCGTGCGGTCGCGGGCACGCCGCCTTCGCGATCCAGCAGCCGCACCCGGCCGAAGCGCCACGGCAACACGCCCATGTCGCCGCCCAGCCGGTCGGCAGCGAGCGCCAGCAGGCTCTGCAGCGCGCCGTCGACAAGGTTCGGCGGCAGGATAAAGCCGTCACCCAGCGGCACGGAGCCGAGCCGCGCGGTGGCCTCCGCCTCGCCCCACACATCGATCCGCTCGACGACGCGGAAACGGGGGCCGTAGTCCAGCCCCATGGCGCCGGCGAGCGCATAGAGCGCCTCGGCCCGCACCTGCCGCGTGGGCGACCGATCCGCCTCGTCTGTGGCCGGGGCTGCGGTTGCGTCCGCCGCCGCCAGACGGCCGCGCATGTGCACCGTCCACGGCTCGCCGCCGAGCCAGGGCCGCGAGGCCAGCTCGAAGTCGCCGTCGGCCGATCCGATGCGCAGCCGCATCTCGCGCATCACGTGCGGCTCGATCACCAGCGCGCGGCCGATCTCCACGTCGAGCAGGTCGAGCGCCCCCGCGGCTGGATGGCGTGCGCGCGCGGCGGCCAGCGCCACTTCCAGGAGCGCCGCAGCCGGCACCACCGCCGCCCCGCCGACATGATGGTCGGCGAGCCACGGCAGCGTCTCCAGCGACAGCGTGCGATGCCATTCCAGCGCCTCCGTCCCGCTCCGCTGGCCCAGCAGCGGATGGTCGGGCGGCAGCATCAGCCGGTCGTCGGAGGCTTCGGTGCGCTCCACCCAGAAACGTTCGCGCTGCCACGGATAAGGCGGCAGGCCGGCAAGCGCCGCAGGCCCGGTGAAGGCGTCGGCGTCGCGGATGTCGCCGCCCGCGGCGTGGATGCGCGCGGCGAGGGCTGCGATCGGATCGCCCCTGTGCGGCCGGCGCGACAAGGAGGACAGGACGCGGCCCTCCTTCTCCTCGGCGCGCAGCGCGTCGGACAGGTAGGCGCCCACCACCGGATGCGGCCCGATCTCGGCGAACACGCGAAACCCGCGCCGCACCATCGCGCGTGCGGCGTCCGCGAACAGCACGGGGTCGCGCACGTTGCGCCACCAATAATCGCCGTCTAGCCCGTCGCCGTCGAACGCGGCACCCGTCACCGTCGAGAAGAAGGGCAGGCGGCCACGCACCGGCTCCAGCCGGCCGAGATCGGCGGCGAGCTGGTCGCGAATCGGGTCCATCGCCGCGCTGTGAAACGCGTAAGCGAGATCGAGCCGGGTGAAGCGCCACGCCTGCGCGCCCGCCGCCTCCTCCAGCCGCGCGATGCCCGCCTCGCTGCCGGCGACGGTCACCGCCGCGCCGCTGTTGTGCGCCGCCAGCTCCAGCTCGGGCCCGAGCAGGCCCGCCGCCCCTAGCGCATCGGTCGCCGCCTGCGCGTCGAGGCCCAGCACCGCCATGCCGCCGACGCCGTGGCGCAGCTGCTGCGCGCGGCTGCGCGCGGCAATGACGCGCGCCGCCTCGTCCAGGTCGAGCGCGCCCGCGGCCCACGCCGCTGCGACCTCGCCCACGCTGTGGCCCATCGTCGCCGCGGGCTCCACGCCATGGTCGCGCAGCGCCAGCACGGTTGCCGCCTGCACCGCGAACAGCAGCGGCTGCGCGGCTTCGGTGTCGCGCAGCCGTTCGGCGTCGGGCGTGGCCAGCGCGTCGGCCACCGACCAGCCGAGCCAGGGCGCCAGCGCCGCGTCCACCTCCGCCAGCGCGTCGCGGAAGGCGGCGCTGCCGGCGATCGCGTCGGCGGCCATGCCCGCCCACTGGCTGCCGTTGCCCGAGAAGACGAAGGCGAGCCCGCCCGTTGCCGCCGTGCCCGTCACCACGCCCGCGGCGGCGCGGTTGTCGGCGAAGGCGTCCAGCGCGGCCCGCATCGCGTCCGCGTCGCCGCCCGGCACCACCAGCCGGCGCGGATGCTGCGTGCGTCGCACGGCCGCGCCACGCACCAGCGCCGGCCGCTCGCCCGCTTCCGCCGCGCCCAGCCGCGCGCTCCATGCGGCCGCGAGCTCGCGCAATGCGCCCTCCGACCGAGCCGACAGCAGCAGCGGCGGCAACGGACCGCCCGTTTCCGGCGCAATGACCGGGCGCGGATCGGGCGCTTCCAGCACGGCGTGCGCGTTGGTGCCGCCGAAGCCGAACGAATTGACGCCCACCAGCGCCGGCGTGTCGCCCGTCGCCACCGGCTCCGCCGTCGTGGCCAGCCGCAGGTTCAGGTCGGCGAACGGGATATGCGGGTTGGGCGTCTGGTTGTGGAGCGACGGCGGCACCGTTCCGCGTTCGGCCACGAGCATCGCCTTGATCAGCCCGGCCATGCCGCTGCTGGCCTCAAGGTGGCCGATGTTGGTCTTGATCGAGCCGATGGCGAGCGGCGCCGAGCGCCGGCGGCCGAGCACCTCGCCGAGCGCGCCCGCCTCGATCGGGTCGCCCGCGGGCGTGCCCGTGCCGTGCGCCTCCAGATAGGCCAGCCGGTCGGGGTCGAGCCCGAAGCCGCCATAGACCTCTTCCAGCAGCGCCGCCTGCGCCTCGCGATTGGGCAGCGACAGGCCGGTGGTGCGGCCGTCCGAGTTGACGCCCGTGCCGCGGATCACCGCCCGGATCGGATCGCCCGCCGCCAGCGCCGCGCCCAACGGCTTCAGCACGACGACGCCGCCGCCCTCCGCGCGCACATAGCCGTCCGCGCGCGCATCAAAGGCGTGGCAGCGGCCGGTCGGCGACAACATGGACGCCGCGCAGAAACCGACAAAGGATTGCGGAGCCAAGAGCAGGCTGACGCCGCCGACCAAAGCCGCCTCCACCTTGCCGCCGCGGATCGCCTCGCACGCCTGATGCAGCGCCACCAGGCTGGACGAGCAGGCGGTGTCGACGGTGAAGCTCGGCCCGCGCAGGTCGAACGAATAAGAGATGCGGTTGGCCAGGCTGCACAGCGTGACGCCGATCATGGAATAGGCGTCGGTGCTCGCCGGATCGGCGATGTTGGCGTTGAGATAATCCCACGAGGAGCCGCCGACGAACACGCCGACAGCCTCGCCCGCGAGCCGCGCGAGGTCGATGCCGGCATCCTCCACCGCCTCGTAGGCGAGCTCCAGCAGCAGCCGCTGCTGCGGGTCCATCTGCATCGCCTCCCGCGGGGAGATGCCGAAGAAGCCCGGGTCGAACCGCGCCACCTCGTCCAGCACGCCGGCGGCGAAGGTATAGG
>Ga0325400_1002440_pt1 | contig 16312 bp, 10 predicted proteins | sample PopdelMetagenome_2_FD_205662 | JGI IMG/M metagenome (GOLD analysis project Ga0325400, IMG submission 205662) | Populus deltoides microbial communities from Bellville, Georgia, United States - Xylem-PdKOR-R1 | ecosystem: Host-associated > Plants > Phyllosphere > Stem > Wood/Secondary xylem... | reverse complement strand
CTGAGATGCAATGTGCCCCTTCCCTAAACACTTAAAGCATTTAATATCTCTATCACGAGTAGGTTGAGATTCAGATTTACCTTTCCCATCTGTATGAGTATCCTTTTTGGCCTTAGGTGGTTCGGCCGTTGTATAAGGCTTTGGTTGGACAACCCCCTCTCTCTTCAAATTTGGCCTCTATGTTGAGGAAGATGAAGCCGAATTGGTCTGAAAACGTGTACTGCCCCTTCTCTTTATTTGCCTCTCCACCTTCGTTGCCATATGGACCATGTCCTCCAATTATACACAATGTTGTAATTCTACAACATTCGCAATGTCCCTATTCAGCCCATTTAGAAATCTAGCCATGGTAGCTTCCCGATCCTCAATCACATTGGCCCGAATCATGACAATCTCCATCTCTTTGAAATACTCATCCACGGACCTAGAACCCTGATTCAAACCCTGCAATTTCAAATACAAATCTCTATAATAGTGGTTAGGCACAAATCACCTTCTCATCAACACTTTCGTCTCCTCCCACGACGCTATTGGCCTCTCTCCACTCCTTATTTTACTAATAACATTTTGATCCCACCATATCAGTGCATAATCTGTGAATTCGATGACTACTAATTTTACTTTCTTTACCTCCAAATAGTTATGGCAATAAAAAATCCAATCCACCTTTTTCTCCCACTCCAAATATGCCTCGTGATTGTTTTTACCTTGAAAAGAAGGTATTTTCAGTTTGATGGCATCCAAATCACCATCTAAATCAGCATGTCCCCCAACACTACGACAATTTTCCCTTTGTCCGAATTGGCCCTTAGCTCTATTCCCATAATCCCTTTGGTTTCTAGGCTGCTGAAAACCTTCCCGATGGCCTATGGCCTCATCCTCAAAACCACCATCACCAATATCATCAATGGCCTCCTCAAAATCCTCATAATCAGCCCACCCAAATATGTTGGAAATGATGAAAATAAACTGCAAGAAATGAAAACAACAGAAAGCAAGCGAATTTCAAAAGTTGACGCAAAACAGACTCTTTACGACGAGTTAAGTCCGAATCTGGAACCTAAAGTAAATGATGTCCAATTGAGTTAAAATTTCAGATATAGTGCTATATCAATCCAGATAGACAAAATATAAAGTTTGAGCAATTTATGATAAGGTTTGATATACTGACGTAAAAACGTTATGAATTAGACCTGGTTAGACCCGAATTTGAAACCCAAAGAAAACGATATCCAATTGACCCCAAATTTGATATATGGTGCGATTAGGAGCCCAGTAATCAGAGTGTAAAATTTGAAATAATTTTAAGTTGATTTGATCCAATATCTCTTGTTTAATTTTTTGCGGTAGAATCCAATAAACGTCTTTTTGAACAGTTTTTTTTTGCCTTTCTCTTTTCTCTTTTTTTTATGGTACTGATATATTTTGAAAAATAACAGAATGAAATAATAAATTTTTTTTATATGCCGCAAATTCAAGGAGAAGAAGAAATTAGATACTAAGGAATTTTTTTTACGGAATCAACAAGAAACAAAAATTTTAGAAGGATATAACCTGATTAATAGAGCGAAGCTCTGATACTAAATGATGCGAACCTCGTGATCACATGGTCACGCAACCCACATGCAAAGACACCAATTCCCGGAAAGCCAAGTAAATCAGGTTTGATAGGAGTGTGAGACAAAGATAACTTGTACCTAGGCACCAGCACTATTGGAAACGGAGACCCCCACCCAACGAATATTGATTCGCGAACAAGAAGTATATGGATGACGCCACGAAGAAAGTTGTTCTTCGATAAGTCGTTTTCAGTTCTTTAGAGAACCAAGGAAGGGAGATTATCCCACCAACACACAATAAGTGCAGCAAAGAAGTTTATTGATTTGAAAATTGCGTAACCTTACATGTTTGGTTATGCCTTTATTTATACTGACTCTAGACTTAATAAAACCCTAATGGACCCCCCTTAGGTGGACTTATATGAAGCCCACTTACAATTGACCCAAATAAGTAATAATAACCCAAAAACTAAGAAGAAAATATTAAAAATAATAAAAATCCAAAAATTATCATGCTAAATATGCTAGAATCAGATTTGTCACCCTTAAGAAGTCCCAAAATAAACTAGGAGAAATCTGATTTGAAAAATTTGTGTTGCTGCCCCCCTTGATGTCCTTGATTAGCTTGGATTTCCTTGTTTAACTTGGACAAATAAGAAAACAAATTTCCTCATTTGTTGCTGATTTAATTACTTTCCTTTCTAAGTTAGGAAAAGCATTAAATAGTCCTCCTCTCTTTAGGAATAAGATATGGCCAACTTCCTTACTTAATTAAGAGAATAAATTGCTGACTTTTTATCCTTATAGCTTTAGGAAAACAAGCCTAACAAGGCTGGTATTGGGCCGGACACATCAACCCCTTGTTCCACACGAATTGGGCTCTTCTTGGACCTGAACTAGATGAATTAAAGGTTGTCCTTCATGCTCCTTAAATGTCCCAAGCCCCTTTAGGTCCATTTTTGCTCCATATGTTCTGAACATGCTCATTCAATGCTTCTTTAAGCTTCTTTGCCCTAGCTCTTGCGATTGGCCCAATTGGCACCTCCAATGGGTCGTTGGCATGATTACACTTGGTATTGGGTTGATCCGCATCAGAACTTCATCCTTCACGTATCCAAGGAGTCCATAGCCACATAAAACAGGAATAACCTATGCTTTCCACAAAAGATAATTGTTTGAAGTTAGCTTGATGGAGATATCAAGCAGATGTGATTTTGGAAGTGTAATCTCAAGAGAAGAAGTGGGGAACATTGTTTGAACTGAAGAAGAAGATGCCATAGTGATAGAAGGCTCTGATATCATGTAGAAAAGCTGAACTTATATTCATGTATATTGTTCGTGCCTTTAAATAGGCATTTCATACATCATAGGTGATTGATTCTTACTATATATACATGATTTGATGCAGGAATTATGGAAATCATGAAGTAAATGAAATGAAGAATTATAACTGGGGATCTCTCAATAGAGTGATATATGCAGAAAATCTATGCAGGATTTATGCACTTGAATCCTGCATGAAATCTCTGCATTTATTTCCATATTTCTTCATATATATATATATATATATATATATATATATATATGACAGCAGACAATTGCTGATAATAAGAGCTGGACCATCGAAAGAAAAAAATTATAATTAATTTTCAGGGGGGAGCGAGCTAGGCCACACCTCGTAAGGAAATACACGACAAAAACACACGATGCGGGCCACAGAGTTAAGCTAACCACTAGCCAAAAGGAGCCATTCCTCTGCATGAAGTCTTTTTCATCAACTGTCCATTTCTTGCCGATAAAAGAGTGAACACCTTGTCCTTGTTTCGAAAAAACAGCTTAATTTCAAAACCTGAACGGTTTAGACTTTTTTATTCACGCAATACAGTTTCTTGCGCATAAAAGAAGAGCGTCTATTGTGATTATTACATGTACTCTAAAAAGTTTTAGGGAAAATATTATTCCATGTAAATCACCCTTGCTAAAATGATTTTTTTTTAGTCTATCTTTATTTGATAGTCAATTAAAACATATTTATTAAAGGCAAGATTCAAAGATTAAGAACTAAACTAAAAAAGGTGGAAAAAAGATGGGTTTTTTTTTTAAACTTGGAGCTAAACATTCACTTTGGTTCTTTAATTTTTCAAATTATAAACTTTTGGTCTCTAAAGATTTATGAAATTCAATTATGATTCCAAACTTTATTTTTCTTATTATATGGTCAATGATTTGAGAGAAGAGAGAGAAAGTTGTCGGATTCTGGTGGTAGAAAGAGAAAGTCTTAGTTAATACCGATTCCGGCCATGAAAAATGATGATTTCGGTGACAATAGGTTCCTTTTGATGTGGAGATTATATCTTAAGTGTTTTTTTTCCCTTAAACTTATTTGAAATGGTAGATCTGAAACCAAAAACAAATTTGAATTTCGGGTTGATTGTGAACTTTAAAGCTAATTTTTATATTGTTAAAGGATATGGATATGTTTTATAAGGTGTTTAAAGTGCTTTTTTTATAAATTTTTTTTGGTTGAAATATGGTTAAAAATAGGTTTTTTCTTGGTCCAAAACAACTTAGCTCAGACGGATTTTTCAGCAACTAGAGTTTGCTGGAATCTGGGTAAAATAGACAATGTGTCGTCTGCTGTGTTTTTATATATATAAAAGAGGTAGAAGATCATCCACCCCTTAAGAAAAATTTTAAAAAAATAAGGCTCGAACACATGGGTTGTCCTAAGCTCTCCAGCCTGGCTCTTTTTTGGAGGCTTAGAAGGTTGGGGCCATCCAGGCCTAAGAGCCTAAGCCTTTTTTTCCTTTTTTTTTCATTTTTATCCATTAAAATTGGATTTTTAAAATTTTTCATGCTTTTCTTTTAAATTTCATTACTTAATATTTGGTTGATTATTAATTAAATAACTTATTTGTTTTGGTTTGATTTTTTTACATTTGTCTTAATATTTGGTTGTTTTTCAATTTTATATGTGTCTATTTTAGATAATTATTTTTGAAAAAAATTATTGAACCCAATTGAGGTCATGACCTTGATTATAGGTTTGACTAGTTAACTTTGGTTAGGTAGGGATCGATCTTTATAATTTTTTTTTTTGCATAAATAGTTTTCAATTTATTTAATTACATGTATGCATAGACTTTTTTAATTCCTCTTGGATTTTTATATACAAAAACATGTCGTAAAAGCCTGCATATATAATTTGTTTTGAAGAGAGAAAATATTTGACGCACGGCAAAGCATGAGTCAAATAACTAGTTTTATATTTAAACAATAAAGCCCTAGCTTGATTAAACAAGGAATTATCAAAAAATCCTCCATCCCCTCGTGATTAGACCAAGGACTAGTTTTGTATTAGTGCTACGCTGTGGGCCTAATGTGTTTTCAAGAAAATTGTTGCTCATGTACCGCAAAAGTGTTTCAAAGAAGGAAGATAAATATGTGACTCGAATTATAGATCTAACTAAATCAAATAAGTTGATTTTATTTTAATTAGATGATAAAAAATAGATAATGATAGTAGATAGACCTAATAAAAAAAATTGATCACAATAACCTAGGAAACAATATTTTTTAAAAAAGAAGATAAACAATGCAGCTTAATTCTCAGCCCATTAAATATAGAAAGATGAAATTGGGTAAAAAAAGGACCTAAAAAAATTAGCCTAAGTCAATACAAGTTAGCATGACAAATCTGTAACCCTAGTAATCAGGGCTAAGCCAACTCGGGCTATTCCATCAAACCTGTGGCCCAAGTCATGAGATCGGGATAACCTGATAGAAAAGTATATATATATATAAATAAACAATGTCAACTCGTGTTTATTTTTCAAACCTGTGACCCTGATCATTAGACCAGAAGCACCATATTTGAAAAAAAGAGCCATGAAACCGGTTCCTGTAAATAGACAACATATATGTGACAAACTAGTTGATTTTATTCAATTTCTACCAACAATTTTGAATAATTCAATTTCGTAGAAAATTCTCATTTTCTATGTGGTAATATTTTTAGTCCTAAATTTATAAGAATTTATTTTGAAATGGAATAAATACAATATAATAATTAAAATTAATCCTACATGTTTAATTAAAAATTAAAAACAAAATTAAACAAAGAAAATAACTAAAACTCAACAAAATAATGAAAAAATTATTTCAATAACAACTTCTATTCAACATAACTATTAATTCATAAAATTATTAAGAACAAATAATTGAACAAAAACAAAGACAAAAAAAGAAAAAATAATGCAAAAACAAATAATGGATAAGGAATGAAAAATTCGTATCTTAATGGCTTGCTTAATTTCAGAGTTGAACTAGGTATGATACAAAAGAAACAAAAACTATGAAAAAATAGTGTTAAAAAAACCTAAAAATAAGAAAAATAAGAAAGGAAGCTTGATTTCTATAAGGATTAAGAGACAGAGGAGAAGAGAAGAGAAGAGAAAAGAGAAGAACAATATGGGTTCGAAAGAAGAAGAGAGAACAAAATGAAGCATCGTCTGTTGTGCCCATAGAGCTTCTATATTAGGTTTTACTGATGGAATTCCCAATGGAAAATTAAATATTATATCGATGATTTCGTCTATTAAGTAAAATTAAAAATTTCACTTCACACTAAAAATTTCAAAAAACCCATTAGTTTTTTTTTAATTTTATTCGTTATTCTGTCAGTAAAATAGTAAACAATTAATAGTAAAAAATGCATTAATTACCACTGCATTGAAATTCCCATTTCATCGGTGATTCCATTGGGAAACTTGTAAAAATAAGTAACTCAATTAGTAAGAGCATTAATTGTCAACGCGTTCAAAATCTCATTCTATCAATGTTTCCATCGGTATATAATGAGCACTATGAACAGTGCCTAAGAGAAGGGAAACAATTCTGTAATGAAAAAACCATTGATATTTCCATCAGTGTGAAACAGTGTCTGATGCCAAATTATATTTGTATTCCATGTCCATCCATCTTGTAAATACTTAAATTGATAGTTGCACGTCAACACAAAACATCAGTTCACATCATAATAATAAAATAAATATTTCCTTGCAATTCAATAATAAATTAACATCATTGTCATTACATTGAAGTAAATTTTATCCATAAATATTACATTATAGTTTATGGCATTACACTTTCGTGTTTTCCAAATTAATCAGAATTGTCTTCTTTTTCATCAATTGACTCGTCGTCATCTCCATTGCCATCTTCCATGACTATTTAATCCCTATAATCATCTTCATTGACTTGTGCATGTTCATTGGAGCTAAAACCACCGTTCAACTCCTTAGCGTCAACATCAATAAAAGTATTCCCTACGACGTGAAAATTTGAATTTTCTTCTAAGTCAATTGACGGAGCAACTCAATATGGATCAACTAACTCACCAAGTTGATAGACATCATCTCCCATATTTGATTCATTGTTTCCATCCTGAACAACCTCGACACGACCTTTGGGTTTTGGTTTTCAATACGGATAATCAATTAACTCTTGAACGATCCTTTCTAAAGGAAAGAGTGTATATGTAATAAACTTGATTTCATTGCTTAGTGAAAACAAAGACATCATTGACATTGCAAAGTCTAGCCTTTGAATTAATTTCGACCAAACCATGATGGGTATCTACTTTAATTCCTCTGTCAGTGGTGTCATACCAATAACATTTAAATAAAAATACTCTATTCTGTTTGTTATGATACTACAATTTAATTACCTCTTTTAATTTTTCATAATAGTCAACTTCAAACTCATTAGAAATCGATCCCTTTACACAAACCCCATTGTTATATGTCTTTCTACCCAGCTCATATTCTTATATATGAAACATGTATCAATTGATGAAATACTCATTGTCGTACTACACCTTTCTTTCAGGATCTAGACTTAGTAAAAATAAAGTAACATTAGCATTCCCTTTCAATTTGTTAACCTGGTACATGAAGAAGTACAACCATGAATAGTTAACAAGAAATTTGCAAAGAAATTAAGTATCTCGATAGATAATATAATTAAATAGTACTTACATATGTTCTGAACCATGTGGAAAATTATTCATCTTATAATTAAAAGATTTGAGATTCAATCAGCTGTGAGTTTTAGGACATAAATATTGACGATGTTGCCTACAAGGTATTCAACAATGTATCAGTTTATGATATTATAAGAGATAAATTGTTTATTAATAATAGAATTTAAGTTGTATACTTACTGAATAAAAGGACTCAGTTCATAACAATTAAATAGCACATAATTATGTGCCTGTTTGAATTCTCTTTCAGACAAATATCTTTCAGGATGAGAGAATATTGACAAGTTCCACTCGAAGGTACTTCACCATCATCGTTTTGTTTTGGAACCCGATTGATTCTTGTTCTCAATTGAGGCTTAAAATAGTATGAGATAAATGTTGAGATCTTTTTAACAATATAAGCCTCACATATTGAAGCCTCAACATGAGCCTTGTTTTTAACTTTTTTTTTAAGGTTGAACAAGTACCTACATAAAATTAAACGAATGTTTTGAATTATGGAAAATTGTTTTTAATTAAATTGTATGTGTAATCTCTAATCTCTCGAATGGATACATCCATCTATATTGGATTGGGCCTCCAACTTTTGCCTCAAACGGTAAATGTATAGATAGATGCTTCATCGAGTCAAAACACATTGAGGGAATATCATCTCAAGTATGCATATTGTTTGGATAATATTCATTTCAAGCCTCTCCATGTGTCTTGTCTATAATTTGTTGGAGCATTTATCTCTAAAGAAATAACTGATCTTCGTGAGTTCATCTCATATCCTTTTTGACAATAAATCTCGATAAGTTAATGAAATGAGTATTTGTATAAACACGTGTGGCGGTCATGACACTTCATTCTATACAATCTACAATCATGCAAATTAACCAACCTTAATATGTTCGAGACATGTCCATTATGAAAATACAAACTCTTAAGTCATTGGTAGATGAGTAACTATGCATTCTTGTCTAAAACAAAGTTGGCTTTAGGCTTTGCGACCCGTGACCCAACATAAACCAACTCCATATTTTTACAGTGACAAAACAAAGCTATATCCATTCCAGCCTTTATGTTGTCCTTTGTTTTTCCCTCCACATCCATAACCGTGTTGAAAATGTTCTAAAAAATGTTTTTTCTATGTGCATGACATCAATGTTATGGTGAAGGAGATTGGTCTTCCAATAAGAAAGCTCCTAGAAAACTTCTGCTTATTAGATTGAAAAACAAACACAATGTCACCTTATTCTGACACCTTGTTGTACATTTTTTTTATATCAAATGTAAGAAATGTATAGATCAATGAAACAAAACTAGAAAACCAACAAGTCAGAGTATATATACAGATATAAACAGAGAAAGGGAACAACCTCCCTTAAACAAGAGGAATCTCCCTCAAAAGCTACAAGCATCCTAAGCTAAAGGAAATTGCAACTTGACTATAGTGGGAGGTAGGCAAGAACACCTAGCAGCAACAGGAAGCACCCGGAAGCAAGGATAGAGGAAGGAGAAGATACTCTAGCATAGGCAGGCAAGGAAAAACAACCTTACCAGCAATAACAAATCTGAACCCAAGGCCCAACCACCAAAGAAAATATCCATCTAGCAAAACTGGACCAAAAACAAGCAACAACAAACCCAGCAGCATGGCCACTACAGGGCAGCCTAACCAGCAACAAGCCAAAATCTGAAACCAGGCCCAACCACCAAGACAAGCAACCAGCCACTAAGGAAAAATCCATCTAGCAAAGCTGCACCGAAACCAACCAACAACAAAACCAGCAGAAAGGCTACTATAGGGCAGCCCAACCTGTGACAACAGAAAAGAAAAATAGAGATTCTACACTAAAAGAGCAAGCAAACAGGAACCCTGCACAAGAAAAGAAAAGCCAACTAACACCGTAGCACCAACTAGCCAACATATAGGCTAGGAAACAACTAACAGTCTAACCAGTACATGGTAATAGAGTGACCAAGGGAACAACCTCCCTATCAAATATAAATCAATAATAAACCAAAAAGAAAATCAAAAGGTAGATGATGGAGCAGTTTCATCAGAACTACTTAGTAGCCTTGGAGCTATAGCAAGGGCCTTGGATTTTTGTTTCTCCTGCTGACCCAAAATGGTGGTAACAGCTACTCTGCTTCTTGTTAAATACTGCCTCTTGGGAGGCTTCACAGCAATAACATCACCTTCTTCAGAGATGTGTACCACTTTTAGAGTAACAGATTATTTGGAACCAGAATGATCAGTTTCAATAATTTGGTCCTTTTACGACCAGGAGAGGCCTCGTTTCACCAGCTGTGACAGCTTTAGTGAACATAGGATCAACTAGGGGATCTGCTAGAGGGACTACACTATATGGTTGTTGCTTCTCAACAGTAGAAGTCTTTGCAGATGGACTGGAATTTCCAGATTGGGCAGGAGCTTCATGGGTCTGTTTCTTACGTTTGGAGTTGGTTCCCTTATTGCATGTGGTAACAGAATGTCCTAGGACCCAACACTACTTGTAAAAATAGGGAAGAGATTCATACATAACTTGCTGGGATAGAGATGTGCCATTGGGCAAAACCACATTGATAGTAGTTGGCAAGTCTAAGAGCAGGTCGACCTCAATAAGGATTCTGGCATATGAAAGTTGGGTCATAGTTGTAGTAGGGGCAATGTAATGGATTGGCTTCCCAATCATACTAGCAAGCTTCGAAAGGCAAATTGAAGTCCAGCATCTTATAGGCAAATTAGGGAATCTTACCCAAGTCGACATTTTTGTCATGTGAGTGGCTTGAAAATCAAAAAAATATGGCATAACTTTTAAGATGAGAGGCCAGCCAAACACATAGTATGGACCTCCACCTAGAATTTCTAACATTTCCATTTCAGAAGGGAAGGCAAAGATTAACAAGCTAGAATTATGCTTTGTAAAATTAGCTTTATGTTTCCAGTTTTTACTGATGAAATTTAACAGAGATGCATGTCCTGGGAATTTCCCAGTAACATAACCAATCAAACAGAAATGCCAAATATCAACAAGTTCACCTATATCAGTTTCCTTAAGATGACAGGATGTAGAGGATGCATATTCAGGGAAGTGGATAAGAGCTAGAGACTGTGAGCTTGAAGTACCTGTTGGAGTGTCTTGTCCTTCGCCAGGGATGTGAAAGAGGTAATGCCAGCAGGGGGGAAGTGATGCTAGAAGGATTGGAAGGAGAGAGGCCCTTTCTAGAAGCTGGTAGGGAAGGAGAATATTTTTGATCCTAGGTTGAGATCGGTTGAACCCGGGAAGGAACCACTCGGGTGAGACCCGACCAAATGTTCACTCGACGAGATGCTAGTTCTGAAGCTACCAGATGAACCATCATTGCAATCACTAGAAGCAGAAAAGGGTGGGAATTGTTTAGAAGGACTGTTCTTCTGCATGGCTCTGTTCCTGCTCTTGGACGAAACCCTAGCCCTGCGAGATGGACCAGCGAGGTTGGCGAAAACCACCCTGGTTCTAGAGGGGTGAAGGCTTAAGAAGAGGACATAGGGTCTTGCTGAACAGGATATCAGCTGCGGGATTGTGCCCTAGGCATGCGTAAGGCAGACTCTTTACAGGAGGCTTGAAGGCTGAAATTGCCCTAGGCAGTCCTAAGAATCGACGATTTATTTTTGATTTTGTCATAGTGGACAGAAGAAAAGGCATTAGGAGAGTAGGGAATAAGAGAAGAAGAATGTTGCATAATGAGAGGAGAATAGAGACACCGCACAAACACGCAAACAACATCTCTCACTACAACCGGGAGCTTCTCTCTCTTGACTGACAACTCTTGTTTTACAATTCTTCACTTGAAAGAAGCGGTGGTGCAACATCCCTTTCAACTCTGCCAATAAAGAAGTCCTTTTTGTACTTGTGATCCGCTGGTAAGAACCACTAGTGGTAGTAAAAAAAAGATGTTTTACCATTATTTGTTAGCGTGAATGCCTTGTTATTTTTCATATAATATGGATATGCTAGTTTCTATGCGTGCTCCAACTAGAAACCATCCAATATGCTGGAAAATCATTGATAGTTCATATCAAAACTACTTTCATCTAAATTTGTTTTTCCTCAATACATCATAAGTCAAAGCCATGACCACAACTGCGTCAACTCATCAATCAACGGTCGAAGACAAACTTTTATATTCTGACCTGGACTATTAGGACCGAGTATGACCATAGATAAAAATATGAACTTCGGCCTTATACACATTTTCGGTGATAAGTTGTAAATCATGAGTATAATTAGCCAACAAAAATAAAGAGAAGCAAATGACCCGAATGAATTGAATCCTTCTGTACATAACCTAAGACGCATGTTCCTTGATTCCACTGAAAACTGAGGATGCATATTGTTAAAGTGTTTTCAGGCTTCACCATCGGAAGGTGCACCATCACTCCATCCGTCTCATTATGTGATTGGTGTCATGTCATGTGCTCAGCAGTCTTTAGTGACATGAATAACCTCTACAGTCTAGGTGTGATGGGGAAGTATCTAAGTTTTTTATATGCAACAAGAGTCCTTCCCTTGCTAATTTTGGGTTTATAACAAGAATTCCCATATGTTTTGCACTCTATTAGCTCTGTGTTTTCAAGGTAGCACAACATGCAGAAGTTTAGACACTTGTCAATTTTCTAGTATCCTAGACCAAAGAGTTTCATCATGGACTTAGCAGGTAAATTGCTTGTTCATTCGATAATTCGGTATAACCGACCTTACTCAACCCATGATTTGACTTGATGGTGAACACCTGTGCAACGACCGATAATTTATTATGATTTGTGTAACCATCCCATAATGGTTTGCCGAAAAAACCTAGCAGCGTCTGGATTAGGTTCTTCATCTATGATTGGACATTGATCGGCATAACCTTAATTCATTCCAATCACATCCATAACCATATTCTTATAAGGATTGCTATTGTCATCTACAACTGTATGCATGTTACTAGCACTGAAACTTCACCGAACCATCCTTTCTACCATGGTATCGTGAGGAACATATGGTTCTCCGTATGTATACTAACACAAATATTTCTCCATGAACCCTTTTTTTTAGAAGATGCATCGTTACACCATCTGGATCGAGAAATTTTTTATTTTTACACCTCTTACATTAACATCTAATACTGCCTCTACTAATATTTCTTGGATTAGATATTGCATAATTAATAAAACCCTAAACCACATTACAATAATCTATCCTCTGCAACCCTTGGGGTTAATTTCGATATATTCATGAACGATCATCCATTACTTATATCAAACCTATATAAAATAATGATGACAATAAATATTAATTAACTATGTTAACTAAATAAATTTACAAAAATGTTGGTTTAGCTCAAGCTTATTCAATCTATTTTAATAGTTCTCTTAATTCATTATCAAGTATCCACCTAAATTCAAATTTGTACACATTTACTGGAAATTACAACTCGGTAATAAAATTGAAAAATATAAAACGGACCCGTTAAATAAACCATTATTTATTTTATCACAAAACACCTAAGTAAAAAATTATACATAAGTTTCATCAATTCACAAACAAATATAATTTTTCAAAATCTAAAACAAACCCTAACATGTACAAATCACAAATCCATACCACAAATTTGTTTGGGGAAAAATTATAAAACAAGTATACACCCAAACAAAATACATATACTATAAAAATATGCAAAAAAATTAACATTTTAAAATTATGTTCAAATAAAAAAAGGTAGATTTGTTTACTTAAAGTGGAGAATACTCAAGAAAATTTGAATCAGATCATAGATGTTGACAAATCGACTGTTGTGGTGACTGAATTTATTGCAGGAGGTTGAATTATGTTCAGATTAAGGGGGGGCGGTGACTATTTGTTGCAGAAAAAAATGCACAAGGAAGAGGTAGAAATGAGGGAGGGAGAGGGGAGGGTTGAACACTAGGTCATAAATTAAATATTACCGATGGACTGATCGACGAAATTATTTTGATGGTATTGTCGTCGGCAATTCTGTCAGTAGAAATGTCATGTTACTGTAAGATTTTCCTTATTGAATCTCATTGTAAGACCCTTCATAATGTCGCCGGTATATACCGATAGAAAATTTTCATCGGTATTTACTTAGACGAATTTTACCGTCAGGTTAATTCTATTGGTATCGTCGTCTGTAAAACTTACATGTCATTGTATTGTTTGTTTTTTTTATTCTTTCTTTTTCCATTGTGATTCCCTCAGTATATACCATGAGAATATTCTTGTCGGTGTTTACCGATGAATTTAGTAATGGAAAATTCGATCGGTAAATGTCACCGTAATATACTGATGGAAAAATTCTGTCTGTATTTTTATATGTATTTGCCAATTTTATGGCAGTGAAAATACTTTATTTTGCACCATAAACGCCAGACAAAGAAACAATGAATCAACATATGATCTGTTGTTTCAATTGCAGAACTACATAATGGACAAAGTGCTTGAGCTGCTGTCAACACTTGGTGTTTTAATAGAAAAGAACCTGTACAAAATCCTTCTTGCACTGCTAACCATATGAAACACTGAATCTTAGGAGGAACAATCTTGATCCAAACATTGTACTGAAAAGGTTTGACTCCACTGCAGTATATACGATCTAGCAAAAGATGGCAAGATTTAACAGTGAGTGTTCCATCTTTAGTGAGATTCCATACCTTGACATCCTTTTTGGTCTGACACAGTTGAATGGAATTCAATAAATCTAACAAGGAAGTGACCTGTTGAATTTCAAAGCTTCTAAGAGCTCTTCGTTCGTTCAACTCTCCCAACTCCAGCCACCTTCAGACCATTTTCCCATTGCTGCAACTGTTGCATTAGGTGATAAAGACTGCACATACAATCTTAGATGTAAGTCTTTGAGGATTGAATTCCCTATCCATTTATCACTCAAATATTGTGTTGAAGTTCTGTCTCCAACATCATAACTACAACTGCTTTGCAGAGCCACAAATGCTGGATGATTAGATTGTACTATGGACATGATTCCCTGCCACACACTAGATAACCGCTACTTTTTAAAAATTGGAATCCCATTCTGAAAGTCCAGTTGATATGTTTTGCAAATCAAATCTTTCCATTTGTCATTTCTAGGAATACTCATATGCCACAATCACTTATACAACATTGACTTTTTCTCAGCCAACATGGAATCAATTCCTAATCTTCCTCTAACTTTCTCCTTGGTAACAATCCGCCACAGAAGTTTACAAATCTTCCTTTGTTTAGCCATACCAGCCCATAGAAACCTCCTCTGAATAGATTTTTGCACCCTACATATATACTCCTTTCGGCATTAGAAATATAGGCTGAAATATAGTGGAAGGGAGTTCATGATAACACTTTTTATTATAAGCGTCCAACCATGCTCAACAATTTACCCTTCCAAAGTGAAAGTCTAAAAATCACAGGCTTCCAAGTAGAAATTCGCTTTGGATTTGACCTTAAAGCCATGCCCAAATAAGATAGTGGTAAAGAGCCATGTCTGCAATGGACATCATTTGCCAACCCAGCACAATATTCCTCATCAAGATTAATGAAGTGAGGCGACGTCGAAATGACATGCTTAGCCTCCTGAGAGGTGGTGTGGGGAAGTATAAGGTTTTTGGGTTTAATTATATGAATGAGGTTCATGAGTCACTATATAATATTATGATTACTAGAAAATCTATGGCCTGCAAGAGTTTGGATAAAAGATTGGTTGTGCAAGAAAAAAACACATCACCCCTAGCACGCTACCTAAAGTAAGCTGCATTGTTGTTTGATTGTTTTTCTAGGTTAAGTTTCTATTCTTTGACCTCGTCTAAGGTTCAAGGTAGATCTTCCTTCGTGAAGTAATCTCTATTTTATTGGGGTGAATCCTAATCGTTCAAAGCGCTAAATTTTAACTTCACATTTATTTATTTGTATCTTTAATACCTGATGGTATACTCTACAATGTAGTTTTACACCCCTAAATATTAAAGTCTACATCTAAACCCTAGTTTAAAATGAACAAAATGATTGGTGAAGAGTTTTTGATATTTTGATTGAATCCTAACGGATAATAATAAACTAGTTATGGTATCTTTTATTTTTTAATATGAGAAAGATGCAAAAAAAATTTATGAAAACATGCTTAGAAAACTTTTAAGATATTGTCGTATGCATGAAAACAAAATATTTTTTCATGAGAAAATTAATTTAAAACTTTTTGAGATTTGTTTTTTTTATTTTCAAAAAAATTTAGAAACGTTTCGGAGAAAACCAGGTATTTTAATACCGGATCAATATCTTATAGTGTAAATATATCTCTCGATATTATGCAAAATGATTAGACAAACATGCGAGAAAATCATAAATTTTTTGAAACAACCCTTGGTTTTTTTTGGAATTTTTCGCTTTCTTTTTAATATATATATATATATATATAATATTATATTACATTATTATTATATTAATAAATATAAATTGGGTTGGACCTGACCCAACCATCCGGGCTAGGCTGAAACGGGTCCAACCTAATAGACCCTTCTTTTTATTTTGTGGGATGGACCCAGCCTAGCCATCTTGCTAGGCTGGAACAGGTCCAGCCCACGCCCCACGTGGTCGCTGGCCCAACCCAGCAACCACGTTAATTATAATTCATTCCCTGTATACAGAATGAGATGAAACAAACTTGTAGTGGGAATAAGAAGAAGTTT
>Ga0325400_1002439_pt1 | contig 16317 bp, 8 predicted proteins | sample PopdelMetagenome_2_FD_205662 | JGI IMG/M metagenome (GOLD analysis project Ga0325400, IMG submission 205662) | Populus deltoides microbial communities from Bellville, Georgia, United States - Xylem-PdKOR-R1 | ecosystem: Host-associated > Plants > Phyllosphere > Stem > Wood/Secondary xylem... | reverse complement strand
AAAAATTGGGTCTCACCCAAGTTCTGGGTTGATTTGCCAGGTTGCCTAGGTTTAATCTGGCCAACTTCAAGCCCGAGTTTTGCCTATTTAAAACCTAGTCAAGGCCCTGTGTTGCCCAGGTCCCGGGTCAATCCGTCAGGCCGGATTAGGTTTCATAACTATTCCTAAAAGTACAAGCAGAAACCATCCTAAACATTTTTATAATTTCTTACAGATTAAATGAGTTAACCTGAATCAATAAATGATTGACCCGCCGAGTCCTCTATGTTTAAGCAAATCAACTCCTATTTAATTTTTTTTAAATTAACTCACGGTAGGGCATGAGTTGAATTGTCGGACCTGTCCCGTTTAACAACACTGCTAAATTCCTCTATAAATGCTAAATTCCTCTATAACTTTGAGCTAACAAGGCATGATACCCATTTATGCCATTTTAATTCTATATCACGCTGCAAAATTAAAGCCATGATTGCAGAAGAAATTAATTAATTACCCATGCAATCACATTATATATATAAATATACACACCTCTAAAAAGTAGATAAATATTTGAAAGATCGATCCCAATTCACAAAAATCACATGTTGGCTCATAGAAATAGCCATTCACCAATGATGAATGCCCCCAGGATCATCAACAAGGTTGTGGTTACAGCACTTGTTCTGGCGTTGGCCATCAATTTTATTCACCAATATTGTTTTGTAGCAGCCAAGAAGGAACGTATTCTATATGAATTCACAACATGGCATGTGTATGTTGTCAATGGACTAAGCAATAACAGGGAGCTGTCTGTTCATTGCAAGTCGAAAGACGATGATCTGGGCTTCCACTGTCTTTCAGCAGGCGATAATTTCACATGGAGTTTCAGAGAGGATTTCTTCCTTAGAACACTGTTCTGGTGTGATGTGAACAAGGATGATGCTCATGCCGTGTTCAAAGTGTTTTGGCATGACGTTCTCCTCTTCTACAAATGCATGTGGAAGAACTGCGTTTGGACTGTAAAAGACGATGGCATTTACATAAAGAATCTTGATCATGATGGTCTTGATGAGCTTTATCGTAATTGGGAACCTGCAGGGCAGTAGGTCGAATGTGTTTCAATACAAGTTCTTATTAGGATGTTAGGAAATGTTTTTTTAAAATATTTTTTATTTAGAAATATATTAAAATAATATTTTATTATTTTTTTAAAAAAATTATTCAAAAATTAAAAAGATAATTTTAAATAAAAATCACTTTCAAATTTTAGCCAACCCCATTTAAAATGCAATAAGATATTTTAACGAATAAGGATAATCTTTGTTTCTTGCTTTTGTTTTCTTTATCATTTCATTGCCATATGGAAGTATTAAAAACCAAATCGTTACTTCTTATGCTATATATCATCCTATATTTATTTAACAAAAACTAAAAGAAAAGGTTAATTTATTCTTAATTCTTTATAAAGTACTATTCGCTAAAATAATATATATATATATATATATATATATATATATATATATAATTTTATTTTTAATATTATATTTATTTAGAATTAAGCTTAATTTGTAATTTATTTTAATTTGTTTTTAATAGGGTTGTATATCTTGTTCTTATGACTCAAGTTATGAATTTGGTGAGTTAATTTGAGTTGAATCGAATTATTATTTTTTAAATTTTATCCTTCAATATTAGGTTGATTAAAAATTGAATTTTATAATTTGTTTTGATTTGCTCTCTATGAATTTGTCACGGTTTTATGATTTGGTTCGCGGATTTAACAGCTTAACCTAATTTGATCCAGGTCAATCTAATATGTTGTCATCTTAATATTTTTTAAAATAAATATGTCATCTTAATTTTTTTAAGTCAAATAATATTTTTATAAGATTTTATCAACTCCATACAATTTATTTTTTATATTAATAAACATGTTCACAACATTTGTATATTTTTTTACGCTCATATAAAATTAAATCTTAACCGCGACATAGAGTCGGCCAATAATATTATTTATTTTGATTAAATCATATTTTTTAATACAAGATATTAATGGACATGCATAAATTTTAAACCGAGAAGAATTTTATTAAAATAATATATTAAAATTACAGTAAAATCATTTTTAAGTCTCATTCAATGTGATGAGAACTTTATATCCTTTAAATAATTGATAATCATAATTGTACGAATTTTATGATTTAGGGAGATGAGAACCTTGTATCCTTTAATTTGAAAATTCAGGAAAACAAAATATTTCTAACTATTTGGGCCTAGACTCACGGGCCTAAAAATAATTAAGGCCAAGGGCCCAAACCTCAAGACAGAGAGAGTGAGAGAGAGGGACACCACTTGACTTGCCCACAAAGCCAAACTCCTCTAAGTTCTTTAAAACACACTGCGTCTCTCTCTCTGTGTCTTGCAACAAAAATCAAGAAAATCGAAACATGGGTCAGGGACCATCGGGCGGTCTGAATCGGCAAGGGCTACCAGGAGACAGAAAACAAGATGGAAGCGACAAGAAAGACAAGAAATTTGAGCCGGCGGCGCCACCAGCGCGGGTGGGCCGAAAGCAGCGGAAGCAGAAAGGGCCGGAGGCGGCTGCACGGCTGCCCACGGTAACGCCGCATACTAAATGTAAGTTGAGACTGCTGAAAATGGAGCGAATCAAGGATTATTTATTGATGGAAGAAGAGTTTGTGGCAAATCAAGAGAGGTTGAAGCCACAAGAAGAGAAAGCTGAGGAGGATAGATCCAAGGTTGATGATTTGAGAGGTTCGCCTATGAGTGTGGGAAATTTGGAGGAGTTGATTGATGAGAATCATGCCATCGTTTCCTCTTCGGTTGGACCTGAGTACTATGTTGGGATTTTGTCTTTTGTTGATAAGGATCAACTCGAGCCTGGTTGTGCTATCTTGATGCATAATAAGGTAATCTTGGGGTTTATTTTTCTTGATTTTCCTTTTTTTTTTGGAAATTTTGAAGCTTTTAGGGTTTTGGATTGTATTTGCTAGTTCAAGTGTGATGTTTTTTTTGTTGGAGATTGTAATGTGAGGGTTTGTATGTTTTTTCTTTTTTGAGATTAGGGGTTTGTATGTTTGGTTGTTTTTAATTTTGTTGGTTTTGAATTGTGTGGTTTTATGAGTTGCTTAGGTTTTGAACATGATTAATATGGGTTTCCTGATTTCAGACTAGAGTAGTAACTAGTTCTTTGGTCCAAGGTGCAGTAAGAAACTGATAATCTAGGTATGGGTCGGTGATGGGTTTGTGTTTTGTGGTATTTGAATTGAATTGAGGGGTATGGTCTTGCTTGCTGGATCCTGAAGTGCTGTTGTGAACTTGGAATGTCTGCTGTGATGAGTGTTGAACGGAATCCAAAGCAATGAGCATTATCTTATACCATTATTATGATCTTAATAGATTTGGAAGTCGAGGTTTTTGCTTTTGTGTATGACATTTTGGATGCTTACAACAGCATTATCAACCCCTCGCCCAGCTCGATCATATACTATCTTTCTTTGCAAATGTAGCTTCTTCTAAAATTATAGCTTTAAGTCTGGTGCAACATAATGCAATACTTTGGATTACAAGTAGTCTGGCAAAATTAGCATTAAAGATTTCACAATGTATGCGATATGATTATTCAGGTTCTTGTGGAGTATGTAATTATTGGCTGGATGCAGGCCGTATGGGTTATGTTGTTTGTCTCATGCCAAATTATGCATGTTTCTTTAAAGAAATTGTAATTTAATTTGTTACCTTATTAAAGTTTTCATGTCAATTGATATATCTCATTTAGGAGAACGATTTCGATTATAACTTGGATGCTTCTTGACAGGTTCTATCTGTTGTTGGGCTTCTTCAAGATGAAGTTGATCCAATGGTATCTGTGATGAAGGTGGAGAAGGCTCCATTAGAATCTTATGCTGACATAGGTGGTCTGGATGCCCAGATCCAGGAAATCAAAGAAGCAGTTGAGCTCCCACTGACTCATCCTGAATTATATGAAGATATTGGTATTAAGCCTCCTAAGGGAGTTATTTTGTATGGAGAGCCTGGGACTGGAAAGACCTTGCTTGCAAAGGTGTGTAATCAAAATATTTTCCATTGCACTGTTGCACTTCTTGATGTCATCTTTGACTTGACTCTGAATCCAACATGGAGATTTTTCACCAAATTATTTGCTTTTATAGTTGGCTTTTGTTTGCTGTGTCTCTTTTTGAAAGCCCAAGTAAACACTAATTTCATTGATTTTAAACCTAGAAACTGCTTATCACATAACTACGTTAGTTCAATGTATTTCAACATCAAGCAATCATTGCCAGGTTTAACTTGCATCACATAATTTTTTGCTTTGTTCAGAATGACCAGAGAGAATTTTGTGCTTGCAAAATCAGTGACCAATGTTTCTACTCTAATATTCCTGGTATTTTTCATATGACTGCAGTAAATTTCTTGTTGAAACCATACTCGTAAGCATTTAGATGGTTTTTGTGCCTTGATGGGGTTGTTCTATAGAAGTGCTGAACGTTTATATGGTTTTTACATGGAGGATAGCTATCTTATCAAAAGTGGGAGAAAATTTATTTTTTCTGTTAATTTCTCTGTAATGGAATGGCATTACAATTTTATATAAGCTGACCAAACTAAAACTGACTTCATAAGCCTTGGTGGTTTCCAGGCAGTGGCTAATTCAACATCAGCAACTTTCTTACGTGTTGTTGGAAGTGAATTGATTCAAAAGTACTTGGGAGATGGCCCAAAACTAGTGAGGGAGCTTTTCAGAGTTGCTGATGATCTCTCTCCGTCTATTGTCTTCATTGATGAAATTGATGCTGTTGGTACAAAGAGGTGAGTTAGTAAAATTTACAGTTTACTTATAAAGAGGAAAAAATAAAATATTTATGTTCTTACTGATGTGATTTGAAATGTTTCTGCTTTAATATGTCTTACAGGTACGATGCCCATTCAGGCGGTGAACGTGAAATTCAGAGGACCATGTTGGAACTACTGAACCAGTTAGATGGTTTTGATTCAAGAGGAGATGTTAAAGTGATTCTTGCAACCAACCGAATTGAAAGCCTTGATCCTGCTTTGCTTCGGCCTGGTCGGATTGATAGGAAGATTGAATTCCCTCTTCCTGATATCAAAACAAGGAGGCGTATCTTCCAGGTATGCATGGCTTGATCGTGTGAAATAGCATTTGGAGATTAGCTTGATCATGTGAAATAGCATTTGGAAGTCATTCCTTTTGATTGTTTGCGATCTTATGTCTTATCGCGTTGCTTTTTTTATCATTGAATCTGTCAAGCTTGCTTTTACAATTAATCTCAACATGTGGATTGTAGATACACACAGCAAGAATGACATTAGCTGATGATGTCAACTTAGAAGAATTTGTTATGACCAAGGATGAGTTCTCTGGAGCAGATATAAAGGCAATATGCACTGAAGCTGGATTGCTTGCTTTACGAGAGCGGCGCATGAAGGTGAGCCACATTTTGATTTCCTGAACTTTTGTTGGTGAGAGTATTTGGATTTCTCTTGGTCAAGATTTAGATTGTTCCTCAATAGAAGTTTAGTCATTCATTTTTCTGAGAATCCCAATGACTCCAATTTCCTTCATTATTACTATTATGTGATGGGGGATTGGGCCCCCCCGTTGTGTAGCCCAAGGTTCATTTGGAACCCACCCCATGAACTGAAAACAAAAATTAAAATACACACACACACACCCCACTCATCAACCCCCACCCCAGTGCTCCTGCTGTTATTTGTTTGCATTTTATCAGTTTGAACTTTGAACCACATGCATTGAGCTGGCCTCAAGGCTGAAAAGCATGGTCTGCAGTGACACTCTGTCATTGTAAGTTCTGCTACTAGCTTCTGGCCTTCTTTAATGATGGAACTTAATTTTTTAATGTGCTTTCAAGGTAGTTTTTGAAGTTGTGCCTGTGTCTAGATATGTGTATATCGGATGGTTTTCCAGGTGGTCATGATCTAAAATTTCTGCCCTGCAGGTGACACATACTGACTTCAAGAAGGCCAAGGAAAAGGTGATGTTCAAGAAGAAAGAAGGGGTGCCTGAAGGACTCTACATGTGATGATATTGTTGTCCTATCACCTGGGAAGTCCATTCTAGTCGTGCTTTTCTATTTTTGGACTGTTTATTGTAAGTTCAAGTTCGATTATTTGTTCCTAGACTCGAGAATACAAGGTTGTCTGCCTGTGTATGAAGAAATGATAAAATTCTAATTGGGAAACACCTTAAATTTATTTTGCGATCTCCAATTTTATTAGTTAAAACCAAGGAAATTCTAGGCATCCGCCCCGTTGTATGACAGCAGCTGTTATGACTTATGAATGCTACACCAAAAAGAGCTCGCTTTCTTGGTTACTTGCTAAACGAGCCACTTAGTTTCTAGCAGACCTTTAAATGCCATTTACTGTTGTTAAAATAGGGATCTGTATTATGAACTGGGACGGTTGATAAACATCCTTTGGGACTGGGACTGGAACTGGGATTATTTTTAATATTAAAATAATTTAAAAATATTTAAAAATATATTTTAAATAAAAAAATAATTTAAAATTTTTAGAAACACAGTATGTATTTCTTTTTAAATACATTCATAATCTATCTTATGAGATTTACTTAAAACTCTTTTGAAATTTCAGGGAAGAAAAAAAAAGCTATAATTTATAGTTTTTTTTAATAAATTATTTTTTAAAAAACTGTAATTACGGATTATATCTCAATCTCTATTTAAACGATACTTGTTATATCCATCGACTTGAAAAGGGGCTTGAAGCATTGGGTTGTGCAGTCAATTTATGGATTATTGAGTTAATTTTATAAATTATATATTTTTTTTATTAAAACAATATTTTTTTTGTCTTTTACCTTTTTCTTAAAAAAAAAATCTTTGATATTCACTTGATTTAATTTGAATTGAATTTTATCAAGTTATTTTATTTATTAAATCAACGAAGTAAATTATTTATTTTGGTTCAAATTAAAACCTAATTTAGATTAGGTTTTAAATCATGGATATTTGGAATAAGCCACGGCATCAATTTAAAAAGAGGTAGTGGGAAAGTAACCCATGGTACATATCCACTTATCTCTTTGAACTGATTTTGGGATCAACAGGAGTTTTATTGTTAGGCAACGCTACGATGTCCTTGAACTTGTTTCACAGTGGCGCAACAGGAGGCGCTGATGTCCTTGAACTTCCTTCACAGCGGCGCAGCAGGAGGAGGCGCCGGCGGCTAATAACACTAGGATAGAAATTAGGGTTAATTGATCCATCCATCTATGGAAGTATTTTCCTGCATGCACTCTTAAGAACTAATATACAGGCACTGTTTTGCTAGTTTTTTCTTTTCTTTTCCTAATTGACTGTTTAGAATTATTTCTAAAAGATCAGCTTTGAATGTTATGAAATTATTATAATTATATTAATTTGTTTCATTTTTAATCATATAAATTTAAACTAGATTTAAGTAAAAAATTTAGAGAAATAAATTGAATTATTCCAAGATTTAATGATTGACAGTTATGATAAATTTATATAAGTCTTTAAAAAATAATTACTAAAAAAATTTCATCAAATATTAACCATTTTTAATTTAAACATGGATATAAAATTAACAATACATTTATGAATTTTTTTTTTAAATCACTGTCCTACCTCTTTTTTAAAACATGGTATGAATTATTAAGAAAAATATAAGGTAATAACAATAAAAGATACCTTTCTTCTTCTTTTTATTTTCTGTTTTTTTTTTAAAAAAATATTATTTTAAAACTAGACTGGTTTAATGGGTAAATTTAAACCTAAATCGGTCTAAATTAAATAAAAAAAACTCAGCTAATCTATTTGTTGAATTTTTTTTATTAAAATAATATTATTTTGATTTTTTAAAATAAAAATTAAATGGATCTTTTTAACCTATAAACCAGCCTTGCCTAGTAAATATTGAATAACAATGAACTCTTATAGAAGAATCATAAGAATTGCAAAACATACAAGGACTCAATCAAATCAAAACCAAGTATCGGAACTCAATCAAAAACCTTCGAAGAATACAGGGACTAAAGTTTAAAGAAGAAGACAACGCTTATAAACCATCGCAAATTCATCGTATTGAACCCCAAAAAGCTACCGCAGCAAAGAGGAGTCCCACAGAGAATCGGTGGTCGGTGAAGCGTCTCAGCCTCTCAGGGCCGCCATAGCTATTATTTCACAGTTTAGCGAGAGCTTAAAGAAGAAGGAAGAAAAACACAGAAGAAACAGCTTGATGGGAACCAAGCACAAGTGCCAAGTCTGTCATGAAGCTGAATCCAAGTACAAGTGCCCTTCTTGTCGTGTTCCATAGTAAGCAACAAAACCAGACTCATTGGCTTGCTGTTTTCTTTTGGACAGGATACAGCTTTTCTTTATCTTTTGATGGAATTCGTGTTTTTCTTTTTTGCAGCTGTTCTCTTGTCTGCTTCACCAAACATAAAGGTATTTTCTTTTTTATTGTTTTATCTTATTTTTCTTTCTTTATTTCAATATCTTGAACTTGAAGAAGTATCATGCTTGGAAATATATTCGAAATCCCAGGTGAATTATCAATTTATTTATTTATGATTGTTAGAAGAATGGAGAAGATATGAAGCATGCTTTTTTGGAGTTTATTTGGGATAGATGATAGCTAGAATAATTAGAGGCAGAACACAAAAGTTGCCATCAGGGGATGTTAGGCTTTCTTTTGATTTTACAGACCAGGGCACGGAATATGAACATAGAAAATATTAGGTGGTGGGGGGCAATGAAGTTTGCTTTTTTGCAGTAATTAATGGTGCTCGTTTACTGATTTGTGAGGATGTTGTTGGAAACTTTTGTACACATGAGGTTTGAAGAAAAACTTATCATTTTATAATTCAGAGGGGAAAGAAAACCTTTCAGAGGTTGAGGCTTCTGGTCTAGTTTAGATTTAGGTAAAGCTGACCAGAGTTTATTGTATCACATATTTGTCATACTGCTATTGTTGGAAGTGGCATGGTATCTGGTACATGGACTGATGTGAGTTTTAAATGAATGGTGCAGAAACCCCTTGTGCAATACCAGTATCTGTGGAGGAAAAGCCAGGTAAGATTTTGTTCCTCGATGAATGTTGATGGATGATGTGATTCAGTGCTGTACTTCATGTTCTTGCAACTTTGTGATGTGTTTTTTAATTACATGGTTCGTTTCTCCTTGCCACCTCCTTATGGCTTATATACTCTGTAGGCTGCTTGTAGCTCTATAACGATTAAAACTTTTAACAGAACATAATATAACTGTTAATGTCCTTTCAGCTCAAGGAACTTCATTGTTATATGATACTTAATTCAAGATTTTATCTTAGAAGTTTGTGTTTGGAATTTTGTTTTAATTTGAATTTGTCAGTTGCTGATGTGAAAGTGGTGGAAAAAAGGCCAGTTAAAGTTGATGAACCCGGCGAGGTGCTGCTAAAGTTGCAACTAGAGTCTATAGGTATGTTCTTGTGACTATTGTTGAAGGTGATACTTTTAATATTTCTTTGTAGGAGAGATAATTTGCACTTACTGTCACATCTTTTGTAAAGAAGCTTTTAAAGGCTGAGGAAAGTGACTGCCTTTTATTTCCCCTCAATTTCTCCATTTTTCAAGCAATATAGAGGCTCTTGAAGTTATAGTAGCATGGATTTTATACTGATGTCTAGGTCAATAAGTATCAAACTTATAAAAACATGGTAAAAAGAAGCAAATTCAGAGCGACTAGGATGCAAATTCAGAAAAATAGTTCTTGCCAAATGCCATTGGTTCCCAATGAGAATGATTTGTAGTCATCATTTTGTAAATTAAAATAGAAAGCATTCACAGCTATGTGTGAGGTTTGCTCCTTGTAAGCCTTTCTTTGTTTCAGCATTATATAAAATTCTCAAATCCAAAACATGGTAAAACCTAAAGGAAATGGGAGCATTGCACTAAGCTGTGTACCCTGTCAAAGTGCTGCTTAACTGTAAAATAAAATAACAGGTCATGTAAATAACAAATACCTTGGCTTAAGGAGATTTATTACATCTAAAACATGGCAATGAGATGATGAGTTAATGAAAGCAAGAAGAAGTGGAAAGGCTACTCTAGGAACCACTCTAAAGTACTTGTGAACCAAATAGGTGAACATATTTCTTGTTTCTGCTATTACAATTTATACTTGAGGCATTTAAACTGCCATTATATGTGTGAGGGCTCTGCCTGTTTGTTAATTGACAAAAACATTATCCCAAATTTTCTGGCTCACACTGTTTATATCTTGTCCCGCAGCTCCTTGTTAAAACAACTCTGATCCTGTTCCCATTGAGACATCTCGGTCTCTTCTACCATTGATGTATAAGTTTGGTCATTAATTGTAGTGTGCAGTGCAATGAATGACTAATCGTGTTGGCATATTTTATCCTTTAATTTGTTAGTTGAATGTCTTTGTTATGTGTTACTTTATTTATAATTTTTAAATGCCTAGGGACATAATAAATTATTTGGGAATACAAGATTCTTTTATCTCGAAACACATGTTATACGACAGAAGTTCGATGTTGTCTGATTAGGATGACTGGTCAGGGTTAGGAGCATTACTGGGTCCTAATATTTTAATTCCCGAAACCATGACTGGTAAGATGCTCTTCTACAAGGAATGAATCATTGTCTTCTTTGGCATGCAGCTTCTTCCAGCGAAATTCGTAATGATTTGATGGACGAGAGCCTTCAACAGCTCATACATAAGATTGATTGTTCCACGGACCCAGAAAGTGTAAGTTCTCTGATTTCCACTTAAATGAGAGGAAGATGTCCTGTTAAAATCTGTTGTTTCCTCTGGATAGGAACTCGACGTAGCTATGGGAGTTGATGTATTCCGCATTTTCACTGACAAGGTAGCTACCTTATATTGCCAATTAGAGTTTAACATTCAGAGCTATAATGGTGAATGCTTGTTGATAATGATGTTGCACTGCTTTTTCTCTGTTCCCAGATTCTTTCTGCTATTGGTTCATGACTGCCAGCATTCGTAGACAGAAGCGGAAGACATGGCTTGAAAGAAATTCGACATTCTGGATAATGTGTGCCTGGAATATTTTGCGCTATAATCTTTGAGCCCGTTCAACCGTTTCCAAAGTTTTGAGAAACTTATGGATGTGTTTAGCAATGTAAAATTATTTTCCTTTTCCAGATTTCTTCGCCTTATCTAATGAAAAAAGAAATAAAAAACGTGTTTTTTCACTTAAAAAATATATCGAGGATCACCACTATTTTCTTATAAAAAAATTATAAAAATTATATTGTAACTAAAAAAAGTCTTTAAAAATTATAATAAAAAGTAAATTTATGACACTAACCAAATATAAAATGTTAAAAAAGTAATTTTAATATTTTATATTGCTAAAAAATATCTAATTTTTCACATTTTTTTTCGTTTAAAAAGCAGTGAAAAACTGGTAGAAGAATATTAAAGAGAATTTGTAAAATGTGTTTTCTAAACCAAAGAACCAGTTTTTTGTTTTTAGAAATATTATATTTTAATAAGAAGTTTTAATTATTTATTTATTTTTCCTTAAACAGCCTTTATGTGATGATTCACTTCTGCAATCACCTTGCCCCTTCTGTGATGTTGTCGTTGGAATTTACTAGTGATGAGAAATATTGTTCACGAAATCCTCACCAACATAAAGAAATAGAGGATGTGAGGATGCATGTTCCCATTGATATATAGGTTAAACTTCCCTATCCTGCATGAGCAAGCAAAGCATTCCTTGTATCAGACGTTGAGATCTCTTCTGACAAGGAAAAGTAACCCTAGCAGATTTCACACAAAGGCATATCCTAGGAGACCTAAGGGAAAATAGCATTAGACAACAAGTTGTGGTCCACAACGTCACTTGCCTGGACTCCATGGTTCGAGGATTTATGATCACACAAATTATTCCATTCTGATACATGATATCTTGTATGGCAAAGTGTTCAATGAATCAAAACTTGATAAGTCTCTCTTGAAAGCAACTAATGGACCAGGATTCTTGAGGTGAATCTCCAAAAGTATACCTAAGTGGCTCCCTCTTGTCAAACTTGAATGACTCTGTGATCCTGTCAAAATCATGTTATTTAAACTTTTTTTTAAATAAAAAAATAATAATATTTTGATTGGTCCGAGTTAACTCAGTCTGACACTTAAATCCAGTCAAGTCTAATAACTTCAATCAAAAATCTCTTTTCAACTTCTTTACTTTATTCACAGGTTGAGATTTTCAGCTCATGAATCTGGAGAGACATGTCCTGTTCTTTTCATAACACAAGTTGACAGCAGAAAAATTAAGTATAGGAAAGCCAGTTCAGCGTTCACCAGCCTGGATTCAAGGCTTCATCTCTGTTCAAGAGGTTGTGAGCCCCCTTAATTAGACTTGGTATTCATCATGTTCTATCATCCACCATATTTCACTGGTTTTGAGTAAATACAAATGTTAACATAAGAGAGAACAGAAGTAAAAAAGATTAGAGAAAATTGGATTCTATTGGAGTGTAATAATTACATGTTAGCTGTGTTATGGTTGTATTAGACAGTTGAAAAAAAAGCAGCTCTCTCCAATGTTGCTCTCTTACACTACAAAACTGAACAGGCAAGAGCCTTCCAAGGTAATCGGGAAAAACTTCAACCTGCTAAGCACAAGAAGCACCGTCATTACTACATATGTTCTCGAGGAGGGGCAGTCCACAAGCAATCCATAGACACAACTGATACCATAACGCACTACCAATCTGAGAGGCCAAGACCAGCTACAAAATGTAGTGCCGTGAGTTGTTAATCATTAGCCAACTAGGGATTCTATTATCAGCATATCATGTCGATTCAGGAAAAGGTTGACAACATTCAGAATCTCACCAAGAGTGATCCTTTCATGCAACTCCTGAATTGAATCTATTCCATGATCTTTAAGTATAACTTCAACAACATATCATTCAGTATAAAAGAGGACATGCAGAACCGAGTAGTAAATCCATATCATTTGGCTTTGATCGGTGGGAGGAATAGTGAAGTGAAAAGAGGGAAAGAGGGGGAAAGGAAAAGAAAATTGGTGACAGAATAGGAGAAATCCTGTATTTCAGTCGCGTTAGCACAACTTTTGAGAAGGGCTCTATTGAGATAGAGGTGGACAACCACGTAGCACAGCTCCATTTATTCCTTTCCCCATTTTCCACTCCTGTTTTTTAGCCTGACTTGAAGGAAAGGCATGAGCCATTTTTTTCCCATCACAACCTAAAAGAGAACCAATTAAGCCATCCAAGACATGACACAACGGTCACAAGCCAAAAACAGCACTCTGACATCAACGCATACATTCCTATCTCAACTTATTCCGTTCATTTATTTCTATATCATATCCAATGGTGACCGTAAGAAGATAGATATATGATAGAGCATCTTACCTGACTGGTGATTGCCAGGATTGTCAGCTACTCGACTAGTACTTGGCTTGCTGGTACTTGGCTGAGCCATAGCTTGGTTCTGCAGACAAAAGCGGGCTTATCAACATGGTAACAACCAGAGCTTCTAAAACAAAATGATGATGGGGTGGCTTCGATTAAATTGACCCTGAGCTTGCGATTAACTCAGAACATAAAACAATATGATTGATTGGGGAAAAAAAAACGATTTGGAAAGTTTGTATCCCCACCCTAGACATGTCCATGAAGTAACAAGCTCAGGCCTGAAAAACAAAAGAACTCTTCAAAAAACTATAATTGAAATTCTAATATGTCAAAAAATGAAGTCGCGCCAGAACATAAATGGATGCAAATCTTCCTTGTGTATGTTTATTTGCATTTTGCTTGCAATAAAGACCACTCACGATCAAACATGAAACAACTGAAAGCTTGGCAATTTCTTGTCAAGAAGTGATAATGGAATGGTGAACAAAGATATAAACACTTAAAAGCTCTTGTTAAGTTGATGTAAAATGAGAAGCTTAAAAAGAATAAGTGTATATATACCCGTGGTACTCCTGGTAAATGCATCTGGTAGAGGCCAAGATAGTGCTGATATGGATCAACAAAATTTGGGACTCGTGGTTGGTTTGGATTCTGTTGACCTGGTGAGCCTAGCATAGGATCTACCTGGTTGGTTGGTTGGACTCTGGATGGATCAGGAGCAGGGATGGGGGGCACATGAAACGGCGGCACAGGGAACCTAGGGACCAAATGAGCTGCTGCAGCTGGTGTTGCTGAGGGTGCACCCGCCAAAATATTGGGAAATGGCATCATTGGCCGACTCAATCCCATTTCCATGCCCATGCCCATGCCCATGCCCATCCCTATCCCCATTGGCGGCATGTACTGCTGGAAGCCAGGAAACATCATGGGGACCATGCTGCATCCCATAGACATCATCTGCAAAAAATAATCAGAATCTAAAGCTAGCTGTATGTAATGCATGAGCTCAGATTGTATCAGTCAAATTTCAAGGCAGGCATACCATGGATATGCATGCAAAAATAAAATAGACAATTTTATCTATGAATTATAAACTATCGAGAGCCGAAAGATATCATAAAAATTATGAGAAGCCCATCCTGCAGAGACAACACTCTTTTTTCCCTGAGAGAACATGTTGTCATTGTTGTCTTAAAATTACCACACCCTAGAAACCACCTAATACTTATTGCTGAGGAAAACAAAAACTTAGGGAAACCATATCTACAAGGCAAGATCAATGGTTGTGTGTTTAACTAAGATCACACTTTAGTTTCTTCTTGAAAAGAAATGCAGTCTTTCTAAATTTAAATTGGACCGAACCCCTGGGTTTTTCAAAATTTCACCAGATTATGGAATTTGGCAGACTTTTTCTTCATTAATTTCACCATGACATAATCCCTGGGAGAGGGAGAGATATTGTGTTAATAATTCTCGAGCACGCGAACGGAAGACAACGTTGCTGTGTGGAAAATATTGAACTCGCACTCTCTCCTCCTATTTGCCAAAGACACCACCCCCCACCCCCTTCCCCAAACCCAAAAATAAATAAATAAATCAGAAGGGCTTTAGAAATAGATGTCGAATCCACCATCCATCCCAACACAAACACCAAACTGACAAATAGAGCAACCTTGCATTGCAAGCTTGGCAAGTTTTGACAGATAGTTAATGATTCTAATCAACTTCATTGGCAGGTCATTACGATACATACATATCCTCTCAACTTTCAAGGATCCATTTGGAAAATGGAGTTGAGTAAGGCATTCTGAATGCAGGAACTTGTAGTCCCATATTCATGGCATATGATATGTGTCCATAGAAACATGTAATGCAGAGAATGCAAGAACAGGATAGCTGACTCGAATGCAGTACAAACAACTCATCTAGATACCATCATCCAATAATATAGAACCATCAATTGTGCTAACTCAACAGTTTATTGGATGCAGAGTTATTTCAAAACCTAACCATTCTTTCAAATCATTTGACATAGTCAGTTTATCTAAGGAAACCCCAATGAAACATAAGATAGGAAATATACACCTGTACTTGCAACTGAAGCGATTTCAGGTACTCAATTGCCTCATCTAACATAGAAGCTTTGTCCGACTGAAAAATGGAAAGCGAGGAGAAAACTCATTATAAGGGGCAGATAAACGAGGTGAAGTGCGATAACATAAAATTTAATCTTCAGCAAGATGAGAGAACCTTGTTGCAACGAGGTATGAGCTCTTGCAAAGCCCTCATCTTTTCATTGATCCGATCTCGGCGTCTCTGCAAGAATGTAGGGTCACTTCGTTTAAGGACGCCGACCACATGGAAAGCAACCAATTCATCAACAATTCGACAATAGTAGTAGCAGTACAAACCCTTTCTGATAGGTTGTGAACTTCTGCTGCACGAGATCTCTTCGAAGACATTGATCCACGAATTTTTTTCTTTGCATCAGCAGATTCAAACTCAGCATCCTTGAAGGGAAAAAGAAAAGGGAGATCATATTAAAGACTAATGGAAGAAAGAAATGATGAAATGCAATACCACTCTATACATGCACGCTTCCTTTATCTAAAAGACCTTTAGTGGATTTGCGGCATCTCTTCTACCCTGAAGAGGTTTCGAGCTGTCTATCGAGTTGGAGTTTTAAAGCACCAAAATGGCACAAACACAATTCAATAATCACGCAGCTCGAGTTCCTGTACAAATTTTGCCATTCTAGAGCACCTGCACTGTTTTGGGTTTTCTGCCTGATTGCTACTGACCGAGGTTGATTACCATGTGCCATTGTAATGGTTATTGTGGTTATG
>Ga0325400_1002438_pt1 | contig 16317 bp, 16 predicted proteins | sample PopdelMetagenome_2_FD_205662 | JGI IMG/M metagenome (GOLD analysis project Ga0325400, IMG submission 205662) | Populus deltoides microbial communities from Bellville, Georgia, United States - Xylem-PdKOR-R1 | ecosystem: Host-associated > Plants > Phyllosphere > Stem > Wood/Secondary xylem... | reverse complement strand
GAGAGCAAGAGCATGATCTTGATCTGAACACCAAGATGCCTAAATACATGGCAAATGCCTCCTTTTATAGGCCAAAATTCAGAACTATTAATTTGTTGACTAATTGATGAATGGGTGGCCACATCTTGACTTGGTGACAATTCATATCTTCTTGTCTGCCAAAAACATCATTGATAACGTCATAATTTGAATAGACTTCAATCATGAAAGTTCTAGGAAATTGTCTCATCTTTCTAGGGTAAACATTTGAGATCATTTGGACTTCTAGAACTCGAGATATGGGCTGAACACTGAACAGTGTCTGGGCTATAGGACAGATTCGGAATTCTTCGTTGTTGCTACAATTTGGACTTGAAAACAACCTTGTTAAATCTTGGGCTCCCATGAAAGTTGTAGGCCTATGTCTCATCTTTCCATCCATATAAAGTAGACCTAAATCCAAGATCTACAGCTCTAGATATGACCCGATTACCGAACAATGTTCCAGTTTGGACTGCACCAACATCTCTTTTTTAAGTTTGGCCATCTCTTTGTCCTTTCAATTTCAGTACTTCAACTCATCAATCAATTCTTTCATTTATGTGATAGGCCTGCATTTAAGATGAACACTTACCATAAATTAAAGGTATCTTATATTATTAGATATGTTATTATAAAACATGCTTTAGTTAAGGAGTTATTGATACTTCAAGTGCAAAATGATGATATAAAACCTTGATAAAAATGCACTTTTAAGTACTAATCAGCATATAAAACAAATTTCATCACCCTAAAATACTTTATTGCCAAATTTTATATAAAAAAATTTAAAATGCATAAAATATTACATAGTGAAAATTACATCATGAAAAATTATTTCTTCATATGATATAGTATTTTCACTTAAATTAAGATTATGATACTTATTACATGCTCTTGCACTTTAAAATATTTTAATGATCACTAGTATCTAAAAATCGTATCTCATGAGTTTCCACACCATTTATTTATTATTAGCTAAGGTGGTAAACTTGTAATTTTAAAAGAAGTGTGCTCAATACTCTTCTTGTTCTTGCAACAACTCCTTTTCTCTAAACAATATTCTCCTAGTCATTTCTAACAATGGTGAAAAACACTTGGAAGAGTAAGATTTCTTATTCCTTTTTATTCCATGTGACTAACAACTAGTTTTGGTATTTTGCTATAAATACCCACTTGATTTCTATTTAATAACTCTCTCACAATCCTACTATTTTATAATCTTACATGATGTTTTGAATTTCTCTTATTCTAAAAAGCTTTCATTCATCTTTGTACTATCTTGAAAAGTTTTGAAACCTATATTACATTAAATTAATTTCTCACTTTTCATCTTTGTGAGTTAGATTACATTCTATAAAGACTTGAGCTTATCTATTATAATCTTCTCATTTTGCAAGGAGTGGTCTTTCTCTTGTAAAATATAAACTAATTGTGAAAGTGTAAGTAACAATTATTCAAGTGTGAGATTTAAGTGTGAGCTAAAAAGAGGTTTTCAATCTTAATCATTGAAAAACAATTATGTGTAAGATTTTCTAATCTTTAGACTATGAAAAGATTAGGTGAGAGGTTTGATTCTATACCCATAAAAGAATTGGGTTTGATCTTAAACCTGTAAAAGGATTGGGATTAATCTTAAGCCTAAAAACATATTGGGATAGGTTTGATCCTTAGCCCATAAAAGGATTGAGTCTAACTTTGAGCTCGTAAAAGAATTAGGTTTAATTTTGAGCCTGAAAAAAGATTATGTAATTGGTTTGGTCTCATCCATAAAGAAGACCCTATCTAATAATGAATACTTGAATGAAGGTTCAAGGAGTGGAGTGGGTGATTGTCTGAACCACTATAAAAATTGTTGCATCTCTCTCTCTATCCTTATCTCTTTGAATTTGTGCTCATTAATATTGCTTGAGTGTTTTGGTTATTTTAGTTTAATTGGATATTAATATTTTAAAGTTTCATAAAATTTGATAAAGCCCTAATTTACCCTTCTTTTAGGCTTTTTAAGTATTTTAGTGTGTGCCATCATCCTTAAATCAAACTATGATATTTTGGTTACTAGATAGGTCGATTGAGATAGTTAAAGAAGATGATAAGCTATTTGTGATCAACTCAGGGATGGTAGATGCATAGCTAAATGCGATTTAGGCCCAATCCAATTCATATACGTAGATGATATGCAATGATGTAGGCCTACTTCAATTCATATGCATAGATACTATAGGTCTTGATGTGAACCCAGTGGAATTTAATGGAATTTGCAACCCCAAAATCAATCTAATCCAAGTTTGTTGAGATTTGAATGAGCTTATCACAATGAAAGACTTGCTCCAAGGCAACAAGATTATAAACCAACTCGATCACAACACCTACACCTGGAGACGAGCAAAAGAAGTATAAATTCACAACAAAGAATGGTCAATTCTTTGAAGATTTGAAAGTTCAATCAAGAACCAAGATTGAGCAACCAAAAGTCAGCTACAATGCTGAAAATATTATCAAAAGTCTGCTCTAAAATTATTCATAAAGAATATTTAAACTCGAAGCCAAAACCCTAGTTTCCCTAATGGGTCTCACATAAGCCCAATTTAAATAATAATCATCTCAAGCTAAAACTAGCCTATTTTGTTCTAATGTTTTTATAAGGTTAACTCATTTGGGTTGAGATTATTATTATTTTTTTTAATTAGTTTTATTTTTTAAAAAATAAAACACAATGCATCCTTAACCCATATAGCGAGCTTTAGGCTAATGACTCCCAGACTAGTTGGTCTAAGGGCATTAGGTGTTGAGACACCCCTACAAGCTTAGTAACTCGGGTTGCAGATACTACTGATATGTAGATAGTGCAATATTTGATTCCCTTAAGCTTTTCTCCTTAACCCATGTAACAAGCACTAGGCCAATAGCTCTCAAGTTAGTTGACTTTAGGGTATTAGGTGTTAAAACACCCCTTCAGGCTTAATTGCTTAGGTTAGGGAGGCTATGAAACCAAACTTGTGTACGTTTTTATTATCATCAATATTATCAATTTTTTTTTTGCAAATTATATACTATCCCTTTCGCTTAGTTTTTACCTTTAACAGGAGAACATAAATAATGTAATAATCCAATGTGTAACCCACAATCATATATTAAAGTGTGTGTGTGAAAATAAAGGTCTAAGAATATTTGTTAAATGAGTATATGATCAGAATCAAGTGATAACAATGCGAGAGTTTGTAAACCTGAAATTTCAAGAAGTATTTTGATAGACCTTGATAAGAATATTTACTAAGATGCGTCTCAAGAGTCAATAAAATTCCTCCTTACTCTATCATCCTAATAACAGTTTTGTTAAATGGTTTTAATAATAACAAAAAACAGTTAGTAAGTTAGGTTTTTTTTTTTTTAATGTCAACTACTACCCTCTCCCCCAACCAAAATGACATTGTCCTCAATGTCCTAAGGTAGAAAGATAGAGTATATATGACATCACCTGAAATAACGAACACTAACAAACCTGAAATACACTTAAACAAATATAAGAAACAACAAAACACAATAAGAAAACCAAAAGACACAAAGTTTTTACAAACGAAGACGTAAATCCAATCTAAGCTTTTTACGACTGTCCATGGTTGACCAGTTTATGCGACTCATGCAGGGATCAATTATAGGGATGAAAGATTGTAGTTGGTTAATCAATTGTTTAGCAGTAGCAGCAGATATTATGATTTGTCATGCCGAATATGTTAGAAATTTATGTTACACAGATTGATCAAGAAAAGATAACAAATTATCATAAAAACCATTAACATTTAACAAACCTATAGGTTTACGATGAATGTGAAGTTGGACAAACCATTAACATTTAACTTAAGAGTCACAGAGTACTGTTATTCGCTATTTGACCGGGGTTGGAGAAAGACTAGCAAAACAAGAGTCACACCAAAAACAATGTGAGAAAAACAAAATAATCAACCTTTATATACATGATCATTCAAACCAATGGATTCATTTTCACTAGGAAAATTATCAAAGTAAGCTTTCAAACGATGTCCATTTAACTTAAAAACATTGTCATTCTTTGGATTCTCAATATCAAAGGCCCCATAAGGATACACATGGACCGCTCCATCTTGATCTTAGCTTTCCAGGAAATAAATGAAGTCTAGAATTATAAAGCAAAACTTTTTGACTAATATCAACATTTTTGACAATTTTCACAAGTTTTGCAGAATGCATGCGTGTCCTTGAACATGATGGGCCAATAAAATCCACATTGTAAGATTTTTACAGTTGTCTTCTTTGATGAGAAATGACCCCACATGCCTCAGAATGATAAAATTTAATGACACTACTTACCTCATTGTCAGGAATGCATCTTTGAAATATTTGATCAGAACAATATTTGAATAAATAAGGGTCATCCCAATAAAAGTTCTTCACTTCATTCAAACACTTTCTTTTCTCTTGGGTACTCCAATGAGCTGACAAATATCATAAAGCAAGAAAATGAACAAAATTAGCAAACCAAGGCATTGGACTAAGAGAAAGTAAGGATTCGTTAGGAAAGTAATCATCGATTGGTGGGATGTCAGATGTCAAATCTATTGTCAATTTTGACAAATGATTTGCGATAACATTGTCGGTACCTTTCTTATCCTTGATTTCTTCCTAAGAATAAATCATTTGCAATTCTTCAAATTTATCAAACTCAGTTTTACTCAAGGTAGATTCAAATTGATCATAAATTAATTTTTCAATAAGATCTACTTCCTGTAAATCATTATCATCTTCAGGTTGCTTGCAAATGTTGAAAATATTCATCTCCATTGTCATGTTTCCAAATGATAGCTTCATCAGTCCATTCCTATAATTAATCAATGCATTAGAAGTTGCAAGAAATTGACGTCCTAAAATAACAGGAATTGGATTAAATGTTTCAACAGGTTGTGTATCCAAGATAATAAAATCCACAAGATAAATGAATTTATCAACTTGTACCAACACATCCTCAACTATTTCTATAGGCACTTTTACAGATCTATCAGCAAGTAAAAAAGTTAGAAAAGTTGGTTTTAACTTACCTAGATTGAGACTTTGAAAAACCGAATATGGAAGTAAATTCACACTAGTTCCAAGATCAAGTAAAGCTTTTTCAATTTTATGTTCTCCAATAAAGCATGAAATTGTAGGACAACTAGGGTCTTTGTATTTCAAAGCATTATTGTTTTGAAGAATAGCACTTACTTGTTCGGCTAAAAAGACTTTCTTTTTCACATTCATTTTTCTCTTCAAGGTGCACAAGTCTTTCAAAAATTTAGCATAAGAAGGTACATGTTTAATAGCATCCAACAAAGGTATATTGATCCTTACTTGTTTGACAGTTTTAAAGATTTCAGAATTGTGATTGACTTTTCTTTGTTTGGTCATGACATGAGGAAATGGAAGTGCTGGTGGGGGAATCAATCTTTTCTTTGTAATATTTAAGTTCAACCCCTTCCTTACCCTCAGAGATTAACTCATCTTCTTTCTCACAAGGTTCAAGAATGGGTTTTTCATAACCTTACCACTGTGGAGAGTAATGATTGATTTGACTTGATCCATATGTTAGCTTCCTGAACTACTTGTATTTGTATTGTATTGCCCATTAGGATTTTGCTGTGGTTGAGATGGAAACTTACCTTTCTCTTGGAAACTGAGAGCAGATGTGAATTTTGCAAGAACATCTTTTAGATCTGCCATAGTTTGAACATTTTGAGTGTTGATTATCTCCTACTTTTCAGTAAATGCATGCAATGTTTCCTCAATGGAGGTGGAGCATAAGGAGGTGCATATCCATGAGAATTTTTGGAAATTATGGTGTGCTTGAAACGCTGGCTGTGAAGTTTGTGCATTATTGTTATCACACTTCCAACTGAAATTTAGCTGATTTCTCCAACCAGGGTTGTATGTTTGCGAGTATGGGTTATGATTGGGCATTTTGGAAACTGTTTAGAGCATGGGCTTGTTCATGGAGGCATTCCTTGAAAGAAGGCAAAGTTGAACAGTAATTGGTCGAGTGTTCATTGGTTTCACAGATTTGACACACAATGTCTTGAACAGATTTTAATTGACCACTCTTTTTTCAATTCTAGTGCCTCGACTTTTCTAGCTAAAAATGCAAACTTGGCTTGGAGGTCATGATCTTCCCTAAGGTTGTACATTCCTCCACTAGATGTATGAGGTTGAGTTTTACTTGGTGCCTCATAAGTGTCTGTAGTGTCCCAATTTTGAGCATTTTCAACTAGCAAGTCTAGGTACTCCATTGTTTCATTAGGATCTTTTTCTTCAAAACTTACATTGCACGTCAATTCCACCATTTGTCTATCGTTAGGTGTTAACCCTTGATAAAAATGTAAAACCAATCTCCATGATTCAAAACCATGATGAGGGCAAGTATTAAGCAAATCTTTATAACTATCCCAACATTGGTAAAATGTTTCTCCTGGCTTTTGATTGAATGTGATGCTTTGTCTTTTGAAAGAGTTTGTTCTATGAGATAGAAAAAATTTCTTTAAAAACTGTTGTTGCATTTCATCCCAAACACGAATAGATCCTAGTCTCAAATTTTATAGCCATGTTTTAGCTTTATCTTTTAATGAAAAAGGAAAAAAGCTTTAATCTAATGGTGTTTGTCAAAGAACCATCTCAACCCAAAAGCTTAACCTGTTAGGTGAGGTCCTAGGATATGATTTATATTATTCTCTAACACACCCCCTCAAGTGAAAGCCCTTTGGGCTTGAAACTTGCACAGGCCCACATTACCTTTGTGCTTAATTTTTATCAAATAAATGGGGATGGTGAGATTTGAACTCGAGACCACTTGGTCATCAAGGCTCTGATACCATGTCAAAGAACCATCTCAACCTAAAAGCTTAAGCAGTTAGGTGAGGTCCTAGGATATGATTTATACTATTCTCTAACAGTGTTCATGCTACAATTTGAGTCATTATAAGTGTTACAAACTTCTTCAAATTCTCTCAAATGCAAGTATGGATTTTCTAGATCTAAGCCTTGAGAAGAAGGTAAAAGTTGAATAATGCCTGGTTTAAAATTGAAGTAAGATGCATTAGGAGGGAAAACTGATGGTGCACTTGTTCCTGTAGGATTCATGTGGTCTCTTAGTGTTCTAACTTGATTATTCTCATTATTCTCATTATGAAGAAACTAATTATCCTCTTCGGCCATGTTTTCTGAAAATGATGAGGATTTCCTAGAAAGTCTACCTCTTAATGTACGTGACCAAACTCTCATGCATGTGTAGGAAGAGAATAAAAGGAAGAAAAGAAAAAAAAAAGAAAAAGATACAAAATAAAAGAAACAAAAGTTAGATAAAAGAAAAGAAAAGAAAAGAAAAGACAATAAAATAAAATATATAATTTATATAGTAATTTACCTCCCCGACAACGATGTCAAAAACCCGACAAGATCGGGGTCGAACTATAGGGAGGTTAACTGTATAAACTACAAATAAAAAAAATAGATAATAACAAAAAAGGAGTTGAAGAGAGCTTTGAGATGTGATATTGATGTAAGGATTTAAACAAATATAAAACAATTGTCGAGGTTAGAGGATTCACTAATGGTATTTCAAATAAGTATAATATAAACTCTTTTTATTATTCAACTGGAAACCACACACAAAGGAGGTTCCAATCGAATTATAATTTATTAAGATGATTATATTAATTATCTTATTTGAGTAATGTCAATACTTGTTGTCAGGTATTCATGGTGATAACTTATGTTAACAACAAATTAAGTTCCTTTTATAGCACAGGTGTCGATTATACCATACAGTTGGGCTATGAAAGTGCCAAGTATTGTTCGACACAAATCTAGATTAACCATTTAATAAGCAAGGTATTAAGAGTGAGTAAGATAATAAATACAAAACATGTTAGTATCAAACATGAAAGTCCATGTTGAGTTTATACTATACTTATTCTTACACCATTAGTGTAACCTTTTCACCTTGACATAATAAACTTAGCTGAACATTATGAATAAGAGAAACATAGATAAACAAGATAAGAACATAATTATATAAGTACAGTAAAGGAAACGAAAAGCATAAACAAAAGATTAAGAAAAATATAACATGGAATAAAACTTGAACATTACAAAGTACAAAGAAAGAGAGCAAGAGCAAGATCTTGATCTGAAAACCAAGATGCCCAAATGCATGACAAATGTCTCCTTTTATAGGCCAAAATTCAAAACTATTGATTTGATGACTAATTGTTGAGTGGGTGGCCACCTCTTGACTTGATAACAGTCCTTATCTTCTTGTCTGTAGAAAACGTCATTGCTAACATCATAATTTGAACAGATAGTCTTCATGAACGTTTTGGAAAATTGTCTCAGCTTTCCAACAAAACAAGATTGAGGTCATTTGGACTTCTAGAACTCGAGATATGGGCTGCACACTGAACAATGTCTAGGCTGCAGGACAGATTATGACTTCTCTATTGTTGCTACAACTTGAACTTGAAAACGGTTCTTTTGAATCTTGGAATCTTTATGAAAGTTTTAGGCCTATATCTTATCTTTCTGTCCATATAAACCAGACCCAAATCTAAGTTCTACGGCTCTAGTTATGATCCAATAACCGAATAGTGTTCTAATTTGAATTCAACCAGCATTAAGCTTAGCCCTCTATTTATCTTCTCAATTTCAGTAGTTAAACTCATTAATTAATCCTTTGATTTATGTGATAGACCTACATTTAAAATGAATATTTACCATAAATTAAGGTATCTTATATTATCAGACTTGTTATTATAAAACATGCTCTAGTTAAGGAGTTATTGTACTGCAAGTGCAAAATGATGATATAAAACCTTGATAAAAATACACTTTTAAGTACTAATCACCCAACCATACAGATTTTGATTCTGGTGAAAGGGGATCGCCAAATGGGATCTCATGTTAGCTCAACCACATACAGGATATTGGTTCTAGTTAAAGGGGATCGTTGGATGGGATCTCAAGTTCCCAATCATACAGATTTTGGTTCTGGTTAAAGAAGATTGCCAAATGGGATCTCAGGTTAGCCCAACTACACACAGGATATTGGTTCTCGCTAAAGGGGATCGCCGGATAGGATCTCAGGCTAGCCCAACCACGCAGATTTTGGTTCTAGTTAAATAGATTCACCAGATGGGATCTCGGGTTGGCCCAACCACACAGAGGATTTTAGCTTTGGTTAAAACAAAATTTTGAAAAAAAAAAGAAGAAAAGAGGAGACAAAATTTAGAGGGGCGCCTAGATCGGGTTCTTAAGATAATCAAGTTCCTGGTTGAAAGGAGATTGCGGTAAAGATGGAATTTTAGATCAACCAAGTTTTGAGAAGATGAAGATTGGAAGTTCAGTTTTGTTTATCTTTACAAAACTTACTACGCAACGTCTTTGCTCCATAAGTATTGTAAAGAGGGGGGATCTGTTGTTACCAATTTTTGGGTTCCTACACAAAAAAAAATGAAAAAATACAAAAAAATACATAATAATAATAATAATAATAATAATAATAATAATAATAATATATTCGGAAGGAATCCAAAAATAATAGGAGTGAGAAAAGAATGCTGGAATGCTCATAAAATGACTAGAAATTGGTTGAGGAGGTTCAAAAATACAAGAATTAAAATTTGACAATATATTCGTTGACTAATGAGAGCCCTATTGACAAGAAAAATTAAATTTGAGGAAGAAAAGTCCAAAATCAGATGTTTATGAACTTAATTAAATTTTATAGAAGGTTTAATTGAATTTATGGAGGGTTTGATTGCAAGAAAAAAATGTTTTTCTGTCAATTTGGGCTTTATTGGAAGAAATCAAAGTTCAAGGATCCAATTACAATTTACCCGAGGGCTTGATTATAAAATTGTAAAAACATCCAAGGACCAATTTAGAAAAATCCATTTGAATTTGAAAAAAAAGGCGCTGAAACTATTCATTGTCTTCTTTACTGGCAATGAAGACAGGGGAAGATAGTGGAGCTGCAATCAAGCGGAGGCATGTCTCGCGGCTGATGTTCCTCACTACCGTGATGCATGCCGATCGTTATCGAAAATGCCTGCATCCTCTAACTATAAAAGCCAGAGGATAGATGGACAGAAAGGGGAAAAGGAGGGAAACACGGGAAGAAAGACGAGACAGAGGGGGAGAGGACAAGGGAGGCAGAAAGAAAAAGGAGAAAAACAGAAAGAGGAATGGGAGAGAAAAAAGTGATAACATGTAGAATAAAAAGAAACAGATGGAGACGGAGGAGAACTGGGCAGCATAGCGAGATGATAACAGAGGAACAAAGGAACAAAAGCAAGAGAAACCCACCAGCAATTAGCATCCATCGCTACTGTCCTTTGACCTACAGAACCAGAGACAAGGAAATAAAAAAAACGAAACAAAAGCAAAGGAAGAAACAGAGAGAGAAAGTCCAGAAGAACAAAAGGAACGCAAGACTAGAATTGTCATCATCTTTAGTTTCTAGAAACCAGCCAGCCAAAACATAGCCATTAGAGAGGAGGAAGAAGAAGAAAGTACAGAGAAACCAAAAAAGTCTCCTCCACGTACGACCACCAGTTTTCCTCTTCGCCGCCACCAGCAGCCCCGCTAGCACACTGAAGCCATTGAAACTAAGGCAAGAATAATGCTGACAAAGAAAAAAAATAGAGGAAGAAGACAGCACAATGAAGTAGAAGAAAGAAGAAGGAGAACCAATGTCTGCCACCACAGCCAGCTGCCATGACACCAACACCACCGTGAGCCACCAGCACTGTGAACGACAACGCCTCCATTCCAGGTAATTCTCTTCGCCTTGTCCTTGTTTCCTATTTCCTCTCCTTGCATGCAGAACGTGCACTATGCATGTTTCTATGAACAAAGAAATATAATTATTGATTAGTACTTAAAAGTGCATTTCTATCAAGGTTTTATATCATCATTTTGCACTTGAAGTATCAATAACTCCTTAACTAAAGCATGTTTTATAATAACATATCTAATAATATAAGATACCTTTAATTTATGGTAAATGTCCATCTTAAATATAGGCCTATTACATAAATGAAAGAATTGATTGATGAGTTAAAGTACTGAAATTAAAAGGACAAAAAATGGCCAAACCTAGAAAAGAGATGTTGGTGCAGTCCACACTGGAACATTATTCGGTTATCGGGTCATATCTTGAGCTGTAGATCTTGGATTTAGGTCTACTTTATATGGTTGGAAAGGTAAGACATAGGCCTACAACTTTCATGTGGAGTCCAAGATTTATAAAGGCCATTTTCAAGTCCAAATTATAGCAACAACAAAGAAGTCCGAATCTGTCCTGCAGCCTAAACACTGTTCAGTGTTCAGCCCATATCTCGAGTTCTAGAAGTCCAAATGATCTCAAATTTTACCTTGGAAAGATGAGACAATTTCCTAGAACTTTCATGATTGAAGTCTGTTCAAATTATGATGTTATCAATGATGTTTTTGGCAGACAAGAAGATAAGAATTGTCACCAAGTCAAGATGTGGCCACCCATTCATCAATTAGTCAACAAATCAATAGTTCTGAATTTTGGCCTATAAAAGAAGGCATTTGCCATGTATTTAGGCATCTTGGTGTTCAGATCAAGATCATGCTCTTGCTCTCTCTTTTGTAATACTTAAGTTTTGTTTATATTAATCTCTTGTTTATGCCTTTCATTTTCTTTTCTTTACTTAGTTAACTTCTTTCTCATTTATGTTCTTATCTTGTTTATTTATGTTTCTTTCTTTCATTATGTGTAGCTAAGTTAATTATGTCAAGGTGAAAAGGGTACACTAATGGTGTAAGAATAAGTATAATATAAACTTAACATGGACCTTAATGTTGGATACTAACATGCTTTATATTTGTTATCTTGTTCACTTTTAATACTTTGCTTGTTAAATGGTTAATCTAGATTTATGTTATATAACACTTGGTACAACAAATACTTGACACTTTCATAGCTCATACTGTATGGTATAACCGACACCTGAGCTATGAAAGGAACTTGATTTGTTGTTAACATAAGTTATAATCATGAATGCCTGACAACATTTACAAGTATTAACATTATTCGAATAAGATAACTAATGTAATCATGTTAACAATTTATAATCTAATTGGAATCTCCTTGTGTGTGGTTTCCAATTGAATAATAAGAGTTTATACTATACTTGTTTGAAATATCATTAATGGATCCTCTAACCTTGACATTTGTTGTTATCATTGTTTAATCCTTACGTTAATCTTCCATCACAAAGTTCTCATCAACTTCTTCTTATTCATCTTTATTATTATTATTATTATTATTATTGTCATTGTCATTGTTATTATTGTTTCTATTGTTGTTGTATTATTGTTTTTTATAATTTATACAATTAAACTCCCTGTGGTTCGACCCCGGTCTTGCCGGGTTATTTATTACTTCGACACTCCTACACTTGGGAAAAGACATCAATCTTTTGGTCGTGTCAAGTTTTTGGCGCCATTGCCGGGTAGGTAAATTCTTGTACAAATTATAATATTTATTTTATTTTCTCTTTTCACTTTTCGTGTATCTAACTTTGTTTTTTTTGTTTTGTTTCTTTTTCTTTTACTTTCATCTTCCTTTTATTCTCTTCCTACACGTGCATGAGAGTGTGGTCACGTACATTAAGTGGTAGACTTTGTAGGGTATCTTCATCATTTTCAGAAAATATGGCCGAAGAAGATAACCAATCGCTTCATAATGAGAATAATGAGAATATTCGGGTTAAAACACTTAGAGACCACATGAATCCCACAAGAACAAGTGCACCCTCATGCATAGTTTTTCCTCCTGATGCATCTCATTTTAATTTTAAGCCAGACATTATTCAACTTTTACCTTCTTTTCATGGCTTAGATTTAGAAAATCCATACTTGCATTTAAGGGAATTTGAGGAGGTCTGTAACACCTATAATGACTCAAATTGTAGCATGAACACCATCAGGTTGAAGTTTTTTCCTTTTTCATTAAAAGATAAAGCTAAAACATGGCTACAAAATTTGAGACCTGGATCCATTTGTGCTTGGGATGAAATGCAACAACAATTTTTAAAGAAGTTTTTTTCATCTCACAGAACAAACTCTTTCAATAGACAAATAATCACTTTCACTCAAAAACCAGGAGAAACATTTTACCAATGTTGGGATAGGTATCGAGACTTGCTTAATACTTGCCCTCATTATGGTTTTGAAACATGGAGATTGGTGTCACATTTTTATGAAGTGTTAACTCCTAGAGATAGGCAAATGGTTGAATTGATGTGCAATGGAACTTTTGAGGATAAAGACCCTAATGAAGCAATGGAATACCTAGACTTGCTCGCTGAAAATGCGCAAAATTGGGACACTACAGGAACTTATGAGGCACCAAGTAAAACCCAACCTCATACATCTAGTGGAGGCATGTACAACCTTAGGGAAGATCATGACCTCCAAGCCAAGTTTGCATCGTTAGCAAAAAAAGTCGAGGCACTAGAATTAAAAAAGAGTGGTTAACTAAAATCTGTTCAAGACATTGTGTGTCAAATCTGTGAAACCAATGACTGTCCAACTTTGCCTTCTTTTAAGGAATGTCTCCATGAACAAGCCCATGCTTTAAACAGTTTTCAAAGGCCTAATCATAACCCATACTCGCAAACATATAATCCTGGTTGGAGAAATCACCTAAATTTCAATTGGAAGAGTGATAACAATAATGCACAAACTTCACAGCCACCGTTTCAAGCACATCATAATTTTCAAAGTTCTCATGGATATGCACCTCATTATGCTCCACCTCCTAGAAGAAACCTTGAGGAAACATTGCATGCATTCATTGAAAAGCAAGAGACAATCAACACTCAACTTGCTCAAAGCATGACAGATTTTAAAGATACTCTTGCAAAATTGACATCTGCTCTCAGTTTTCAAGAGAAAGGTAAGTTTCCATCTCAACCATAACAAAATCCCAAGGGGCAATACAATGTGAATGCAAGTAGTTCTGGAAGCCAACACATGGATCAAGCCAAATCAGTCATCACTCTTCGCAGTGGTAAGATTATTGAAAAACCCATTCTTGAACCTTGTGAGAAAGATGATGAGTCAATCTCTGAGGGTAAGGAAGGGATTGAATCTGAACATTGCAAAGAAAAGACTGATTCTTCACCAGCACTTTCATTTCCTCATGCCATGACCAAACAAAGAAAAGTCAATCATAACTCTGAAATCTTTGAAACTTTCAAACAGGTAAGGATCAATATACCTTTATTGGATGCTATTAAACAGGTTCCTTCTTATGCTAAATTTTTGAAAGATTTGTGCACTGTTAAGAGAAAACTGAATGTGAAAAAGCAAGCCTTTTTAGCCGAACAAGTAAGTGTCATTCTTCAGAACAATAATGCTTTGAAATATAAAGACCCTAGTTGTCCTACAATTTCATGCTTTATTGGAGAACATAAAATTGAAAGAGCTTTACTTGATCTTGGAGCTAGTGTGAATTTACTTCCATATTCAGTTTTTTAGAGTCTCAATCTAGGTGAGTTAAAACCAACTTCTGTAACTCTTTTACTTGCCGATAGATCTGTAAAAGTGCCTAAAGGAATAGTTGGAGATGTGTTAGTAGAAGTCGATAAATTCATTTATCCTGTGGATTTTATTGTCTTGGATACACAACCTGTTGAAGCATGTAATTCATTTCCTGTTATTTCAGGACGTCCCTTTCTTGCAACTTCTAATGCATTGATTAATTGTAGGAATGGACTGATGAAGCTATCTTTTGGAAACATGACATTGGAGATGAATATTTTCAGCATTTGAAAGCAACCTGGGGATGATAATGATTTACAAGAAGTAGATTTTATTGAAGAATTAGTTTATGATCAATTTGAATCTACCTTGAGTAAAACTGAGTTTGATGAATCTGAAGAATTGTAAATGATTTATTCTCAGGAAGAAATCATGGATGAAAAAGGCACCGAAAATGTTGATGCGGATCTTTTGTCAAAAGTGACAACAGATTCGACATCCGACATCACACCAATCGATGATTACTTTCCTGACGAATCCTTACTTTCTCTTAGTTCAATGCCTTGGTTTGCTAAAAATATCAATTTTCTTGCTTTAGGAGATTTGCCAGCTCATTGGAGTACCAAAGATAAAGGAAAGTTTTTGAACAAAGTGAAGAACATTGGGATGACCCTAACTTATTCAAATATTGTCCTAATCAAATATTTCAAAGATACATTCCGGATAATGAGGTAAGTAGTGTCATTAAACTTTATCATTCTAAAGCATGTGGGAGTCATTTCTCATCAAGAAAGACGACTGCAAAAATCTTTCAAAATGGATTTTATTGGCCCACCATGTTTAAGGACACGCATGTATTCTGCAAAACTTGTGGAAATTGTCAAAAAGTTGATACTGGTAAAAAAGTTTTGCTTTATAATTCTCGACTCCATTTATTTTCTGGAAAGCTAAGATCAAGATGGAGCGGTCATTTTATTGTGAAACATGTGTATCCATATGGGGCCTGTGATATCGAGAATCCAAAGAATGACAATGTTTTCAAGGTAAATGGACATTGTTTAAAAGTTTACTTTGACAATTTTTCAGTTGAAAATGACTATTGAATTGAGTGATCCTGTATATAAAGAATGATTCTTTTTCTCACATTGTTTTGTGTTTCTTTTTGGTATGAATTTTGTTTTGCTAGTCTCTCTCACCCTGGTTAAATGGCGGATAATGGTACTCCGTGACTTTAGTCGGTTCTTTCAATTTCCCATAATAACTGATATCTGTATATATTTGTAATATTCTTTGCTCTTTCTCCCTTCTTTGAATCTCTTCTCCAATTCTCATTTGAAAATGGACACCACTCTTGAAAAATTGAAAAAGTACTTTCCCGCTCTGCCTCAGAATGCGATTACAAAAATTTACCGTGCTAGGTGTGTAAGATTGAGGTTGTTAATTGACACGACCAAAAGATTGATGTCTTCTCCCAAGTGCAGGAGTGTCGAAGTAATAAATAACCCGGCAAGACCGGGGTCGAACCACAGGGAGGTTTATTGTATAAATTATAGTTAACAACAACACAATAACAACAACAATAATAGTAGTAGTAATAATAATAATAATAAAGAAGAAGAAGAAAAAGAAGTTGATGAGAACTTTGAGTTGCAAGATTAACGTAAGGATTAAAAAAATGATAACAACAAATGTCAAGGTTAGAGGATCCACTAATGGTACGTC
>Ga0325400_1002437_pt1 | contig 16318 bp, 15 predicted proteins | sample PopdelMetagenome_2_FD_205662 | JGI IMG/M metagenome (GOLD analysis project Ga0325400, IMG submission 205662) | Populus deltoides microbial communities from Bellville, Georgia, United States - Xylem-PdKOR-R1 | ecosystem: Host-associated > Plants > Phyllosphere > Stem > Wood/Secondary xylem... | reverse complement strand
AGTGCTCCTGACAGGGGCGATCTGGTACCTGCGCCAACGGCACCCCCAGTACTGCACCCTACCCCACGCCGTTAGCCTGCTGCTAGAAGGGCGACCCCAGACCCTGATTCAGACGCTAAGCGGGGAAGAACAAACGCGGGGATTGATTGCTAGTATTAGCAGCGGGGCGGAGAGTGAGAACCAGTTAGCGGGTGTGTTTGCCACCATCCAAAACTATCTGGCGGTTCTGAACAGTCCCGAAATCTTCTGGGTGCTGTCGGGCGATGATGTGCCGCTAGAACTAAATCACCCACAGAAGCCTTCTGTTTTAATCGTAGGCAACGATCCGAGCCTAAGTGATACCTTGAGTCCACTAGTTTCTCTAATCATCTCTACGGCCTTAAAACGGATGAACCAACCCCAGCGGGTGCCTAGTGTAGTGATCTTGGATGAAGCGCCGACGCTATTTATTCCAAATTTTCAGCAGATCCCAGCCACGGCCCGGAGTAACCAGATAGCCACCGTGTACGCCGTTCAGGATGTCGCCCAGGTAGAAGGCAGCTTAGGGGCAGCCGTGTCGGAGATGATTTTGTCGAACCTGTCGAATCAGTTTTTTGGCCGCACAACTAACCCCAAGACGGCTCAGCGGGTGGCCCAGTTGTTTGGTAAGTATGACCAAGCGTACCAAAGCCGATCCGTCACCCGAGGAGAGAACCAGACTAGTTATGGGCGTAATGAGAGCATCCAGCAGCGGGACCGATTAGCGGCTGCGGACGTGATGCGATTCCAGCCTGGGGAGTTCGCAGGCCTGATCGCCGAAGGAAACATACTAGAGTTTAGAGCCCTGTTCTATGCTGAATCATCCCAGGCCCAGGTCATTGAACCGTTTGGGGCCGTTAATACCCCACAGCTAACCACCCACTTTAGACAGATACAAACTGAGGCTCGCCAAATCTTGGATTGGCCTTTAGAGAAGCTGCCCGGTAACCGGCCTACAGGCCCGACGTTAGATGATTTTCTCTAAAAATTATTATTTAAAAAACTCAAAAATGGTGAGCTTCCGTCAAAATTGTCACTGTTCTATTGGCAGTTTATATGTGGGGGCAATATGCTTTAACCTTAATTATTAATTGTCAGCTAGGAATAATATTCATAAATAGTGACAAAAAGTCATGTTGTTTAATCAATAAAATGAACGGTATAATATTTGCCAATATGTGAAATGCACAAAATAATTTCATGATATAAGGAAGATTTCTGTACTTCATGACGTCAAATAATAGTTATTTTGTGATAAAACATACACCTAGCAATTCAGTACAAATGGAAAATTCAAAAAATCTATTGATTAGTAGATCCAAAAGCAACAGCGAATACGCAGAGCAGCTAAAAAAACGATTAGAAGAGGCAGGATTTAACTTAAGAGACAGCGCTCTTGATGAATGTATAGATAAAGTAATAAAACAAGAGAAGATTAATTCTGGTGAAACAGAGGATTTGAAATCTTTACTCCAAGAATGTATCGACTGGGCAGACACTTTAGTTGTAATTATTGATAAGGAAACTAATAAAGAAAATACGGTAAGTGTCGAAGCAGAACTAGCAAATCAGAAGGGAAGAAATATTGTAGCTGTTCTGTTACCGGAATGTAGTGATAATGATATACCGGAAGCAGTAAAAGGTTATGTTAGTGGAGGTATTGTAAGTAGTAAGAATCTTCAAATAATTGATGTTATAAGTGGCAAAACAGAAATTTGGGAAAATAATGACGGCACTACACGTACAATACCCCTTACAGGTAAACCGAAAAAAAGGAAGTGTTAAAGTATGGAATGTTTTTCTTATGTAGTTGCCAGAGACTTTGGTTTTGCTCCTAATCCATTTCACGGATTTTGTACATTAGCAACTTGTAAGCCACGAATCAGAAACCGAGCAAACGTAGGTGATTGGATAATTGGTTTTTCTCCTAGATGTTACGCTGAAAGAAAGGTTTTGTATATAATGAATGTTACAGAGAAAGTAGATTATGATTCTTATTGGACGGATGCAAGGTTTCAAGTAAAGAAGCCACACATGAACGCTAGTCTAATTAAATATTATGGAGATAATATATATCATCGAAATGGACAGAATGACAACTGGATACAGGCCGATTCACATCACAGTTATGAAAATGGTGTTACAAACGCCTACAACTTAAAAAGGGATACACAAAGCAAGTTTGTCTTAATATCAACTAATTTTTATTATTTCGGCGGGAATCCTGTTGTTTTACCAAATATAATAAATGCCGATCCCTTATTTGTAAAAAGAAACCACCGAAGGATATCTAATGAGACTATTTTTATGCCAGTCATTGACTGGATACAGACTAACTATACAAGTAATATTATTTACTCAACTCCTAAACTATTTGATAAATCAATTCGATATAATGGATTAGATTGACTATTACCTATCTGATTTTGTTTTCAGGTAACTGTTTTCCTTTATATAAGCTATCCAGTCTTTTTGAAACGATTCTATTAATTTTTTTTTCTAGCAAAGTACTGTCATTAATAAAGGTTGAATTGTTGGTATTAATTGTCTGTTTATTGGTAAAAAAGTTACCTATTAAATTTGTAGCTATAATAGTAAATACTATTGTAGTTATAGCTTTAGCGTAGTCTATTTCTCTTTGTATTTTCTTGAGTTTTTGGAGTAAGGAACCAGGTGAAGCAAGTTCACCTTTTAATTTATTTAAATCATCTACAGTAATACCAACCTGATTTTGGTGAACACCTTTGTATAAATCATTAGTTGACAAAGGGTTAGTTAACTGACTAAACCAAATAATAAAACATGGCCTTTGCCATTCAAGTATAATGCTTGCTGGACCTGCATTATATACTGAAAACTTCAAGTGGCCTTTGAACCCAGGGTCTACATGGAAACCTGATATATTGACAAGACCACTAAATTTTATGCTTGCCTTTATAGATATAAAGGCAATCTTGTCATTTGGTATCTCTATAAACTCCTCAGTAAGTAGAAGGGCAAACTGACCAGGGTGTATAACTATATGCTTATTTTTATCTGATAAAAATTTCACAAGTTTTCCATCTTCCCCTGTCGAATAATACTGATCCCCAAGTGATAATTCGTAAGAACCACTTTGCACTCGTTCTTCTTTATAAGGCTTTATTAGTTGCCCTCTCGTTATTAACAACTTTAAGTCAGTATCTCCTAAAAATGACATTTCCTTACTTGTTATCAGACAATAAAAAGTTAAAATCTATTGGCGTGTTATAAAGATTTAGACCGTTTTCTTGTTCTATTTTTAAAAGTTTACGCATTGGTGTTGTCATATAAACTTTTGTCTTTAATTCAGATTGGCTTTTAGAGGCTGTACTAGTAACAATATTATCAATCAAGTTTTTTATTTTTTCATCTAAATCCATTTCAGATTCCTTGAATAAGGAATCTTCTAGTTTTAGAAATGAAATGTTGTTTTTATTGAAAATTATTAAATCATAAATATTATTTTTTAATTTATGCATATGTAAGTCAACAACATATGGTCCATCTTTTTGTCTAATTATATATGCACTTGTTAGTCTGTGGCCAAACAATTTGAAAAAATCTAGCTCAATTAAATAGAAAATTTTGTGTAAAGAAAAATATGAAATAATACCAATTTTAGTCAGTATGTACCTTACAATAGAGCTAATATCTGAATGCATACTAGCACTAACAGTTAAAGGTTGTTTTTTGGTTTTTTTTATAAAGTCTGCTATAAACTGATAGTCTGAACGTTGATTTGCTAAACTTCTGTGTAACATAGCTCTTTGACCAGGATGATACAAAGGTATTAAAGTACGGTTATACCATTTATTAGCAGTGCGAACAGAATGTTTTAGCGTTAAATTATGGTTTTCAATCAATCTTAAACTTTCTAATGCAGTCGCACCTAGAGGAACAACAATTTTAGGTTGAAGAGTGTCTATCTGATCACGTAAATTCCTACTACAATTTAATACTTCCAACTTATTAGGTGTAGCATTATTACCTTTGTCGTCTTTAGGATTGCATAAAACTGCATTTGTTACGAATATCTTAGATCTATTTAATGAAGCAAAGTCTAATAAGCCCTCAAAGTTATGGCCGGATTTATCGCCATGAAAAGGTATTTCACTGCCATCAGCACCCAATCGGCCTGGTGCTTCTCCAATAAACATAATTTCAGCATCTAAAGCCCCAGATGCTCTACTAAGAACTCTTTTGCTGTTGGACATTCTACTGCATAAACTACATTGTGCAACATTTGCACATAAAGTATCAAATTCATTGTGTATGAGTATCATAAGTTTCTGACTGATAGCGACTAGCAATAGAATCGACCGCCTTTTTATTGGCGATGTAATAATGAACAGAATGGCAAGTTACGCTACCAGGCTGTTTATTTGTATTTATGCATACAAAAGTGAGTAATCTTGTTAAACCGACAAAGTTACCTAATGCTTTGTTAAAGTAATCGTGGTTTCGGTAAACAGCGACAAGGTTTATAGAACTGTTATTGGGTATAATTTGCACATATTGTAGGCAAGGACCACCCATAATTTTTGTGTTACTATCTGCAATACAACTAGTAATGTGTAAAGTGTAAGCAGAAGAGTAGTTGGTCCTTCTTGTTGCTATAGCATTTATTATATTCTCAAGTTGATTGATTTCAGCTTCTCCAAATGAAATCAATCTTTGAAAATATGTACCCCATCTTTTTTTACGGCTTTTATTATGTATTGCTAAGTATGATCTATAGAAATCGATTCTACTGTCCCACTCATTTCTAGACCAAAATTTGTAAGGAAAAATAGTGTTTATTACGTCATATATATTGTCTCCATTGTTTTGTTTTGGGTTTAATATTTCTATTTTTTTATCTTCTGTCGATGTAGGGTCAACTATATGAACAATTAGATTTTCCCCGCTGCCATTCTTTAGTATAAACTTCACCGCTGCGTTCCAAGCCTCGGAACAATTAGTGGCTGTGATAAGGTTAGGCATTGCTTTTAACTATTTTTATTTTTCTTTTTTCCATATTTACTTCTACGATACCGCCTCCTGAATTTCTTAATTGTTGAAATATTGAAAATCCATCAATTATTGCCATCTCCCATAAGTTTGAAGGCGCATTACGTACTTCCAAATTGTTAACCATTGACTTAATCAATTTCAAAAATTCGTAGTCTATTGAATCTACATTAACGAAGTAATTATGTTTTGTTGCATAATTATATACTATAGCTGAAACCGCCTCTTCTATAATACATGCTCTTGCTCCATCTTCTATTTCATCAACTTTAGGATTAGATTTTCGTTTCTTTCGTAAAAGAGCGCGTAATACAGGAGACCAGCCTAGATATGCAGCGTACGATAAGTGAAAAACATCATGAAAACGGTATCCATCATCTATGTGTGAATTGTCAGATAAGCTGTTGCCTATAGGCTTACCATTTATTACCATATTAACCTTATTTTCTGTATCAGTTAAAAACTCCACTCTCATGAAGCGTGGTAGTTGTTCATTTTCATTATATTCGCTATCGTAATATGTTATTTGTACTGAGTTACTTTTATCAGGCCATCGATCAAGAGATTTTTGCAAATTTTTTTGAGCTATTGTCTCTAAACTCAAATTCATATCATTAGCGATAGTGGCGATATACCATAATACATCTCCAAGTTCTTCAGACAATTTCTCCCTATACCCGACATAAGACTGTTTGTCTCGTAACCTTTTCTTGTACTCTGCCGCTACTGAGCCAATTTCACCAAATAGACCTAAGAGGGGAATTAGGTAATGATGTATCTCCTTCTTCTCTTTTGGCCTTTGATCAGTAGCTTTCGACTGGTCTTGGTACTCTTTAAATGTCAGCATGACTTTGGCTAGATATTAGGGGTGTAACCCTACAAGACACTTTCCTGACAATATGCGAGAAAACTTAGGTCATTACAACATATTATTATTATTAGTTAATTTTTTGGCACTGTACAAACGAACCTTGGTATAGTAATAGATTCGTAAGGCCATCGCTTTCTATAATCACATACACAAGCAATCTAGAGCATCTCAGAATCACAAGGTTTCAGTAGTTTCAATGTGTAATCTATTTTTTTGTATACCAAGGTAATAATGGCCAATTATGCTTTTCATCAGACGAGGAGTAGTTGTATTGGTTCGTTGGAGCTAGATCTGCTGACGAATATGACAATGGCAGGAGTGAGCTTGGTTCGTGTCCGTCCAGCAATGCGTCAGGACTATTCACTAACGGATCTAGCCAATCTGCTTTCCTATTAGCCCAGTCGATCCAAGCTTTCAACTCGTCGGTTAATGCATCCATTGCGATAGCGCGGGCTTTTATTTGGCTGATGTATTCTCGAAACGACTGAGCTTCGCGCCAGCACCGGGCGTCTGCCAATGAATTTTTGAAAAGACTAACCTCTATGCGTTTACGTTCGGTTAACTCACGCTCATTCCTCTGTTTCTCCTCATATGCACTTTGTTGCTTTTCACTCTCAATGTACCATTCTCGCAATCGCTGACTCATGACCTCCACTTTCGCCAAAATTTTTGGCAATTGCTTTTCCAGCAGTAATGTGCCATCGCTACAGGTAATTCCGCCTAAAGCATGCTTTATTTCCAACGTCAATTTGCCGGTTGGATAATATACTATTCGATTCCATCTTCCCTCAAGAACAGACTCTTGACGCCTTACTTCTCGCAGTACCATATCGGTATTTTTGCCGTTAACGACTAGATGGCTCGCCTGTTCTGTTACTCTAATGCTAAATCCCCGCTGCTCCAGTAGCTTAATGAGTGCATCCATGAAACATAGTGCGCGATCCACGGAATTTAGTGAGACTTGTATACTCAGCAGACCTCGACCGGTATACATCAAGCCATCATAGGCATGAGCCTTTTTTGAGGTTAAGACCTTCGCTGCTTCGGCTACTAACGGAACGGGGTTTATCAGTTGGGCAGGCACTGTAAAATCGAGTGAAGAATTCTGCTCTAATTCTTTTTGTATTCTCACCTCAGGCGACGCATCAATTTCAATACCCGATCCGTCGGCAGGTCGCAATGGAACAGTGAACTGCTGCTCACCGGTATAATCTTGAGTAAGCGGTTTACGGGAAGTGGCTTTGCCCGCTTTTCTTTTGCTCCAGTAACCGCTGTCAGGTAGCGGGATAGCCATTGCTTTACAAGTTTCACGAAGGCCATGAGCTGAAATAAGGTAAGCGATAGCCAGCATTGTAATAGGAGTCTCCCAAACTAAATCGTAAAGTTGCTGGCGTGAAAAAGTTGTTGATTTGACTTCCATGTTCAATTTAGAGTACATGAATTAGAAAAGTGCAATATATAAGCCTTTGAGAAAGCGTAGAAGCGTTGTATTTTTTCTATATGTGTTTTATAAGTAATCTTATGTTAAGAAAATAAAGAGAGAAATAAGACAAAACGGCAGGCGCCCCCGCTAACCATTAAACTTCGGAAAATGCAATGAGTATAGAGCAAAAATAATAAGAAAGTTATTTATAGAAATCTATATCCTTACATTTATATAAATCTATAATTCTAAACTTATGAAGATAATCACGGTAGCACACCAAAAAGGTGGAGTAGGCAAAACTACACTTGCTTTGAACCTTGCGGCCTGTTTCGCGCAGGGTCTAAAGGTGGGCATACTTGATACAGATATACAGGGTAGTCTATCAGGTATCAAGGATGATTTAGATAATATTGCTTTTATTCCGTTCGATGGTCAGTTAAACCGGTTAGCCGAGCAGCCATTTGATATACTCATCATTGATACACCTCCATATTTGACCAATCAGTTACCCGACCTGTTTGCCGTTTCAGATTTTGTACTGGTCCCATCTAAGGTTGGGTTCTTCGATGTAATGGCAATTAAAGCCACTATCGAGTTCTTAAAACAAGCGGAGAAGAAGCGGCCACAACTTAAATATGGTGTAGTTTTAAATATGGTCAAGCCCCGGACAGGCCTTAACAAATCGGTGCAGAATATTCTAAACAGTTACGGGGCCGCCCTGCTAACCACCACTGTAGCGGATCGGGTAAGTTACACCCGTTCCGCTATTACGAGCGGAATCTTTGCCAGCGACGACGACAAGGCCAAAGAGGAAATAACTGAGTTGGCAGATGAAATCTTAATCGTACTAGGTTTATAATATTTACAATTATAGATTTACATAATTATAGAATTCTAAGCTATGGCGAAGAATACCGCGTTTACAGACAAACTACAGGGTTTTGCCGACCGTGTAAAGACAGAACCCGTACAGTTGCCTTTACAGAAAGTTACGCCTGTGCAGGCAGCCGACAGCCCAAAGGAAGAGCAGCAGCTAAATGTTTGGCTCCCCAAAGACCTAATGAAACGTTTAAAGGTAAAGGGAGCGGAGACAGATAAGAGTTTAAAAGAAATGGTTACAGAAGCAATTAGCCAATTCTTATTGCAAAAAGAACTATAATATGATAAATAATTCATGCGACATTGTTGCCGCTCCTTCGCTTAAAAATGTTAACTGGAACTTCACAAACTCAAGTAAGAGTAAAAATATTCACTCGATACATCCTTACCCAGCTAAGTTCATACCTGAAATACCAGGTAATGTTATAGATATTATACAACCATCAAAGGCAGGTATTATTCTTGACCCATTTTGTGGTAGCGGGGTATCTTTGGTAGAAGCTCAGAAGAAAGGGTATGACTCAATAGGTATTGATCTAAACCCAATAGCCTGTCTCATATCAAAAGTGAAAACTCAGCATGTAGATTTAGCTGAGCTTCAAGCCGTTGCAGACCTCGTTGTTGCGTTAGCAAAGGGAGTACGAGATTATTCAATTCCTAACATTCCTAACTTAAACCACTGGTTTAAAAAAGAAGCTCAAATAGGATTAACTAAGCTTATCACAGCTATAAATTCATTGCCTAGTTCTAGCATTAGAGAAGCTTTGTTACTAGCTTGTTCAAGTATCATTGTTAGGGTTTCCAACCAAGACAGTGATACTAGGTATGCCGCTATAGAGAAGAATATTATAGAAGATAATGTATATGGTTTTTTCGCGAAAGCAGTTAAGCAATTTATCACTGCAAAGAGCAAAGAAGACTATTCAAAACAAGCCAGTGTATCAGTTATCAACGGAAATATACTAACAACAGAAGCTGGGCAGATAAAAAAGAATATAAGCTTACTTGTCACTTCTCCCCCTTATCCTAATGCTTATGAATACTGGCTATATCACAAGTACAGGATGTGGTGGTTAGGGTTCGATCCTATTAATGTAAAAGAACATGAGATAGGGGCAAGAGCACACTTTTTTAAGAAAAACCACCACAAAGGGGAAGATTTTTCAATACAAATGGAGAAGCTATTTGAAAATGTAGCTCCATTGATGATGTCTGGTTCTTATGCTGTTTTTGTAGTTGGTAGATCAATCATACATGGCAAAGAATATGCCAATCATGAAATCATCGCGGAAGCAGGAAAGAAACATAACTTTTTACATGTGGAAACTCTGACACGAGAAATGAATAACTCAAGAAAGTCTTTTAATCTAACTCATGCCAAGATTAAGCAAGAGTTTATCGTTGTTTTACAAAATAAGAGAGCATGAAGCTTTATTGGCACCAGTACAAGTACTTTCCCTACGAAAAAGAGTTAGGTTTAAGAGAGTTGAAAAATTTGGCAGGAGTTGAGCCAATTGACCTGAACAATAATTATATCACTGTTGATGCAAGTATCGCTCAAGATATTTTAAGAAAACTTGTTTACTTTTCTCATGTGGAAAGCGGATATGGAACGTTGAAAACTGCGCAAAAACAGTTGGAAGAAGCTAACGAAAGTATAAGAAGTACAAAACGTCAAGTAACTCGTTATTCTTCTCATGGCATACATGAATATAAAGGTAAGTTTAATCCACAAGTTGTAAAGGCTCTATTAAATATTTTATGTCCTAATGAGCACGTTAAAGTGTTAGACCCTTTTTGTGGTAGTGGTACAACATTGGTGGAATCTGTTCACGCAGAATGTAGTTCAATAGGATTTGATATAAATCCTCTAGCCATCTTTATATCTAATGCAAAACTAAAATCAATAAAAGCAGATGTTAAACATTTGAGGGTCTTAAGCGAGAAAATAATAAATGAGTATAGACAAACGGAGCTTCCTGAAGTAGTAACACCACGAATTACTTACTTAAAAAGCTGGTTTCCAGAACCCATATATATCGAGATTGAACGTCTCAGGTTGACTTCATTACAATTGGCTGGCGATTTAGCTGATATCTTTTTAGTAATTATTAGCAACAATCTTCGGGAGTACTCATTGCAGGAGCCAGCAGACCTAAGAATTAGAAGAAGAACTTCGCCTTTTCCTGAAGAACCATTTATTGAGGTTATAAAGCGCAGCTTTAATAAGTACTTGACGGAACTGGAATATACAATAAGCTTGATGTATAAGCCTGGTGTGGATGGAAAAGCCATTCTACATGATATAAGGCAGACCCAAAACATAGCTAATTATAAAAACTATTTTGACGTAGCTATAACAAGCCCGCCTTATTCTACAGCTTTACCGTACATAGATACACAGCGCTTGAGCTTAGTTTGGCTTGGTCTAATTGAAGCAGTACAAATCAATCCTTTAGAAGAGGAATTAATAGGTAGTAGAGAGTTTAAAAAAGTAGTTTTCAATAAGTGGCTTGATAGAATGCGGAGTAATCAAGACGAGATCCCAAACAGTATATCTACGTTTTGTAATGATCTACAGAACTCATTATTGCCAACTGATGGATTTAGAAGGCAAGCCGTCCCATCCCTATTATATCGCTACTTTTCTGATATGCAGAAGATGTTTTCTAATGTTCTCTATATGATGAAACATGATGGATTATTTGCACTTGTAGTTGGCCATAATCAAACCACTATAGGAGGTACAAAACATAGAATAGATACGCCTACTTTGCTTGCTCAAGTAGCGGAACATACGGGCTGGACAGTATCAGAAGTTACCCGGTTACAAGCGTACCACAGGTACAGCTTACATAGTAATAATGCAATTAACGAGGAATCATTAATCGTTTTAAAGAAACAGATATGATTAGTTTTACTCTCCATCCTAATGTTTACAATACTAATCCAAATATTAAAGGAGTAATCAATATGCTTGAATCCGTTTGGGTCAAAGGACTTAAACTAGGGGATGGCACTATGTATATAATATCAGGTTTTGCCAACTATAACGGAGGAGTAAGGTTCTACGATCTTTTTCGGCGTCATATAGATAATGGAGGAAAGTTGGTTGTTATTCTTGGTGGTAGCTCTTCACAAAGGTTATCGAGCCAACAAGTAGTAAGAGAGCTCATTAATACTGGCGCGGAGGTTCATGTAGTAAACAGAAAAAGATTGCTTCATGCTAAGTGTTACGGTTACGCTTCAAGTACTGGGCAGTCCCTAATCGTAACGTCTGCTAATTTTACTGGTCCTGGTATGGCGCATAACGTCGAAGCTTCCCTATTGCTTGGCGAAGATTTAACCTTAACAGCTGGATTTGATTGGAATGAGTTAATAAGTAGCATGTTGTCTCAAAGCTGGGATATATCTATGCCAGATATTACAGATGATGAACATCCTACTTGGAATCTTCTCTATGATGAAATAGGGGGAGCAATTAAGTTAGATGATACCCAAGAAGTAACACTTTTGGTAACATTAAGCCATAGCGATACAGCACGTATCCAAGCAAACCCAGGTGAAACAGCCGGTAAGGGAACTCAATACTTCTGGTTGAGTAAAGATTCATTTGACTTTTTTCCGCCATTAACTATCAGAAACGCGAAAGGGTACAAAGCTACCTACTCTGCTATCATAAACATGGAGTATATTGACGCTGGTTTTATTGACGATAAATGTAGAGTGACTTTTGAGGCAGATAATAACCTTGATTTTCGATTGGGTACGGGTGCCTTGAGATACTCCAAGCTTGCTAAACAAGGTGATATAGCCGCTATTTCAAGAGTTGGTGAAACAGATTACCAGTTGCGGATAATTGAAAAAGATAGTCAGCAGTATAATAACCTGACTACTTATGCAAACACGTTTATTGGACACCAAGGGAAGAGATATGGCTATCTGTCAAACATTAGATTTAGTAGTATTATTGGAGACATCGTAAAGTAGAGTCTAAGATTGTAAAGCCGCTTCTACCTCCTGCTTTAATCGTTCTTGAATATTCTTGCCTATCCTGACGAATACAGCATTACAGTACTTTACCCGGTCGTTGATCCGGTCGTCTGTGTTTTCCTTTAGCTGCCAGTCGTACACCAGTTTGTTGGCCGCCTTAGTGCCTATATCCTCTAGATAAAGGGCAATATTTTTATCGGTCACCTTCCAAGCGCGTAGGTTGGCTATCACTTGAGATATGATCGTATGCTGTAGCCAGAACTCCGGTATCTTCCCATCTAACTTACGCTTCAAGGTAAACTTGAAACCAATAATTTTCTTTCGACCTCGTGTCAACCGGTCCGTCTCGTAAACCGGTTCAAAATCAAACGCCAGGTTTGTAGCAGCCAATTCTTCCAACGGTTCTGTCATAGTGAACCGGATTAGGTCACGTGTATCAGGATACTTCATCTTAGAGTTCCCGTTTTTATCTCGCTTTATCTTTCCCCGCTTATCTTTCTCTTCTGAACAGTCCATAAGTTGCCGGTACTGTTCAACCGTCGGACACCATACGCCTGTATCCCGGAAGGCGGATAGTATTTCAAAGAAACGCATCGAGTACCAGCTTTTGAGACCCATGTAATTGTTAAGTTGATGGGTCGAATAGTGGGCAATCTGAATAAAATAGGGCTCTAATTGGGGGTTAAGCAGTACCGTCATAATTCCATCTTTGTACCCTATGGCTCTTTCCTTTGTTGTATCAAGCAGGTGGCGTATATACCATTCTGAACTGTCTAAGCTCTCAAATTCCCATGCTGCCGCAGTCAATTCACGTAATGCTCCTTTAACCTCTTTATATGCTGTTTCCTTTGTAATCCCTGCATCGGTAATTATGTCTACAATACGAAACTGATAGTAAGGCCGTAGTTTGAAATCATCGTCCCGAATCTGATCAATGACGCGGGCCATAATACGTTTAGCTGTAACGCTCATGCGACCCTGCCGAGCAAAGGTTACATTCCAATGCTGTTTAATTAGGTCTTTATGTTTCGGCTCATAGGTCAGGCCAAGCGGTAAAACCAACTGAGTACTGCGCTTATCTTCCATCTTTCTAGATCCTTGTTACTTACTTTTTCAAAGGATAAGTCAAATATAGAATCAAAAAACAGAGTTATAAAATATTACTCGGATAAAAAAGGGGTATTTCTCGGTTTATTCCCTTGTTGAGTAGGGGTATTTCTCGGTTTATTCCCTTGTTGAGTAGGGGTATTTCTCGGTTTATTCAATATCACACCTTATTAATAAATATAACTATAAGGTATTTTCCAACTAGAATAGTCTTCAGCCCGCTCTTTTTTCATTTAGGGCCGCAAGCGAGCGAAAACAAAAAGGTGCTTGAGCAGAAAAGAAAACAAAAAACAAATCGAGGAGCGAGGCTGTTGGGGAGTTCTGAAAGGAGCGAGCGGGAACAGTATTCAACGCTTCGCTATACTGTTCGCCACTCGCCCGCAGGGCCACTAAAAAAGTATAAAATTCACTAAATCAATTAGTTGAAACGTATTTTGATCTTTTCGATTTGTTAACTAGTTTAGCATCCATTCAGATAATATCTGGATTATGTTGGTAAATAGTTGATTTACAGCATAATTTATCTGTATATATATCTTGATTGACTAAATAAGGTGGAAAAGGGGAAAGAAAGAGACAAACAAATTGCCATCGCACCGGCTCTTTTCGGGGAGTTTGAGCGCATGGCCGAAAGCTACGGTTTGACCAATAAAGGGCTTTTAGAGGCTATGATGCGGTATTTTAAGGCCACCAAGGCCGATCCCCGGGAGCCTAAAGCGGATAATCCCACAGACGCTATTAAGGCCCTGGACAAGCGGCTGATCTCCTTTATTCGCCAGCAAGAGAAAGACATCCTACGACCCATCCAGGACGAGATGAAACTAACCGGCGACGAGCTGTACGGTCTGAAGGATACCGTCGAGACTTTAGATAAGAATCTGAACCAACGCCTAGCTAAGCTGCTGCTGCTGCAACTGGGTACCGCCATCCGGCCCGAGTTTCTCAAGCCCGAGTACGTGGAAGCCTGGCACAACGAGCGCATCAACCAACAGCGACGACGCGAACAAACGGACGCCATGCTGCGGGGTGATAAAACCAACCCCGCCCAACCCGTAACCCCGCCCGCCGATGGTCGCCAAAGTTAGCGCCGGAGGTGGGGGCAGCTGTAAGGGCTTAGCCGACTACCTGGAGAAAGAAACCAAAGGCGAGTGGTTCAACCAGCGCCAGGCGGGGATCGAGGCTCGACCGGTGGTCGATCACCTGGACGCCAACCGGCGCAACTTAGGCCAGGAAGAAGCCAAGTTCTACCAACTCGTACTGAGTCCTTCTGACAAAGAGCTGGCCCACATTGGTAGCGACGAAGCTAAACTGCAAGCCTACACCCGGGCGATGATGGAGCAGTACGCCCAGAACTTCAACAAAGGCATCACCAGCCAGGATCTGGTTTGGTACGCCAAGATCGAGGACCGCCGTCACTACTCTCACCAGGACCGATTCGTACAAACCGGCGAGATGGCCCCCGGTCAGGCTAAGGGAGGCCGGAATACCCACGTTCATGTGCTGGTGAGCCGCACCGAGGACTTAGATCGCTTCAAGGCCGGTCGGCAGCGTGGTGAGATTACCCGCAAGCATCCGCTCAAGTTAAGCCCGGTCACCAATCACCGCCACACCGAAGGGGGGGCCGTCAAAGGGGGCTTTGACCGGGTGCAGTTTAAGGGGGCCGCCGAGCAGGTATTTGATCAACAGTTTGGCTACCGCCGAGCCATCACGGAAACCTTTGCTTACGCCAACACACTGGCCCACGGCAGCGAGTACGAGCGGCAGAAGATGCGCCGGGCGGCCCACGAGCTGGCCGCCCGGCAAGCGAAGCCCGCCCAAGTGCAGCAGCCGGGTTTGGATGCCTCGGTTGAATCCTTGAAAACGTCCCTAGCCGTTGCGCCGAGCGGAGAGCCACCCCGGCCCGCCGTTACTCCCGCGCTCAAGCCGCAGCAGTCCGAAACGGATCGGCCCGCCCCCATCGAGAACCCAGCTAAAGGGGCCACTCATCTAAGCCCCGCGCAGCAAGAACTGATCCGCCGGTTACTAGCCGAGCAAGAGGAACCCCGACGCCAGACCCTGAAGCGGTCGGGTCCTAAATTGACGTAATTGTTCTATCTTCCCTTTTCCATTGCTTTTGTCCGTGTTACTATTTGCTTGGTTTAGTGATTTTTGGCTGCCCTTAGGCATTTGTTTTGTGTTGGGCGCAGCCACCCACCTATTGTTAAACGGCCTGCACTTTGTGGGCCTGCGTTATTTTGCCGATCCCTTCTGGCAGCTAGTGTATCCCCGTCCCGATGATGCCTTGGATAATACCGTCCTATTAAATCTGCCCTGGTTCCGGTTTGGCTTGGTCTATTTCGTTTTTTACGGGTTGATCTGGTCGGGCTGGTTTAACTGGGTCTTACTGGCCGCGATCCTTTACGGAGGTTACCGGCTTTACCGGCGCTATGGTCAAAAAGAACCGGATCGAGTAGGAGAACCGGCGGAAGGGTTCGTGTTTCGAACCCAGGGCGGACCCCTGCACCTAGCTAATCCCTACCGGGGCATCCTGATTGTGGGCGGAGCGGGCAGCGGCAAGAGTAAAAGCCTGATCGAACCCCTCATTCAGCAAGCCGGCACTAAAGGCATGGCCGGCATTGTGTATGATTTTAAGTTTCCCGTCTTAGCCCAGGAAGTAGCCGGGAGCTACGCGGATTCCGGGGTAACGCCTTACTTTGTCAACTTCACCGACCTGAGCCGCAGCCACCGGGTGAATCCCCTGAGGGCCGACTTACTCACCAACGTAAGCTTTGCCCGGGAAGCCGCCGTAACCATCCTGGCGAATCTGGACTACAAGGCCAGCCAGGCCCGCAGCTTTTGGATTCAGTCGGCGGAAGTGCTCCTGACAGGGGCGATCTGGTACCTGCGCCAACGGCACCCCCAGTACTGCACCCTACCCCACGCCGTTAGCCTGCTGCTAGAAGGGCGACCCCAGACCCTGATTCAGACGCTAAGCGGGGACGAACAAACGCGGG
>Ga0325400_1002435_pt1 | contig 16324 bp, 16 predicted proteins | sample PopdelMetagenome_2_FD_205662 | JGI IMG/M metagenome (GOLD analysis project Ga0325400, IMG submission 205662) | Populus deltoides microbial communities from Bellville, Georgia, United States - Xylem-PdKOR-R1 | ecosystem: Host-associated > Plants > Phyllosphere > Stem > Wood/Secondary xylem... | reverse complement strand
CCAGCTCAATGGTGGGATTCTTATGGGGATGAATGTCCAGAATTACAAAGATTTGCAATCCGAGTTCTAAGCTTGACTTGTACTTCATCTGGATGTGAGCGTAATTGGAGTGCATTTGAAATGGTAATTTTTTTTTGTTTTTTATTTTAAATATTGAAATATTTGATAAAAATCTTATAAATTTGAATTGTTTATTTAGGTTCATACAAAACGAAGAACTCGTTTGCACCAGAAAAAAATGAATGACTTGGTATTTGTAATGTGCAATCTGAAATTGAATGATAACCAAGTCAAAAAGCAAGCTGGTGATTTTGGTATGGAAGATGATCTTTCATTTGATGATGATTGGATAACCGAGGGAGAAAAACATCCAAACTTTGATTTGCTTGGTGCTATTGACAGTGCAACACGAAGACAAAATGGTGATGAAGAAGAAATTCCTAATGATGTTGAAATGGAGAGTCATGGTATTGAAGATGATTTGGATATTCAAATTGATGATATTGGTGTTGGTACTAGTAGTAGCACTAATGTTCATAATATTGGTGTTGGTACTAGTAGTGATACTAATAATCCTTTTGATGCTAATGATATTGATGAATGCTTGAGGAATGATAAGGAAGATGAAGGGAATGAAGCTGGTTTTAGTTTACATGACACACCAGCAGATTGTTTGTTTTAAGTTTGTTAATTATTAGTTAATGAAAAGTTATTTTAAATTATGTATGACTTTTATTTGAACCATGTATTTTAAGATGTTTGAACTATGTATGAATTTTTATTTGAAGGCTTGAAATATGTATGAATTTTTATTTGAAACATGTTTTTTAAGGTGCTTGAACTATGTATAAATTTTTATTTGAAGCATGAATTTTTTTTAATGTATTTTAAAATTCCTTACGATTTTACGATTTTACGATCCGTTTTTACGATCCGAGTTTGTGTGCAGCTTTCCGTGCCGTGTTAAAATCATGATTTTAACAACCTTGGTTCAGACAGTAACAGCTGGAAATTGGACAGTAACAGTTCAAAGTTAAACAGTAACAGTTCAAAGTCAGACAGTAACGGTTGGAAAAGTCAAACAGTAACAATTGGAAAAGTCAGACGGTAATGGTTGGAAAAGTGAAACAGTAACAGTTCAAAATCAGACAGTAACAGTTGGAAATTGGACAGTAACAGTTCAAAGTTAGACAGTAACAGTTGGAAATTGGACAGTAACAGTTGGAAATTGGACAGTAACAGTTCAAAGTTAGACAGTAACAGTTGGAAATTGGACAGTAACAGTTCAAAGTTAGACAGTAACAGTAGACTTTCATGTGAATACTATAAATAAGAATATAAAAGAATTGAGTCATACGAACACTTGTAAATTGAGATATTAACTCTGAAAATATACATGATATATGTATGTATGTTATTATGAGGAAATGAACATGTATAGAAAGTAACATATGAGTAATGGATGAATATGAATTCTCTATAATATCGGCTTGAAAGAATCATAACAAAAAAAAAAAACTTCCTTGTGATTCAGGAGGAGCAACCAGGATTGGATCTTCTGTTAGGGGAGGTCGCGAGACAGGCGAAGCAGGTGCGTGACTTTCCCTCCTATTTACACTTATACAATTTAGAATCCTTCTAGTGAATGCAATTATAATAAATATCGTGTTTAATGTAAATAAAGCCTAGTGTATTTACAAGATTAGCTTCGGCTAATGGCATCCGTGATAGGATTGCCGGGAAATGATTCACATGATTAGCTTCGACTAATGGCATCCGTGATAGGATTGCCGGGATATGATTCACATGATTAGCTTCGGCTAATGGCATCCGTGATAGGATTGCCTGGATATGATTCACATGATTAGCTCCGGCTAATAGCATCCGTGATAGGATTGCCGGGATATGATTTACATGATTAGCTCCACCTAATGGCATCCGTGATAGGATTGCCGGGAAATGAATTACAGGATTAAACCTTACAAGGTCACCCAGTTTATGCAAGTAAATAAGATTATTCAATTAAGAATATACAAATGAGTGTTAATTGGGTTTAAAAGATTTACAAGCAAAATATAAGTTCTTTGTTAGAATTCTCATGGATTTGATAGAAAGTTAATACTTCATTCGTATTCATTACATGAGTATACATATATTCTTTATCAATATAATGGTATGTTTATTTATGTAACAGGTCCATCAAATATTCAGGAAGATCATTAGTTTAGGAGTCTACTTTGTGAAGCTTATGTAAATATTTAACTTAAAACAAAAGGGAATTAGCGTGTTTATGTAGTATACTTTTGTGCAAACCTTGATGTATTTATAAGGGTTCAGCTTAGCATGCAGTATTTTTAGTTATCTTGTAATTAACCATTTTGAAATATTTAATAACACTTTTTATTTTGTAAATACTTTCTTTGCATGTTAGTATTCCTTTTCCTTTAAATTTTATGATATGATGTGTTGGACTATGTTCATATTGAACTTACTTGTAAGATATATATATATATATATATATATATATATTGTGTGGATTGTATGAGGCGTGGAATTATGAGGTTTGATATAAGGTCCGGAATTAAGGGACCTTGTGATGATGGGTTGATTGAGCAAACTGATAGTAGTCGATAACCTGGGATGTCCTAAATGCAAACGAAACTCTACCGATTTTTGGAAGAAAAAAATTACCCTCAAATAAAGAGGATATGTTGGAATCTTTTAACATTGATCGAGTCGTACAGTCGGACCATTACAGTTGGTATCAGAGCCCTAGTATAGGTTCTGGGAAGAAATCAAAAAAGGTTGTTGATGTTCATTAATTTATTGCAGGATGGTACGTACCCGTGAAGAGATTAGAACAAATCTATCCTCTACAGGGAGGGGGAATAGAAATATAGACTTTTCCGAGGGGCAAGAAGAGAGCCCTTTGGAAGATACTGCTTCACATGCACCGGTAGTATCGACTCAAGCAGGGCATGATGAATCGTCGGGGCATCAAATTAGACAGGCACCAAGGCAAACTAGGGATGTTCGGCCAACCATGTCAGCCCCGCGGGAACGAGTAGAGGAGCCCCCTCAGACTACACCTGCAGGGCCATCTGTTTCTTATGTTGATCCGATGCTTTTGGCCCAGCTAGTCAAAGCAGTAATGGAAGGTATGGCTAATGCTGCCACTCCTATGCCAGCACCCCCACCTGCACCTATCATACCAACCGTTTCAGAAGCAGCTATAACTACTAATGACGTGGTACAACTAGTTTGTTTGGTGAAAAGTATGAGAGAAATGGGTTGTGAACCCTACTCAGGTGAACAAAATGCTGAAGTGGCGGGAAGGTGGATTAGAAAGGTGGAGAAAACCATGATTCAAATTAAGATACCACATAATCTGCGGGTAGATTGTGCTACTCAATTACTATCAGACGGTGCTATGACTTGGTGGGAGACAGTTCAGTTGAGGAGGGCTACAGAAACCCTATCCTGGGATGACTTCAAGATAGAGTTTGAGAATCAATATTACTCCAAATATCATCGGAAGATGAAGGAACAAGAATTCCTAGCTTTGAGACAGGAGGGAATGTCAGTACTCGAGTATGAGAGACGATTTCATGACCTCTCACTATTCACACCACATTATGTCCCATCAGAACAACACATGATAGAAAAGTTAAGGGATGGCTTCAGATAAGAATTGAAGCAGGGGTTGATTGCTTTGCAATTCAAGACAGTAAGGGAACTGATTGAAGCAGCACAGGCCTTAGAGGCTTGTATGGAAGAAGGCCAATAGAGTCATGGGGGTGCAGGAAAATGAAAGGATATGGAATTTTTAGGCAGACCACTACTTCCAAAGAAAGGTAGAGGCGAACAGTTCCTTCAATTCAAAAAGAAAGGGGGGACGTCAACTAGCTTCCGACAGGATATCGGTGGGAGGTCAGGAAGTGGTCAGACCCGCTCCAGGGCTATAGCTGCAAGGGGGCATAATGATCATAAGGAAATTGGCTATCCTCGATGTGCTCAGTGTGAGCAAAGACACCCCGGGAGTTGTATGATTTCTCCTGGACGATGCTATATATGTCGAGGAGAAGGTCATAAGTGGAAAACCTGTCAGTACTTGGAAAGAGGATGTCATCACTGTGGTGAGAAGGGTCACTTTAAAAGGGAATGCCCCTAGTTAAACATTGAACAACCTAAGAGACATAGGCAGCAAAGTCAGAGTCATCAGCAGTCCATCACAGTAAATAGACCGGGAAGGTCGACTCAATCAGGAGCTAACTCAAATAGGGGACGACCCAGAGTGCAAATGAAAGGGATCAAGGAAGGGTTTTCCATATGACCCAGGAGGACGTCAGAGCAGCATCAGATGTGGTGGCAGGTATGCTGCAAATGAATGACTATCAAATGCATGTTTTGTTTGATTCTGGTGCCACTCACTCCTTTATAGCAAATAAAAATATAACCAAATTGAGTAAGGAAACAAAAAGGATAGAAAAAGGATTTATTATTAGGACACCTTTGGGTGAAACTGTGGAAACAAATGTTATATTCGAAGGGGTGAGAATTAACATTAATGGGTGTGAACTAGAAGCAGATTTAATATCCCTAGAATTAAGTGATTTTGATATAATTCTAGGTATGAATTGGTTGGGCAAAAATAAGGCTCGTCTAGACTGCTTTACAAAAACAATAACCTTCTAAGGGGCTAAGGGTGAAACAATGGTCTTTAAGGGGGAGAGAATTTCCAACTTTGCAAATATAATCTTGGTTATGGATGCAAGAAAACTGCTAAAGAAAGGTTGTACAACATACCTTGCCTATATGATAAATTCAAAAAAGGGTAAAATAGGATTATCTGAATTCCAATTATGAGGGAATTTCCTGACATATTTCCGGAAGAATTGTCAGGACTACCCCTAGAAAGAGAAGTTGAAGTCACCATAGATACATTGCCTGGGGTGTCTCCTATAGCCCAACCACCATATAGAATGGCCCCAAAAGAATTAGATGAGTTGAAAATTCAATTGCAGGAGCTTTTAGACAAAGGGTTCATACGACCAAGCAACTCACCTTGGGGGGCACCTGTATTATTTGTGAAAAAGAAGGATGGAACATTGAGGCTTTGCATAGATTACCGTCAGCTGAATAAAGTGACGGTAAAGAACAGATATCTACTTCCACGGATAGATGATTTGTTCGATCAGTTGAAGGGTGCCAAAGTATTCTCAAAGATTGATTTAAGATCAGGATACTACCAAATGCGAATCAAGGGGCAAGATGTGCCGAAAACTGCCTTCAGAACTCGCTACGGACACTTTGAGTTCTTAGTGCTACCCTTTGGATTAACTAATGCTCCAGCACTTTTTATAGATTTAATGAACCGAGTATTCCAACCATACCTTGATAAGTTTGTTGTCGTATTCATCGATGACATCTTGGTTTACTCCAAATCCTATGAGGAGCATGAACAACACCTGAGACAGACACTACAGACTCTGAGGAGCCGCCAGTTGTATGCCAAGTTGGATAAATGTGACTTCTGGTTAAAAAAAGTTACCTTTTTGGGGCATGTAGTGTCTTCAAAAGGCATTTTTGTGGACCCTCAGACTACGGTAACTGAAATTCGTAGTTTTCTGGGATTGGCAGGGTATTATAGAAGATTTATTGAAGGGTTTTCAACGATAGCAACTCCATTAACACGACTCACCAGGAAGAACATAAGATGTGAGTGGTCAAAGGAGTGCGAGGAGAGCTTTCAAGAATTGAAGAGAAGGCTTACTACTGCCCCCGTACTAATCCTTCCATCCGGAACAGAAGGCCTTGTAGTCTACAGTGATGCTTCAAGAAAAGGACTGGGTTGTGTTCTAATGCAGCATGGAAAAGTAGTTGCCTATGCATCGAGACAACTGAAGACTCATGAAGTCAACTATCCAGTTCACGACTTAGAATTGGCGGCAGTAGTTTTTGCTTTACGAGTATGGAGGCACTACCTATACGGATCCTAGGTCTAAATTTTCACGGATCATAAAAGCCTTAAATATCTGATGTCGTAGAAGGAGTTGAATATGCGACAACGGAGATGGGTAGAATTAATTAAAGACTACGACTGTATTATAAATTATCATCCAGGAAAAGCGAATGTCGTCGCGGATGCTCTCAGCCGTAAAGACAAAGTGATTAGGAGTGGACCAACAACTTGGAATGAGGAAACCATGATTGAGCTAAAGAGATTGGGGGCAATATTAGGTGTGAGTCTGGAAGGAACCTTAATGGCTCAACTAAGGGTGAAGTCAGGATATCGAGAGCAAATATTAGAGGCACAACAACATGATGATGAGGTGTCAAAAGTGAGAATCAAACTGGAATCGGGGGGTGAAACTCTTTTTCGAATGGGTGATGATGGAATAGTGATGTTGGGGCGACGTATGTATGTGCCTGACAACAAAGCCCTTAAACAAAAGTTACTACGAGAAGCTCACGAGTCTAAGTTCACTGTACATCCAAGTAGTACTAAGATGTACCAGGATATGAAGCAGTACTACTGGTGGCCAAATATGAGAAAAGAAGTGGCTGGTTACGTGGCAAAGTGTAGTATTTGCCAACAAGTAAAAGTAGAACACCGAAAACCAACAGGGCTTTTACAACCATTACCAATCCCTGAGTGGAAGTGGGAGATGATCACAATGGACTTTGTGTTGGGACTACCTAGAGGAAAGAGGGGAAATGATGCAATCTGGGTCATTGTGGATCGACTAACTAAGTCTGCCCTTTTCCTACCAGTAAAGATGACAGATCCAATTGACAAGTTGGCTAAGATTTATGTGAACAAAGTTGTAAGGCTTCATGGAGTCCCAATATCAATTGTTTCAGACCGAGACCCAAGATTTACTTCACGTCTCTGGCCGAGCATACAATATGCCTTGGGGACAAATTTGAGTATCAGTACTGCCTTTCATCCGCAGACTGATGGTCAATCTAAGAGAGTTATTAAGATCTTAGAAGATTTACTTAGGGCATGTGCTTTGGAATTTGGTGGAAACTGGGAGGAGCACCTGTCACTAGTAGAATTCACGTATAAAAACAGTTATCAGACAACAATTGGAATGGCCCCATTTGAAGCTCTTTATGGCAGAAAGTGTAGGACACCCTTATGTTGGGAAGAAGTTGGGGACAGAAAGTTGTATGGGGCAGAATTAATACAAATCACTACTGAAAAAGTGAGGATCATTAAGGATCGAATGAAAGTGGCTCAAGATAGACAGAAGAAGTATGCAGATATTCGAAGAAGATCACTTGAATTTTGTCCTGGAGATAAAGTATTTCTGAAGGTAGCTCCATGGAAGCACATGCTGAGATTCGGCATGAAGGGGAAGTTAGCTCCGAGGTTCATTGGACCATTCGAAATCTGAAAACGTATCGGACTTGTAGCTTATGAAATAAACTTGCCCTCACAGTTGGCCAAGGTTCACAATGTATTCCATGTTTCTTTGCTGCGAAAAGCTGATGTAGACCCTTCAAGAGTGTTACCTCAAGTGCCAGTGGAGATAAAAGAAGACTTAACACTTGAGGTAAGACCAATAAAGATACTCGATTGGGGCGAGAAAGAACTTCGTAATAAGAAAGTTCTCATCATCAGAGTCTTATGGCGAAGCTCACAAATCGAGGAAGAAACATTGGAGAGAGAATCAGAAATGATACAAAAATTCCCCGACTTGTTTATAAACTCAGGTACATCACTTAAATTTCGAGGATGAAATTCTATTAGGAGGGGAGAATGTAAACCCCGAGAAAAATAATAAATAAATAAAAGTGAAGAAATTCATGCATATGATTAATTAAAAACAGAAATTCAGAAATTTTTGAATATAAATTTTCGGGCGAAATAATTTGAGACATTATAATAAACCCGGTACTGTTGAGGGTTGGATTTAATTGAAGAGAATAGTACACTTAAAGAAAAAGGGGGGTCTAAATGCAAATAAGGGAAAATATAGAGTATAAATACTCTCTCCTCACCAAAAAAAAAAATCTGTAGGAACCATAAGGAGAGAAAATAGGGAGTTTTATACCCATTCTCGAGAAATCAAGAGAGAAACACTAAAATTTCAAGAACCCATCCAAGATTAAGAGCTTAAAGATAGGATAAACACTTGAGAGCAAAGGATTACCAAGAAATTGAACAAGAAGAAAAGACAGGAGGGAAATTGAACAAGAAGAAAAGAAAGAAGGGAGTTGAAAATCTTCAACTGGTTGAAGATCAAAATCTTAATTTGTACCGGGTAAGGTATTCTAAACATGATCTTAAAAAAATTCATTTTTAAATTCGATAAAGAATTGATGCCTTGATATTGAATCATAGGTTAGGGTTCTTAGATATAAATTGGGGAAAAAGTACTTATTGTTGAGATTAAGTTAATTCATGTGTGTGGTATGTAGTTTATGAAAGTATTGTGTGAAGGGGAGGGGGAGACGAATCTGGACAGACTTGTCTCCTAACTTTCGATGAGATTTTGGGTAGGAGGATGAGGGGATTAGGATCGGGTTCCCCATAGAAATTATAGATTTGAATGTTAGCTAACCAAGGAAACTGGTCTTGCTCAATTTGGAAATGTAGAACTCCAGTTATGGGTTACCAACTGGGACTGAGTCGTGACTGATTATGTAGGGCAGTAGGACTAATTAGTAAATGAACAATTTTGACTATCTTGAAGGCAAAACTGGGTTCTCCTCCCTCAGAGAACTAGTAGCCTCATGTCTTAGCTTTCCAACGAAATCAATCTCAGTTAAAATGGAGTTTTAGAACTTTAGATATAGTTAAAAATCTGATGAGTGTTCAGACAGTAACAGTTGGAAATTGGACAGTAACAGTTCCAAGTCAAACAGTAACAGTTCAAAGTCAAACAGTAACAGTTGGAAAAGTCAGACAGTAACGGTTGGAAAAGTCAAACAGTAACAGTTCAAAGTCAAACAGTAACAGTTCAAAGTTGGACAGTAACAGTTGGAAATTGGACAGTAACAGTTCAAAGTTAGACAGTAACAGTTGGAAATTGGACAGTAACAGTTCAAAGTTAGACAGTAACAGTAGACTTTCATGTGAATACTATAAATAAGAATATATAAGAATTGAGTCATACGAACACTTGTATATTGAGATATTAACTCTGAAAATATACATGATATATGTATGTATGTTATTATGAGCAACCAGGATTGGATCTTCTGTTAGGGGAGGTCGCGAGACAGGCGAAGCAGGTGCGTGACTTTCCCTCCTATTTACACTTATACAATTTAGAATCCTTCTGGTGAATGCAATTATAATAAATATCATGTTCAATGTAAATAAAGCCTAGTGTATTTACAAGATTAGCTTCGGCTAATGGCATCCGTGATAGGATTGCCGGGAAATGATTCACATGATTAGCTCCAGCTAATGGCATCCATGATAGGATTGCCGGGATATGATTCAGATGATTAGCTCCGGCTAATGGCATCCGTGATAGGATTAGCTCCAGCTAATGGCATCCGTGATAGGATTGCCGGGAAATGAATTACAGGATTAAACCTTACAAGGTCACCCAGTTTATGCAAGTAAATAAGATTATTCAATTAAGAATATACAAATGAGTGTTAATTGGGTTTAAAAGATTTACAAGCAAAATATAAGTTCTTTGTTAGAATTCTCATGGATTTGATAGAAAGTTAATACTTCATTCGTATTCATTACATGAGTATACATATATTCTTTATCAATATAATGGTATGTTTATTTATGTAACAGGTCCATCAAATATTCAGGAAGATCATTAGTTTAGGAGTCTACTTTGTGAAGCTTATGTAAATATTTAACTTAAAACAAAAGGGAATTAGCGTGTTTATGTAGTATACTTTTGTGCAAACCTTGATGTATTTATAAGGGTTCAGCTTAGCATGCAGTATTTTTAGTTATCTTGTAATTAACCATTTTGAAATATTTAATAACACTTTTTATTTTGTAAATACTTTCTTTGCATGTTAGTATTCCTTTTCCTTTAAATTTTATGATATGATGTGTTGGACTATGTTCATATTGAACTTACTTGTAAGATATATATATATGTATATATTGTGTGGATTGTATGAGGTGTGGAATTATGAGGTTTGATATAAAGTCCGGAATTAAGGGACCTTGTGATGATGGGTTGATTGAGTAAACTGATAGTAGTCGATAACCTGGGATGTTCTAAATGCAAACGAAACTCTGCCGATTTTTGGAAAAAAAAAAAATTACCCTCAAATAAAGAGGATATGTTGGAATCTTTTAACATTGATCGAGTCGTACAGTCGGACTATTACAGGCTAACCATTAGGTTAAGTCTCCTAATTATTCTCAACTTGGTATCAGAGCCTTCTGCTGTCAGAACTCCTTTCTCCCTCCCTCCCTTTGCAGCCGACCCTCTCTCTATTTTTCCTTCATGGATTCTACAACTGCCGCCAACTTCTCTCTCTCCACCAGTGGTGCAGCACCGCCGACTAGCCATCCCTAAGCTGTTGCCGATGGTATCTTTTCTCCCCAACAGCAGCCTCCATTGCAGAGCATGTCTCTGATTCTTCTTCACAAGTCTCTACTGTTCCTTTGCCTCTCATGGGAACACACACTCTAGCTATCGTTCCTTTATCAAACACCCACCAAGTTGTTTTGTTGAAACTTACGAACACAAATTATCTCTATTGTCGAATGTGGATGAAGTCATATCTTCTTGGTCAAGGTGTTTTTCACTTCGTTGACGGCTCAGTGTCGTGTCCTCCATCTCATATTTTTTACAGTTTTGCTGGTTCTTCATCTACCATCAGCCCTTCTTTTCTTCGTTGGAAGTAACAAGATCAACTTATTTTGAGTGCTTTACTCTCCTCTCTCTCCGTGGATGTGTTGCATCTCGTGGTAGATTGTTCTACCTCGCATTATGTTTTTGCACTCTAGAGAAAGTGCTTGCCTCTCCGTCTAATTCTCGCATCATGCAACTACATGGCTCCTTTCAAGACCTTCGTGAAGGTGAATCATCGGTTAGTATATATATGCAGCAAGCAAAATCATTATTTGATGAATTGGCTGCTGCTGGTCACCCAATGTCTCTTGAAGACTTTAATCTATATGTGTTTTGTGGCCTTCGTGGCGAGTTCAAAGACTTGGTAACGAGTCTCATAACCAAGGCAGAGCCGCTGTCATATGCTGACCTTCACAGCCACCTTCTTACCCATGAATTTCTGCACAAGAATTCCTTCCATTCCATGGCTGCCGCTCCCTCTCTGCTGTCTTCTTCTTCTCTGCCGCAACAGCCACCACTACTGCCAACACCACAGTTTTCTGCTCACCATGTTATGTCTCATCATAACCCCAACTTCAACCACAACAGGGGTTGCTCTAGAGGTAATTGGAGTCCCAACAGCAACCGTTACACTCCCTAGAACAGGGGCCAATCTGCTGCAGATTGGCGGCCAAACCACTAGCAGCAGACCAGGCACAACTCTGGCGTTGGGCAGTGGTCTGGACAGCAGCATGTACGCTGCCAATTGTGCTCCAGTTTCGGTCAAATAGCTCCCCATTGTTCCCAGCTTCGCAGCAGCACTCAGGAGCCCTCTCCTCACCTTGTTGTTGGGAATGTTTCTACTGCAACTTGGTTCCCCGACAAACAGCGCAAATCAACACGTCACACCTGATCTTGGATCTCTAACCGATTCTGCACCCTATCTTGGTAATGATTATTTGCATGTTGGTGACGGTAAGGGCCTTGACATATCCCATATTGGACATACTACATTACATTCCCCAAAACGCATGTTTACATTATCTAATGTTCTCCATGTGCCTCACATTACCAAACTGTTGTTATCTATTCAAAAATTATGTCGTGATAATCATGTTTATTTTGAATTTTACGCTTCTATGTTTTATGTGAAGGATCTCGTCGCCAAGGAAGTTCTCCTTTCCGGTCAGAGTCATGATGGTCTTTATGTCCTCTCCGAGTCTTCTGACACGTCAGTTCCTCAAGCTTTTTGGTCTCCTTGCATCTCCGCGACTGCCGACCTGTGGCATCGTCGTTTGGGTCATCCAACCTCTCACATTTTAAATTTGTTAGTTTCCGGCAATAAAATCGTATGTACTTCTAGATGTTCTCTTACCCAGTGTCAAGCTTGTCCTTTAGACAAGTCGTCCCGTTTGTCATTGCGACCTACGGGTCACAAAACTTCTGTCCCACTTGATTTAATTTTTAGTGATGTTTGGGGTCCTGCTCCTATGTTTTCTTCTGATGGCTTCCGCTATTTTGTGATTTTTGTCGATGCGCATACCAAACATATATGGTATTATCCGCTTGTTGCGAAATCTGATGTCTTTTCCACTTTTCAACGTTTTCAAACACTTGTTGAGCGTCAGTTTTCACTTAAAATTAAATCTGTTCAAACTGATTGGGGTAGTGAATATCGTAAATTAAATAAATTTTTTTAGACCATTGGTATTCATCATCGGTTAATTTGTCCTCATACTCATGAACAAAATGGCACTGTTGAACACCGTCATCAACATATTGTCAAAACTGGCCTAACCCTTTTAGGCTAGTGTAGTGCCCCATTGTGATTTTTGAACTATGCTTTTGAATCATTAGTATACCTTAATAATCGCATGCCTACTCTTTGTTTCCCTTTTTTGCGTCCATATCATGCTCATAAATTAGATTTTCGGTGTTCTCCTTGTGTGTTTTTAGGCTATAGCTCATCCCATCTTGGTTATCATTGTCTTGATTTAGAATCTCATCATATTTATATCTCTCATCATGTTCGTTTTCATGAAGATGTCTTTCCTTTTGCGAAGTCTGAACAGGTAACATCCTCACCGGTACCTCCCACCCCACCTACCTTTCTTCCATCCTTGAACCCTCCTCCATATTTTTAGCCTCCAACTTACCAAACCAGCCCCAACCACAACCCAATTTAGCCCTTTATCGCACCCCACCAGCCTACCCCTTTACCCATTACTTCTGCCACCCCTTTATCCTCATCCCACACTGTCATACTGTCACCATATGCTTGTCTTTTGAATGATCATTGTGCAGGAACAGGTTCTCCATCACCGGATGTGCATGTTCTCAGGTTTGCTGTAGCAGAGCAGCCCGGTTCTGCAACAGATCATCCCAGATCTGCCACAGCCTCACCAGTGTCTGCAGTGCCGACCAATCCCTCCACTGCTTCTCCAGCTGGTCTGCAGCTCTGTATAGACCTCTTCTCATATCCTCTTCAACACCTTCTAGGTACAGGCCACACTTCTCCATGCCCATCTGCTCGTCACCATCCCATGGTCCTTCGTCCAAGACAGCGCTGTCTACCGCCACTGCCGCAGCCTCTACTGTCTCCTTCAGCCGGGTAGTTTCTCCTCCCTCTCATAAGCCACTTGTTTTTAATGATGCTAACAGATATGAGGCGTGGCATAGTGCTATGCGTGAGGAAATTCAGGCCTTACGCGTAAATAGAACTTATACCTTAGTGTCGTTTCACCCCTCCATGAATGTTGTTGGTAGTCGGTGGGTGTACAAGATTAAACACAGATCTGATGGTAGCATCGAGAGGTATAAGGCGCATCTGGTTACTAGAGGTTTCACTTAGCAAGAAAGTATTGATTACTCTGAAACCTTTAGTCCTGTCATCAAACAGGCTACCATCAGATTAGTCTTCTCCATTGCAGTTTCGTGTGGTTGGAAAATTCATCAGCTTGACATCCATAATGCCTTCCTCAATGGTGTTCTTGATGAGGAGGTCTACATGAAACAACCTCTAGGTTTTGTTGATTCCGCTCTCCCCTCTCATGTGTGCTGATTGCATAAATCTCTATATGGTTTAAAACAGGCTCTGCGGGCTTGGTACACTCGTCTGAATGTTTTCCTGTTATCTATTGGTTTGTGTGCCTCTAAGGTGGATACCTCATTGTTTATCTTCTCTGTTGGTGCTGATATTTGTTATCTTCTAGTCTACGTTGATGATATTCTGCTTACGGGTAGTAACTCTCTTCTACTCCAACGCCTCATTCAGCAACTGAGCTCAGAATTTAAGCTTTGCGACTTGGGTTTTGTTCATTATTTTTTGAGTATTGAGGTTCAGTCTACTAGTATGGGTCTTATGCTTTGCCAGCATAAACATATACTTGACATCCTCACTCGGGCTAGTATGTTATCTTGCAAACCTGTTGATACTCCTATCTTTACATCCAAAGCTACCATTCTACCCGATCCATTGTTTTCTGATGCTACCCGCTTTTGTCAAATTATGGGTGCTCTTCAATATCTCACTTTTACGCACCCGGATATTTGCTTTGCTGTTAACAGAGTCTGTCAGTTTATGCATGCTTCTACAGATTCTCATTGGGCTACCGTGAAACGCATCTTGCGTTATCTTCGGGGTACAACATCACATGGCTTACATATTAATCGCAGTTCTTCTTTTGCCTTAAATGGTTTTACAGATGCAGATTGGGCAGGCAGTGTTGAGGACAGAAAATCTACGGGTGGTTACCTTGTGTTTTTTGGTCAGACACCGATTTCGTGGAAATCCGGTAAGCAACGCACAGTTGCTCGCTCTTCTACTGAAGCTGAGTACAAAGCCTTAGCCGATGGCACTACTGAGGTTATCTGGCTTGAGTACTTATTAACAGATCTCCAGATCTCGTCTGCTTCTGCTCCTATTATCTGGTGTGACAACCTTAGTGCCACTTATTTGTCTATGAATCCTGTTTTTCATGCTCGCACAAAACATGTTGAGGTCGATTATCATTTTGTTCGAGATAGAGTTGCAATGAAGGAGATTCAGATTCATTTTATTTCCTCTCAGGATCAACTTGTCGATGTCTTCACTAAGCCACTTCCTACCTTTTCGTTTACTACTTCTCGTTTCAAGCTTCGCGTTGATCCTCCACCGTTAGCTTGAGGGGGCATATTATAGAATGTACTTATATAGGAAATATTGTATATATGAAATATTGTAGACATACTCTTATGTGGTAAACTCCACCATTACTACTGTATATTGCCCTACATATATATATATATATAGAAAGGGTTGGCTAACCATTAGGTTAAGCCTCCTAATTATTCTCAACTTGCTCCATATTCTCCTTCATTTGATGGTATTGTGAAAGAAAAATATAACTTTGGTTGATTTGGTTAATTGCGTGCTTATTAGTTTTTCTATGCCAAAATGTTTTGAAGTGAAGCTGTTTTATTTGCAAATTTTGTCTTGAATAGAGTTCCACACAAAAGCACTCTTTTAACTCCTTATGAATTATGGAAAGGTTTTAAACTTGATTTAGATTTTTAAAAAGTTTGGCGTTGTTTAGCTTTTGTAAAATTACCTGTCCTAAAAGATCAAAACTTAGTAAAAAAGCTTCCACATGTGCTTTTTGGGATATTCTTTGAATAGTAAAGCTTATAGATTTTTTTATCTTGTTAATAATACTATGATTGAAACTTTATATGCAATTTTTCATGAGGATAAATTTACTTTGAAATTAAAAAATAGTGGGGACATAAGTTTACAACAAAATTTTCAACCAAGTTTTGAGCTAGCTCCTTCTAGATTTGAAAATGAAATGATTTTAAACCTAGAAGAAGTAAAAGAGTTAGAATTGAAAAAGATTTTGAACCTGATTATGTTGTGTTTAATGTTCTGATTATGTTGTGTTTAATGTTCAAGGTGATCCTACATCTTTAGAAGAAGTTTTATCTTCTCCTACTATATATTTTTGGAGAGAAGCCATTAATGATGAAATGGATTCTCTTTTATCTAATAGAACTTGAAAACTTGTTGATATGCCTCCTAGTCGTAAAACAATTGGTTGTAAATGGGTGCTTAGAAGAAATTTGAAACCTAATGGTTATGTTGATAATTTTAAAGCTAGAATTGTTGAAAAAGGTTTTAAGCAAAAAAAAAATATTGATTTCTTTGATACTTTTTCTCCTGTCACCAAGGTAACATCTATTAGATTGCTTGTTGCTATTCAAAATTTGTTTATTCATCAAATGGATGTCAAGATAACTTTTCTAAATGGTGACTTGGAAAAAGAAATATACATAGATCAACCTGAGGGATTCATTATTTAAGGTAATGAGAATAAGGTATGTAAATTGCTTAGATCCTTGTATGGCTTGAAACGAGCACTTAAACAATGACATGAAATATTTAATGTTTTTTTTTTTATCAAATGTTAGAATTTTATAGATCAAAAAGCAATATTAGCTGGAAAACCAGCATGCCAAAAATACATATGTACAGAACAAGCCAGTGAAAACAGGCTCCCAACAAGTGCAAACAA
>Ga0325400_1002434_pt1 | contig 16329 bp, 11 predicted proteins | sample PopdelMetagenome_2_FD_205662 | JGI IMG/M metagenome (GOLD analysis project Ga0325400, IMG submission 205662) | Populus deltoides microbial communities from Bellville, Georgia, United States - Xylem-PdKOR-R1 | ecosystem: Host-associated > Plants > Phyllosphere > Stem > Wood/Secondary xylem... | reverse complement strand
CAGGTCGATGCCGTCCGTGGCCAGCCGGCCGAGGTTGGTCAGCGGCTGGGGCAGGCCGGGCACCGTGGCGCTCGAGCCCGACAGGCGGCCGTTGTTGGTGGCGCGACGAATGCCGGTGCAGGCCGCGGATGCCGCCTGGGCCGCCGTGATCGACGCCGGATTGGTGCCGAAGCACGCGGTCAGGATGTCGGCCGGAGTGGCGGACGTGATGGCGTTGTTCACGATGATGTTGAAGTAATCGACAGACACACTGAGGCCGGGCACCAAGCCGCGCGGCTGAATGACCACGCCGAGCGTATAGGTGTCCGCCTTCTCGGGCCGGATGTTCGGATTGCCGCCGCCCGTGACGTTCACCTGACCCGAGGCCGGGTTCAGGATGGTGCCGATCGTCCCGGCCGGCGCGCCCTGGTTGACGCAGGCGGCGGTCAGATTGACGTTGCCCACCGGTGCCGTGCCAGCGCAGGGGTCGATCAGCAGGTTGTCGAGTGCCGTCGTCACCGGCGCGAACAGTTCGCCGATGTTGGGCGCGCGCACCGCGCGCTGGTAGTTGCCGCGGAAGCGCAGTTCCTCGAACGGCTCCCAGCTGCCGCCGCCCTTGTAGGTCCAGGCGTCGAAGCTGGGGTTGTTGGCGGCGTCGACCTTGTATTTGGAGTAGCGGAAGCCGCCTTCCAGCGTCAGCGCGCGGAAGAAGGGCTTGTCCGCGATCAGCGGCGCGATCACCTCGCCGAACGCTTCTCGCACGTCGTAGCCGCCCGAGAAGGGGAGGATGGCGCCGCCGGCACCGCCAAGCTCACCCGGTGACAGGGCGAAGGCGTCCGGGATGCGGTCGTAGCCGTACTTGCGATACTCGCCGCCCAGCGCGAATGCGACGGGCTCGTTGGCGAACTGCAGCGTGCTGCCCAGGTCGCCGTTGAACACCGCCTTGAACTGGGCGAGGTCGGTCTTAATCTGGATGGTGCTCTGACCGCTTAGGAAGGCGACCTGCGCTGGCGAGATGCTGCCGTCCTGGCCGAACAGGTTCAGCGGCACGCAGCCGTTGGTGGTGACGGTGCAGGTCGTGGTGTTGTTGGCGTTCAGCGCCTGCTGCACGCGGCTGCGCAGCACGTAACCCGATTGCGTCTGGTTCAGGTCGCTTTCACCGTATGCGCCCGACAGGTCGAGCTTGGCGTGGTCGGAGAAGCGCAGACGCAGACCCGCCTTGTAGTCGAACACGGTCGTCACGTACTCGGACACGCGCGGCCCGAGTTCGGTCGAGCGGCGATACACGGCCGGCAGCGCCAGCGCGTTGCCCGCGGTGCCGGGGTTGGTGACGGCACCCGTCGTGGCGTTGACGGTCGGCGCCACGAAGGCGGTGGTGCCGTTCTGCGCGGTGCAGGTGCCCGGCGCGTAACGCGCGGCGTCGGCGGCGAAAGCCGCGCGGAGGGCGGCGTTGGTGGCGGTGGCGGCCCGGTTCGTCTGCACTGAGAAGTTGGCGGCGCAGATCTGGTCGCGGATGGAGGCGGGCAGATAAGGGTTGTTGGCCGGAACCGTCAGAGCCTCGCCGAAGATGCCCGACGGCGCGATGATGGTCGAGATACGGTTCTTGGAGAACAGGCCACGAGTATAGAACTCGACGTTGTCGGAGACCTCGTAATTGGCCTGCGCAAAGATGTTGTAACGCTTGAACGGCGTCTGGAAGATGTTGTACGGGCTGAAGTTGAACGGCGAATAGGCCGGAACGAGCGCGGTGTTGGCGGGATTGACCTGGAGCTGGCCCTGGCCGTTGCCGAAGTCGACGCCGGTCGGCACCGAGGTGGGCGACGCGCCCGCGGCCACGCCGTTGGTCGATCCGATGCTGAACACCGAAATGTCCCGCTTGCCCTGGTAGAGCGGATCGGCTTCCTGATAACCGAGGCTCAGCACCGCGTTGCCGCGGTTGTCGTCGAAGTTGCCGCCGATCGTCAGATCGGTGCGGACGTAGTTGGCGTCGCCCCGCTCGGTGATCTGGTTGCTGGCGGACGCCTCGACGCCGGCGAAGTTCTTCTTGGTGATGAAGTTGACGACGCCCGACACGGCGTCGGCGCCGTAGCTGGTGGACGCGCCGCCGGTCAGGATGTCGACGCGCTGGATCAGCGCCACCGGAATGTTGTTGAGGTCGACCGTGCCGCCGGCTGCCGCGGGAACAAGGCGGTCGTTATCCACCAGCACCAGGTTGCGCTGCGAACCCAGGTTGCGGAGGTTGACGGTGGCGAAGCCGCCGTTGCCGTTGTTCACCTGGCTACCGATGCCGGGCACCGTGCCGGGCAGTTCGCGCACGATCTGCTCGACGTTGTTGGTGTTGCGCAGCGTGAGCTCGTTCTCGGCGACGTTGGTCACCGGGCTGGACGAGACGAGGTTGGGGTTGGAGATCAGCGTGCCGGTGACGACGATGTCCTGGCCCTCGGCCGCGGCGGGCGGCGTGTTGGGGTTCTGCTCGGTCTGCTGCGTTTCCTGCGTGGACGGCGTGACCTGCGCTGCGGCGGGCGCCGCGACGGCACCGATCAGCAGCGAGGACGCCAGCAGGCGCGAACGAAGGCTGGTCTGGATCAAAATAAGCCCCTTTTCAATCGGCCGCCCGTGATTCGGGTCTATAGCCGTTGTTGATTACGTCCGCGGTTGTACGGACGAGTTGATCGGGGCCGCAACGGGGTGATCTCGCTTCGGGCGCTTTGCGGCAGCTATGTTGCAGCACGGTCACAGCGTCCGGCGTGCGCGTTGCAGAGGCGCCTTACCGGACGTACGAAAACATCGAAAATCCGAGGGGCAAAGATGAGCAGAAGCACGGGGCGGGCGGTGGCGACGGTGGCAGCGGCGGTCCTGGCAACCCCGGGCATGGGGCAGCAAGGGGCGCGGGCCGGCGGGATCGCCACGTTGGACGCGGTGGCCGCGTGCGCCCAGATAATTGCCGATGCCGAGCGCTTGGCCTGTTTCGACCGGGCGGCACGGTCGCTGGCGGCGGCGCGCGCGGCCAAGGACATCGTGGTGCTCGACCGGGACGAGGTGCGCCGGACCAAGCGGTCGCTGTTCGGATTCTCGCTACCCAGCATCCGCGTGTTCGGCGGCGACGAAGTGAATGAGGTGGTGGGTCTTGTCGCCGATGTCCGGACGTTGCCGGGCGGGCTGCTGCGCTTCGCGGTGGCCGACAACGGCGTGTGGGAGACGACGGAACAAGCCGTTCGGGGCCCACGCGACGGCGACGAGGTGACGATCCGCGCAGGGTCGCTTGGCAGCTATGTGGCAACCGTGCCCCGTCGTCGCGCGGTTCGCGTGCGGCGGTTGCGCTAAGCGTTCCTCAGGTCACCACGTCGGGCGCGGTGCGCCCGGTCCGCTCGGCGATGCCGGCCACTTCCCCGGCCGCGGCGATCAGGTCGGCCAGCATCTCGCCCGTGTCGCGGTCCAGCGCGCCGTCCGCAGGCTCGTAGCGTTCCAGATAGACGCGCAAGGTGGCACCGCTGGTGCCGGTTCCCGACAGGCGCAGTACCACGCGGCTGCCGCCCCGGAACAGGATGCGCACCCCCTGGTGCCGGCTGACGGAGCCGTCGGTGGGGTCGTGATAGGCAAAATCGTCCGCCGCCTCGACTGTCATCCCCGCCAGCGACGTTCCGGGCAGGTCGGGCAGGCGCGCGCGCAGGTCGGCCATCAACGCGTCGGCGGCCCCGCCGTCGACCCCCTCGTAATCGTGGCGGGCGTAATAGTTGCGGCCGTAGCGCGCCCAATGGTCGCGCGCGATCGCGTCCACCGACTTGCCCGTCGCGGCCAGGACGTTGAGCCACAGCAGCACCGCCCACAACCCGTCCTTCTCACGCACGTGGTCGGAGCCGGTGCCGGCGCTCTCCTCGCCGCAGATGGTGGCCTGACCGGCATCGAGCAGGTTGCCGAAGAATTTCCAGCCGGTCGGCGTCTCGTGCGCGGGGATGTTCAGCGCGTCGGCGACGCGGTCGGCGGCGGCGCTGGTCGGCATGGAGCGGGCGATCCCCTTCAGCCCGCTCGCGTAGCCCGGCGCCAGGTGCGCGTTGGCCGCCAGCATCGCCAGGCTGTCGGACGGCGTCACGAACCGCCCGCGACCGATCACCAGGTTGCGGTCGCCGTCGCCGTCGGACGCGGCACCGAAGTCGGGGGCCTCGGGGCCCATCATCAGGTCGTACAGGTCGCGCGCGTGGACGAGGTTGGGGTCGGGATGGTGACCGCCGAAGTCGGGCAGCGGCGTGCCGTTGACCACCGTGCCGGCTGCGAAGCCGAGCCGGCGTTCGAGAATCTCGGTCGCGTAGGGGCCCGTCACCGCGCTCATCGCGTCGAAGCGCATCGTCAGCCCGTTCGCCACCGCGGCGCGGATCGCGGCGAAGTCGAACAACCGCTCCATCAGCTCGGCATAGTCGGCGACCGGATTGACGATCTCCACCGTCATGTCGCCGAGTTGCGCCTCGCCCAGGCGATCCAGGTCGATGTTGGGGGCGTCCAGCGTGCGGTATTCGGTGATCGCCAGCGTGCGGGCATGAACGGCGTCCGTCACCTTTTTGGGCGCGGGGCCGCCGTTGGACACGTTGTACTTGATGCCGAAGTCTTCGTCTGGGCCGCCGGGATTGTGGCTGGCGGACAGGATCAGCCCGCCCGACGCGCCGCGCAGGCGGATCAGGTGGCTGGCCGCGGGCGTGGACAGGATGCCGCCCCGCCCGACGATCGCGCGGGCGTAGCCGTTGGCGGCGGCCAGGCGCAGCGCGGACTGGATCACCTCCCGGTTCAGGTACCGCCCGTCACCGCCCACCACCAGGGTCGTGCCGGGCGCCACGTCCGCCGCGTCGAACACCGACTGGATGAAATTCTCGGCATAATGCGGCTGCTGGAACACACGCACCTTCTTGCGCAGGCCCGACGTGCCGGGCTTCTGGTCCGGATAGGCTCGGGTGTTGACGGTTCGGATCATCGGCTTCCCCCCTCGTTACCCGAGCATTCCCCACAGCAGCACGCTGTTCAAGCCGATGATGACCGCAGCGATGCCCCAGGCGAGCGCCGCCAGCCAGCGCGGCGCCGCGAACCGCCCCATCACCCGTCCGCTGGCAGTAAAGGCGATCAGCGGCACTACCGCGAAGGGCAGTTGCAGGCTGAGGATCACCTGGCTGAGGATCAGCAGGCGCGTGGCCCCCGCGTCGCCGGCCGCCCCCACCACCAGCACCGCGGGCACGATCGCCAGCCCGCGCGTCACCAGCCGGCGCACCCACACGGGCAGGCGGAGATCGAGAAAGCCTTCCATCACGATCTGGCCGGCCAGCGTGCCGGTGACCGTCGAGTTCTGTCCCGACGCCAGCAGCGCCACCGCGAACACGGCGCTGGCGGTGGCGGCGCCCAGCGTCGGGCTCAACAGCTGGTACGCCTGCTCGATCTCGGCCACGTCGGTGCGGCCGGACGTGTGGAACGCGGCCGCCGCCAGGATCAGGATGGCGGCGTTGATGAAGAACGCCAGCCCCAGCGCCACCGTGCCGTCCACCGTCGCCCAGTGGATCGCGTCGCGCTTGCCCTCCACCGTGTCGGCGAAGGCGCGCGTCTGGACGATGGAGGAGTGGAGGTAGAGGTTGTGCGGCATCACCGTCGCCCCCAGGATGCCGATGGCGAGGTAGAGGCGCGCGGGTTCCGTCACGATCTCCGGCCGCGGAACCAGCCCCGCCAGCACCCCCGACAGGTCCGGCCGTGCCAGGATCAATTCCCACAGGAAACAGCCCGCGATGATCGCCAGCAGCGAGGCGATGAACGCCTCCAACCGGCGAAATCCGTAGCGTTGCAGGGCCAGGATCAGGAACACGTCCAGCGCGGTCAGCACCACGCCCCAGGTCAGCGGCAGCCCGAACAGCAGTTTGAGCGCGATGGCGGTGCCCAGCACCTCGGCCAGGTCGCAGGCGATGATCGCCACCTCGCACAGGGCCCAGAGCATCAGGTTGACGGGCCGGGCGTAATGCGCGCGGCACGCCTGGGCGAGGTCGAGCCCGGTCGCCACCCCCAGCCGCGCGGCCAGCGCCTGGAGCACCATCGCCATCAGGTTGGACAACAGGATGACCGACAGCAGCGCGTAGCCGAACGCGGAGCCGCCCGCGATGTCGGTGGCCCAGTTGCCCGGGTCCATATAGCCGACCGCGACCAGATAGCCCGGCCCCGCGAACGCCGCGAAGCGGCGCCACCCCTTGGCGGACGCCGGCACCGCGACGCTGCGGTGGCTTTCGGCGAGCGAGGGGCGGGGCGCGGCGCGCGGGGCGGGGGACGCCGACGGCGGAAAGGGGGCGGCGTCGGGCGGCATCGGCCCCGCCTTGGCGGACGCGGGGGCGGGGGGCAAGCGCCGCCGCGCCCGCCCCGGCCCCTTCGTCCGGTGCCGGGCTTGCGCGATGGGCCGGGCCGGGCCTAGGCGACGGCCATGCGCTTTCTCCTATTCGCCGCCGTCCTCCTCCCCCAGGCGGCGCTCGCCGCCGAGCCGATCGCCGGGCGCTGGGTGACGGAGAACGGCCGCGCCGTCGTGACGGTCGGCCCGTGTGCCGGCGGCGTCCAGTGCGGCCGCATCACCCAGGTGCTAAAACCCACGCCCGGCGGCCCTACCACCGACCGCAACAATCCGGACGCTAAACTGCGCGACCGTCCGATCCGCGGGCTGGAGATATTAAGCGGCTTTCGCGACGGCGGCGGCGACTGGCGCGGTCGCATCTACGACCCCGAAAGTGGCAAGAGCTACAAGTCGATCGTTCGGCGCGAGGGCGCGGGCCTCAAGGTCCAGGGCTGCATCGCCTTCTTCTGCCGTACCCAGCGCTGGGTTCCGGCGAAATAGGGGCGGGTAGGAGGTCGACGCCGGGCTGATTCCCCGGCGGTATGCCGCCTCCCATTCCAGATCCTAGATAGGTTAGCGGTCCTGCGGCTGGCGGTCCGGCACGCTTTTTCCGGCCGCTTCCCGTAACATGGCCAATCGTTCGGCTACCTGATCGGCGCGGCGAAGAGCTTCAATATCCCGTGCGCTTTCTTCTGCCGAGGGATGCGCCCGCTCGGCCGTCTCGTCGTTCATCAACCGTTCGAAACGGGTGCGTGCCCGCCGGATGCGTAGCTCGACCGATGGGTCCGCGCGCACGGCGATCGGGTCCGCTGGCCTATCGCGTTCGAGAGCCCTCAAATCCTCCATCATGCGCCGGCGCTCGGCCTCCAGATCCGTGACGAGGGTTTTAAGCTGTTCCGCGTCCCGGTTGGCTTGCTCTTCACGCTCCGTCGCCGCTCGCGCTCCACGTTCCGCATCGAGCTGACGGCCGATGGCCTGCCCGGCGAGGTCGCTTCTATCCTTTCCCAGCGCGTAAGCGGCTCTCTCACCCCACTCGACCGCGTCGGTGATGTGCTTCGCTTTCTGCGACGCGGCATCGGCGCGCGCCCGTTCCGCCGCAAGGCCCTGCGCCTCCAGGTCGTCGATCACGGCTTCGATTTCGCGTACGGCTTGGCGTGATAGGGGCCGGCGGCTGACTTTCTCGGCGGCCTCCAGTCCGAGTTCGACATGAGAAGCGATCGCGCCGGACATGCGCACGAATAGGGAGGCAGGCATCGATGTCTCCGCGCCGAAGCGTTTGCTGATCTGGAAGTGTCGTTGACGCGAAGAGGTTACGATCGGGTTGTGGAGTGATAGCCGATCGGCGACCATCGAAGCGCATGGCCACCGATCAGGACCGCCCGAAGCTCTCGTAGGCGCGGCTCGTCGCTGCCCCGGATCGCTTGGTCGCCATCCGCTTCGCCGCCCGTCCGCCGTTCACTATTTCGTCAGCGGTTCCGGCGTCTCGTCCGTCCCATGATCGGGAGGATTTCACGGGGGCGCCTGTGGGCGGCGTTGCTGGCGGGCGCGGCGCTGGCGTCGTGCGGCGGGGGCGGATCGTCGTCGGGGGACAGCGTGGCGGTGGTGCCTGCCGCCGCGCCCATGCCCAGCCCGGCGCCGACCCCCACGCCAGCACCAGCACCTACCCCCAGCCCGACGCCCGCCCCCACGCCCACCCCCCAGGGCTTCGCAGCGCAGGCGGCGGCGATGTACGACGTACAGCCCGACCCCAACGCCTGTTCGGCCGGCCGGCTCAAGGCGTCGGTGCGGGCAGAGATGCTGGCGCGCGTCAACGCGGTGCGCGCGCTGCACGGGCTGGCGGCGGTCAGTTATTCCGATGCAGAGAATGACGAGGAGGCAGCGTCGTCGCTGATGATGGCGGTGAACCGTTCGCTCAGCCATACGCCGCCCGCTGGCTGGACCTGCTACACCGCTGCCGGCGCGCGCGGGGCCGGCGCCAGCAACCTGATCGGCGGCTGGGGCAACGGCTTGGGCTTCCAAAGCGAGGACAATTACATCGCGTCCTGGCTGAACGAGGGCGGAAGCGCCGCGATCGGCCATCGCCGTTGGATCCTGGACCCGTTCCTGGGCCGCGTGTCCTACGGCCGCGTCGCCTATCAGTCGGCGAACGGCGACCGGGTGAGCGCCGGGTCGCTGCGCGTGTTCAACTTCGCCGGCACCGCGCCCGCGCCCGCCAGCGTGCCGGGCTTCGTCGCCTATCCGGTGGGCGACTATCCCGTGCGCTACTTCCGGCCGGGGGATCACCTGTCGTTCACCGCCGTCGCCGACCGGTCGGGCAGCTTCGGCGCCAACGCGCGCGTCGGCTTCGCGGGCGCCGCGATCACCGTCACCGGCCCCGCCGGGTCGCTGCCCGTCACCGACATCAGGTTCGACAATGACGGCTACGGCACCGCCAACAACCTGCAATGGCGCGTGACCGGGCTGGTGGCGGGCGTCGCCTATACGGTGACGATCACCGGCGTCACCGGGGCGCCGCAGTCCACCTACAGCTACGGCTTCCGCATCAGCTGACGCCGTGCGAAGCGGGACAGCGGAGCTTCCCGTTCGACGCGGCCGGTCCACGCGGCTAGGTCGCCCCATGCTCCACGACCGCGCCTGGACCGACGAGGCCGTCCGCCTGATCGAGGCCGACCGAAACCGTTCGGCCGACACCCACCTGATTCCGCTCGACCTGCCGGCGGCGCTGGGCGTCACCCTCTACCTCAAGGACGAATCGAGCCACCCCACGGGCAGCCTGAAGCACCGGCTTGCGCGCTCGCTGTTCCTGTACGCCCTGTGCGGCGGGCGGATCGGGCCGGGCACCACCGTGGTCGAGGCGTCGAGCGGGTCGACCGCGGTGTCGGAGGCGTATTTCGCGCGGATGCTGGGCCTGCCCTTCGTGGCGGTGCTACCGCGGTCGACGGCGGCGGAGAAGGTGGCGGCGATCGCGTTTCAGGGTGGGCGATGCCATTTCATCGACCATCCGGGCCAGGCCTATGACGAGGCCGCCCGCCTCGCGCGCGAGCTGGACGGCGTCTATCTCGACCAGTTCACCTATGCCGAGCGCGCGACCGACTGGCGCGGCAACAACAACATCGCCGAGTCGATCTTCGCGCAGATGGCGTTGGAACGGCACCCCGTGCCCGCCTGGATCGTGTGCGGCGCGGGCACGGGGGGCACGTCGGCGACCATCGGCCGCTACGTCCGCTATCGCCGCCTGGAAACGCGGCTCTGCGTTGCGGACCCGGAGGCCTCGGTGTTTCACCGTCACTGGGCCGACCGTTCGATTACCGCACTACCGCCTACCGAGGCGTGCTGCCTGATCGAGGGGATCGGACGTCCCCGCGTCGAGCCGTCGTTCCTGGCCGACGTGGTCGACCGGATGGAGCCGGTGCCCGACGCCGCCTCCATCGCCGCCGCGCGCCTGTTGAGCCGGCGGCTGGGCCGGCGCGTCGGCGGGTCCACCGGCACCAATTTGTGGGCGGCGGCGCGCATCGCGGGCGAGATGGCGGCGGCGGGCCAGGGCGGATCGATCGTCACGATCCTGTGCGACGACGGCGAGCGTTACGCATCCACCTATTTCGACGACGCGTGGGTGGCGGCGCGTTTCCTGGAACTGGACCACCCGAACGAACGCTTGCGCCGGCAATTGGGCTGGTAGGAGAAGGGCGATGCGCGCGAGCGGCAACACGGTGTTGATGACGGGCGGGGGCTCGGGGATCGGCGAGGCGCTGGCCCATCGACTGCACGATCGCGGCGATCGGGTGATCGTGGCAGGCCGCCGCCGCGAGGCGTTGGAGCGCGCGGCGCAGGGGCGGCCGGGCGTCGCGATCGCGGTGCTGGACGTGGACGATCCGGCGGGCGTGGCCGATTTCACGGCCCGCGTGCTGGCCGATCACCCCGACCTGAACGTGCTGGTCAACAACGCCGGGGTGATGCGGTTGGAGCCGATCGACCGGGCGCGCGACCTGTCCGCCGCCGAGGAAACGATCCGGACCAACCTGCTGGGTCCAATCCGGCTGATCGACGCGTTCGTGGAACATCTGGCGGCCACGCCCGACGCGGCGATAATCAACGTCACGTCCGGCCTCGCCTTCGTGCCGCTCATCGATGCCGCGGTCTATTCGGCGACCAAGGCGGCGATCCACAGCTACACCGCGTCGCTGCGCGCGGTGCTGGAGGGGCGGGTGTCGGTGATCGAGCTTGCGCCCCCTGGCGTCCAGACCGGCCTGACGCCGGGCCAGGCGACGCGGCCGGGCTACATGCCGCTGGACGATTTCGCGGACGAGATCATGGCACTGCTGGCCGGCCAGCCCGTCCCCGACGAACTGCTGGTGGAGCGCGTCCGCCCGCTGCGCCACGCCGAGCGCGACGGCCAGTTCGCCGAACGGCTGACGATGCTAAATCAGAGCGCCCGGGCGGCGCGGGCGGCGCAGTCCTAGCGCGGTTCTCATCGGCCCTACGTCCCCCTCCCCTTCAGGGGAGGAGCCGGGAGTGGGGCCTCTGGGCAAGCGAGGCGCCTGGGGGAACGCCCCACCCCAACCCCTCCCCTGAAGGAGAGGGGCTCTACAGGCGAATATCGATCGCGTTGGGCTCTACCGCCGCTCCGGCCCCGCACAGGTGTCGGCGGGGCCGGGGTCCAAATCCAGGCAGCGGCCGTCGACGCCGGGCACCGTCAGCCCGATCATGGCCGCCAGCGTCGGCACGATGTCCACCGTCTCCACCGACAATGGCTGCTCGAAGCCCGGCTGGCCGCGGCGCCAGAACAGGATCGGTACGCGCCGGTCGTAATCCCATGGGCTGCCGTGCGTCTCTACGTAGCCGGGGCCGGGCACCTCGATCGTCGTCACGCGGGGGCGGAGCAGCACGATCAGGTCGCCCGACCGGCCGGGCGAATAGGAGGCGCGCGCCCGTTCCGCCAGCGTCCACGTCTCGGGCGGGGTGGTGGGCATCGGCACCGCCGCCACCTCGGCCCCCGTCATCGCCAGCGCCACCTGAGACTGCGCGGCGTAGCGACGCCTGGCCTCGGCCAGCACGCGCGGCCGCTGGGCGGCGGGCAGCGTGCGGTCGAGGTAGATATCGCCTTCCGACCCCAGCAGCACGGGGCCCGTCAGGCCCAGGTCGCGACCGATCGCCGCACCCACGGCCTTGGCCTGGACCTGCGGGTCGATATGCGCCTCCATCGGCATGGCGCGCTGCCGCTGGCGCTCGGTCACGTCGTGCGCGCCGTGGTCGGCGGTCAGCACCAGCTGATAGTCCACGCCCGTCGCGTCCAGCACGTCCAGGAACCCGCCCAGCGCCTCGTCCAGCTGCGCAAGCTGGATGCACATCTCGGTCCCCTGGGTGCCGAAGGCGTGGCCGACGTAATCGGTGGCCGATACCCCCACGGACAATATGTCCGTCTGCGCTTGCCGGCCGAGCTTCATGTCCTGCACCAGTCCCGCCGCGAGGCTGAGCACCGCTGCGTCCAGCGCCGGCGAAGCGCGGAACGCGCGCGCGTCGCCCGCCGCCCGCTCGAACCGCCCGCGGCCCAGCGACAGCTCGCCCACCCGGATCTCGCGGTCGACTGCGCGGCACTGGGGCGGCAGGTCGAGTGCCGGTTGCGGCTGCGCCAGCAGGTCCGCCACCGCCTTCTGGGCGCGTGCCACCACGGGGGGCGTCGTCCGGCCGGGATAGCTGACGATCGCCTTGCCGTTCCACCACCACAGCTCGTCCACCTTGTGGCCGCCCATCATGATCGCCGCGCGGTCCTTGCCCGCCACCGAAACGACGCGCGTGCGCGGGTCGGCGGCCTTCATCCGCTCCCCCAGCGTCGGCACCAACAGGTGCTTGTCCGACGCGACGTAGTTCTCGTGCGTCGACCCCAGCGCGCTCTCGTCCTCCGCGCAATAAACCTGTTTGTCGGCGCGCGCGGCTCCCTGGTCGATCCAGGTGTTGGCGACGATGCCCGTGCGCGCGGGACGATAGCCGGTCAGGATGGTGGAATGGCCCGGGCACGTCTCGGTCGCGGCGTGGCCCTGATAGCCGGCGGGGAACACCGCGCCCCCCAGCAGCCGCGCCAGCCCGCCGGTGAAGGTGCGGCGATATTGCGCGAACAGGTCGGCAGAGAACTGATCCACCGACACCGCGACGATCAGCTTCGGCGGCGTCCGCGGGGCGGCGGCGGGCGCGGCCGGGGGGCTGGCGGGGGCGGGGTTGGCGACGGGCGGCGCCTTTTCCGGGGGCGGCAGCGTCTGGGCGGCCTGAAGCGGGGCAGCGGCGAGGAGCAGGGCGGCGAGCATGACGGCGACGTCCATTGGCAGGAGGGGGCGGCATTGGCAGGAGGGGGCGCTGCGCGCTATGTCCCCGCCCCGATGCTGAGGCAAGCCGGCGCCGTGCGCGCGCTCCTTTACGCCCTCGTGACGCTGTTCGCGGCGGGGTGGGCGGTGACCGTCCAAGCGCAGGCGGTGGGCGAACGCCACCTGGCGCTCGACCTGGTGCCGGAGACGACGGCTCCGCGTGCGGGCACCCGCGTCACTCTGGCGCTGGCGGGGGTGCCGGCCAAGGGCTGGCACGCTTATTGGCAGAACGGCGGCGACGCGGGCGTGGAGACGCGGCTCGACTGGACGTTGCCCGCGGGCGTTACGGCCGGGGCATTGCGTTATCCGGTCCCCGGCCGGCTGCTGATCGCCGGGCTGATGAACTACGTCTACGAAGGGCCGTTCGCGCTGTTCGTGGACTTGGACGTGCCCGCCGGTCTGGCGCCCGGCACGCGCCTGCCCGTGCGGGTTCGGGCGGATTACCTGGTCTGCACCGAAGAAGTCTGCGTGCCGGAAAAGGCCACGCTGGCGACCGAGCTGACGGTGGGCGACGGCGCGGTGACGCCCGCGACGCGCGCGCGCTTCGACGCGTGGCGCGCCGCGTTTCCCAAGCCGCTGGGGTCGGTGGGGACGTTTCAGCTGGCGAACGGGCGGTTCCGACTGGGGGTGCCTTTTCCCGCGACGGCCGACGGGCCAGGGGCGGACGCCTATTTCTACCCGTTGACGCAGAACGCGATCGATTACGCCGCCCCCCAGCGCGCGACGCGCGACGGCGACCGGCTGGTGGTGGAAACCAAGGCCGCCACCGCCGCGCAGCCGCCCGCCTCCGTCGAGGGCGTGCTGGCGCTGGGCCCCGGTCGCGGCTTCACCGTCCGCGCGGCGGCGGGCGCCGTGCCGCCCGCGTCCCAGGTGCCGGAGGGGGACGGGATCGCGCGGCCGGCGATGCTGGCGTTCGCGGGGGCGGTGCTGGGCGGGCTGCTGCTCAACGTCATGCCCTGCGTCTTTCCCATCCTCAGCCTGAAGGCGCTCAGCCTCGCCAAGGGCGGCGGATCGAGCGAGGCGGCCGCGCGGCGCGAGGCGTTGGCCTATGCGGCGGGGGTGGTGCTGGTGTGCTTGGCGCTCGGCGCGCTGTTGCTGGTTCTGCGCGCGGGCGGGTCGGCGGCGGGCTGGGCCTTCCAGCTTCAGGACCCGCGCGCCATCGCCGCGCTATTGGTGCTGGTGGTGGCGATCGCGCTAAACCTCGCCGGGCTGTTCGAGGTGTTGACCCCCGCCTGGGCCGGCCGGTCGGGCAGTGCGGGCGCGTTCGCCACCGGCGCGCTGGCGGCCTTCGTCGCGACGCCGTGTTCGGGGCCGTTCATGGGCGCCGCATTGGGGGCGGCGCTGGTGCTGCCGGCGGCGGCCGCGCTGGCGGTGTTCGGGGGGCTGGGTCTTGGGATCGCGCTGCCGTTCCTGGCGCTCGGCTTCGTGCCCGCGCTGCGGCGGCGGCTGCCTAGGCCTGGGCCGTGGCTGGCGACCGCGCGCGCGGTGCTGTCGGTGCCGATGTTCCTGACCGCGCTGGCGCTGGCCTGGGTGCTGGCGCGACAGGCGGGGGCGGACGGCGTGGTGCTGGGCCTGGGCGCGGCGCTGGCGGCGGGCCTGGGCCTGTGGTGGGCCGGACGGCGACAGGCCGGCGGGCGCGGCGGCGCGTGGTGGCCGGCGGCGGCGGGCGCGGCACTGGCGCTGGCGGCGGTGCTGCCCGTCCGGCCGGAGGCACGCGCCGCGGCGGGGGCGGTGGCGACGGCGGGGAACGAGCCCTTCACCGAAGCCCGCCTGGCCGCGTTGCGCGGGGAGAACCGCCCCGTCTTCGCCTATTTCACCGCCGACTGGTGCCTGACGTGCAAGGTCAACGAGAAGGCCGCGATCGAAACCCGCGCCGTGTCCGACGCCTTTCGCGCCGGCGGCGTGCGGGTGCTGGTTGGCGACTGGACCGACGGCGACCCGGCGATGGGCCGCTTCATCGAGGCTCACAACCGCGCGGGCGTGCCGCTTTATCTCTGGTACGCGCCCGGCCGCGAGCCGCGCGTCCTGCCCCAGCTTCTCACCCCCGCCATGCTGGCGGCCCTGCCCAAGGAGCCTAACGGATGAAGCCCATCGCGATCGCCGCCGCCGTCCTCGTGCCCGCCCTCATGCTGGCCGCCCCGCCCGTCGCCGCGCAGCAAGCCACCGGCCGCCCGGCGGGCGATTTTCGCCTGTTCGACGCGAACGGCCGCGCCGTCACCCTGTCGCAGTTCCGCGGCCAGCCGGTGGTGCTGGAATGGAACAACCCCGGCTGCCCCTACGTCAGGAAACATTACGACAGCGGCAACATGCAGCGCACGCAAGGAGCAGCGCGCGCGATGGGTGCCGTCTGGCTGACGATCAACTCCAGCGCGCCGGGCAAGCAGGGCCACATGACCGGATCGGAGGCCACCGCCTTCGTCCGATCCGCCAAGGCGCAGCCGACCGCCTATCTGCTCGACCCCGCCGGCCGCGTCGGGCGCGGCTACGCCGCCAAGACCACGCCGCACATCTACGTCGTCGATGCCCGCGGCGTGCTGCGCTATCAGGGCGCGATCGACGACAGGCCCACCGCGGATCAGGCGGATATCAAGGGCGCGCGCAACTACGCGCTTGCCGCGCTGACCGACCTCAAGGCCGGCCGGGCCGTGTCGGTGGCGGAGAGCCGACCCTATGGTTGTTCGGTCAAGTACGCCGGCTGACGCTTCGTTACGGAACCGGGACCGCCGCGGGCGCGTCTCCCATTCCCATGGGGACACGGATCGCGTTCGATGAGATCAGGAACAGCCCGCGCGCGGAGCTTGAGAGCCTCGCCCGCTGGCTGGACCGTGCCGATCCCGCCGAACTCGGGCGTCGGCAGCAGGCGGCGGAGGCGACGTTCCGCCAACTCGGCATCACCTTCGCCGTCTACGGCGAAAGCGAGGCGGCCGAGCGGATCATTCCCTTCGACATCGTGCCGCGCGTGTTCACCGCGGGCGAATGGTCGCGCTTGTCCGAAGGGCTGGTCCAGCGCGTGGAGGCGATCAACGCGTTCCTGGACGACATATACGGCGAACGCCGCATCCTGCGCGAAGGCGTGCTGCCCGAGGAATTGATCCTGGGTAATCCGCAGTTCCGGCCCGAGGTCGCAGGCATCCGACCGCCCCACGGCGTCCGCGCCCACATCTGCGGCATCGACCTGGTCCGCACGGGCCCCGACGACTTCTTCGTGCTGGAGGACAATGCCCGTACGCCGTCCGGCGTCAGCTACATGCTCGAGAACCGCGAGGCGATGTTGCGGCTTTGCCCGGAATTGTTCGCGAACTTCCGCGTCGCCGCCGTCGACAGCTATCCCGACCGGTTGCTGACCACCATGCAGTCGGTGGCGCCGCTGGCCGCCGCCGGCCAGCCGACCTGCGTGGTGCTGACGCCTGGCCATTACAACTCCGCCTATTACGAACACAGCTTCCTGGCGGACTCGATGGGGGTCGAGCTGGTGGAGGCGGCCGACCTGTTCGTCGACGACGATCGGGTGTGGATGCGTACCATCGCCGGGCCGGTGCGCGTGGACGTGATCTATCGCCGCGTCGACGACGATTTCCTCGACCCGCTGGTCTTCAACCCGGACTCGATGCTGGGCGTGCCCGGCTTGATCGCGGCCTATGCGGCGGGCAACGT
>Ga0325400_1002433_pt1 | contig 16330 bp, 12 predicted proteins | sample PopdelMetagenome_2_FD_205662 | JGI IMG/M metagenome (GOLD analysis project Ga0325400, IMG submission 205662) | Populus deltoides microbial communities from Bellville, Georgia, United States - Xylem-PdKOR-R1 | ecosystem: Host-associated > Plants > Phyllosphere > Stem > Wood/Secondary xylem... | reverse complement strand
GACCGGCTCGGCGGCCACCGTCGTCTACGCGCCGGGCGAGGCCGCCCTCCGGCTGGACGACCGGTTCGCCGGCTGCCTGCGGGAGCTGGCCGACGACCTCGCCGACGGCGGGCTCCCCCGCCGCGAGAGCGCCCGGGCCGGCGCCGCGCTGGCCTTCGCGGTGGAGCACGGCGTCTCGCTGTCCCGCCGCGACCGGCACGTGCGCGCCGACGGGTTCTTCACCGAGAAGGCCGGGGGCCGCGTGGCCGCCCGCGAGGTGGGCGAGGGCGTGCTGCTGGCCGCCCGCGGCTCGGCCGAGGAGCGCCGGGTGCGGCACCTGGGCTACCTGCTGGCCGAGGTCGTGCACTCCCCGGACGTCGACGCCGCCCTCGCCGAGCGCACCCTGCTGCTGACCCGGTCGCTGACCTGGCGGCAGCTGGCCCTGCTGGCCGCCGTGGGCCGCCGCGAGCGCGCCCCGCTGCCGCTGACCCCGCTGCCGGCCGACCCGCGCGCCTGGGCGACGTGGGGCGCGCTGGAGGACCTGGTCGAGCTGCAGCGCACCGGCCTGCTGGACCCGCCGCCCGCCGTCCCCCGGCCCGGCGGCGCCGCGCAGCCCCGGCTGCGCCCGGCCGACCTGCGGCTGACCCGCCGCGGGGTGCTGGTGCACCGGCTGCTGGCGCTGGACTTCGTGCACCCCGACGACGTCGACGCTGCCCTCACCACCCTGGGCTGACCCGGGTCAGTCCAGGCTGCCCCGCTGCTTCTTCAGCTGGCCGCGCTGCTTCTTGGCGGTGATCCGGCGCTGCTGGGAGCCCCGGGTGGGCTTGGTCCTCCGGCGCGGTGGCGCGGGCGGGGCGAGGGCCTGGCCGATGGCCATCGCCATCCGGGCACGGGCGGCCTCCCGGTTGCGCAGCTGCTGCCGGTGCTCGGACGCGGCGATCGTCAGCACCCCGTCCACCAGCCGGGACCCCAGCCGGTCGGCCAGTCGGGCCTGCTGGTGCTCGGTCAGCCCGGGGACCTGGAGCACCCGGACCGACAGCTCGACCCGGCTGTCGGCGGTGTTCACGCCCTGCCCGCCGGGGCCGGAGGAGCGGCTGAACCGCCAGCCGAGCATCGCCGCGGGCACGACGAGCCGCGGGGTGACCGGGAGGTCGCCGGACGGGTCGTCGGTGGGCACGGGCACCATCCTCCCTGTGATCCCCCTCGCCGACGCGCTGGCCGCCGGACCCGTGGTGCTCGACGGCGGGCTGTCCACCGAGCTGGAGTCCCGCGGCCACGACGTCACCAGTGCGCTGTGGTCGGCCCGGCTGCTGCGCGACGACCCGGACGCGATCCGCGACGCGCACGCCGCGTTCGAGGCCGCCGGCGCGCGGGTCGCCACCACGGCCAGCTACCAGGCGACCGTGCCGGGGTTCGCCGCCGCGGGGTACGCCGACGCCCCGGCGCTGATCGCGCGGTCGGTGCAGCTGGCCCGGGAGGGTGCGCCGTCGTCGTGGGTGGCCGGGTCGGTCGGGCCCTACGGTGCGTACCTGGCCGACGGGTCGGAGTACACCGGCGGCTACCTCTCGACCACGACCGTGGCGCAGCTCCGGGAGTTCCACCGGCCGCGGCTGCAGGTGCTCGCCGAGGCCGGCGCCGACGTGCTGGCCTGCGAGACGCTGCCCGGCGCGGCCGAGGTCGAGGCGCTGCTGGCCGAGCTCGAACCGCTCGGCGTCCCGGCCTGGATCTCCCTGACCGTCGTCGACGGGCCCGACGGGGTGCGCACCCGCCGCGGCGAGCCGCTCGCGGACGTCGTCGCCCTGGCCGCGCCGCACGTGCTGGCCGTGGGCGTGAACTGCACCGACCCGGCCGCCGTCGCACCGGCGGTGGCCGCCGGGGCGAGGGTCGTCTACCCCAACCGCGGCGAGGGCTGGGACGCCGCCGGGCGCCGGTGGACGGGGTCCACCGGCGCCGGCTGGGACGTGCCCGGCTGGGTCGCCGCGGGGGCCCGGCTGGTCGGCGGCTGCTGCCGCGTGCGGCCCGACGACGTCGCCCGGGTGGCCGCCGCGCTCTAGAGGATCGGGTTGCCGCCGGTCACCGCGACCCGCGCACCGGACACGTAGCTGGCCTCGTCGGAGGCGAGCAGCACGTAGACCGGGGCGAGCTCCGCGGGCTGCGCCGCCCGGCCCATCGGCACCTGCTCGCCGAAGGAGGCCACCTGCTCCGGCGGCATCGTCGAGGGGATCAGCGGGGTCCACACCGGGCCGGGTGCGACGCTGTTGGCCCGGATGCCCCTGTCCGCGTACATCTGCGCGAGGCTGGCGGTGAAGTTGGCGACCCCGGCCTTGGTCATCGCGTAGACCGCCAGCATCGGGCTGGGCATGTCGGAGTTCACCGACGAGCTGTTGATGATGGAACCGCCGGGGCCCATGTGCTCCACGGCGTCCTTGCAGAGGGTGAACATGGCGCCGAGGTTGACCGCGACGGTGTGGTCGAACTCCTCGTCGGGGACGTCGGCCAGGGTCTCGCGGCTCATCTGGAACGCGGCGTTGTTGACCAGCACGTCCAGCCGGCCGAACTCCTCCACGGCCCGGGGGACGACGGTCCTCGCGTGCGCCCGGTCGGCGAGGTCGCCGCGCACCAGCACGCAGCGGCGCCCGGCCTCCTCCACCAGGCGGGCGGTGTCGCGGGCGTCGTCGTCCTCGGACAGGTAGCTGATCAACACGTCGGCGCCCTCGCGGGCGTAGGCGATCGCGACGGCGCGGCCGATGCCGCTGTCGCCGCCGGTGATCACGGCCGCCTTGCCGGTGAGCTTCCCCGAGCCGCGGTAGCTGTCCTCGCCGTGGTCGGCGCGCGGCTGCAGCTGGTCGAGGGTGCCGGGCGGGGTCTGCTGCTGCTCGGGCTGGGCGTCGGGCTCGGGGCGCGGTTCGGTCACGGCGGTGCTCCTGCGGGGTCGGGGTGTCCGGGCCAGGCCTGGTCTCGACCCGCCGTCGCCCTACCCCCGGCGTCCGGCGGGCACGCGTGCGGGACCCTGGAGGGCACGATGACCGCCACCCCCACCGTGCTGTCCCCTCCGGACGGCGCCGACGCCGACACCCTGTTCACCGAGTTCGCCGCCTGGGCGTCGGAGGCGGGCACCGCGCTCTACCCGCACCAGGAGGAGGCGCTGATCGAGCTGGTCAGCGGCGCCAACGTGGTGCTGGCCACCCCCACCGGGTCGGGGAAGTCGCTGGTGGCCACCGGCGCGCAGTACGCGGCGCTGGCCCAGGACCGGGTGAGCTTCTACACCGCGCCGATCAAGGCGCTGGTCAGCGAGAAGTTCTTCGCGCTCTGCGGGGTGTTCGGCGCGGAGAACGTCGGCATGCTCACCGGCGACGCCGCGGTCAACGCCGACGCACCGATCATCGCCTGCACCGCCGAGGTGCTGGCCAACATCGCGCTGCGCGAGGGGCCCTCCGCCGACATCGGCCTCGTGGTGATGGACGAGTTCCACTTCTACGGCGACCCCGACCGCGGCTGGGCCTGGCAGGTGCCGATCCTGGAGCTGCCCGACGCCCAGTTCCTGCTCATGTCGGCGACCCTCGGGGACACCACCGCGCTGCGCGAGGACCTCACCCGCCGCACCGGCCGGCCCACCGCACTGGTCGCCGGCGCGGAGCGGCCGGTGCCCCTGCACTTCTCCTACGCCACCACACCGGCGCACGAGACGATCCAGGAGCTGCTGGACACCCGGCAGGCACCGGTGTACGTCGTGCACTTCACCCAGGCCGCCGCGCTGGAGCGCGCGCAGGCGCTGATGAGCGTGAACGTGTGCACCAAGGAGGAGAAGGCGCGGATCGCCGACCTGATCGGCGGGTTCCGGTTCTCCAGCGCCTTCGGGACGACGCTGTCGCGCTTGGTGCGGCACGGGATCGGCGTGCACCACGCCGGCATGCTGCCCAAGTACCGGCGGCTGGTGGAGCAGTTGGCCCAGGCCGGGCTGCTGAAGGTCATCTGCGGCACCGACACCCTCGGCGTGGGCATCAACGTGCCGATCCGCACCGTGGTGTTCTCCGCGCTGTCCAAGTACGACGGCACGCGGATGCGGCTGCTGTCGGCGCGGGAGTTCCACCAGATCGCCGGGCGCGCCGGGCGGGCCGGGTTCGACACCGCCGGGTACGTCGTCGTCCAGGCGCCCGACCACGAGGTGGAGAACCTCAAGCAGTTCGCCAAGGTGGCCGACGACCCGAAGAAGCGCCGCAAGCTGGTGCGCAAGAAGGTGCCCGAGGGCATGGTGCCGTGGAGCGAGGCCACCGCCCAGCGACTGGAGACCGCCGAGCCCGAGCCGCTGACCAGCCATTTCCAGGTCACCACCGGGATGCTGCTCAACGTGCTGGCCCGCCCGGGCGACCCGGTGGCGGCGCTGGCGCAGCTGCTCACCGACAACCACGAGCCGCGCAAGCGGCAACTGCGGTTGGTGCGCGACGCGATCGGCATCGGCCGCACGCTGATCGCCGCCGACGTGGTCGAGCGCGTCCTGGTGGACGGCCGGCCGACCTACCGGCTCACCGGGGACCTGCCGCCGGGGTTCGCGCTGAACCAGCAGCTGTCCACGTTCGCGCTCGCCGTCATCGACCTGCTCGACCCGGCGTCGGAGACCTTCGTCGTCGACGTCGTCAGCGTCATCGAGTCCACCCTCGACGACCCGCGGCAGATCCTCGGTGCCCAGCTGAACAAGGCCCGCGGCGAGGCGGTGGCCGAGATGAAGGCCGAGGGCATCGAGTACGAGGAGCGGATGGAGCTCCTCGAGGACGTCACCTACCCCAAGCCGCTGGAGGAGCTGCTGGCGGCGGCGCACGAGACGTTCGTGCGCGGCAACCCGTGGGCGGCCGCGGTGGAGCCCTCGCCGAAGTCCGTCGTCCGGGACATGTGGGAGAACGCCTACACGTTCCGGGAGCTGGTCAACGCCTACGGGCTGACCCGGTCGGAGGGCGCCGTGCTGCGGTACCTGACCGACGCCTACCGGGCGCTGCGGTCGGGGGTGCCGGCGGAGGCCCGCACCGAGGAGGTCACCGACGTCGTCGAGTGGCTGGGCGAGGTCGTGCGCCAGGTCGACTCGTCGCTGCTGGACGAGTGGGAGGAGCTGACGAACCCGGTCGCCGACGTCGCGGTCCCCGCGGTGCCGGCCCGGCCGCGACCGCTGACCGGCAACGTGCGGGCGTTCACCGCGATGGTGCGCAACGCGGTCTGGCAGCGGGTGCAGTTCTGGGCCCGGCGGCGCTGGTACGACCTGGGCGAGCTCGACGCCGGCTCGGGCTGGGACGCCGAGCGCTGGGGCGAGGTCGTGCAGGCCTACTTCGCGCAGCATCCCGAGGTGCTCACCGGCGCCGACGCGCGGGGGCCGGGGCTGTTCGTCGTCGACCGGTCGCGCCCGGGGTTCTGGGACGTGCGGCAGATCATCGACGACCCCGACGGCGACCACGACTGGGGCATCGACGTCGAGGTCGACCTGGAGGCCTCCGACGAGCAGGGCGCACCCGTGCTGCGCGTCGTGGACGCCGGACGCAAGGACTCGTGACAGCCGCGGAGATGGTGGCGGTCGTCGCCGCGGGGCTGGCGGCGGGCGGGATCAACGCCGTCGTCGGGTCGGGGACGCTGGTCACCTTCCCCGTGCTGCTCGCCGTCGGGCTGCCGCCCGTGACCGCGACGGTGTCGAACTCGATGGGCCTGGTGCCGGGCAACCTGACCGGCGCGCTGGGCTACCGCCGGGAGCTCACCGGCCAGCGGCGCTTGCTGCTGTCGCTGTTCCCGGCGTCGGTGCTGGGCGCGCTCACCGGGGCGTTCCTGCTGCTGCACCTGCCGGCCGCCGCGTTCGAGACCGTCGTCCCGGTGCTGGTGGCGCTCGCCGTCGTCCTCGTCGCGGTGCAGCCGCTGCTCCAGCGGTGGCTGGCGTCCCGTCGCTCGGGGGCCGGGCCGTCGCCGACGGACCGGGTCGGGCCCGGGCGGACGGCGGCGCTGTTCGGGTGCGCCTACGCGACGGGCACCTACGGCGGGTACTTCGCGGCCAGCCAGGGCGTGCTGCAGATCGGCCTGTTCGGCCTGCTGCTCCCCCACTCGCTGCAGCAGCTGAACGCGCTGAAGAACGTGCTGACGCTGGGCGTCAACGCGGTCGCCGCGATCACCTACGCCGTGGTCGCCACCGACCGGGTCGACTGGGTCGCCGCCGGGCTGGTCGCCGCCGGCTCGCTGGTGGGGGGCTTCCTGGGCGGACGGTACGGGCGCCGGCTGCCGCCCTGGCTGCTGCGGTGCCTGATCGTGGCCGTCGGCGTCGTGGCCGTCGTCGTGCTGGTGACCCGGTGAGCGTCGGGACCTGGCTGCTCCTGCTGCTGGCCGGGGTCGGCGGCGGGCTGACCGGCTCGATCGCCGGGCTCGCCTCGCTGGTCAGCTACCCGGCGCTGCTGGCCGCCGGGTTGCCGCCGGTGACGGCCAACGTCACCAACACCGTGGCGCTGGTGTTCAACGGCGTCGGCTCGGTCAGCGCCTCCCGGCCGGAGCTCGTGGGCCAGGGACGGCGGCTGGCGCGCCTGTCGGTGGCCGCGCTGCTGGGCGGCATCACCGGCACCGTGCTGCTGCTGATCACCCCGGCCGGCGGGTTCGAGCGGATCGTGCCCTTCCTCATCGCCGGGGCGTCGGTGGCCATCCTCGTGCAGCGCCCGCCGCGCGAGCTGGCCGTCGAGGGCTCGCGGCACCCCGGTGGGTCCGGGTGGTGGCTGGCGGTCGGGGTGTACGCGATCGCCATCTACGGCGGCTACTTCGGGGCGGCGGCCGGGGTGCTCATGCTGGCGATGTTCCTGCTGGCGACCGGGACGACGGTGGCCCGGGGCAACGCGGCGAAGAACGTGCTGCTGTTCGTGGCCAACCTCGTCGCGGCCGTCGGGTTCGCCCTGTTCGCCGACGTGGCGTGGGCGGCGATGCTGCCGCTGGCGATCGGCTTCTTCCTCGGCGGCCGGACGGGGCCCCGGGTGGTGCGCCGCGTCGACGGCACCTGGCTGCGCCGGGTCATCGCCGTGCTGGGCATCGGTCTGGCCGTCAAGCTCGGCCTCGACGCCTTCGGCTGATCCTGCTCGCGGCTCGCGGGTCGCGGGTCGCGGGCCGCGGGTCGCAGGTCGCTAGCTCGCAGGTCGCAGGCCGCTGGCTCGCAGGTCGGGGACCGCTGCTCACGGGTCGCAGGTCGCTGCTCGCGGGTCGCAGGTCGCAGGTCGCTTTCAGCGGGTCGCTGGCCGCGGGTCGCAGGTCGGGGACCGCTGCCCACGGGTCTCAGGTCGCTGCTCGCGGGTCGCTGCTCGCGGGTCGCAGGTCGGGGACCGCTGCTCACGGGTCGCTGCTCGCTGCTCGCTGCTCGCGGGTGGCTGCTCGCTGCTTGCGGGTCACAGCCAACGGGTCACCTCGCGGGTCAGTGCTCGCGGGTCGCGGCACCTTGTCATGCCCCGCCGACAGTCTCGCCGCACCCTATGGACAGGCCCGCCACCTGCACTTTCGCCTTGTCGACCAGGTTGTGAGCAGGTAGTATTCGAACACCTGATCGAATTGGCGGAGGTGGTAGGCGTGCTGCAGGATGCGGTGGTGGGCAGCCGGCTCGGCGTCTCGCTGGGCATTGCGCAGGTCGAGGTCTTTGCCTCTGCCGCCGCCCGCGCCGCGGTCCTCGAGGCCGAGCGCATCGCCCAGGTCGCGGCCGAGGACGACACCACCACGCTCACCTACCGCCCGACCCGGTTGGCCGACCTGCTTGTCACGCCGGCCACCGATCGGGCCGAGGTGCACGCCGTGCTCCGCGACGTCGCCGAGGCACAAGCGCAGCTGCACGCCCTGCAGGCGGCCGCACTCTCCCGGTTCGCGGAGCTGCAGCCCCACCAGCCCGCGCTCCCCGGATCGCGCACGGCCGACCCCGCCGACGCCGACCGGCCCGACGACTGGGTGGCCGACGAGGTCGCGGTCGTGCTCGGCATCGGCACCGGGACCGCATCGGTGCTGGTCGACAAGCAGCGCGCACTGGTGGAGCAGCTCCCCACCGTCTGGGCGGCGCTGGCCGACGGCCGGGTCGACGTCCGCCGCGCCCAGGTGCTGGTCGACGCCCTGGCCCACCGCAAGCGCTCCGCCGGCGGCGGCCTGGACGACGAGGTGGTCGACGCCGTCGCCGCGCAGGGTCTGCGCTGGATCAGCGAAGGGATCGGCCCCACACCGCTCACCGACCGCGTCGGCGCAGCCCTCATCGCCGCCGACCCCGCCGAGGCGGAGCGGCGGGCAGGGCGGCGGAAGCGGAAGCAGAACGTCTTGATGACCGGGTGCGGAGATGGTCTGGCCGGCCTGCGGGCCGATCTGCTCGACGCCGCCGACGCCGCCGCGATGATGGCTGTCCTCGACGCCATGGCCGCGGTGATGCGGAAGGCCGGTGACCGCAGGCCCGTCGGCCAGCTGAGGATCGAGGCGCTGAAGCAGCTGCTGACCAGGCCCTGGGATTCCGTCCCCGACGAGGTGGCACGCGCCTGCTGGCAGCTGCGGCTGCGGGTCGACCTGGCCGACCTCGACGACCTGGGTCCGGTGCTGGCCGACCTCGACGGCGACGACGCTGCCCCTCGCGACCTGCGCGACGGCGGACACCCGGCGGCTGCGTCGACACCCGACCACGACGGAACCGCCCCAGAACACCGGGCGGACCCGGACAGCCGGATCAGCAGCGCAGGCGCGGCAGTCCCCGCAGCCGCGGCCGATGGCACGCCCGGTGCAGGAAGCGCGACTGGCTCCGCGGCCGCGGCAGCCCCCGCAGCCGCGGCCGATGGCAGGCCCGGTGCAGAAGGCGGGACCGGCTCCGCGGGCGCACCCGGTGCCGGGGACGGGGTCGTTGGCAGGCCCGGTGGAGGACGCGGGACCGGCTCCGCGGGTGTACCCGGTGCCGGGGACGGGGTCGGACGCCGCGGCGGAGTCCGCGGGTCCGGTTCCGGGTCGATCGGCCGGGTGCCGGTCACCCCGGCGGCGGTCGCGGAGATCCTGGCCCGGTCCGAGGCGCTGCTGGGCACCGAGCCGGCCGGTCGGCGCGCCGGCGGCGACGTGTGGTTCGAGGTGGTCGACAGGAGGGGCCGGCTGCAGGCCCTGGCCTCGGTCGCCGAGCTGCGCGCGGCCGTCCGGCGTGGTGGCGGTCTGGGACCGCCACCACCGGTGGACCGGTACACACCGAGCGCTGAGCAGACCCGGTTCGTCAGGGCCCGGGACCGGCACTGCCGGTTCCCGGGGTGCGCGCGACCCGCCGAGTACGTCGACCTCGACCACGTCGAGCCCCACGACCACGGCGACCCCGCCCAGGGCGGTCGGACCTGCGTGACCAACCTGGCGTGCCTGTGCCGGCGGCACCACCGGCTCAAGACGCACGCGCCGGGCTGGGTGTTCGCCATGGACCCCGACGGCACCCTGCACGTCACCCCGCCCGGCGGCACCACCCGCACCACCCGGCCCGCCGGCATCGCCGAGGTCGACATGTCGACACCCACCTGCCCCGACGTGCTCACCGACCTCCTCGGCCGCACCCCGAGCCGTTTCCGCTCCCCGACCCCGGAGCAGCGGGCGGCTCGGCGACAGGCAGCCGCCGACCGGGCACGGATCGCCGCGGAGATCGAGGCCGAGCTGGACGCCGCCCTCGCCCGCGCAGCTGCGGGCACGCCCGAGGAGGACGCAGCTGCGGGCACGCCCCGGGAGGCTGACCCGCCGGACGAGGTCGACCGCCCGCCCTTCTGAGCGATGAGCAGGGGTCAGGCGAGGGCGGCCAGGGCTCCCGCGGTGGTGGTGACCCGGGCGATCAGAGGGAAGATCCGGGCGACGGCGAACTCGTGCATGACCGCGTCGGTGCTGCTCATCGCGTCCTCGACCGCCACGACGGCGAAGCCGTGCTCGCGGGCGTCCCGGGCCGTGGACTCCACGCCCATGTTGGTGGCCAGCCCGACCAGCACCACGGTGTCCACCGCCCGCCCCCGCAGGTCGGCGGCCAGGTCGGTGCCGTGGAAGGCGCTCCACCCGTGCTTGACCACCACGAGGTCGCCCAGCGGCACCAGCTCGTCCACCACGTCGCCCACCGGCGGGGTCGTCGCCGTCCGCTGCACGTCGGCGTCCGCCGGCGGCGCGTCCCCCGGCTCGGCCCGCACCAGCACCACCGGCGCCCCGGCCGCCCGGAACGCCTCGGCCAGCTGCAGCGCGTTCTCCAGCACCGTGTCCGCCGGGTGCGGACCCACGTCGCGGCTCACCACCCCCCGCTGCAGGTCCACGACGACCAGCGCGGTGCGGGCGGGGTCCAGGGAGGAGACGGCCACCTCAGCAGCCTCCCACGCGCCTCAGCCCGACCCCTTCGGCCGGGCGCGCAGGTGCAGCCGCTCCCCCTGCTTGCTGAACAGCGCCAGCAGCTCCACCGGCCGGTCGTCGGCGCTGCCGAACCAGTGCGGCGTCCGGGTGTCGAACTCCGCCGCCTCCCCCCGGCCGAGCACCAGGTCGTGCTCGGCCAGCACCAACCGCAGCCGCCCCGACAGCACGTACAGCCAGTCGTAGCCCTCGTGCGTCTTCTGCTCCGGCTCGGCCCGCGCCCCACCCGGCCGCACCACCAGCTTGTAGGCCTGCAGGCCACCGGGCTGCGAGGACAGCGGCCACATCGTCATGCCGTGCATCTCCACCGGCTCGCTGCGCACCCGCGGGTCCCCCACCCGCGGCGCCCCGACCAGCTCGTCCAGCGCCACCCCGTGCGCCCGCGCGATCGGCAGCAGCAGCTCCAGCGTCGGCCTGCGCCCACCGGACTCCAACCGCGACAGCGTGCTCACCGAGATCCCCGTCGCCGCCGAGAGCGCGGTGAGCGTCTGGTCCCGCTTCTGCCGCAGCGCCCGCAGCCGCGGCCCGACGCCGGCGAGGACGGAGTCGTCCTCCGGCGAGGTCACAGCAGCCGCCGCGTCCCCGGGGCGACCACCCGCAGCCAGCGGTAGCCGTAGCCCTCGAGCGGCACGTCGGCGCGGCCGTGCTCGTCCAGCGCCGTCGTCCCCTCCACCAGCAGGTCGGCCAGCAGGTGCTCGGACCCGCACCCGTCCAGCGCCACCGGCACCACCGCCGGCTCCGGCCCCAGGTTGTGCAGCGCGACCAGCGCCCCGTCCTCCCACGAGCACAGGTGCGCCAGGACGGCGGCGTGCGGCTGCTCCAGAACCTGGAACTCCCCCCAGCCGAGCTCCGGGCACTCCTTGCGGCGGGAGATGAGGTGCCGGAAGAACGACAGCAGCGAGTCCGGGTCCTTGCGCTGGTCGGCCACGTTGACGAACTCCGGCCCGTAGCCCCCGGTCACCACCGGCCCGGGCAGCTTGGACGACCGGGCCCGGCTGAAGCCGCCGTTGGTCCCCGACGTCCACTGCATCGGGGTGCGGACGGCGAGTCGGCTGCCCACGTCGAGCTGCTCCCCCATCCCGATCTCCTCGCCGTAGAAGATCGTCGGCGTCCCGGGCAGGGAGAACATCAGGCTGTAGACCATCCGCACCCGCCGCGGGTCCCCGCCGAGCATCGGCGGCAGCCGGCGGATCAGGCCGCGGTCGTAGATCTGCATCGCCGGGTCGGGCCCGAAGGCGGCGAAGACCTCCTGCCGCTCGTCCTCGCCGAGCTTGTCCAGGGTCAGCTCGTCGTGGTTGCGCACGAACGTCGCCCACTGCGAGTCCGGCGACGTCGCGGGACGGCCGGTGAGCGCGCGGGCCAGCGGGCCGGCGTCCTGGCGGGCCAGCGACAGGTAGGTGGCCTGCATGGAGATGAAGTCGAACTGCATCGTCAGCTCGTCGCCGTCCGCGCCGCCGAAGAACTCGAGCTGCTGCTCGAAGGGCAGGTTCACCTCGCCCAGCAGGATGCCGCCGTGGGTCCGCCGGTCCAGGAAGGCCCGCACGTCGCGCAACCAGGCGTGCGGGTCGGGCAGCCGGTCGGCCTCGGCCCCGTTCGTGTCCAGCAGGAACGGGACGGCGTCCATCCGGAACCCGTCCAGGCCCAGCTGCGTCCAGAACCCGACGATCTTGGCGATCTCGTCCCGGACCAGCGGGTTCGTCACGTCCAGGTCGGGCTGGGTCTTGTAGAACTGGTGCAGGTAGTACTCACCGGTGCGCTCGTCGAGCTCCCAGATCGAGTCCTCCTGGTCGGGGAACACGACCTGGTCGCTGGTGTCGGGCGGGGTGTCGGCGCGCCAGACGTACCAGTCGCGCTTGGGGTTGTCCGTCGACCGGCGGGACTCCTTGAACCACGGGTGCTGGTCGGAGGTGTGGTTGACCACGAGGTCGGCGATCACCCGCAGGCCCCGGTCGTGCGCGGTGCGGATGAGCTCCACCAGGTCGCCGTGGGTGCCCAGCTTGGGGTCCACGCCGTAGAAGTCGGTGATGTCGTAGCCGTCGTCCCGCTCGGCGGTCGGGTAGAAGGGCATCAGCCACAGGCAGGTGACACCGAGGTCGACCAGGTGGTCCAGGCGCTGCACCAGGCCGGTGAAGTCACCGGACCCGTCGTCGTCCCAGTCCATGAAGGTCTCGACGTCCAGGCAGTACAGGACGGCGTTCTTCCACCACAGGTCGGCGGTGTCGCTGACCCTCACGCCAGCACCGCCGGCTGCGGCTCCTGCTCGGGACGGCGGACGCCCTCCGGCCCCGGTGGGTCGATCGCCACCGCGGGCCCGGGGCGGGTGACGTCGAGCTGCGGCAGGACCTTGTCCCCGAACGCGTCCAGGAACGCGGCCTGCGACTGCCCGACGTGGTGCAGCACCACCTGGTCGAAGCCCAGCTCGGCGTACTCGGCGATCCAGGCGGCGTGCTGCCCGAGGTCGGCCGACACCCGGACGGCCTGCCGCACCTGGTCGCGGGTGACCAGCTCACCGACCTGGTCGAAGCTCTTGGCGCCCTCCAGCTCCCAGCACGTCGGGGGCGGCAGCAGGTTGGAGCGCCACTGGTCGTAGGCGATCTCCAGCGCCTCGTCGTCGTCCGGTGCCCAGGACAGGTGCACCTGCACCGTGGCCGGGCCGTGCCCGCCGGCGTCGCGGTAGGCGCCGAGCACCTCGCGCAGCCGCTCGTGCGGCTGGTTGATGGTGATCAGGCCGTCGGCCCAGTCGGCACCCCGGCGGGCGGTCGCGGCCGTGACCGCGGGGCACACCAGCGCGGGCTGCTGCTCGGGCAGCGACCAGATGCGCGCGCGGTCGACGGTCACCAGGCCGTCGTGGGTGACCTCCTCGCCGGCCAGCAGCGCGCGGATGACGTCCACGCACTCCCGCAGCCGGGCGTCCCGCAGCTCCTTGCGGGGCCACTGCTGCCCCGTGACGTGCTCGTTCATCAGCTCGCCCGAGCCCAGCGCCACCCAGAACCGGCCCGGGTTCATCTCCGCCAGCGTCGCGACCGCCTGCGCGATGACCACCGGGTGGTACCGCTGGCCGGGGGCGTTCACCGCCCCGAAGGGCAGCGAGGTGGTGGCCAGCGCGGCACCGAGCCAGGACCAGGCGAACCCGGACTGGCCCTGCCGCACCGACCAGGGCTCGAGGTGGTCCGAGCACATGGCGGCGGTGAACCCCACCCGCTCGGCGTGCTGGACGGCGGTGAGCAGCTCCGACGGCGGGATCTGCTCGTGGCTGGCGTGGAAGCCGATCACGGTCACCCGGCCGTGTCTATCGGCTACCCCCCGGTACGGCGACCCGGGTTGCACGGCACAACCGTCCACCGCGGACCCGCGGCGCGGACACTGGTCCCGTGCTGCCCGCGGACGTCGACCTGCCGGTGCGCGCGGTGCTGCCCGAGCTGACCGCCGCCCTCGACCGCCACGGCAGCGCCGTCCTGGTGGCCCCGCCGGGCACCGGCAAGACCACGCTGGTCCCCCTGGCGCTGGCGCAGCACGGCACCGTGCTGGTCGCCGAGCCGCGCCGGGTGGCCGCCCGGGCCGCCGCGCGGCGGATGGCCGACCTGCTGGGCGAGCCGGTCGGGCAGCGGGTCGGGTTCAGCGTCCGCGGGGAGTCCCGGCGCTCGGCCGCCACCCGGGTCGAGGTGGTCACCACCGGCCTGCTGGTGCGCCGGCTGCAGGCCGACCCGGAGCTGCCCGGGGTGGACGTCGTGGTGCTGGACGAGGTGCACGAGCGGCACACCGACACCGACCTCGCGCTGGCCTTCACCCTCGACGTCCGCGCCGCGCTCCGCCCCGAGCTGGGGCTGCTGGCCATGTCCGCGACCGCGCAGGCCGACCGGCTGGCCGGGCTGCTGGGCGGGGCGCCCGTGGTGGAGGCGACCGGTGCGCTGCACGACGTCGAGGTGGTGTGGCACGGCGTCCCCGCCGCCCCCGGCGTGGACCCCCGGCTGCTGGACGCCGCCGCCGACGCGGTGCGCCGGGCGCTGGCCGAGGGCCCGCACGACGTGCTGGTGTTCCTGCCCGGGGCCGCCGAGATCGCCGCGGTGCAGCGCCGGCTGGCCGGTGTCGACGCCGCCGTCCTGCCGCTGCACGGCCGGCTGTCCTCCGCCGAGCAGGACGCCGCGCTGCGCCCCCGCGACGGACGCCGGGTGGTGCTGGCCACCGACGTCGCCGAGTCCAGCCTGACCGTGCCCGGGGTGCGGGTGGTGGTGGACGCCGGGCTGGCGCGCACCCCCCGGGTGGACCTGTCCCGCGGGCTGGGCGCCCTGGTGACCGTCCCCGCCTCGCAGGCCGCGGCGACCCAGCGCGCGGGCCGCGCCGGGCGGGAGGGACCCGGCCGGGTGCACCGGCTGTGGTCGGCCGCCGAGCACGCCCGCCGGCCCGCCGCGCCCGAGCCGGCGATGGCCACCGACGACCTCACCCAGGTCGCCCTCGAGCTCGCCGTGTGGGGCGCCCCCGGCGGTGCCGGGCTGGCCCTGCTCGACCCGCCGCCCGCCGCGGCGCTCGAGGTCGCCGACCAGGTGCTGCGCGAGCTCGGCGCCGTCGACGCCGACGGCCGGGTCACCGACCGCGGCCGCCGGCTGGCCGGGGTCGGCGCGCACCCCCGGCTGGCCCGCGCGTTGCTGGACGGCGCCCCGCTGGTCGGCTCGCGGCGCGCCGCCGAGGTCGTCGCGCTGCTGTCGGCCGGGAGCCTGCGCACCGACGACCTGGTCGCCGCGCTGCGCGAGGCCCGCCGCGCCCGCGGCCCCTGGCACGACGAGGTCGAGCGGTTGCAGCGCGCCGTGCCGCACGTCCCGGCCACCCGGCTCCCCGACGACGCCGCCGCCGGGCTCGTGGCCGCCCTGGCCCACCCCGGCTGGCTGGCCCGCCGCCGGCCCGGCACCGCGCGCACCTACCTGATGGCCGCCGGCACCGGCGCCGAGCTGACCCCGGGCACAGCGCTCGAGGGCGCGGAGTGGCTGGCCGTCGCGGTCGCCGACCGGGCACCGGGCCGCCGCGACGCCCGCATCCGGCTGGCCGCCGCCGTCGACCGCGGCGCCGCGCTGGAGATCGGTGAGCACACCGACGGGCCCGAGGTGGTGTGGCGCGACGGCGACGTCCGGGCCGCCCGGGTGGAGCGGCTCGGCGCCGTCGTGCTGGCCGAGCGGCCGCTGCCCGACCCCGACCCCGCCCTGGTCGCCGCCGCCGTCGCCGAGGGGCTGCGCACCGAGGGCCTCGCGCTGCTGCGCTGGACCCCGGCCGCCACCTCGCTGCGGCAGCGGCTGGCCGCGGCCCGCGCCGGGCTCGGTGAGCCCTGGCCCGCGGTGGACGACGACGCGCTGGGCGCCGCGCTGGCCGGCACCCCGCAGGTGCAGGCCGCCCGCGACCGGGCCGACCTCCGCCGGCTGGACCTGGTCGCCGCGCTGCGCGCGCTGGTGCCGTGGCAGCTCGCCGGCACGCTGGACGACGCCGTCCCCGAGAAGGTGGTCGTGCCCGGCGGCGGCGCGCACCGCGTGGACTACACCGACCCCGACGTGCCGACCGCCTCGATGCGGGTGCAGGAGGCCTTCGGCTGGCGGGACACCCCCGTCGTCGCCGGCCGGCCGTTGCGCCTGGAGCTGCTGTCCCCCGCCCGGCGGGTGGTCGCCACCACCGGCGACCTGGCCGGCTTCTGGACCACCGGCTACCCCGCCGTCCGCAGCGAGCTGCGCGGCCGCTACCCCCGCCACCCCTGGCCCGAGGACCCGGCGGCCGCGGTGCCGACCCGCCGGGCCAAACCCCGGAGCCAGGTCACACCACCGGGTCGAGGATGATGACGGCCCGTGCAGAGACGACACGTGGACGCCGACATCTCCCGCTCCTGGTTGCTGGTCAACGGCGCCCGCGGGCACGCCGAGTTCGACGAGAAGCTGGCCTCCCGGGCCGACCAGGTGATCCTGGACATCGAGGACGCCGTCGACCCCAAGGCCAAGCCGGAGGCGCGCGCCTCGGT